>Ga0114979_10003459_pt1 | contig 10593 bp, 12 predicted proteins | sample S_140625_EF_Meta_FD_87315 | JGI IMG/M metagenome (GOLD analysis project Ga0114979, IMG submission 87315) | Freshwater microbial communities from Lake Simoncouche, Canada to study carbon cycling - S_140625_EF_MetaG | ecosystem: Environmental > Aquatic > Freshwater > Lake | place: Lake... | reverse complement strand
TTCTGTACCAAGTTCTGTACCAAGTTCTGTACCAAGTTCTGTACCAAGTTCTGTACCAAGTTCTGTACCAAGTTCTGTACCAAGGTCTGTACCGAGTTCTGTACCAAGTGCTGTACCAAGTTCTGTACCAAGTTCTGTACCAAGTTCTGTACCGAGTTCTGTACCAAGTTCTGTACCAAGGTCTGTACCAAGTTCTGTACCAAGTTCTGTACCAAGTTCTGTACCAAGTGCTGTACCTGTTTCTGTTATACCAGTTACTGGTATTTCTTTACCAAGTTCAGTACAATATATATTGACTTCTTTAAGAAATGCTTTAGGATCTTATTCATATGATTTTAATGGAGAAGTATTTAAATTAATGAATGTTGGAAAATATGATGAATCACGGAAGACATCACCTGTAGTTGATTATTATATATCAGGTGGAACGGACACAGACCCAAGTGACGGAACCCCAATTACATATACAAGTGGAGGTGTTTCAGATTGGACAATAAAACCCGTTGAAGGTACTTCTTATTACACTATTCAAGCAAAGGGAAACTTTAAATACACTTATTTAAATATGTTTACAGATGAAGACGATAATGCATGGGTTAATGTAACTGATCAGATTAGAGATGAATCAAAATGGACTATCTTAAAAAGCAATAATAAAGATAAATCAGGTAAATATTATTACATTATTAAAAATACAGTCAATAATATCCAAAGTGATGGAAATTATGTATATTTATGTAATAACCTTTCTCTTTGTAAAGATACAAATGAAAGTAATACATGGTGGTACATAAATAATGTTTAAACTTTAAAACTTTAAAACTTTAAACTTTTATAAACTGAGAAACAACTGTTTTAATAACCTCTACATTAACTGCATTGCCAAATTGTTTATAAGCAATTTTATCAACTGGGTGTATTTTAAATGTATCTGGAAATGATTGTAAACGAGCACACTCACGAGGTGTAATGTATCTTTTTTCTTTACCATAAATAGGTGTTTGAACAATTGCTACCAATGTTGGGAAGTAGTCTGCTTTTTTAACTCTAATACCTGATTGTCTAAATTGAATAAAATGATTAAAAATTGAGTCATTTTCTTTAATTTTACCCGTTTGCCATTCTAATTTACCAAATATTTCCTTTTTTGTTAATAACTGTTCATTAAACTCGTACCAAGTATCCCACTGATCTTGATACTTTTCATAAATTCTTCTATTCTTTGTTATATATTCCTGTTTCCATGCTGGAAGTTTTTTAAATTCATCTGAGTTATAAACTTTTTGAAATTCGTTTGCCAATATAGTTGGACTCATGTTTTCACCAGGTTCCATTTGTTTAATCATTTGTTCCCAAACTTCAAGAATCTCTTTTTCATCAGGTTTTATATCGTATCCTTTAACATTCTTTTCAAATATACTATTCTGCGAAGCAAAATTGTCCACCTTTTTCTTTTTTATTTTAAGTTCAATTGGTTCAAATGGAATTTCTTTTTTAACACATGCAAAAATAACACGTTCACGGTTTTGGGGAATACCAAGATGATGTGGTGATAAATCAAAAACCTGGAGGTTGTACCCTGCTTCACTTATTTCATTACAAATCCATTCAAATATCTTTCCATTATCAATTTTTTTAATGTGTTTTACATTTTCTAAAAACATGTAATCGGGTTTTTTCAACTTTGCAATTCTTATAATATGATCAAAAAGTTTACCACGAGGGTCATCTCTACCTAATTTTTTTCCAGCATTACTAAATGATTGACAACTAAATCCTCCACAAAGAATATCAAAATCTGGTAATTCAGTTAATTTTGTTATATCACCCAAAGGTTTGATAGAATAATTATCAAAATAAACTTTACAACATTCTTTATCAATTTCACTTGCTCCTACACAAGTATGACCAAGTTGTGACAATGCTAAATGCATCCCCCCTATACCAGAAAATGCATCGAAAAATATCATTCTATGATATAACTAAAACATGTATTTTTTTAAGTTAATTTATTTTATCATCAAATCTTTTTACCTCTTTATTTTTATTTCCATTATAAATCCAAATTTCATAATCAAATCCTTGTTTAATACATTCATTTGCTTTTTCAAATATATTATTGTTAAATCTATTATATATCCATGTACTTTTAACTTCAATCATTTTATTTATTTTTGGAATATAAATATCTACAAAATATCTATGTTTTTTACCTTTAGAATCTTCATAAAAAATGCTTGGTACCAATGCCCTTGATGTAATTATATCAGATGACTTAAATCCTTGTTTACATAACTCATCCAAAGCATAATTTTCATACCCTTGTGTAATTAAAACTGTACCATCTAAAAATTTAAATCGTTTATATTGAAAACGGTTTTTCATATGTTTTTCTGATATTTCAGGAACATGAGAAACATATTCCACACCATATTTTTTCAAACACGTTTCTTTCATTTTATTTTTAACTTCTTCTAAACTTGATGGGTTTTCAACACCGTAATTTTTTAAAGATGTTTCTTTTTTTAATTTTTTTATAGAATCTAATTGTGCTACATATTCGACACCGTATTTTTCTAAACAGGTTATCCTCATTTGTTCTTTTGCTTTTTCTGTTTGGGAATTATGTTCAACTCCATATTTTTCTAAACAAATTTTTTTATTTTTTTCTTTAAATTCTTCTAACTGTGATGCATGTTCTTTACCAAATTTTTTTAAACATGTTTCTTTTTTCTTTTTATATAATTCTTTAGATTGTAAAGCATATTCAACTCCATATTTTTCTAAACACGTTGCTTTTATTTTTTTTTCTTTATTTTTTTGAGTACATTTTGTACAAAAAGCACCTATATCATATATTGTTACAAATTTTTTAAAATGTTTATTTCCACAATTACATATAAAATTTATAGTAGATCTTATATTAACAATTTCATAGTCTTTTAAATTAATGTTACAATTATCTCTTTCAATAATATTTTGTAATAAATCTATATTATATTTATTAGATTTTCTCATTTTTTCATTGACTTTCTTTTTTCTTTTTAAATAATTTAAGTTTTTAAATCATTTAAAAATAATAATTATTATTTAATAGGGATGTTGAATAAAACAGATTACAAAAATTTAAAAACAGACACTTTGAAAAGGTTATTTAAAATAAATAACATTAAAAATGTTTCAAAATTGAAAAAAATGGAATTATTTGAAGAATATAACAAACTCCTTGCTTGTAAACTTATACAAAATAAATTTAGAAATTATTTTTATAAAAATGCGGTAGACAATATAACCTTGGAAAATGTTACATTTCCATGTTTTATCTACCGCGTTAAAACTGGAAAATGTTTTTTTTATGAATATAGTTCTATTATAAAATACATTATGAAAACTGGAAAGGTAATTGATCCAAATACACGAAATGAATATACAGATTCTGAACTAACGCGTTTAGACTCTGAAGCAAAATTACATTTTCCTGATAAAAATTTTAAAAGTACATTAAAAATAAAAAAAAATGAAAGTTATGCAAGAAGAATAAGAAATAGAGAAAATGAAATCCTTACTTATCAAATGCGTTTGGATGAAATTAAGGTTTGTATACTTACAATTATAGAAGACAATATACTTTCATGGAATTTAACAGAAACTTTAATTGTTGATAATATTGAATATCGCAATTTTAATTCTTATGTAAATTCAATTATCCATGAACTTAAAATACTTTTTTTAAATTTAAAAAGTTATAACCAATTTGAAGCAAATTGTTTTAAAACTAATTTTTTATATGACATAAACAATAGTTCAGAGTATTTTAAAGGAATTATTGCAAGACTTTAACATTTTAAATATTTAATAAAAATTTAAAATATCTTCATTAGTATCTTCACAGTCTTCATCGGTTGATGATTCTGAACCCTTATTTATATAATAAAGTAAAGCAATTATAATTATAATTAAACAAATTAATGTTATTTTTTTAGATTTGATAACTTTAACGCGCATTGTTTTAAAAGAACAATTATTTTTTTTTACAAAAATTAATTTTACTTAAAAAATAATTTAAATTAAAAATTAAAGAAAATGAATTTTATTACATTTGATCAGTATAAATCAATACATGAGTGTAAGTGTGGAGGTCCTGTTTTTAAATATCATAACAGTTCAAAAAATACATATCATGTAAAATGTGGGTATTTTAAAAAAGTTTTGGAAATATCCAAAGAGACCTCAAAAAAGGTATGGGTTGTTCCGAAAAAAATAAACTGTGACTGGAGTAGTGTTTATAATGGTCCTAGACCTGTCTTTAAAGAAATAAATGAAAAAATTATAAAACATGTTGAAAAAAATCAAAAAGATATTCATAAAAAATTAGAAGATCAGTTAAAAATATTATTTTCATTTTTAATTGTATCTAAAAATTCAGCAACTCTTGATGAAATTAATATCATTGTTAAAAATAATCTTCTTAGAGAACCTAGAAGAACTTTTTATCTAGTTTCTACAGGTAGATTTTTAAGAGTTTCTCATTACGAGTCTTTTGAAGAATACCGTGATCGTATATTTTCTAAAAAAATAGTTAATCATAATAATGTGGAGTTTACCACGGTTATTCAACCAATTGTTAAACCAATTGTTGTTAAAAAGACAACAAAACCTAAAAAAGAAGAAATTTCTCAATTTATAATAGTATCCGATGATGAAGCATCCGAAGATAATTCAGAAGCATCAGAGTCTGCAGATTCTTCCGATTCTGAAACAGATGACGATCGTGATGAATCTGACTTTGAAAGTGTAGTAGATTTTGAAGAAATTGATGAATTTGAAGAAACTGAATACAATGATTATGAAGACTGAAAATTAAAAATGTCTTTTAAAAAATCATTTTCGTCTTTTAATTTATTTAAACAAATGTTTTTTAATTAATATAAACATGTGTTCTAAAACATATATTTATATTAATAAAGCAAAAGAGGTACATGGTGATAAATATAATTATATTGAAATATGGGAAAATGATTGGCTGCTCTTTATAAAAAAAATAAAAATTTTACAAAAACTATGGAAATCTAAATTTATTGATATTTAGATTTTTTACCAGGTGATTTATAACCTGGAATTTGAGTTGGAAATTTCCCAGTTCTGTTGTAAATACCGAGTCTTCTACGGTAGTCTGCAATACTTGATTGTAACCCAGGTTTATTCCAAAGTACAAACATACTTAAAAACCCTGCTCTAGTTGGATCATTTGTTTTAAGATCTTTGTAGTGTCTAAAAATGAACCTGTTGCGTCTAATAGCATTCTTATGTCTGTTGTAATCGCTCATTCCTGCTGCTCCAAAATGTATAATTTTTTTACGTCCATTTGTTTCAAAGGTTGCCATTAATTTTTTACCACTTTTTGTGGAACGTTTAATACTAATGAGTTTAATTGACTTTTTAACCATTTTTCCAAATTTCATTCCATTTAATTTCATAAGAATATTATAAGCAACATTTATTTCTTTCATTTTTTCTACATTTCCACCACGATCTGGATGGTATAATCTTGAAAGTTCACGATATTTCTTTTTAATTTCAGTTAAATCATTTCTGTCAATTACCCCGAGTGCATTCATGGATTCTAAAATTTCCGATTCACTTATTTCTTCATTTTCATTTTCTGTTTTAGATTTTTCTTTTTTAGTTTTATTTTTCTTTTTAGTTTTTTCTGGTTTTTCTGTTTTTTCGTTTATTTTTTTACCAAAGCGTGTAAGGTGATTACCGTGTTCATCAACCTGTATAATGTCTATAATACACTTCTTTCTGTACCCTCTCATAGGGTCAGTACAACCTTTTTTAAGTTTGTCAAGTTTTTCAGGACTCTTGTGGCACTTACTACGAAATGATTCATATTTATTCCAAACTTCTTTAGGTGTTGGAGTACCTTTAATTTCAAGTTTTTTATTAACTTTATTGTGAATACGAAATAACCAAATAAAAAGTGATTTACGACTTTTCATGGTATCCATGCTCAACTTAGTTCCAGGTTCCTCAATAAACTTTTGATAAGATTCCCTGCAGTAACGACAAGGTAGAACATTACCAGTCATTTTAAAAAAAGTATAATAATTTAATTTTTGTTCATCAGTTGGATTCCATGGATAGTTCTGTGCTATGCTATGGAGAAAAACCCATCCAGCAGGACCAAAAACGCGAGTTTGCATGCCAGTGTCATCATCCTTTCTTTTTTTTATAAAATGGTAATTCATTTTTAATTTAAACGAATAAATTAATTTAAACAAAAAATAATTAAAAGAATTAAAAAAGAAAAAAATGTTAAAAGGACTTTATAAGTTTCCATGCCAACACAAGAGACTTGATTTCAAGGAAGTTATGATCATTCCTAAAAGAAGTCAAATCATTTCACGTAAAGATGTTTCATTGAAAAGGACATTTACATTTAAAACAAAAGAAAAAAATATTTCATGGACAGGTGTTCCAATCATATCCTCAAACATGGACACAGTTTCCGATTTAAATACATTCAATGTACTTTTAAATCACGATTACATAACCTGTTTTCCAAAACATTTTAACAAAACATGGAATGAAACTTTAAATTATCCATTAAGATTACTGAGTAATACCGACCATTATATGATAAGCACTGGAATAAATAAGCACGACGTTTCTGAAACAGTTAAAATCCTTAATAACCTGAGTTATGATCAAATTAAAGTAAAATTTTTATGTATCGATGTTGCAAATGGGTATCTTAAACAAATGCACGATGTCTGTCATTCATTTCGCAATATGTACCCTGATTTAGTTATTGTAGCAGGAAATGTTGTTACTCCTGAAGTTGTTTATGATCTTATTAAGTGCTATGGAGTCAATATCGTAAAGGTTGGTATTGGTTCTGGAATGGCATGTGAAACTCGTATAAAAACAGGAGTTGGTTATCCACAACTTGCAGCAGTTATGGAGTGTTCAATAGCAGCACGTGAATCAGGTGGTTATATCATTTCAGATGGAGGTATTACAAATCCTTGTGATTTTTCCAAAGCATTTGCAGGAGGTGCTGATTTTGTAATGGCAGGGGGTATTTTTGCAGGTCATGACGAATCACCTGGAGAAATAATTGAAGTAGACAACAAGAAGTATAAATCATTTTATGGAATGTCATCAAAAGAAGCAAACAATCGTTACAATGGAGGTTTGAAAGACTATCGTACTTCTGAAGGGAGACATCTTAAAATACCTTTAAAAGGACCGTTGGAAAATACTATTAAAGATATAAATGGGGGTATTCGTTCAGCATGTACATATGTCGGCGCAAAAGATCTTGTAGAATTTTACAATTCAACACAATTTGTTAAAGTTTAAAATTAATTTAAAATAAAAATAAAAATTAAATAAAAAATAACTTTAATATTATCCATGGAAAGAATAATAATAAGTGTTCTTTCAGATGAACTTGATAAAATGAAAAAGAAAAATAGTGTATTAGAAATAAAACTCGATAATGGAGAACTTTTAAGAATAATGGGGGAATCTATTCAAGGCACGTTTATATGGACTGTTTCACATGTTCTTCAAAGGATAACAAGAAAATATTTTCAGGATATTGATTCAGATTCTAAAAATGAAATAATCGATAAAGTAATAAATTATCCAATTAAATACATTGACATATTTAATGGAGGTAATATTTATTCAAGACAAAAAACCATTAATAGATTAAATGAAATAAAATTTAAATTAATTTAAAATAATAAAATAATAAATGTTTAAAAGACAAAAGTTAAATGACTCTTATATTCAAAAAACAAACTAAAATTCCAGCAAAAATTAAAGTTATAAGAAAAAAAGATAATTATTCATGGTGGGCACCTACCCAGGGTCAAGGTAAGTATTATTCTACTGTACTTGATGATAAACAATACATTTGTTCATTCTTTGACAACGAGTGTTCTAACAAATTTAAAAAATTTATAGATCATTATAAAGCAGTTAATAACAGGTATCCTAATATATTAAATGAAAAAGAACTTAACAATAATTCAGACAATTTTGAAATTTACATTGAAGATGAAATTTTAGATCTTATGAAAGAACGTTGTTTGTTAAATGGTGTATCTCTTATTGGTATTGTAGATTTTGATTATACCTTTACAAAAGATAATTTGAAAAACATAAACGTAAATGTATTTAATTTAAACATTTCTGCAATAGATTTATTAGAATACGAAGCATCTGATCACGAAAGACAAATCGATAATCTTAATTACCTTTTGGACTTTTAAAATGGAAACCCTGAACCAAAAACAAAAAGAAATAAGTGAAAAAATAAAATCAGGTAAGAATGCTTTTATTACAGGATTTGCTGGATCTGGTAAAAGTTATCTTATTAATCATATATGTACCGTTTTACATGAAAATAAAAAAAGTTATGCAAAAACTGCTATGACAGGTTGTGCTGCTATACTAATTGATGGATACACTCTTCATTCAACACTTGGTATAGGTTTAGGAAAAGGTGAACCAAAGGACCTTTTAAAAAGAATTCGTCGTCGTGAAGGTTTGTTACCGATGCTTTTAAATTTAAATGTACTTATTATTGATGAAGTTAGTATGTTAAGTGATACCCTCTTTGATAAAATAGCAGAACTTTTTAAACTTATTCATAATAGTGATAAACCTTTTGGAAAACTCCAAATAATTTTAATAGGTGATATGTCGCAGTTAAAACCTGTTGAAGGTGAATATTGTTTTTATGCAGAATGTTGGGACTCTTGCAACATAGAAGTAAGTGTTCTTACTGAAAATATGAGGGTAAATACCGATACCCGTTTTGATGACCTTTTACAAAAACTTCGTTGGGGTATCATTAGTGATCTTGAACTTATTGAAAAAATGAAAAAAACTGTATTTGAAGGTGATATCCTTCCAACAAAACTCTTTTCAAAGAATAAGGATGTCGATTCAATTAATAATTTTGAACTAATGTCTCTTTTAAAAGAAGGTAAGGACTCGAAAGAATATAAAATAATTTATCCGACTAATCCCATTAAACTGATAACAAGTACAAAGTATACTAATGATAATAAATTTGATGAATTTTTAAAAATTTGTGTTGGTGCTCAAGTAATGGTAACAAGGAATTTAGACTTTGATTTACAAATTGTAAATGGGACAAGAGGAGTAGTTGTTGCTTTAAGTGAAACAGGTGTGAGTATAAAACTTGTAAATGGGACTATTTGCAACATTGGTTATTTCCATGTAAAAGATGAATCTGAACGTTTTGGAGACACTTCAATGAAAAATATAGACTTTAAATACATTCCATTAAAACTTTCATGGGCAATGAGTATCCATAAATCACAAGGTGCTACTATAGATCGTCTTGAAATAGATCTAGGTGAATCAATATTTGCATGTGGTCAAGCATATGTTGCTATATCAAGAGCAAGAAATTCAGATTCAGTTAAAATAACAAAATTTAATCCAAAAAGTGTAAAGGTAAGTAAATCCGTTGTAAATTTTTATAATAAATACCAATAAACGTTAAATGCCACAACTTCCATTGTATTTAATTGCCATTAATTTAAGTGTAATAAATTTGACATTATCTGAAATAAGAAATGAACTTGAAGTAGCAAATCAATTAAAAAGATTAAAAATTAAAAAATAAAAAATAAATAAAAAATTAATTTAAAGTTAATTGCGTTAATAAGTTAAAATGGATACTGAGATCGGGTCGCGTGGTTACTCCATAACTTTAAAAACTTTACCTCCTCATTTTTTACACGATATAAAAACAGAACTTTATGTTAAACCTCTTGAGAACCCTAACTTTAGTTACGGTGACAATGACCCTTACCCTGTTTTCAGAATATCCAAAACAAAAATTTATGTCCCTCGTAACTACGGTATTGAAAAATTCGGACCACCGAAAAAATATACTCTTAACGAAGGAACTACAATAAATGTTACTTTTAATGGTGAAATAAGACCAATTCAACACCAAACCATTGAAGCAACTTTAAAGAACTTTGAAAATCTAACCGATGGAGGACTGATATCACTCGATACAGGTCTTGGTAAAACCGTTGTAGGACTTAGACTAATAAGTATAATGCAATTAAAAACAATAATTATAGTTCATGCTGATTTTTTACTTGATCAATGGATATCACGTATAAAACAATTTTTACCTGATGCTCGTATTGGTGTTATTAAACAAGAAAAATGTGAAGTTGAAAATGTTGATATAATCCTTGCAATGATTCAAACCCTTGTTAAAAGGGAATACCCAAAGGGAACATTTGATTCAATAGGAATGTTAATGGTTGATGAATGCCATCATCTCTCAAGTAGAACCTTTAGCAGTGTCTTTTTTAAGATTCAACCAAAGTTCCTTTTGGGACTTTCAGCAACACCTGAACGAAAAGACGGACTTTCCAAAGTAATTTACTGGTTCTTAGGACCACAAATAATAACAATAAAAAGAGAAACCGGTAAACCAAATATAAAATTTGTAAATGCCGATGTAACGGGTTATATAGAAAAATACAATCGATTAGGAAAGATAAATAATCCAGAAATGAT
>Ga0114979_10003457_pt1 | contig 10597 bp, 10 predicted proteins | sample S_140625_EF_Meta_FD_87315 | JGI IMG/M metagenome (GOLD analysis project Ga0114979, IMG submission 87315) | Freshwater microbial communities from Lake Simoncouche, Canada to study carbon cycling - S_140625_EF_MetaG | ecosystem: Environmental > Aquatic > Freshwater > Lake | place: Lake... | reverse complement strand
CGGAACTTCTACACATTTTTATCGTCCATGCTTTACAACCTGTTCAGGTTTAAGTAAGATTCAGGTTCTAGTAAGATTTGAAGGTCTTCGACTTTTAAACACTATTTGAATGTTTTGGCGCTCAGGCGCCGAGGAGCTCAAGATGTCCCGATTTGTTACTCGTCTGTTTGCGGCAGCACTCATTACCTTAGGCGGCGTATCGTTGTCTGCGGTGACTTTCGACGCCCAGGCGGCGCGCGCCGGTAGCGGCACCAGCTCTGGCAAGCAATCCAGCAACGTTAGCAGTCAAAAGCCTGCAGCCCCTGCTGCGGCAACTGGCTCAACAGCACAAAAGAGCGCCACGCCTGCAGCTGCGCCTGCTGCTGCAGCGGCTAAACCTAGTGGCGCTTCGCGTTGGCTCGGCCCCTTGGCTGGCATCGCTGCTGGCTTAGGTATCGCAGCCCTGTTGTCGCACTTTGGTCTTGGCGGCGCGATGGCCGACTTCTTAATGGTGGCGTTGTTGGCCGCCGTGGTGATCTTTGGCGTGATGTTCGTATTGCGTAGAATGCGTGGCGGTTCAGCTGCACAACCCGCAGCACAAGGTGCAGGCAACTCGTCCGTAGGGCAGCCACCTGCCAACGAGATGTACCGCGAAAGCGCTGCGCCTAGCGCCGCGCCGGTTGCGATGCCCGCTTCAGCCACGGGCTCAATGTCGGCAGCAGGGTTTGGTTCAGACGCACCGGCACCCGATCAAAATTGGTTTATCCCAGTTGATTTTGATACCAATCGCTTCTTGCAAGAAGCAAAAGCGCAGTTCGTCTCGATTCAAAAAGTTTGGGATAGCGGCGACCTGACGCAAATGCGTAACTTCTTGACCGATGATCTGCTGAAAGAGTTGCAGGCCCAGTTGTCAGGGCGTGTTGGTGAAAACCATACTGAAGTGGTGCTGCTCAACGCTGAAATGCTAGGTATCGAAAAGGTCACTGACGGTCATTTGGCGAGCGTGCGCTTTTCGGGCATGCTGCGTGAGCAAGCCGGCGCAGAAGCGTTCCGCTTCGAAGAAGTTTGGAACCTCTTTAAACCTGAGCAAGGCGGCTGGTTGTTGGCAGGTATTCAACAAATTCCAGTGACTCACGCCAGCTAACTCATTGCTTCAATGTTGCATCTAAAAACGCCCGCCTAGCGGGCGTTTTTATGCCCATTTCAACTGATGGTCAGTTCACCCGTTAAACTACGCCCTCAAATCGACTTTTAGTGCCTGCGCCTACGTGACCATTGCCCTACCTTCTCTGCCGACGCGGTTCGCCCTACACCCCGTCAGGTTATGGGCGCACGCCTTCAATCTATTGACTCAGCAGCAACCTTGGGCAGCGCAACGTTTGGCGGCCCATGCCGGGCAAACGCTGCGGATCTGTCTTGGCGGTTTTCAGGTGACGTTCACCATTGGGCACGATGGCACTCTCGAGGCCGCAGACTCGGCAGTGGTGCCTGATGTCGTGCTTGAGTTGATTGCCGAAAAACTATCGTTGACGGCACTACTTTCACCCGAGGCACGCACCGATATTGCCCAATTGGTACATGTCACTGGGCAGGCTGCGTTAGTGCAAGTTGTGTCTGATCTAGCGCGTGATTTGCGACCAGATCCCGAAGATGCCTTGGCCCAATGGCTGGGGGATGTCCCCGCGCGCCGCCTGACTAAAGGCGCACAAGGTGTGTTCGCTGGCGCGCAGTCTTTCGCGCGCGGCGTGGTCGAAAATCTTGCCGAGTATTTTTCTGAAGAAACCAATATCTTGGCAGCTGCGCCTGCCCTCGCGTCTCTGTCCCAAGAGCGTGCGCTCACCTTGGCTCACCTAGAGCAAATCGATCGGCGACACGCCGCGCTGCAAGCGCGGCTTTCGCGCCTCACCTCGCGCCTCGGCCCCTCAGTATGATGTCTTTGCCCCGCCTGTTGCGCATCATCGTCGTTGCGCTGCGCTATCGGCTCGATGAACTCGTGCTGTCGGGCATCGAACACCCTGTGGCCTATCGCTTGCTGTGGTTGGTGCGCTTAGGTTCGCGCCCGACCATGCCGCGTGGTTTGCGTCTGCGCCTTGCCCTCGAGGCGCTCGGTCCCATCTTCGTGAAATTTGGGCAAGTGTTGTCGACTCGCCGTGATTTAATCCCGATGGATATTGCGGATGAACTGGCCTTGCTGCAAGATCGTGTCGCACCGTTTGCCTCAGATAAAGCCGCTGCCATGATTGAAGCGGCACTTGGGGCGCCCACCTCGACACTTTTTGCGCAGTTTGAAACCGATCCAGTTGCCTCTGCATCCATTGCGCAGGTGCACTTCGCGGTGCTTCATGATGGGCGTCATGTTGCAGTCAAGGTATTGCGCCCGGGCATGCTAGAAGTCATTGACAAAGACCTCTCGCTGATGCGCGTGCTGGCCAGCCTGATACAGCGCCTGGTGCCCGACGGGAGGCGCTTAAAGCCTCGCGAGGTCGTTGCCGAATTTGATAAGCACCTGCATGACGAACTCGATCTATTACGTGAGGCGGCTAATTGCAGTCAGCTACGCCGTAATTTTGGCCCTGAGAGCAAGCGCGGTGAGCTGTTATGGGTACCCGAGGTCATGTGGGATTATTGCGCCTCGACCGTCTTTACCATGGAGCGGATGTACGGCATACCAGTCAGTCAAATTGAACGCTTGAAGCAAGCAGGCGTTGATATTCCTACGCTGGCGCGTACTGGCGTCGAAATATTTTTTACACAAGTCTTCGATGATGGTTTTTTTCACGCTGACATGCACCCAGGCAATATTTATGTCTCAGATCAGCCCGCGACGCTTGGTCGGTATATCGCGCTCGATTTTGGCATTGTGGGGTCGCTCTCTGAGTTCGATAAAAACTACCTGGCACAAAATTTTTTGGCATTTTTTCAGCGCGATTACCGCCGCGTAGCTCGTTTGCATATTGAATCAGGCTGGGTACCCGCAGCCACCCGCGAAGAAGAGCTCGAGGGGGCGGTTCGTGCGGTCTGCGAGCCCTATTTTGATCGGCCTTTGGCCGAAATCTCTCTGGGACAAGTGTTATTGCGCCTGTTTCAGACCTCCAGGAGGTTTAATGTCGAAATACAGCCGCAGCTGGTACTGTTACAAAAGACCCTTCTAAATGTCGAAGGATTAGGTCGCCAGCTCGATCCGCAGTTAGACTTATGGAAAACGGCCAAACCTTATCTTGAGCGTTGGATGCTTGAGCGGGTTGGTTTAAAGGGAACTCGTAAGAAACTGATGCAAGAGGCGGGTCAGTGGGCGCAGTGGTTACCTGAATTACCGCGATTGGTGCACGCCCAACTCAGTCGCGCAGATATATCGAGTCAGGTCTTGCACGAGCTGCAACAAATGCGGCGCTCGCGCGAGCAAAGCAATCGTGTATTGGTGGCATTAACGGGCGTGGCTGCCCTGAGTTTGGCAGTGGCACTCTGGACGCTGATGCGTTGATTGAAATTTAAACATTAAAGGCAGTGAACATGCTCTACACAGAACTTTTTAAGTCAATGGAATCCGTGCGCTGGAACATGGCCACCGATATTCCGTGGCAAGACTTTGATCGCAGCAAGCTCACTGACGAGCAGGCGCAGACGATCAAAATGAACGCCATCACCGAATGGGCTGCGCTGCCAGCGACTGAAATGTTTTTGCGTGATAACCGCGACGACAGCGATTTTTCGGCCTTTATGTCGGTTTGGTTTTTTGAAGAGCAAAAGCATTCGCTGGTGTTAATTGAGTATTTGCGGCGCTTTGCCCCAGACTTAGTCCCCACTGAAGACGAACTGCACCGTGTGCGCTTTGAGTTTGATCCTGCCCCTCCGCTCGAAACACTCATGCTGCATTTCTGTGGCGAGGTGCGTCTCAATCACTGGTATCGTCGTGCCTCTGATTGGCACACCGAGCCTGTGATCAAAGAAATTTATAAAGTCATCGCACAAGACGAAGCTCGTCATGCAGGGGCTTATTTACGTTACATGAAGCGCGCGCTGACTCAACGCGGACAAGAAATCGGCGCGCAGGCGCGTATGGCATTTGCCAAAATCGGCGTCTTGATGGCGTCGGCGCACCGCACGCCTCAGGCGCTGCATCCCACTAATCTTCATGTCAATAAAGACATGTTTCCCAATGATACCGTGCAGTCAAAACTGCCTGAGCCAGGCTGGCTTGAGCGTTGGCTAGACAATCAAATTGTCTTTGATAAAGACTGGGAACACAAAGTTAGCACTCGTATTTTGCATAACATGTCGCTCTTAATGGATAGCTCGTTTAAGACCGTGCAAGACCTGAACCGCTATCGCAAAGAATTGATTCGATCAGCCACGGGGGCTGTAGGCTCAGTCGCTTGAGTGCGCGGTTCGAAGCCAAGCTCCTTTCAGCACAGCAGGCTGTTGAAAGGATCGCAGGCGGCCAGTGGCCCAAGCCTTTGGTGTTTACCAATGGTGTGTTTGATATTCTGCACCGGGGCCACGTCACTTATCTTGATGAGGCTGCACAACTAGGCGCAACGCTGGTCGTGGGCGTGAACTCAGACGCCTCTGCAAAGCGGTTGGGCAAAGGACCAGATCGTCCGTTGAATACGGCGGCCGATCGCGCTGCGTTGTTGGCAGCGCTCGAATGTGTCACAGCCGTCGTTGTCTTCGACGAAGACACACCTCTTGAAATTATCGGGCAACTTCGGCCCGATATTATCGTCAAGGGTGGGGATTACAACATGCAAGTGCTGCCTGAAAGCAAGCTCGTCGAGTCGTGGGGCGGCAAAGCTGTCGCAATACCGTTTGAGTTCGCGCGCTCAACGACCAACTTAGTCGAAAAAATTCGACAACGCTAAAAGCCGATACTGCTAGATTTTTTGAACTGGCAGCCGATGTTGTGCTTTCACAGCCAGTTTTAACCCGTGGTTTGCACGGGTTAAATTTTTCAAAATTTGAAGCGTGAACCACAGGCTCCGGTGAGCGGCTTAATCACGGTCTCGAACAGTGATGTGGTTTCAAAGCTTGCTGCAGTCGTACGTGTGATGCGAAAGGCGGTCATTGACGGTGACTGACCGACGATCACGACCATGCGGCCACCAAGTTTCAATTGATACTTGAGCGCATTTGACACTTTGTCGACTCCGCCGCTTACCAAAATTGCATCGTATTCGGCGGTTCCCCAGCCGTTATTGCCGTCACCCACTTCAACGGTGACATTTTTGCAGTGTGCTTTTTGCAAATTTTGTTGGGCAAAGCTTGCTAAGCGTGGATCGATTTCAATTGATGTGACGGTGCGAGCCAACTGCGCCAGCAAGGCCGCCTGATGACCCGAGCCGGTACCGATCTCGAGTACGCAGTCGTCGTGTTTGAGTTGCAAGAGTTGGGTGAGGCGAGCCTCAAGTTTGGGGCTGAGCATTGACTGACGCGTGTCGACTGTGCCGAGTTGCAACGGGATCTCAATGTCTGCAAACGCCAGGCTGCGAAAGTTGGTCGGCACAAACAGCTCGCGTTGCACCTTGAACAGGGCGTCGACAACATTGGCGTCAAACACGCCGACTGGCCGAATTTGTTGTTCAACCATATTGAAACGGGCACGCTCAAACTCAGGCAAAGTCATTGCATTCATAATTTAGTGTGCGAAAGCACTTATTGCGGAAAACCCTTATTGTAAGGGTTTTCCTGACCACAGCGCATGAAAGTGGTGCACGGGGCCGTGCCCATGACCAACCCTGAGCGAGTCTGCCTGAGCAATGGCCTGGACGAGGTAGTGTTTAGCGCGCTTGGTAACCTCGGGTACGTCTTGAAGTTGTGGCAACAGTGCCGTAATGGCGGCCGATAGCGTGCAACCAGTCCCATGCGTGTTGCGCGTGGGGATCCGGTGCCCCGGCAACTCGATCATTTTGTCGCCATCGTGTAGCACGTCAATCGTGTCGTTGCCGGGCAGGTGCCCGCCTTTCACCAGCACCCAGCGATGCCCGCCGTAGGTCATCAGGTTGCGCAAGCGTTCGGCTACCCGCCGCATCTCGCGGACGGTCTCGACTGAACGCATCTCAAGCAAGACCCCAGCTTCGGGCAGATTTGGGGTAATCAAGGTGGCTAACGGTAGTAATTGCTCACGTAGGGCGCCGATGGCCTTCTGCTCGAGCAGTAAATCGCCACTCTTTGAGACCATGACGGGATCCAGAACGAGATGGGCTGGCAAGAAGTGTCCGAGGCGGTCTGCAACGACTTCAATGATGCCAGTTTGCCCCAGCATCCCGAGCTTGACAGCATGGATCTCAACATCGGCAAACAGAGTGTCAATTTGCGCTCGCACAAACTGCGGGTTGACGGGCGAGATCTCAGTGACTGCCTGAGTATTTTGTGCGGTCAGAGCCGCTACCACAGCGCAGCCATAGGCACCCAAGGCGCTCATCGCCTTGATGTCGGCCAAAATACCAGCGCCCCCCGAGGGATCCATGCCTGCGATGGTCAAGGTATTGGGTATGACGCGTGCGGCAGTTTCGTCGCTCATGTCTTGGTGTTCGAGGCAAGGGGCGCGATGAGACCTGTGGTGGGTGAGCTTGGTGCCGCCTGGTAGGTCTTGCGTGGAACGCGTCCGGCCAGAAATGCCTCACGACCCGCCTCAACGGCTTTCTTCATGGCGCTCGCCATCAGCACTGGGTGTTGCGCACCAGCAATTGCCGTGTTCATCAGCACGCCATCGCAACCAAGCTCCATGGCAATGGCGGCGTCTGAGGCCGTGCCGACACCGGCATCGACCAAAACAGGGACTTTTGCCTGATCAATAATCAAGCGTAGGTTCCAGGGGTTTAGGATCCCCATGCCCGAACCAATTAATGAGGCTAATGGCATGACTGCGACGCAACCGATGTCTTCAAGCATGCGGCATTGGATCGGGTCGTCGGTGCAATAGACCATCACGTGAAACCCGTCAGCCACCAAGGTTTTAGCCGCAGCGAGTGTTTCGGGCATATTCGGAAACAAGGTGTGTGGATCGCCGAGTACCTCTAGTTTGACTAAGGTGTGCCCATCCAAAAGTTCACGGGCCAACCTGAGAGTGCGTACGGCCTCGTCGGCCGAATAGCAGCCGGCCGTGTTCGGCAGCAGGGTGAATTGGCTTGGAGGCAGGTACTCAAGCAAGCTAGGCTCGCCAGCCGTTTGACCGATGTTGGTCCGACGAATGGCGACGGTAATAATTTGTGCACCGCTGGCATCAATTGCTTCGCGTGTTTGCGCAAAGTCTTTGTATTTTCCGGTGCCCACAAGTAAGCGCGAACGGTAGGCCTTACCGGCAATCACCAAGGGATCAGACGAGTCTGTTTTCATATTTTTTCAGTAAGTCAAAACGTGGTGACTGGTGGCAAACCGGTCGCAATCGGTACAGTTTAACGTGCCTCGGCAAGAGGGTGCAGCCGTAAGGGCGCGGCGCTATTTTCGACTTTGCTCGATTAGTTCACAAATGGGCTCAGCCGCTTCGATTAAGCGTGGGCCAGACCGAAACACGGCATCCGCGTCAACCATAAACACGCGACCTAGCCGCGCCGCTGGCAGGCCTGCGGTCTGCCACTGATTCACACCAGCGCTATCTACGACCGGCGCGGTCCCTGCGCCCGTGCGCGCGATCAGCACTAACTCAGGCGCTCGAGCGGCTAGTTGCGCAAGACTGAGCTTTGGCGCCCCCACGCCGTCTTCGCTGATGATGTTGCTGCCGCCACACAGAGTGATGACGTCCGATAGGAGATGCTCGCGGGTCAAGGCGCCCTCAGGCTCGGTGCCAGCCTGCAGCAACACCCTCACGACGCGCTTGCCGGCAGCCGCTTGAGCCAAGGCGTCTAACTTCTGGCGTAGGGCCTGAGCGCGCGCTCGCGCGACCGGGGCGGTACCTAGCAGTACACCAAAGGTTTCGATGCTGTCTGCGATTTCAATGAGCGAGGTAGGCGTGCTGATAAATATGGGGATGTTCAGTGCTTTGAGCGAATCAAGTTCACTGGTTAGCCAGCCAAACATTAAATCTGGCTTGTACGCTGCCACACGAGCTGGATCTGGCCCACGTTGGTCACCAAGCTTTGGCAAGCTCAAGGCCTGCGCCGGAAAATTACTACCTTCAGTTGTCGCAACCAGTTTGTCGCCGCCACCTGCGGCAAAAATCAACTCAGTGGTGTGAGGCGACAGCGAGATGACTCGACGGGCTGGCCCTTTGAGGAGCACCGCTCGACCACTGTCATCGATGACCTCGATTTCAGTCGCACTCGCTGCGAACGCCAAGACACAGCACGCTAGAAAACTAGCCCGACAAAAAAAAGCGCGCATCACACAGTTTGCTCAACAATAACTCGATGACTGATGCTACATCCGCCACGCTAAGTTGACAAATACATTCGAGCCCAAGGTGCTGTAGCCCTGTATGAGTGTGTACTGTTTGCCAAAGACGTTGTTCCAGCGCACTTGCACTTCAGCGCCTGAGGGTAGTGGGTAGCTACCCTGCAGGTTAAGCAAACTATAGCCACCCAGACTGCCGCCCGACATTGTGTCCTTGCGTTCGCTGCTGACATACCATTCGGCCGTCAAGCGTGCGCGCCAGACGGCTTGATCTAATGCGAGCTTGGCAACTCGTTGTGCACGCTGCGGCAATAAGGCGCCGGTCTCGGCGTTACGCGGGTCAAGCCAGTTCAGGCTACCCCGCACTTGCGTGTCGCTATTGAAGCGATGCGAACCAAACAGACTGACGCCTTGAATCAGCGCCTGTCCGACATTGATTGGCGCGTAGGGTGAGTAAATATCACCAGGTACCACCGGCTGAGTCAAGATCAAGTTCGTGATTTCGTTGCGATAGGCGACCAAACTTAATTGAGTTTTTTCAGTTGAGTATTTCAACCCCATCTCGATATTGCGTGATTTCTCGGGTTGCAATAACGGATTACCGGCATAGAAAGGCGTGACGGGCCAGTAGAGCTCATTGAAATTCGGTGCACGAAAGCCCGTGTTGGCACCCACTGTGGCTCGCCACTGCGGTGTCAGCGACAGCCCGTACACCAGACTGCCTGTCACAAAGTTACCGTACTGCGAATTGTTGTCATTGCGCACGCTCGCCTGCACCGACTGTGGGCCCCAGGCGCCCCGATAAATACCGAAAAGCGAGTTGGTATACCTTGAGGTTTGTTGATAGTTCACATAGGAGGCTTGTGGGTAGCCGCCATTTGATAGCGTTCCATCGACATTTTGCTCAAGCCTTTCATAGCCAAGCGATACGATTTGAGTCGATGAAAACTTCAGGTCGTTTTGCCACAAGTATTGCCCTTGCTGTGTTGCAAAGTGTTGCTTGCCATCAAGCGGGTTCGTAGGTACGAGGTCAGCCGCCGCGTTCACCGTCTGATACCGCTCGTTCGTGAAGCCAGCACGCAGTGTGCTAGTCCAAAAGTCAGATACCCGGTTTTTGCTGGTCAGTATATTGGTGCTGACCGTTTGAATACCACGATCGTTGAAGTCAGGCTTGCCGGCATCGTAGCCGCCATTGACGCTGGATTGATAACTTTGAAAGGTGACTGTTTGGCCCGCCCGCCAGGTATAGCCTAAGGTGCCCCCAACGTTACTGCGGTAGTAAGAGTCTTTGTCGGGGTTGTAAGAATAATTGCCGGCCTTCGTAGCGTTGGTGCCCCCGCTTTGCCCATAGCCACCAAACAAGCTGTACACCCAGCCATCTTTGGCCCCTGAAAAACCTGCGTCATATTGGGTGGTGGCGTAACTGCCGACCCCAGCGTTGGCGTAGGCTGAAAACGGCCGGTCTTGGTCGCCCCGCGTGATCACGTTGATCACGCCACCGATGGCATCGGCGCCGTACAGGCTGCTTGCGGTGCCACGCACGATCTCAACACGTTCGATGCTGTTGAGTGGGATTGCGCTGAGCGGTGCGTTGCCCGAAGTGGCGCTGTTGACGCGCAGGCCATCGATCAGAATCAGCGATTGATTGCTATTCGTGCCGCGAATATTGACGCTGCTTTGTGACTGTGGGCCACCATAATCGAGCGCTTCGATACCGTGTTCGCGAACCAGTGCATTAGCCAGCGTGCCGTTGGGCAAAGTCTCTAATTCATCGCGACCGATCACACTGTTGTCGCCTAGCGTGTCTGACAGGGGCTCGGCGGTACGCCCAGGCGTCACCACGATAGTGGCCAATTGTGGGGTGGGCCCAAGCTTCAGCTCGCCCGGGGGCATTACGTTGGACTCTTGCGCGCCAGCCTTGCCGGTGCTTGTCGAGGTGGGTGTTGAGGTTGGTGTTGAGGTCTGGCTTTGCCCAAACACACTAAAAGAAACGACCACGGCCGCAGCGGCGGCGCTGAGCCGATAAGTTAAGAGTTGCATCAGTACAGCCTCGTAGTGGTCTGCGTCCCCGCAGGCCTTGAACGTTCAAAAAGATTGAATACCCTTACGGGTTGTCATCTTTGCTTAAACTGGCCGGTATCGGGCTGGCATCAAGGTTTTATGACTAAACCCTTGATGTTGACCGTTGCGGGGGCAGCACAGGCACAACCGTCTGACGACGTGTTTCCCTGTTTCCCGTTTAACTTTCCCAATGCGGTGCGCAATCCCTAAGGGCGCGTACCTGTATGCATCG
>Ga0114979_10003456_pt1 | contig 10597 bp, 19 predicted proteins | sample S_140625_EF_Meta_FD_87315 | JGI IMG/M metagenome (GOLD analysis project Ga0114979, IMG submission 87315) | Freshwater microbial communities from Lake Simoncouche, Canada to study carbon cycling - S_140625_EF_MetaG | ecosystem: Environmental > Aquatic > Freshwater > Lake | place: Lake... | reverse complement strand
GACCTGCGTAGTTGCAGTCAAGGAGGTATTCGTAATGCAAGTGCTACTGTTTTTTATCCTATTTGGCATCATCAGTTTGATGATCTTATTGTACTTAAAAACAACCAAGGAACAGAAGAAACCCGAGTCCGTCATATGGATTATGGGGTTGTGCTTAGTGCTTTCTTCTGGAGACGATTCCGAAACAAAGAAAACATAACATTCTTTGACCCCAACCAAGTACCTGATTTGTACGAAGCATTCTACCAAAACACAGAACGCTTTGAAGAACTCTATGTCAAATACGAAAAACGCAAAGACCTACGTACCAAGACCATGAGTGCTGAGGAAGTTTTCAAGAGTGGTATACTGAAAGAACGCACAGACACAGGTCGAATATATCTTGTATTCATTGATAATGTCATGAATCAAGGACCGTTTGATCCTGAGTATCATACGATTTATCAAAGTAATCTGTGTTGTGAGATCCTATTACCCACCCGTTCATTTAAGAGATTAGACGACGAGAGTGGACGCATAGCGTTATGTACACTGGGATCTATCAACTGGGGAGCGTTCCGGAACCCAGAGGATATGCGTAGGGCCTGCAGGATTCTACAGCGTAGCCTGTGTAACATTCTTGACTACCAAGACTTCTTGTCAATACAGAGTAAGTTAAGCAACGACGAGATACAGCCATTAGGCATTGGCATTACCAACCTAGCCTACTGGCACGCCAAGCGAAGCCTCAAGTACGGAGAACAAGATGCATTAGCAGAAGTCAAGACCTGGATGGAACATCAGGCCTACTATCTAACAGAAGCCACAGTAGAACTGGCTAAAGAACGTGGTCCTTGTACTGAGAGTGCCAAAACACGTTATGGACAGGGAGTATTCCCCTGGGAACTTCGAGCCAACGGAGTCAACGATCTAGCAGACTTTACACCCGAACTTGACTGGGAAATCCTACGTGCAAATATGAAAGAACACGGTGTTCGCAATGCTACCTTGATGGCTGTGGCTCCTGTTGAATCTAGTTCAGTGGTAATTAATTCAACCAACGGCATTGAAATGCCAATGAGTTTGATCAGCACTAAAGAATCAAAGGCAGGATCGTTTACACAGGTTGTTCCGGAATACAACAGATTGAAGAATAAATATCAATTGATGTGGGAACAAAAAGACTGTGATGGTTATTTAAAAACGGCAGCAGTTATTGCTGCCTATGTTGATCAAAGTATTTCAACTAATACTTTTTATAATCCTGCACATTTTCCAGAACGCAAGGTTCCAACAACACTGATTGCTAAGAATTTGATGCAGGCCCATGTTTGGGGATTGAAGACATTTTACTACAGTCTAATCAACAAAGCAGGAAGCAAAATGCAAGAAGAACAATTAGTGGTGCAAGTAAACGGACATACAAATTCTGTAAACGGATATGAAATAGAAGAGGACTGCGAGGCCTGTAAATTATGACAACAAATGATATTGGACAACAAATAGAAAACATTAAAGCAGCGGTGGAAACAATAAATTCTTTAATGGCTGAACTTCATCCCAACAATGTTGAGATAAGAATCGTATACAAAGAACCCGATAATGGAGAACCTCCAAGATTAGATCTTTGGAGAGCCATAGCACACGTGGATTACTTAAAATGAGTAAACAACAATACAACCTAAACACAAAGACAGACTACCTTAATCGCAAGATGTTTTTGGATCCAGCTGGGCCTGTGACCATACAGAGATTTGAAGAAGTCAAATACAAAAAAATTGCAGACTTTGAAGCCACAGCTCGCGGCTTCTTCTGGCAACCAGAAGAGATCAGTCTAAGCAAGGATGCTAACGACTTTAAAGATGCCAGCGATGCTGTTAAACATATTTTTACCAGCAACTTGTTACGTCAAACTGCTTTAGACAGCTTGCAAGGCCGTGGACCAAGTCAAATCTTTATGCCAGTGATCAGTTTGCCTGAATTAGAAGCACTGGTGTATAACTGGACATTCTTTGAAACAAACATTCACAGCAAATCATATAGCCACATCATTCGCAACATCTATAATGTGCCCAAGGATGTGTTCAACACAATCCATGACACTAAAGAAATTGTGGATATGGCATCAAGCGTAGGCAACTACTACGAAGCACTGCACGTGGTCAATTGCCGTAAACAATTAGGTGAAACAATTCCAGAGAAAGAACACATTCGAGCAATCTGGTTGGCCCTTCATGCCAGCTACGCTCTAGAAGCATTCCGCTTTATGGTATCATTTGCCACCAGCCTAGCCATGGTAGAGAACAAGATCTTTATTGGCAATGGCAACATCATCAGCCTAATCCTACAAGATGAATTGCTACACAAGGGTTGGACAGCCTATTTGATCAATCAAGTGGTCAAAGAAGACGCACGTTTTGTTGAAGCTAAACAAGAGTGCGAAGCAGAAGTGTATGCATTATACATGGACGTGATCCGTGAAGAAAAAGACTGGGCCACATACCTATTCAACAAGGGCCCAGTCATTGGACTCAATGCAAACATTCTGCGTGACTTTGTGGATTACACAGCAGTGGGTGCATTAAAAGATATTGGTATCAAGTATCAAGCAAGTGCTCCTAGATCAACTCCAATTCCTTGGTTCAACAAGCATACCGACACCAGCAAGAAACAGACAGCACTACAAGAAAGTGAAAGCACAAATTATGTCATTGGCATAATGGGAGAAAGTCTAAATTACGATGAGCTACCAGCCATCTAGGAATAAGTATGTACAAGGTACAATTTAAAAGTAAAAGTCCTTTTGAATCCTGGAATTCGCTGGGTGGCGGTGGGACAGAGTCTCAGGCCATTGCTATGGCCCTGGCCAAAAAAGCCAAAGGTGCTATACTGGTTAGAGTTCTTGATAAAAAAGGTAGAGTCATATATTCAAGTTAATTATGAAAACACTAAGAGAATACATTAACCTCATCGAAGGTAAAATTGACGACAGCTGGTTTAAAGATGGTGCATTTAAAACTTTTAAGAAGCCAATTCCAGTGCCGTATACCATTGCCGACAGTGACGGAGTCACACAAACATTAGAAGGTCCGGTAGAGCACAAGGCAGGACATTACATTATGGGTCCAGGTCCTAAGAAAGAATTTTGGCCGTTGGAACCTGAAAATTTTCATGATAAGTACGACGACAACAATGACGGTACAGGAACCCCCAAGGGTGGTGTAATCAAAACAGCTAAGTTGGCCGATCACGATGGTGTCATCAAAGCCACATGGGGAGATCTAACATACACAAAAGGCAATGATGTCATTGTTCGACACGGCGAAGGCGACTATGGTGCTGTGAAAAAAGACATCTTCCAACAGACATATGACACAAAGGAAATGAAATGAAAGCTGTAGTATGGAGTAAGTATCATTGCCCCTATTGCGATCAAGCAAAGGCATTGTTAAAACAAAAGGGTATCCCGTTTGAAGAAAAGAAAATTGGAGACGGATATACTCGAGAAGAACTATTGGAAGCTGTTCCAACAGCACGAACAGTTCCGCAGATTTTTATCGGCGAGCAACTGATTGGTGGATTTACAGAATTAAAACAACATCTAGAAAAGGTATAAAATGTTAATTAATAAAGGCGTAAGCGTAGGCGAAGTTATTACACTTAAACTAACCAGCGGCGAAGAAATTGTTGCCAAGTTAGTAGAAGACGGTGCAGCTTATTACAAACTTAAAAATCCACAAGTAATCGGTATGGGGCCGAAAGGTCCAGGACTAATGCCCTACCTGTTTACCGTTAATCCAGATACCGAAATTAAACTACAAAAATCAACTGTTACTGTAGCAGAAGCAACAGATGCACAGTTTGCCAAACAGTTTCTCGAATCAACCACCGGAATTGCGTTATCCTGATTTAAGTTCTTTTTCAACGGCTGCTGGCAAAGAGAATCGATCTCTGTTATTAATCCAGCAGTCGTAGACTAATTTATAGTTGTCGAAATATTTGTCCTGAATATCGAATAACTCTTCTTTCTTCTTCCACCATGGGCCGGCAAAAAATGTTTTTTTGTCTACAAGAACTTTGTCAATTAGTGCTTGTTCTTCAGCGGTGCGCTCATCTTTTTTCTTGGCTTTTGAAATTGCGTTTGCGTCTAACCTATCTTGATTTGCACCTGCTCTTCCTATAATACCGTCGTAATTTTCAGTCACTTTAGCATCATGAGCTGCTGCCTTTTGTTCTTTAGGAGGATCAGGATCTCCTCTCTTCCAAGTAATTCCAATATATGCAAGATATGCACTCCTTGCGGCATCTTTTTTAATTGCGTATGCAACGGTCTCAGAGGCGTATATTCTTTTATCCACTACCGGAGGAGTAGTCGATGGTGCTTCGGGAGGATCAATAGTGTTAGTACCAACACTGTCTTTGGGTCTAATGCTATCTGTTGGTGTTGCTTGACCGGGAACAGTCTGAGTGGCACTTGTTTCTTGAGCTTTAATAATGTTTAGTTTTGTAACATCATTGACTAGGTCGGGATTCATACTAGACCCTACCGCGCCAGCTAATGCTGCTGGCATTGGCTTTGATAACATTGCCAGCATGGTATTAGCTTTTAATCCTTCAATTGCCTGAGCTTTCGCAGCCGCTGATGCAGCAACATCGGCAGCTAACGCAGTTGGATCACTCATGGTTGTTTGTAAATTTTGTAAAGATTTTGTAGCATTTAGGGCGCTGGTGATAGCACCAGCACTAATTGGATTACCTGCCGCTGTTGCTTCTTTAACCTTTTGCGCCAGTGCTGCTTTGGCAATGGCCATATCAATCACTGCATTTTTTTGAACATCGGCCAATTGTTTTTTATAAGCATCAAATCCTGCAGTATTTGGACTATCACCTCCCATACCAAATTGTGCTGCTCCTACACTAGAAATTGTGGAACTAATATCTTTAAATAATCCTCCAGCACCAATACTATCTGGCGTAACCGACACTGAAGATCTTGCTGCGGTCATCAAACTATCAAATGACGGTACTGCTGCCTCTGCTGCCGCCTTAACGGCATTGGCTGCTTTGGTTGTTGAATCTATAAGACTACCGGGTAATTGTATTGGCATAATTAATCATCATTGTTAACATCATCGGATCCTGTGACTACTACGTGCTCACCGGATCCTTCATTTATTATACCTACATCGCCAATTCGGTGTATAGGCATAAATTCTGCAAAAACACTGTCAGATCCTGACACTGCGGTAGTGGTATGACCGCAATCAGTTACTCCTATTGTTCCTATAATTGCCTGCGGAAGAAAGTTAGTAAAGACAGAATCTGCACCGGACACATGTATCGTTACATAATCTTTATCAGAACCTTCTGGTACATCTGGGTGTCCTGCCCTGCACACCCCAACGCCAAGGTCAGTTAATCGTGAAACAAGCATAAATTGTCCTTTTAAATATTTAGCAACATAAATTATCAACCTTTCTAAATACTTAGATATATACTATATGAAAAAACTATTTTGGAATATATTGGGATTTTTAAGTTTAGGTATGGCCTACCTAGGAGTTATTACTCCGGGACTTCCCTACAGCATCTTTGTTGTATTTGCAGCCTATTGCTTTAGCAAGGGCAGTGAACGTATGCACCGTTGGATCTACAATCATCCATTGTTTGGGCCTTTCTTAACCAACTGGGGAGAGAAGCGTGTGTTCCCTACAAAAATGAAATACTTTATGCTAGCCATGATGAGCAGTAGTTTGATCATAATGGGATTGACAAATGTACCCACTCGCGGTATAATGTATACAGCGGTCTTTATGTGTCTAGTAGCAATTTGGGCTTGGCGTTTTCCTGGCTCAGTAGAGGAACACGAAAGACGTAAACTAAACAATGAGAAAATCGGATGGCTAAAATAACCCTCGATGAACTGGTAGACATAGCCTTTGCTCACGAAGAAGGAGATCCTTTTGACTGGGGAGTATTTTCTAAAGGCCAAGAACAGACCATGCGAATGATCGGCTCCAGCATACTAGAACAGTTTGACAAAGAAACAGTTACAGATGCAGATCGATTGATCATGTTGGCCACTATCACCAAACTGGTCACTGAAAATATGATCTTGCACACTAGATTGATGAAACAAAATGAAATGTGAACAGGGCGACCTTGCCAAAATTATCATGAGTATACGTCCTACCAACATAGGTAAAACTGTGTTGGTGGATCAGTATGTGGGACATTTTACGCAAGGTGAAGAATTTGAGTTTAGAGGAATTGCCTGTAAGGCCGCTATCACAGATCACTATTGGTGGATAGCTACAGAATTTGGATTGAGCAATATGTACGGGGATACTCCACGAGCCTACATTCCAGATACTTGGTTAGAACCAATTCGTCCTGAAAAACAAGTCCAAAAGCAACAACAAGACATTGACTTAACTGTTAAAATGTAGTATAATGATGTATGATCAGGACAAATTAAAAGAGTTGCAAAAAAATCTAGCACGAGATTTAGTTCATCTTGAAGAAACTGAATCAGTATCAGAACAGCAAATGGATAAAATTACTGAAACATATTCCGAAGTTTATGATATTATCACAAAGTTAAAATCTTTATGATAAGTAAGAGTTAAGACTGTATGAAGTAGAAAGAAAAGGATTCTGGACGCGGGTTCGACTCCCGCCAGGTCCACCATAAAACATATTACTAAATCGGCACCGGTAAAACGTTGATTACCCGGGGCAGGAAGTCTGGATACCTTGTAGTATGTTTTGTAATGGGCCTGCCATGGTTTCGACAGGGTCACAAGTAAAGAAATGGACAGTCCGGCAATGTAGAAGCCGTTAGGATTGGGGTAACCCGGTCGTAGACACAAAAAACCTAAATGCAAACAACGAAAGTTACGCATTGGCCGCCTAAACGCAGCCTGGGGTAAGACATACCTCGCAACAGAAACTCAGAACCCGCTTCGGCGGGTTTCTTTTTGTTATTAATTTTTCCTATTACGGCCATTAAAATATTTTAGCTAAAAACTATGGAAAACCATTGATCTATAGGATATATAACTGTACAATAAATATTGTTTCATTCACACACAAAGGAGATATTATGAAAACAGTTGGCAACAAATTAGCCCCATTCGCAGTCACAGGTGTCAAGCCAGGACAACCAGAAGACGCATTCTATACTATTACAGAAAATAGTTTTGAAGGCAAATGGAAAGTAATCGTTTACTATCCAAAAGACTTTACATTCGTTTGCCCTACAGAAATTGTGGCCTACGACAAATTGACACAAGACTTTGCTGATCGTGATGCAGTCTTGCTCACAGGTAGCACAGACAACGAGTTCTGCAAGGTGGCGTGGCAAACAGCACACAGTGATTTGAAGAAGATAACACATCACCAGTTTGCTGACACACAGCGTGGTGAGTTGTCATTGATTGAACAGTTGGGGGTATTCTATGCTCCAGCAGGTGCCGCACTTCGTGCCACATTTATCGTTGACCCAAACAATGAAATCCAACACGTGACTGTGAACAACTTGAACGTTGGTCGCTCACCAGAAGAAACTCTACGAGTTCTTGACGCATTGCAAACTGGCGAACTCTGTGCTTGTAACCGTACAGTAGGCGGCGAGACACTGTGATGTTAGACACAAAAAATGTTGATCGAGTTGGAAATACACTAGTTGATATATTCCATCGATTGGCACTTTTTGGCATAGGTGCCGCAACAGTATGGGCCGCAGGATGGACATTTTTTGAAATGTTCCAGAAACACCATGCCACAGTCGGCGACCTATTGCTGATGTTTATCTATTTAGAAATAGGGGCTATGGTTGGAATTTATTTTAAAACCAACCATATGCCTGTCAGGTTTCTACTTTACATAGCAATAACGGCATTGACCCGACACATGGTAGACATCATGAGTCACCAGCCTATTAACATTAGTGAAATGCTGGCGGTGGCTGGGTCCACATTTGTTATTGCCATCAGTGTACTGGTTATCCGATACACCAGTGCAAAATTTCCCAGTGATAAAAAAGATGAGGTAGCATAAAATGTTAGAATGTTTAATACTAGGTGATAGTATTGCTGTTGGTACCGCGACAGCAAGACCAGAATGTGTAGCCTATGCCAAGGGCGGAATCAACAGTTATCAATGGTTGAACAAAAATATTGATAAGACTCCACTCATAGCAAAGACAGTGATTATCAGTTTGGGATCAAACGATCACAAATATGTTAAAACTGAAAGCGAACTACGATCGATTCGAGAGCTCACCAAAGCTGATCGAGTCTATTGGATTTTACCTGCTATCAAGCCCGACATTCAAGAGATTGTGAAAAAAGTTGCCGCAGAAAACGGCGACACAGTTCTGCCCATCACCAGTCTCCAAAAAGATGGAGTTCATCCTAGTTGGGCAGGCTACAAACAATTAGGAGAACAGACACGATGACACAATGGGTAGACGCTCTCAAAGAGCAAAGCATTCCTGAGTATGCTAAAGATACAAAACTCAACATTGACGCAGTAATCAAGCGTTCAACACTGCCAGTGGAAGAAGCAGAAGCAGTTGCCCTAGCCGCTGCCTTTGCTACAGGCAACAGTAAACTGTGGACTTGGGTCCACAGCCAGCTTGCCAATCGAGTTGAAGCAGATGCTGCCTTAACTGCCGCAAGCCTAATGGCCATGAACAATGTGTGGTACCCCTATGTAGAAATGGCTGATGACGCTAACCTAACAGGTTTACCTGCACAGTTGCGAATGAATGCTATTAGTACGCACGGAGGTACAACCAAAGGACGCTTTGAAGCCTATAGTTTGGCTGCTAGTATTGTGGGCAAATGCCATTTCTGTGTCAAGGCACACTACGAAACACTCAAGAAGGAAGGCTACACAGTAGAACAACTTCGTGATATTGGACGAATTGCCGCAGTGATGACCAGCGTATCGAGAGTAGTAGCTAATTGATTTGAGCTTGACAACCTCCAAACTTCCTGTTATACTAGTAGCATAGTTTAACAAGTTTGGAGGTTTCTTTTGAGTATGCATTTAGAAGGTCCGTGGCTTAGTACCACAGGCAAGAAAAAAGGCAAGATAAAATTCGCATCTGCTGAACACGCAAGAAAGGCTAGAGAATTGGACGAAAGCTGGAAAGCTCTACAAAAGAAATGGGCTGTAGAAATTGAGGATAAGAAACGCAAGCGAGCACTGTCTGCCGAGCCCCTCAAAGGCAATTACTCTTTAAACATTCCTGCAGATCGCAGTACTGCTCATATTAAGAGCAGGGGTGACTTCACTGGTAACGCCACATTGGCTGCTCCAAAAGTCTATACCGGAACCAAAGTTAAAGGCATTGCCACAATGCACAAAAGCAATGCAGTACCTGTGTTTTCAGATGAAGAAGCAATCGATATTTCAAAGATGAGGCGTTAATATGACTAAAATAGAACAGCGATACAATATTGCTTATTACAACAAACGTATGAAGCAGAATAAAATTCTTAAATCTTTCTTGATTAAAACCATTTTAGAAAATAAAGAAAAAGGCTTAAATTGGACCTCAGAAGATTTAAACTATTTAAATTATGAGGATTTGTGGGAAATATGCGTAGCTGCCGTTGCAAAAAAATGCAGTATTGATCTTAGCACTGGAAAAGATTGGAGTTGTGAAGATTGGAAAATCGACCCCGATGGAAAAGTTAGTATTGTTCGAACTAGTAGTTACGGAAAAAATTATTCTGCAGGCATAACTGGTTGTAGAAATAAAGAATGGATTTTTGCATTAGTATATGAAAATATCCAGGAAAAGTTTTATTTTTTTAGTTTCCCTGCAACATTAGATGAACATACTATTCCTTTCGACTTAGAGACCGGCAATCCAAAAAGAATCAATCGCGATGGTAAAAGTAAAATGTGGGCAAAATATGAGTGCAAGAATATAAAAGAAATGATCAATAGTATTCAGAAAACGGATCGATAATCACCAGTTTCTCGGGTGATTTTGAACCTATGGGGTATATATTAAACGTTTCGCAAAGAAACTGAGATAGTTGACATGACAGAGATACCATCAAAATCATGTCCGCGGGTCTTGGCCAATGAGAAACCCGTATTTTCGGGATGCCAAGGGTCGCCAAAGGTACCACAAGTTATGAGCTGTGGTGGCTAATGGAGACAACTACACGAAAGTAGGGTTCTTTCAGAGCCTCGTGAAGTTAACTCCCTTTATGTAATGTTGTAGGAATTTTACAACACCAAGTCAAAGGAGGACTTATGGAAAAGTTATTTAAATTTACAGCCTATGTAATAGGCTTGGTCGCCGTGGCCGTTTTGATTCAAAATGTCACGCAGACCAAAATGCAAAAGCTACGTGAAGGTCAAATGTTATCATCGCCTGATATCGTATCAATTAAAACTCGAGAACGACAACTCGATTGTCTAGCAATGAACATCTATCGAGAAGCAGGACACGAAAACTTTGAAGGCAAAGTAGCAGTAGCACAAGTCACCATGAACAGGGCGTCTCATCCCTCGTTCCCAAAAGATGTCTGTGCAGTTGTTTTTCAAAAGTCAGTAGTGATAGACAGAGTCATTTGCCAATTCTCATGGT
>Ga0114979_10003454_pt1 | contig 10600 bp, 9 predicted proteins | sample S_140625_EF_Meta_FD_87315 | JGI IMG/M metagenome (GOLD analysis project Ga0114979, IMG submission 87315) | Freshwater microbial communities from Lake Simoncouche, Canada to study carbon cycling - S_140625_EF_MetaG | ecosystem: Environmental > Aquatic > Freshwater > Lake | place: Lake... | reverse complement strand
GAGGGCTTCATCACCCAGTCGAACGTGAATGTCGTCGAGGAGATGGTCAACATGATGTCGGCCTCGCGCTCCTATCAGAACAATATCGAAGTCATGAATACCGCTCGCCAGCTGCTGCAAAAGACGCTGCAGCTCGGTCAGTCCTAAGTCGCCCAGGGCGCAGGAGAGTTCAGATGGCCATTTCACCCTTCAATTCCAATCAGACCGCTGCGGTCTCGAACGCAGCCTCGGCGGCTGCGTCGGCAGCGTCTACGACTGCGGGTTCTGCAGCGGCTTCGGGCGGCAATGCCTTCAACTCGATGGTGAACTCGATGATTGGCCAGGGTATCTCGAGTGCCGCGGCGGCGTCGTCGAGTTCCTCCGGCAGCAGCGCGTCGGCGACCGCCGATGACGGCGGCGCCGACCGCTTTCTGAAACTGCTGGTTGCCCAGATGAACAATCAGGACCCGCTCAATCCGATGGATAACGCGCAGGTCACCTCCCAGCTCGCCCAGATCAATACCGTCAAGGGGATCGATCAGCTCAACGGCACGATGGCAAAGCTGCTCGACCGATTTCAGACCGGCGGGCCGGCCGATGCGGTACCGATGGTGGGTCGTCAGGTCCTGGTCGCTGGCAATACCCTCGATCTGCCGGTCGATGGCGTCGCCAAGGCTGGTTTCGATCTGCCCAGAAGCGCAAGTGCGGTCACGATCGACGTGCTCGACAGCAGTGGCAAGGTCATCGAGAGCCAGGTTCGCAAGAACGTGCAGGCTGGCATCCAGACATTCTCGTGGGACGGTGTCGCTGGCGGCAAAGCCATGCCGGCGGGCACTTACGGGCTTCGGGTCACCGCCGTCAGTGGCGGCAATCCGGTAGAGGCGACCCCCCTGACTGCAGCAACCGTGCAGGCCGCGCTGAAGACCTCGAGCGGCACATCGCTGCAGCTCGGTGGCTTGGGTTCGCGGCCTTTGTCCGATGTGCGTGGCGTGCTCTGACGCCTGCCGATCGATTAACGACGATTTTCAATCTTTCTTTAGCAGGAGTCGACAATGGGTTTCCAGAATGGCCTTTCCGGTCTGAATGCCGCGGCACGCAACCTCGATGTGATCGGCAACAACGTCGCCAACTCCAGTACCGTCGGTGCCAAGACCTCGCGGGCGGAGTTTGCTGATGTCTATGCCAATGCGCTCAGCGGGTCTGGCAACGGTGCGGTCGGTATCGGGGTCGCGGTCAGCAGCATCGCTCAGCAGTTCACGCAGGGTGACATCTCGACGACCCAGAATCCCTTGGATATGGCGATCAATGGGCGGGGTTTCTTCAGAACCTCGCTCAATGGAGCGGTTCAGTACACACGCAATGGCCAGTTCCGGATGGACAAAGACGGTTTTATCGTCAATGCCCAGGGTGCCAATCTGACCGGGTATTCCGCCGACACGGACGGCAAGATCCTGGGCGGCGCGCCCAATCCGCTGCAGATCAGTCAGGCTGACATTTCTCCCAAGTCGACCTCGACGACGTCTGCGCAGTTCAATCTGGATGCCGGTGCGGTCGCACCGGGTAAGGCCTTCTCTGCGATCGATGCAACGTCCTACAACAACTCGAATTCGCTGTCGGTCTATGACTCGCTCGGTCGCCAGCATCAGGTGACCCTCTATTACGCCAAGACCGCGGCCAACAGTTGGGCGGTGTACGGTTCGGCCGATGGCACCGAGTTGCTCACCAAACCGCTGACGAACCTCGCTTTCGATGCCACCGGCAGCCTGACCGCGCCTGCCGCACCGTTCAGCGTCACCATTCCGGTGGGTGCCGATGCCGGCTCCAACCTGACCTTCACGACCGATGTCAGCACCGCGACCCAGTTCGGTGCGCCGTTCAGCACGACCAACATCACGCAGGACGGCTACGGATCGGGTCGGCTGTCGGGCTTCAGTGCCGATTCCAGTGGCGTGATCGTCGGTCGTTACACAAACGGTCAGACCAAGGCTCTCGGGCAGGTGGTGCTCGCCAATTTCGTCAATCCGCAGGGTCTGACACCGCTGGGCAACAACGCCTGGTCCGAGGGCGCGGGTTCGGGACAGCCCACGCTGGGTGCGCCGGGAACCGGCACGCTTGGCCCGATCCAGTCGCAGGCGCTCGAGAACTCCAACGTCGACCTCACCGGCGAACTGGTCAACATGATCACCGCACAGCGGGTCTACCAGGCCAATGCGCAGACGATCAAGACGCATGACCAGTTGCTGCAAACCATCGTCAATCTGCGTTGATGCCGTTCATTACGACTGAGCGAGGGGAGCCGTCATGGACCGTCTGATCTATACCGCGATGTCGGGCGCCAAGGCGACGATGACACGCCAGGACGCGCTCGCCAACAACCTGGCCAATGCCACCACACCCGGGTTTCGTGCCGATCTCAGCGCCTTTCGAGCGGTGCCGGTTCGGGGCGACGGTCTGACCACGCGGGTGCATTCGCTCGAAGCCACCGCCGGATTCGATGCGGCGCAAGGGCCGGTCACCCAGACCGGGCGCGCCCTCGATATTGCGGTCAAGGGTGCCGGCTGGATCGCGGTCCAGGGGCTCGACGGCAATGAGGCCTACACCCGTGCCGGCAGCCTGGCCGTGTCGGCCGACGGCACCTTGCAGACCAACTCCGGATTGGCGGTGATGGGCGATGGCGGCCCGATCGTCATTCCGCAGGGTGCTGAAGTGGCGATCGGGTCTGACGGTACCGTCAGCGCCAAGGTGGGCACAACGCCGCCGACAACGATGGGAATGATCAAGCTGGTCAATCCCGGACCAGGTGAACTGCGCAAGGGTGTCGATGGCCTGATGCGCATGCAGGGCGGTGACCCGGCCCCGGCCGATCCACTGGTGAAGATTGTTGCGGGCGCGGTTGAAGGCAGCAATGTCAATCCGGTGGCCTCGATGGTCGGCATGATCGGCGCGGCCCGCCAGTTCGAGATGCAGATGAAGATGATGCAGACCGTCGAAAGTAACGAACAGCGGGCAGCCAAGCTGCTTGCCAACAATGGCTAGGGAGTAAGGAATCATGATTCGATCACTCTGGATTTCGGCAACCGGTCTCGACGCGCAGCAGATGCAGCTCGACACCATTTCGCAAAACCTGGCCAACGTCAGCACCAACGGCTACAAACGCGCCCACGCGCAATTCGAGGATCTGCTCTACCAGAACATGCGCCAGTCGGGTTCGCAGGAAACCCAGGCCACCACCACGCCTGTCGGTCTGCAACTCGGTACCGGTGTGCGCCCGGTCGGAACAACCCGCCTGTTCAGCCAGGGCAACCTGAACAAGACCGAAAATCCGATGGATCTGGCGATCAACGGCAATGGTTTTTTCCAGGTCCAGATGCCTGACGGCACCACGTCCTATACCCGGGATGGCGGCTTCAAGGTCGATTCGCAGGGCCAGATGGTGACCGCCAACGGCTATCCGCTGATCCCGGCGATCACTGTGCCGGCCACCTCGACTGCACTCAGCATCGGCTCGGACGGGACCGTCACCTCGACCTCGTCGACCGGCACGACCACGCTGGGCCAGATCACAACCGCCATGTTCATCAACCCGGCGGGTCTTGATCCTGCCGGCCAGAACCTCTTTCGCGAGACGGTGTCCTCGGGCACGCCGGCGGTAGCGGTGGCCGGCGTCAACGGGCACGGCACCATCAGCCAGGGCTATGTCGAGACCTCGAATGTCAATGTGGTCGAGGAACTGGTCGCGATGATCCAGACCCAGCGTGCTTACGAAATCAATTCGAAAGCGATCCAGACCTCCGACCAGATGCTCGGCAAGCTCGCGCAGCTTTGAGGCTCACGATGACCGGTTCGATTCTTTCGCATTGGCTGGCACGAGGCCTCGCCGCAACGATGCTGTGCGGCTTGATGGCGTGTGCCGATCTCAGCCGGCCGCAAGTCGATGTGGCTCCCGCCCGACCCTGGGTGCAGGTGACTGCCATGCCGGTGGTGGCGCCGGCGAGCGCAGGTGCGATCTTCCCAGGTGGCGACGCCTATCGGCCACTGTTCGAGAACATCCGCGCTCGCATGGTCGGCGACATCGTCCTGGTCACGATCCAGGAAAACACCACCGCGAGCCAGAGTTCGAATGCCGCGGTCAATCGCACCGGCAAGATGGATGGCTCGATCACCGCGATTCCGTTCATCAATCCGACTGCACCGATCGTGACACGCGGTAAGGTCGCCGGGGCGCTCACCAATGATTCGGCGGCAAAGGGGTCGAGCGACAGCAACAACGTGTTTACCGGCACGATCACCGCCACAGTCACTGAAGTGCTGCCCAACGGCAATCTGCTGATCGTCGGAGAAAAGCAGGTCGGCGTGAATCAGACAGTCGATTCACTGCGGTTTTCCGGCGTGATCGATCCGCGTCAGATCCGTCCGCCGAACACGATCGCCTCGACTCAGGTGGCCGACGTTCGCCTCGAGTTCAGAGGCCGGGGCGACATTGATCGAGCGCTCACGACCGGCTGGATGCAGAAGATTTTCTTCAGTTTCGCGCCGCTGTAAGGAAGAGCATGAACCGATCGTTTGCAAGGCTTGTCGCCCTCACACGAAGTCTGACGACGCGCCTGACGGGCCGAGGCTTGCTGACGCTCGGGCTTGTTGTGGTGTCGATGCTGGCGGCGGGCGGCAGTGCCCGCGCCGAGCGGATCAAGGATCTCGCCTCGGTGCAGGGCGTTCGCACCAATCAGCTCTACGGCTACGGCTTGATCATCGGTCTGGACGGCAGCGGCGATCAGACGACCCAGGCACCCTTCACCTCGCAAAGCCTGCTCACCATGCTGCAGCAGTTGGGCATCACCCTGCCTGCCGGCGTCAACCCCCAGCTCAAGAATGTCGCTGCGGTGATGGTCACCGCGCAGCTGCCGGCCTTCGTACAGCCCGGTCAGAACATCGATGTGACGGTCTCATCGATCGGCAATGCCAAGAGCCTGCGGGGTGGCACGCTGCTGCTCACGCCGCTAAAAGGTGCTGACGGCAACATTTATGCGATGGCCCAGGGCAACCTGATCATCGGCGGCGCCGGTGCCGCGGCGGCCGGCAGCAAGGTGACGATCAATACGCTGAGCGCCGGGCGGATTCCGGCCGGCGCCACCGTCGAGCGGGCTGTGCCCAACAACACCCTGCAATTCGAGTCGATCCATCTTGAGCTAAAGACCACCGACTTTTCGGCCGCGACGCATGTGGCCGAAGCGATCAACCGTCGCAATCGTGTGGCGGCCGGCGAGGAGCCGGTCGCTCAGGCGATTGATGCACGGGTCATCAAGGTCAAGCTGCCAAGCCCGGAAAAAAGGGTCGCATTCATGTCGGAACTCGAGAACATCGATGTGGCCCTCGGACTGCCGCCGGCCAAAGTGATTGTCAATGCGCGCACCGGTTCGGTGGTGATGAATCAGACGGTGACGCTGGCACCGAGCGCAGTCGCCCACGGCAATCTGTCGGTGTCGATTTCGACTACGCCGATGGTGAGCCAGCCGGGTCCGTTTTCGCAAGGTTCTACAGTTGTCACTGAAAAGGCCGATATCCAGATCAAGGCAGACGGCGCGGCCCTCATGATGATTGATGGGGCGGCAAAACTTGCTGACGTCGTCAAGGCGCTCAACAGTCTGGGTGCGACCGCGCAGGATCTGATCACGATACTGCAGGCGCTCAAGGCAGCGGGGAGTCTGAAGGCGGAGCTTGAAATCATATGACAGCGAATGTGTCCGGCTCGCTGGCGTCTGACGCTCGCTCGCTTGATGCGCTGAAAACCGGCGCTGCGCGCGATCCGAAGGCGTCGATCCGCCAGGCCGCTTCGCAGTTCGAGGCCCTGTTCATGCAGATGGTGTTGAAGAGCATGCGCGATGCGGTGCCCAAGAGCGGGATGCTCGAGGGCACGGGCAGCGACACGTTCCAGAGCATGCTCGATACCCAGTTCGCACAGGGCTTGACCGGTAAGCCGGGTGGGCTCGGCGAGCTGATCGCCAGGCAGTTGATGCGCAATATGCCGCAGGATGCGGTTGCACCCGGCGGTGCCGCTGCGATGCCAAAAGTGTCCGCTGCAGGCCTCGAGCGCAATTTGGCGGCCTTTGATGCCGCGGCTGGCAACCCCCGGACGAGCGACGCTGAAGATATCTTTCCTTCGGGTTCGCAGGTTGCGGCGGCAGCCGCGGCCGCAGCGCGTGCCAGGGCGATGCGGGCGCCGTCGATGCAGCGCGATGCCCTGAGCAGCATGCCGATGCTTGGCCCGGACAACCCGGCTGCGGCCGGTGCGCCCGCGCCTGGAAAGTCCGGTTCGGCACCGGCTGCATTCGTCGACCGCATGTGGGGCGCTGCATCCAATGCCCAGCGCGCCACCGGCGTGCCGGCAGGCTTCATCGTCGGCCAGGCGGCGCTCGAATCGGGCTGGGGCCGCCAGGAACTCAAGTACGCGGATGGCCGCACCACATTCAACCTTTTTGGCATCAAGGCCGGCGCAGGCTGGAAAGGCGCCACCGTCAATGCGACCACCACCGAGTTTGTCGACGGCAGGATGGTCAAGACGGTCGAGCGATTCAGAGCCTACGGCAGCTATGAGGAGGCCTTTACAGACTGGTCTCGGCTGATGGCCTCGAATCCGCGGTATGCCGGGGTGCTGTCGGCAGGCGGGTCCGTCGAATCGTTTGCGAAAAACATGCAGCGCGCGGGCTATGCCACCGACCCCAACTATGCGTCAAAGCTGACGAGCACGATCACGCAGGCGCTGTCGCTGCGCCGCGTGACAACCTGATGATCCGGAGGCGGCGATGAGTAATCTTTTGAGGATCGGCAGCAGTGCACTCAATGCCGCATCGATCCAGTTGCAGACCACCGGGCAGAACATCGCCAATGCCTCGACGCCCGGCTATGTGCGCCGTGAAGCGATGCTGCAGGAAGCCGGGACCAACGGCACCTCCGGCTTCATCGGTCAAGGTGTCAATGTTGCTCAGATTCAGCGGGTCTACGACGAGTTCCTGGTGCGCGAGTCGAATGCGAACCGTTCCGGCGCCGCGCAGGACACTGCCCGCAGCGATGGCTTGAACCGCCTTGACAATCTGTTCGGTAATCCTGAAACCGGTATGGGAGCGGCTTACGACACACTCGTGGCGTCCTTTGCTGATGTGACCGCACATCCTTCCGATTCGTCGGCGCGCGGCGCGGTGCTTGCGCAGGTCGCGGCGTTTGCCAGCCGTGCTGCCCAGATCGACGGGCAGATGCAGCAACTCGCCTCGTCGGCGCACGGCCAGATGTCGACCGAAGTCAACAAGGCGAACGACACGCTGAAGTCGCTGGCGGCGCTGAATCAGCAGCTTGGCAATGCGCATGCGTCTCTGTCTCCCCCGAACAATCTTTACGACCAGCGCGACAAACTGCTGGGCGATCTGAATTCGGTCATGCGCGCCAATGCCACCATCGGTGCAGAAGGCATGGTCACGGTCGCCTCATCGCGCGGTGAGCCGCTGGTGGTCGGCAACAATTTTGCGCAGCTCAAGCTCGTGAACAATGCACTCGACGCCAGCAAGCTGGAAGTCCAGGTGATGCGCTCCAATGGCACATCGGTTCAGCTGGCGCCCTCCGAGCTCGGCGGCAAACTCGCGGGCCTGGCGCAGTTCGCCGACAGCGACGTCGGCGAGGCGAGGGCACGACTCGGCCAGATCACTGCCGCGGTGGCGATCAGCTTCAACGACCGGCAGGCGCTCGGCGTCGATGCCACCGGCACGGCCGGGCAGGCGCTGTTCGGGATCGGCTCGCCGACCGTGTCGCCAGTGGCAGCCAATACCGGTACCGCGCAAATCACTGCTGCGATTACCTCCGGCAGCGCACTGAAGGCGAGCGACTATTCGATCAGTTTCGACGGTACGCAGTACAGCCTGACTCGACTTTCGGACAGCAATGTTCAGACTTTTGCCTCACTGCCTCAGGTGGTCGACGGGCTGACGGTCTCGCTGGGGTCGGGTACGCCGGCCGCCGGTGACCAGTTTCTGTTGCGCGCCGCCACTTCCTATGTGTCGGGCGTCAAATCGATGCTGACCAATCCGTCGCGTCTGGCCACTGCGCTGCCGGTGACCACGGTTGCAGGCTCCGCCAATACCGGCGACCTGTCGGTCAGCGGGCTCGACATCTCGGCCATCGGCGCCAATACCAGTCAGCCGGTTTCGGCGACATTCACCGGTACCGGCACCTTCAATGTCACCGGCACCGGCACCGGCAATCCGACCGGGCTGACCTACACCCCCGGGATGACCCTCAGCTATAACGGCTGGTCCTTGAAACTGTCGGGTACTCCCAAGACCGGCGATACGATGCAGATCGTGGCGACGGCCAATCCGGCGGGCGACAATCGAAACGCGCGGGCGATGCAGTCGCTCGGCGACGCAAGCAATGTCGACGGCGCCAAGGTCATCGACCGCTATGCCGATCTGGTGGGTGAAGTCGGGACGCGCGCGCAGTCGGCCAAGGCAACCGGCGAGATGAGTCAGCGGCTCTATGACGATGCTGAAGGCGCCCGGACAGCGGTCTCGGGCGTCAATCTCGACGAAGAAGCCGCCCGCATGCTGGAGTATCAGCAGGCCTATCAGGCGGCGGCCAAGGTGATCGCCACCGCCAACCAGATGTTCCAGTCACTGTTGCAATCGTTCGCCTGAACCCCCTGATTTTTGACTGAACGCCCCGATGGGCCCTGAATTTCCTCGGAGAACACCATGCGGATTGCCACTGGTTACGCCCAGAAAGTGGCGCTCGACGGCATCACCGATCGCCAGGCCGCGCTGATCAAGTCGCAGGAGCAGCTGAGCTCGGGCAAGCGGATCAATCGCCCGTCCGACGATCCGGCCGCTGCCGCCGAGGCCGAGAAGGTTCGCTCGCGTCAGGCCCGAATGGACGCCGAAAAACGGGCAGTCGGCTATGCGCAGCAGCAGCTCTCGAATGCCGACAGCGCGATCGGCGACGCCACCTCTTTGCTTCAGAGCGCCCGTGAGACCCTGCTGCGTGGCGCCAATGCGACGAACAACACCGCCGATCGATTCACCCTCGGCGCCAACCTCAGCGCGATCCGTGAACAGCTGCTTGCCGTGGCCAACCGCTCCGACGGTACCGGAGGATTTGTCTTTGGCGGCCAGGGCGCGACCAGCGCACCGATTGCGGCCGACGGTACGACCTATAACGCCCAGCCGGGAACGGTTCAGGTCGGTCAGGAGCTCTCCAGCCCGGTCTCGTTTGACGGGCGCGCAAACTTCACCGAATCGCCGACAGCCACTGGTACCGAGAGCATCTTTGCGCAGCTCGACGCAGCCATCGCGGTCTTCAAGGATCCGACCGCTACTGCGGGGAGCGCCGCAGCGATCGTGCAGTCAACGCTGGGCAGCGTCGATCGATCGATCGACCGCCTCAGCGTGACCCGGGCGACGGTGGGTGAGCGGCTCAATGCGATCGATACCCACTTGAGAGATCTTGAAAACGGGACGATCGACAATGCCACGCGGATGTCGAGCCTGGTCGATGTCGATTTCGCCGCCGCGATTTCCAGCATGTCGCAAAACCAGACGACAGTCGAAGCTGCGCTAAAGAGCTACTCGACGATCGCGAAGATGTCGCTGTTCAATTACCTCTGACGCATGGAGCGGGCTGGGTCCCGCAAACCTCAGGTGCGGCGCAGACGGGATCAGGGCGGTCGGTGCGGTACGATCGCAAGTCTTTCGCCTCATGGTTTATCCGTGGACTCGCCCTTTGCGCCTCATCGGTTTCGAATCTTGCTGGTCGAGGACGACCCGGCCTGGCAGCATCTGATCGCCGAGGGTCTGGCCGAGCAGGGCATCGACGTCCAGATCGTCGGAAACGCCGCTCGGGCAATTGAATCGCTCGATGCGGCTTTGCCGGCTGCTGTGCTGGTCGACGCAGTCCTGCCGGAGGGCAATGGATTCGATGCCTGCGCAAGATTGCGCGGACATATGGGCGACCGGGCGATCCCGATCGTGGTCCTCAGCGGCCACGACAATGAAGCCTCGATTGAACGGGCTTTCGAGTCGGGAGCAAGCGACTTTTTCGTCAAGTCGCTGCAGTGGAAGCTGCTCGCCCAGCGGCTGTCGCAACTGGTGGCGACTGCCCGGTTGCGCTCCGAGATCATCAGCAGTCGCCGTCGCCTGGACCGCGCCAAGGGGCTTGCCGCGGCGGCCAGCCAGAGTGCCCGCCAGGCGCGCGATCTGGCCTGGCGCGATGCCTTGACCGGATGGCTCAGTCGAACCGGTTTCCTGAAGTCGTCGCAGGGCTTGCTCGATGACTCGCAGGTAAGCGGCGAGCAGCGTGCCGCATTGCTGCTGATCGATCTCGACCGCTTCAAGCGACTCAATGATTCGCTGGGGACTGATGCCGGAGACGAAACCCTGTGCGAGGTGGCCAATCGTCTGCAGCAGGCTTTTCGCAACCTGCCGGGACTAGCCATGGGACGCTTGGCCAGCGATGAATTCGGCATCCTCTTTCAGTCGCTGCCGAGTGCGCGCGCAGCCGAACGTGCCGCCCAGATCGCCCTGACCGCGTTGCGCCGGCCGATCGACTGCGGCGGCCTGGAGTTCGTGCAGAGCGCCTCGATCGG
>Ga0114979_10003452_pt1 | contig 10606 bp, 8 predicted proteins | sample S_140625_EF_Meta_FD_87315 | JGI IMG/M metagenome (GOLD analysis project Ga0114979, IMG submission 87315) | Freshwater microbial communities from Lake Simoncouche, Canada to study carbon cycling - S_140625_EF_MetaG | ecosystem: Environmental > Aquatic > Freshwater > Lake | place: Lake... | reverse complement strand
GCGGGCCTCCAGCCATGCCCCCAGCACGTTGACCCGGTTGCGGAGCAGATCGTGATAGTCGTCGCCCCAGGCATACCGGGCCACGCGGCCCCTCCCCTGCCCGGCCGCGTCGGTATCCGTGTTCCGCTCCGCGGCAGGATCGGCGGCGGCCGAATAATCGATAGCGAGCATGATCATGCTCCGTACACCGGGGAGCAGAGTGGCCGGATCGGCACGCAGCGGCTGCTGTCGCTCGAACCATTCCCGAAGCACACCCGCAAACCCTTGATCGAGCCACCGACGAACCAGATCCTGCCGCGGGGGCGGCCCGGCCGGGGCCACGCCGAGTCTGGAAAAACCCAGCCGCACCGACTCCCGCCGGAGTTCCTCCACCAGCCCGCCGCTGCCCTGACCGGCGGCGGCAGTCCGGTTCGCTTCTGGCTGGTATGCAGACAGTTCCATGGGTTTCAACGGCATGCCGCCAAGGGCTGCCAGAACGAACAGGTTGGATCGGCTCGGCCGTTCACATGGTGGCAGGTGGGGCCGACTAGGTAGGGAGCGGCCCCCACGCCAGCCTGGCTTGCGAGGCTGCCCAAAGCAATCCCGTCAGCACTGGCGAGATGGGGCATGAACTGATCTAGACCCACTGAGGCCACTCGCTATCCTCCCGACCCGACCGTGCCGTTCCAGGCTCGGTTCAGGCCCAGAGTGTGCTTGCTGATTCGTCCTGTCCAGACCGTTGGCCTGTTTTCCAACCGCCAGCCTGCGGAGTGTGAGCCGTGTCGCAACTTTCCAGCCGTCGCCCCGAGTCCGCTCGGCCCGGGCATGATGCAGAGTCCCGGGCAGTCGTCTCACCACTTGGCGACCATGGCTCGTATCTCTGCCTCGCCACTGCAGCTCTCGCAGCGGTGGCATTGCTGGGCCTCGCCGGCTGCCAGACTCCGCCGCAGACGGCCGCACCGGTCTATGGCGGCACGGTCGCACCGCCGGCGACTGGCATGATCGGACAACCCGCTGCCTACGGCAGCTACTCAGCGGCTCCCCCGGCCGTTTCCATCCCCGGCGCCCCTGGCTCGGCACCGATGCCAGGCCCGGCCACTAGTTGGCAGAGCGTTGCCCAGCCGGCCGCACCAGCCGCCAACACCTGGAGTTGGGCCCAGTCGGGCAACGCCGCGGCGCCGCCGGCCATGCAGCAGCCGGCGATGCAGGCACCGAATATGCAGCAATATGGCTCGCAATTGTCGAATCAGGCCAACCAGTATCAGCAGAGCCTCAGCAACCAGGCACAGCAGTACGCCAACCAGTTGCAGGCGCAGCCACAACAGTACGCCAACCAGGCCCAGCAGTCGCTCACCGCTCAACAGCAACAGGCGGCAAACCAGCTGCAGAACACGGCAAACCAGTACCAGCAGGGCTTCAACAATCAGGCCCAGCAGTTGAACAACCAGTTCCAGCAGGGCATGCAGAGCGCCCAGCAGCAGGTGAACAGCCAGATGCAGCAGTCGATGCCGCAGATGCCGACCGGACCGCAACAACAGACGGCCAACGGCAACTGGTGGCCCTTCTCCAACACCAGCGGTATGCCGCCGGCGCGGGCCGTTCCGGTGCAGCCGGCCCGCTACTAAATACACGCGAAACATCGGCGCACGTCACGCACCGCCCTCCTCCCCCGTGGCGACAAGTTTCCAACTTGTCGGGAAATGAGCCCTCCTCCCCCGTGGCGACAAGTTTCCAACTTGTCGGGAAATGAGCCCTCTCCGTGGCGGCGCACGTCATGCGACCAGGCTTGGGCATCCCGCCATTTTCGCTTGGCACGTACGGTGACCTTGGGCAACGGGCGATCCCGAACCGAACGCGATGGGGTCGGCTGCCGTATTTGAGGCGGTCATCTCTGGCAAACCTTGCCCACCTTCGGGATGACGCCGATACTTGCCTCTGCGGTGCCGACCGTGGCAGGCATCATGCATGGAGCGATGTTTCATGTTCGAATGGTTGGAAGGCATTGCCCCCCGATTCGGCGTCGGCACCCGTCCCGCCATCAACCCCTCGACGTGGCGGATGGTCGCCCGCATCGAGGCCCTCGCCCCGGAGATGGAGGCGCTCAACGATCTCGCGCTGAAGCGACTGGGCCGTTCGCTCTCCTACCGGGCCCGTGCCGGCGAGCCGACCGATTCGCTCCTGATCGAGAGCTTCGCCGCCACCCGTGAAGCGGGTCGGCGGCGACTCGGCATGCGGCATTACGACGTTCAGCTGCTGGCCGGGATTGCGCTCGTGAACGGAGCGATCGTCGAGATGCAGACGGGCGAAGGCAAGACGCTCGTGGCAACACTGCCGCTGGTGCTCTATGCGTTCTCCGGCCGCGGAGCCCATCTCGCCACGGTCAACGACTACCTCGCCAAGCGTGACGCCGAGTGGATGACGCCGATCTACGAGGCCCTCGGCCTGAGCGTGGGCATCATCCAATCCCAACAGGATTTCGATGTGCGGCGCAAGGCGTATGCCTGCGACGTCACCTACGGCACAGCCGGGGAGTTCGGCTTTGATTTTCTCAAAGATCGTCTGATGAACCGCGAGATTACCGAGGGCCGCGGAGACCTCGGTGCCGTGCTCGCCGGTACCACCCCTGGCAGTGCTGCCAAACTCCTGCAGCGGCCCTATTGGTTTGCGCTGGTCGACGAGGCAGACAACGTGCTGATCGACGATGCCCGCACACCGCTGATCATCGCGTCTCCGCCAGGCGAGGCACAGGCGGCCGAGCAGGCGCTGTTCCGCTTCGCCGCGCAGGCGGCCCTATCCTTGCAGGCCGACGAGGATTTTGAGGTCGACCAGCAAAAGCAGACCTGCGAACTCCTCGGCCGCGGCCGCAGCCGCGTGCGGGCGATGGCACGGCCCGAGGCGATCGAGTCGGTAAGCCTGCTGGCGATCTATGATGCCGTGGAACGGGCGGTGCGGGCGCGACGCTTCTTCATCCTCGACCGGCAGTATGTCGTCCGCGACGGCAAGGTGGTGATCATCGACGAATCGACAGGCCGGGCCGCCGAGGGCCGCAACTGGCGGGACGGTCTCCATCAGGCGGTCGAGGCGCAGGAACAGATCGAGATCACAGTGCCGTCCGGACACGCGGCGCGGGTCACGCTTCAGAATCTCTTCGCTCGTTGGCCGCACCTCGCGGGCATGACCGGCACGATTGCCACCAGTGCCGCGGAACTCGCGAGAACCTACGACGTGGCGGTGGCCGTGGTGCCCACCAACAAGCCTGCCATCCGGCAACGGCTTGCGCCGGTGGTCTGTGTGAATCAGGCCGAGAAATTCGCGAGAATCGTCCTCGAAACGGCGGAGATGCACGCGATGGGCCGTCCCGTGCTCATCGGCACACGGTCGATCGACAAGTCGGAGGAGCTGTCGCGGCTCCTGGAGGCGGCTGGCCTGCAGCACACCGTGCTCAACGCGCGTCACATCGAGAAGGAGGCGGAGATCGTGTCGCAGGCCGGGCAGCTTGGCCAGATCACCGTCTCCACGAACATGGCGGGCCGTGGCACCGACATCAAGCTCGGGGATGGCGTGCTGGAGCTGGGCGGTCTGCACGTGATCTGCACCGAACTCCACGACTCGGCCCGGATCGACCGGCAGCTCGTCGGCCGCTGCGGTCGGCAGGGCGATCCCGGCACCTGGCGACAGTATGTGTCGCTCGACGACGACATCTTGGTCACGGGCTATGGCGCCGCCCGGGCCCGCCGCTTGATAGCCCGTCTGGCCGGACAGCTGGAGGGCAATCCAGAGCGGCTCCTGGCTGCATTCCGACGGGCTCAGCGGCGGGTCGAGGCCCGGCACGTCCGGCAGCGTCGTCTGCTCGAATACGTGGAGCGGCAGAGAGCGGAGGCCCACATCCAGATGAGCCAAGACCCGTATCTCGATGCGGCGTCCTGACCGTGAGCGGCAACCCCGGCAGTTCTGGTTGCATGAGCTGCCGCTATGATGCGGTGATGCAGATCCGCCTGTTCTTCTTCATGCTCACGCTGTGCGCCCCGCTCTACCCGGTGGTGGCCCGCGCCGAGGACCAGACCGCCGGTGAGCCGGCTGCCGATGGCACGGTGTCGGTCGTGTCGGCACCGCCCGCGGCGGGCCGCGGTGACCAGGCTGCCGTAAGCGTGGCAACCGATCTGCTCTCTCAATCCCTCGAGCCGCTCGAGTCCGGCGTCCGTGGCGACGCGACGGCCGGTGGCCCCGCCACTTCAGCGATCGCGGTGATGTACACCCGCCCGTTGCCGCTGGTCGAGGCGCTGGAGCGATCGGGCGACCGTTCGCGGCGACTCTGGATCGCGCAGGCGTATTGGAAGGTGTCGGCAGGATTCGCCATGCTTCGCTGGAGCACCGAGGCACTCGAACGGCTGGAACTGATCGCGCCCGGTGGTGATCCTCACGACCGGGCCGTTCTCGATGTGGCGCTCTCCGCGGCCCGCGCCGATCTGGCCGATGCCCGCGCAGAACTCGTTGCCGCCCAGCAGGAACTGGTCGATCTCGTACGACTGCCCGCCAACGAACCGCTGCCGTGGCCGGTCGACAGGCCTCTCGCCGGTCCCTACCAGACGCATTTCGAAACGCTCTTTTCGACTCGTCCGGCGACCGGGCGTATCCGGGCGATCGTGCGGATGCTGCCGTCGAAGCACGAGGCGCTCGAAGCCCGTGCGGCGTCCGTGGTGGCCGCCCAGAAGGCGATGCAGATGGCGGAGGCCGATCATGCGAAGGGGCAACGGCCCATCGAGGCGGTGACCGCCGCCCACGCGGCCGTCACCGGTCAGCAGCGGGAATTCGTCAAGGTCATGAAGGCCTACAATCTCGACATCGCTGAATATGCCATGGCCGTGGCCGATCTGTCGGTGCCCGACGACCGCTTTGTGTCGATGCTGATCGGTACCCCGATCCAGTGGCGACCCCAGCCCGCAACGGCACCGCAGACTCAAGCCTCGCCCACGCCCGCCGTTCCACTCTCCCCGGTGCCAACGGCCAACTGACTCCATCGCCGATCGACCCGCTTCTCAAGCCAACACCGCCGCTGTCCTTTTCGTCACCGACCATCATGCCGATGCCAGCCAGCGCCACCACGCCTGCCGCAGCCACACCCCATGCTGCGATCGCACCACTCGCCATCGGCCCGGTGGTCGTCGATCCTCCCGTGCTCCAGGCACCGATGGCTGGGTATACGAACTACGCCTACCGTCAGGTGGTCCGAGAATGTGGCGGAGCGGGCCTGCTGGCGACTGAGATGATCGCCGCCCGCAGCGCCACGTGGCTCGAGACAAACCGCGGCGAGCATCCCGACCGGCTCTGGGGCGTGCGGGAGGAACCGCGGCCGCTGGCAGTACAGATGTGGGACAACGACCCCGACAATCTTGCGCAGGTGGGCCGTCGGCTTGCCAAGGATTTCCTGGTCAGCGTCGTCGATCTCAACTTCGGCTGTCCCGTCCGGCAGGTCACTGAGAAGGCGCACAGCGGGTCGTGGCTGCTGCGGGATCCCGACCGCGTGGGCACGATCGTGCGACGAGTGGTCGAGGCCTGCGACGGCGTGCCGGTGACGGCGAAGATCCGTCTGGGCTGCGCCGATACCTGCCGCACCGCCGTCGAGGTGGCGCAGCGGATCGAGGAGGCGGGGGCTTCCTGCCTCACCGTGCACGGCCGTGTGGCTTCCCAGTTCTTCACGGGCAAAGCCGACTGGGAGGCGATCGCTGCGGTGAAGCGCAGCGTGTCACGGATGCCGGTCGTCGGCAACGGGGACATCGATTCTGCCGAGACGGCCGTGGCCCGGCTCCGCGAGAGCGGTTGCGACGGCGTGATGATTGCCCGAGAGGCGCTCGCCCGGCCGTGGATCTTCGCCCAGGTGGCGGCACTTCTGCGGGGCGAGCCGATGCCGCCCGATCCAACCCTCGACGAACAGCGGGAACTGGTGTTCCATCACTACGACCTCGTCTGCCGACGATTTGGCGTCGAGCGGGGCACGATGCTGATGCGAAAATTTGCCTGTGCCTACGCGCAGGGGCTGCCGGGCGCCCGCGACTTCCGCGGTAAGGTGTCTCGCGTAACCACTCGCGAAGAGTTTCTCGATGCCATGAACACCAGCTTTCCGAGGCCGCTGCCCGCCTGAACGGCCCCGCGGGAGCTGAGACCGGTCGCTGATTATTCGCAAGAACTCTTGTCAAAAATCAGTGATCGCATACAGTACAGGTATGGATCGCACCACCGCCCCTGCCGAGCATCGCACCTCCGACGCAGCCGTGATCGAACTGTTGCGGGTGCACAACTCGCTGGGCATCGGTGAACTCGCCCGCCTGCTCGGCGTCACGGCGACCGCGGTCCGGCAGCGTCTTGAGCGGCTGATGCGAGCAGGCGTCGTCGGCAGGACCACGCTATCTGACGCTCAAAAGCCTGCCGGTGATCACACCGGCACACCGACAACCAGACTGCGTGGTCGCCCCTCCCACGTCTACAGTCTGACCGAGAAGGGCCGCCGGAGCGGCGGCGACAACTTCCGTGATCTGGCGCTGGTGCTTTGGAACGAGATTCGACGTGTCCGCGAACCAGCGGTCCGTCAGGGCCTGATCTCGCGGATCGGCTCGGCCATGGCCGGTCTGTACCGCGACGAGGTGTCGGGCGACACGCCCCCACAGCGACTGGAGAGCATGGCACAAGTCCTGCGGGACCGTCAGATTTCCTGCGACGTCAGTTCCTCGTCCTCCGCTGACGAGGCCACGTCTGAAGATGGCCTGTCGGTGCTCACGAGCTACACCTGCCCCTATCCTGAGTTGGCGGAGCAGGATCGTGGCATCTGCGCCGCCGAGCGACTGATGCTGCAGGACCTCGTCGGCTCCACGGTGCACCTCTCCGAATGCCGTCTCGATGGGGCGGCCTGTTGCCGATTCACCGTGGGCAACGGAGGAGCCCTGTCGGCGACCGCTGCCACTTGCAACAAACCCGACTGAAGCATTGAATGCCCAACGGCTACCGCCACAAACCACCACACCCAATCACACCCCCCCGCCCAACTACCCCTCGCTCGCTCAAGCCCCAGTAGGAGTTGCCACCATGACACAGCCCCAGGTCAATCCGACGCCGTGGATCGAGGGCCGGTTCGAGGAAAATATGGTCCTGACGACCGTCGAACAGGCCATCAACTGGGCTCGCCAATCGAGCATCTGGCCGATGACGTTCGGCCTGGCCTGCTGCGCGATTGAAATGATGGCAGCCGGTGCGAGCCGCTACGACCTCGACCGCTTCGGTGCCGGTGCCTTCCGCGCCACCCCCCGCCAGGCCGACCTGATGATCGTGGCCGGAACCGTCACCTACAAAATGGCCAGCCGTGTTCGTCGTCTCTACAACCTCATGCCCGACCCGAAATATGTGATCGCCATGGGCGCCTGCACGACCGGCGGCGGCCCCTATTTCAAATGGGGCTACCACGTTGTGAAGGGCGTTGATCTGGTCGTCCCCGTCGACGTCTATGTGCCCGGCTGTCCGCCCCGTCCAGAAAGCCTGCTCGAGGGCCTGATGCGGATCCAGGACAAAATCCAGGGACAGCGGATCGCCAAGCGCACGGGCAGCGTGGGCAAGGTCGACGACGAACTCCCCGTGCCCCATCATTCCGGCTACGTCGTGTCGCCAGTCGCCGATGGCAGCCTCGTGTTCGACCATCAAAAGGTGCAGTCCTGAACGGCAGCCACCCCAAAGAAAACGCAGAAGGAAAACCGATGACCGCCCACTCGCAGGAAAAACTCGTCATCACCGGGCTGCATGCCGCCGTGGACGGTCAGGAGATCCTCAAGGGCGTCGATCTCGAGATTGGCCGCGGAGAGATCCACGCCTTGATGGGCCCCAACGGCTCAGGCAAGAGTACGCTGGGCTACTGCATCATGGGCCATCCTTCCTATGAAGTGACGGCTGGGTCGATCGAACTGGTGGAAGCGGATGGCACGCGGCACGACCTGCTCGCGATGGAGCCTGACCAGCGGGCCCGCGCGGGGGTCTTCCTGGCGTTCCAGCGGCCGATGTCGATCCCTGGCGTGCGGCTGGCCGACTTCCTCCGGCATGCCGTCACGAACGTCCGGAATCCCGACCGCAAAGAGGGCCAGGAACTGATGCCGATGCGGGATTTCCGCAGCGAGCTCAAGGCGAAGATGGCAGACCTCTCGATCGACACCGAGTTTGCCCGCCGCTACGTCAACGACGGGTTTTCCGGCGGCGAGATGAAGCGGGCCGAGATCCTCCAACTGGCGATGCTCCGTCCAAAGTTTGCGATTCTCGACGAGACCGACAGCGGCCTCGATGCCGACGCCGTCCGGCTCGCCAGCCAGAGCATCGCCCGCATCGGCGGTGCCGAGATGGGCATTCTGATCATCACGCATCACGAACAGCTGCTCGAGCACAACATTCCGCTCCGAACGCACGTGATGCTCGGTGGCCGGATCGTCGAGTCTGGCGGACCGGAACTGGCCGCCGAACTGCACAAGAGAGGCTACGAACGGATCCGTGCGGCCTATCCAGAGGCCGCAGCCGCGGAACGTTCGATGCAGGATTCGACCGGCGCGAGCGAACCCCGTCCGTCCCAGCCCGTCACCGCCTGACCCCGCCCGTTACGAACGACCGACACGAAAAGGACCCACCATGGCTACCGGCCTTCAGCCCTCCTCGGGCGATTCCAGCACGATCGCGATCGGCACGGGCGACGCCATCGGCGACATCAACAAGTACGACTTCCGCACCGACTCGCCGGCCGTCTTCAAGGCCCGTCGTGGCATCGATGCAGGCATCGTCGCACAAATCTCGGAGATGAAGCGGGAACCGGCGTGGATGCGTGACTTCCGGCTGAAGTCGCTCGAGATCTTCAACTCGAAGCCGATGCCCCACTGGGGTGGCGACATCGCCGTCGACTTCCAGGACATCTTCTATTACCTCAAGCCGGCCGAGCAGCAGGGCAAGACCTGGGAAGAGGTGCCCGACGCCATCAAGAAAACCTTCGACCGTCTCGGTATCCCCGAGGCTGAGCGAAAGTTTCTCTCGGGCGTGAAGGCCCAGTTTGAGAGCGAAGTGGTCTACGGATCGCTGCAGGAGGATCTCTCGAAGCAGGGCGTGATCTTCACCGACACCGATACCGCCGTCCGCGAGCACCCCGACCTGCTCCGCGAATATTTCGGCCGGATCATTCCCCCCACCGACAACAAGTTTGCGGCCCTCAACTCGGCTGTCTGGTCGGGTGGTTCGTTCATCTATGTGCCGAAGGGCGTGAAGATCGAGTTCCCGCTGCAGGCCTACTTCCGCATCAACGCCGAAAGCATGGGGCAGTTCGAGCGGACGCTGATCATCGTCGACGAGGGTGCCCAGGTGCACTACGTCGAGGGCTGCACCGCGCCGATGTACTCCACCGAGAGCCTTCACTCCGCGGTGGTCGAGATCGTCGTCAAGAAGCATGGCCGCTGCCGCTACACGACGATCCAGAACTGGGCCAACAACATCTACAACCTCGTCACCAAGCGGGCCATGGCCTACGAGGGGGCGATGATGGAATGGATCGACGGCAATCTCGGCAGCCATCTGACGATGAAATACCCGGCCGTCTACATGATGGAGCCCGGTGCCCGTGGCGAGATTCTCTCGATCGCATTCGCCTCGGCGGGCCAGCATCAGGACGCCGGCGCAAAACTCGTCCACGCCGCCCCCAACACGTCCGGCCGGATCGTCTCCAAGAGCATCTCGAAGAACGGCGGCCGGGCCAGCTACCGCGGCCTCGTTCGCGTCGAGCCGGGCGCCCGCAAGAGCCGGTCGAGCGTGGTCTGCGACGCCCTGATTCTCGACGACAAGAGCCGCAGCGACACCTATCCCTATATCGAGATCGAGGAACAGGACGTCTCCATCGGCCATGAGGCGAGCGTCTCCAAGATCGGCGAGGAACAGCTCTTCTATCTCACCAGCCGCGGACTCACCGAGGCGGAGGCGAGCACGATGATCGTTGGCGGCTTCATCGAACCGCTCGTCAAGGAGCTGCCGATGGAATATGCCGTGGAGATGAACCGGCTCATCGAGCTGCAGATGGAAGGCTCCGTGGGGTGACCCAACTTCCATGATCTCCACACCAATGAGCACACCCGCAGCCTCCGTCCAGCCCGCTACCTTCGACCGTGCTTCGTTCGACCGTCTGCTTGCCGACCGGCAGATTGGCCGGGCCGCCCCCAGCTGGGTGATCGACCAACGCCGGGCGGCCTTCGCCCAGCTCGAATCGCTCGCTCTGCCCGACAGGCGGAACGAAAACTGGATGCGGACTGACATCCGCCTCTTCAAGCCCACGATGTGGGGTCCACGGCTGCGACCGACTCCCGAGGCCAGCATCCCGACCGGTCTGCTCGCCGAATGTTTGGCGGGCGGCAGATCGACCAGCGATGCGTTCTTCGACGACGGCGCACAGGCGGCCGGCGGCAGCACGCCGCTTGCAGGCCGCCTGCTCTCGCTCGACGGTCATGTGCTCCGCGAGGAGCTTGATCCGGCACTCGCAGCCCGAGGCGTGTTGTTTGGCTCGGCCGACCGACTGCTCGCCGATCACGCCGATCTCTTCCAGCGGCACTGGTTTTCCGTGATCGACTCGCAG
>Ga0114979_10003450_pt1 | contig 10607 bp, 7 predicted proteins | sample S_140625_EF_Meta_FD_87315 | JGI IMG/M metagenome (GOLD analysis project Ga0114979, IMG submission 87315) | Freshwater microbial communities from Lake Simoncouche, Canada to study carbon cycling - S_140625_EF_MetaG | ecosystem: Environmental > Aquatic > Freshwater > Lake | place: Lake... | reverse complement strand
GATGATTTTGATCAGATTGTTTTTCATAGATTTGTTGTCCTTGTTAGGTGTTGTGTTTGATTATCTTTCTAAATTTAGGCTTTTTTCCGGCGAAGGCGAAGTGCGGCAAGAGCCGTCCCGCCAAGCACTAGGAGCGAAACTGAAGAGGGCTCAGGAACAGTTGCCCCAAGAATCGTCCCCGTAGTCAGCGTGTCACTTGCCACTCCCTGCTGCGACCCTAAGAGAAGAGTGCCACCGCGAGTTGTGATTTCGATATCGACGTTGTTCAAAGGACCATCCGCATTATCTCCAGTTCCAAAGTTAGCCGCTGCTTTGAAGAGAATCATTGTCGCACCATACCAGTCCGCAGCTCCACCCCCAGCGAGGTTCCCCAGGAGATAGAGATTTTGACCAGCAAATTGGGTCGCATTATCCGGAGTGCGCCCCTGGAGGCCTTGTTCATCAGTGTAACCGATGGCCGTTCCAACATTAATCAGTGTTGTCAAACCATCTGCTGTTAGGCCAGGGATACGTCCGTTTGTGATGCCCAAGTTCACAAGAGGTCGGAATTGGGTAAAAAGAGATTGCATATCGTTTGCCACCAAGTTCTGCACTTGGCTGGAAGACAGCAGGGATCCCCCATTTGTTCCGAAGTTTCCGAGCCACAAGCTTGCGCCGGTAACATTGTTACCGAAGAGTGCATACTCTTGGAAGAAGTTAGCGGTCATATCTGCGGCTTTTGCTTCGACAAGCGAAAATGCCAAGGCAATTGCCGATGTGATGGTGAGTATTTGTTTATTCATGTTATTTGTTCCTTTTTGTTTTACTTTGATTTGTCTTGCTTAAATTTTGCACTCTTTCGCTGTCCGCCTGACACAAGGCAGAAAAACAAGAACAGCAACCAACAACAACTTCGCGGAAGAAGGCTCAGGGATCGAGGAAACCAAGGCGACGCCAGTAGCCGTAACAACCCCAAGGTTTCCGACGGCAGTGAAGTTGCTCAAACCATCAGGCAATCCTATTTCATTAGAGAAAGAGTTTGCATCACCCGCATAGTCAGCTGGATCTCTGGGAAGAACAGCACGCAAAGTTGGGTCTGTGTTCACATAGGTGAATACACCGAAATTTTTACTGATCCCAGCTGCTGAACCTGCGAGAGCGGCTTGGACGCTTGCGAATGTGTCATTGATCAAGACAGCGTACGCATACATGTTGGCCGCAGTGGCCGCCGTTCCTGATACGCTATACGTTTGATCCTCGCCTGTGAGTGTAGCTGTCTCAAAAGCCTTGAACCACTTGGCTGAATCCCTGAGGGTCGACAGAATATTAGCTGAAGTGATCGTTGTCGCGTCGAACGTGGAGTAAAAACTACCAAAGGCAAAATAACTGCCAGGGCTAAGTTCTGCAGACATGCTGCTGTTCGTGAACAGGTTCGAAATTTGATCAAACCCATATACCACGGTTGCTGCTTTTGCATCTGACATCGTGGTAAGGCCAATCAGGCTTACCACGAGAAGTGTGCTACGAAATGACTTCATCATACCTTTTTTGCGCTTCAGTTCTTTTTTCATATTTTCGCTCCTTAGGCTTCTGAGTGTGGGATTTATTTTGTGATGTATTGAGGACGGAACACTAGGTCGTGAACACCACCTACACGTTTGACCAGTACCGCTCCTCCAGCAGCAACCGACTTTGTCGTGTCAACACTGGTTCCCGTTCTGTTCAAGGAGGGCTTAAATCCGGTGTAGGCAACACCTGACGGAGAGGTAGCACCGGTCCCGCTGCGAGCAAAGTAGTTCACAAAAGCACCGTTTTCCAGGAAGCGAAGCTCATCAGAGCTGGAAGCGGTAGAGCCTTTAGTCAAGCTAGTCGCCAAATCAGAATCAGCCAGGGTTGTGGTGACTGGGAATGGATTCGCAACAATCGTTGCCTGATTGATCAAACTGATCCGCGAGCGGGTTCCGCGATATTCGCCAGACATGGAAATCGTTTTAGTCGTCACAGGAGTAAGAAGAACACCTGTTCCGAGGGATACGCGAACGTTCGCACGATCTGAGCCGGTCCGGGCGGTTGTCAGCCTCCAGCCAGTTCCTGCACGATAGAAGAATTTCTTCCAAGCTCCTGTGCTGTCCAGGACCGAAACAACGTCAGCACTCCCTGCCGTACTACCGCTGGTCAAACCAGACTGCGTGAGAAGATTGCCGGAATCGGCATTTCCAAACAAGGAAGCCAAAGTGTGATCCTTACGAAGAATAAAGGTTGTCCCCACGGTCAGGGCGGGGAGACCGCCGTTCACTGTGATCTGGTTTGTGCCGAATGCGGTAACAATCTTGATCAGACCTGTGCTTGGGCCACTGGTAATTTCAACAACGTAGTTGTTATCTGTGAGAGGAGTTGCCCCGGAACCGTCCTCAGCACCAGTCTCAACGATCAACCCATTGAACATATTCGATGAGCTCGCACTGTTTGCTGTGGTAAAAGAGGTGGCAGCTGCTGCGACGTCTGCAGCGAGCCACCCTTTCATAACGGGAGGACGAGCCAAGCTTGCTCCAACGAAAATGGGCTGAGCGGCTGTAACGCTGATGGGAAGGCTTAGGTAAGATGTGCCAACGCCGACGTCGGCAGCCTGCAGGGGCAACACGAGGGCGGATAGGGTTAAGGCGAGTGCGAGGTTACGGATTTTCATGAATTTGGTTTCTCCTAGGTTTGTTTTTGTTGCAGTTAAAATCTGTTTCGACATATGAAAACCTTACGAGCGTCTTCTTTTTTTTCCACGAGTTTATTGTTACAATTGTGTGACAGATCGGTATCGACCATAGTTTTTTTATGTTGATATTCAATGATTTGCATAAATTCAGCTTAATTCGCCACTTTATTGCCATAATTCAAATAGTTTATGAGGGGAAAAATCCCGTCATTCGCATGAAGCATAACCGAACCAAACGCGTATCTGAAAAAAGCGAAAAAATAGAACATCGAAGACAAAGAAGCATTGGGTCAGCCGACTGAATCCGTCTTTCTGGGTAATGATTGTGGTAGAAATGCATTAACAGCCTATTTGTGACGATTTCATGACAAAAATGCCTCCACCTTGAAAAGTCGCATTTCGAAGCCAAGTATATATTCATGTCGTTGGGGTTCTTTTTAAAGCGGTATCTATCTTCCCTGATTCCTGCTTCAGGCATGGTTTCCATGAGGAAAGGACGCTTTCTTCCTAGGGACTCAAAACACTATCCTTCTTCTTTCTTTCATTTTGCGCCTGTGATTGGCGCAGCCCTGACCCTACTTATTCCATCGATTGGATCCTCCGCCACGGTGGCAGTTTATGGAGTGAGCGAAATTCGAACGTCAACGGGAACAGCTTTAACCGATGGTTCCCTGGTATGGGTCGGCACCTTTGGAGCGAAGACTGATAGTGCGATTCAAAGTTACTTTGATGGGACCAGCACTCTAACGAAGCTTCAAAGCAATTTCTCCATATTCGCAACAGGCCAAATCAACAGCAGTTTTGATTTTAATTTCGGAAACTCCGCACCCGAGGAAGCAATCTTAGATTACAACTCGCGGGCCGGATCCCAGGCAACTTTCGGGAACCAAGACATTTATGTGATTGTTTTTAATGCAGCTACAGCCGGGGCTGCTGGAGAAGTCGCACTGTTTCGCTCCTTTGATGCAGGTGGCGGAAATTACAAAGCGTTCGCCAACGACAATACTTTAAGCTCCGACTTAGAGCTAAGCCCTGGGGGAGCTGAAATTTTGTTTGGAAACACCTACTCCACCGTTGGGGACGGCCAATTTCGGATGGGGTCTTTGACTCAAGCTGCTGGTATCACCAGCTCTTTAACGTCAGAAGCAACCCGTCTCAGCCCCTTTTCCTACCAGATCACTGCCAACAATGGGCCCACGAGCTTTCTTGCCACCTACAACGGGGGAGCCCTTCCTGCAGGACTTACTCTGAACTCTGCCACAGGAGTGATTAACGGCACTCCAACGGCAGCGGCGGGCACTTACAATATTCAACTAACCTCAATCGGACCTTTAGGGAGCAGCGCACCCGCCACACTAGTTCTTACAGTGAACAACCCAGCCCTCAGCGATCCCGTTATTACCAGCAGTACGGCCACTCAATCCACGGTGGCGGGTATCGCCTACGCCGGGTATACAATCACGGCCAGTAATTCCCCCACCGCTTACTCTGCGGACGGACTACCAACGGGGCTGTCCTGTGCTACTGCCACAGGGGTGATTTCCGGAACCCCCACCCAAACCGGAACTTTCTCTATAACTATTCGTGCGACCAATGGATCTGGAACGGGATCTTCCTCTTTCTCTCTCACCGTAACTGCCCCCACGGTTTCTTTTGCCAACAAAACCTTCACCGTAAATTCTGTAGGGGCAACCACCGCTCCCACCGTTTCGACAGGATTCACGCCTACTTATACCATAAAAACAGGCACTCTTCCTGACGGACTGAATCTTGATTCATCCACAGGCATTATCTCTGGCACGCCCACCACTTATGGGACGAAAACGCTAACGATTCGGGCAATCGGAAGCGGAGTTACTGTTGACTCGGATCCATTTACTCTCACGGTAAATACCACACCACCCACGCTGAACAGTGGCACCAGTGTCGCGGGATATGTGGGCACCGAAATCAATTACAATTTAACCACCCTTTCCAGTCCAAGTGTGGCTCCTGTAGATTCCTATTCCATTGTAAGTTCCAGCGACTCCTCCGTCGTTCCTCTGAGTGCTTTGAACCAAACCACCGGGATATTTACGTTTACGCCGTCACGATCCGGCGTTTATACGGCGCAGTTTCGTGCCAACAACGGAGTCAGCGCGGGGACCTTTGGCGGTGGACTCAGCCCGATCCTCACGGTCACGTTTACGATCGATGTCAATCCACCGACTTTCGTGGATCAAAACGACGCCTCTAAGTATGTAACCGTCGGAGGCAGGGACTATGTCTCCATGGCGGTGTACGGCACAAAAACGTTTGAATTCAATCACCAGGGTGCCACCACAGGATTCTTCTCTGCCGTTCCGGGCCTCGCTTGGCCAAACCCAATATCTCGAACAGGCTCAGGGCTAACCGAAAAAATCACTTTCCGCCCCAACCAAGCAGGGACATACGGAATTCGGAAGAACATCTCCAACATAGGCCGGACTGGGGCTCAAACTGAAATTCGCGACATTGTCATCACTGTAGTTGGAAGCTCTCCGTCTGTTGCAGGATCCGGTTTCGTCTCCCCAGCAGCGGGGAAAGTGGGACAAGCTTACCGGCAATACGTGACAGCAAGCGGGGTGGGGCGTTCCTCGGCTGACCCTGTCTCCTTTAATGCGACAGGATTGCCCTTAGGCATCTCTTTTGCAACTGCGGCCGACCGCCAAATGGGCCTACTCACCGGAACTCCTGCAATCGGAAGTCAAGGCACTTACTCTGTGAAATTTTACATTGCAAACCCTAAAGGCTACATCGTTCAGAACGCCACGATGACCATTCAACCATGAAAAATCTTAACCCCTGCCTTTTGATTCGCTTTTTTGGAAAGCTCACGTTGTTGCTTCTCTTGACCCCCAGACTTTTTGCAGAAACTGTCCAGCTTCCGTACTCGCTTCTCCCTGGCACCAGTTACGTTGGCATACCATTTCTTCGCCCAGCCTTATTTTCTGGAAAGATCACTAAGGCAGACTCGGCCACTTTTCGCATTCAAGTGAACTCCTTTCCTCCGATCGATTTCGCAACGGTCCCGGGATGGGGAACCTCTCCCTGCTTTTTGGAAGTTTCCGCCTCCCCTGCCGACCCCTCCCTGGAGGGAGAGCGATATGAAGTCGACCCCGTTCGCACGCTCAAGGAAAAAGGGTTTGTAGTGCTCAAATCAGCCTCTTCCAATACTCGTAACGATCTCCCCTCCGCTTTAGCAGGAGCAACCTTCACGATTCACCCCCACTGGACACTGGCAACAGTCTTTGGGGATGCAGGAACCACAAAACTAGGGAAAGGGCGTAGCGCCGCCTCGAGCGATGTAATTAAAGTTTATTCCCCTGATGATCCATTTGGGTATCCCTCTTTCTTCGTACAGATGGGGGACTTGAAAACACAAGGAGGATGGCGATCAGCCCTTAGCTCCCAAAACTCCGATCCTGCGAATACGGTGATCCCACCGGGATACGGATTGATTGTTCTTCGAAAAACGGGAGAAGTTTTAAGCTTTACCATCAAAGGAGAGCCTCGGACCCATGCCTTCCGTTTTCCTCTGCGCGCAGGATCCAATCTCCTAGCTCCTGGACATCTCAAGAATTTCTCGCTGCAGAAACTTGCCGCCTCGTCCGCGAATGGGTTCGTAGCAGGCCCTACTTCTAGCACCTCGGATCAGATTCGGATTCTTGTAGGGGAGAGATTGGAAACCTTCGCCTATTTGGCAGGCACACCAGCCCGATGGGTGTGCCTTGAGTCCCGTTACAGCCTGCCTGAGGCGGAGGCGTTGATCGCCCCTGCCACCAAAGCACTGGAAATCCGCAAGCGGAAACCAGATCCCGATTTCGTGATTCCCTACGTCCCGTAACGGACGTCCCCGATAGATTTAGAATTAGAACCCGTACTTCAGACCCAGGGAAACATCATATCCCTTGGTGTAAGCCAAGTAATCCACTTCGCTACCCTGATACGTAATGGTCTGACGGAAAACGGGGTTGAGAAGGTTTTTGCCTCGGAAGGTGAAGGACCAGTGATCGGCAAACTCTTGTGTCAAATTGAAATCTAACGAGGGCGCTGGTTGTTCATAAATATCGGGCAAATCGTAGCCCACTGCATAGAGGTAAGGCCCCGTGACATTATAAAAGAGGCCTGCAAAGAATCCGTTTGGCTGGTCGTCGTAGCTGAGTCCTGCATTAATGATGTATAGGGGTTGCCCTTGAAGGGGGCGGGAGGTTGCGTAATTGTTCGCCCGTGTCTGAGCAACTCTCTGCTGTTCCGAACTCAAGGGAACCTGAGATTGGATGTAAGTAGCATTAAAATTAACGGAGAAATTTTTAAGATACTCATGGCACTGGTCTAATCTTTTTCGAGCTTCAAATTCTGCACCCCAGAGAGTCCCGTTTTCATTGTTGGCATACTGATAAAATTGAGTGTCCCCCAGTTGATAGATCGCTTGTTCAATCGGCTTCTTGATCGATTTATAAAATCCGCTGACCGCAACCACCTCGCCGGCCCGGGGAAAGTATTCGATCCGCATATCGTAATTATTGACATTGGAGAGCTTGAGCTGTGGGTTTCCAACAAAAATCGTGGCGTCGGAAAAGTCTTGGGTAACAACCGGCCCGAGTTCCTTAAAAGAAGGGCGTGCGATCGTTTGCGACCAAGCCAAGCGAAAATTCATTTCTGGCATGATTTGAAAAGTAGCAGCTGCAGCTGGAAGAAGATCCAACTGCTGGATGTCGGCAGTCGCGTCGGCTTGGGTTGGGAAAAGGGTAGAAGTGGGGCCTTCCACCTGAATGTTTGTGTTCTCAAAACGGGTGCCCCCCGTAAAGGTCAGTTGAGGGAAAAGCCGAAAGTCGGTCATCACATAGGAAGCCAGAACTTGCTGGTAGGCATTGTAGTAGGTGCCCAATCCAGAGGAGCTGTTCGAGGCGGTCCACGACATATACTGGCCATTGCCCTGACCGGTCGGATTGACCAAACCAGACCTGTTCTCGTTTAGAAACACATCGCTCCAATTCTGACCATTCGCATCTGCTTGGTTGTAATTCTCGTAACTGCTCGGGTAGTTAGCGCCGCCGTACTGGTAAACAAAGCTGGCCTGATTGTAGTCTCGCTGGGTTGTGTCGATGTAAAAACCGGTTTTGAATTTGCTAGGGTTTTCTTTGTCCTCGAAATAAGGGACTGAAATATTTGCAATGGCGTTGTACTCCCCTTCCGTAAGCGCGCGCTGATATCTCTGGAGGGGTGCTTTGGATTGGGTGAACGAAGGATCCCCTGCTTCAAGTTGAGAATATTCACCTGTATTGGAATCGTAGAGATTTTGAAAAAGTCGTTGGTCTGGCTCGTTCAGCTGAGCCTGACCAAACCCCCCGACCCAATCGATTTCGATATCTCGAAATGTTTTGATTTTGTGGTTTCCATTCAATTGGACATAGCCCAACTGCCTTTCGCTGTACTGAATCGTTGTATACTGATACTCCTTGTCTCCCAGTCCTGGACTGATTTGGTTATTAGCAAATTGAAAATCGGATGTGTCAGTGGCCTGCTGGTTAAAGATCACGTTGATTGCCACCCGCTGATCCTTTTCCGGTTGGACGGCAAAATTCACCAGCCCTCCCCAAAGGACATCCTCGGAAGCCTTATTGTCGGACACAAGAAAGTCCGGCTTAATTCCCCCAGCCTGGATGGAGTAATTTCCACGAACCGTTTCCGGATTGTAGATATTTTTATGCCGGTAGCTGAATGCGCCAAAGGTGCCGATTTTCTGTTCCGGACCATACTCCACAGAATCTCCTCCCTGCATGTTGAAGCTGTAGTTCGGTCCGGGGGTACTATTTGTTAGCCCCGTGACAGAGCTCATTTGGCGCATGGCATTGTTCACGTTTTCCGCCTTGTCGAGATTCCCTTCGGTAGCATTCAGAGTCCTCGGGTCCAGATTCACGAGATTCGGGTTATCAATCACGCTTTGAGGAATTTCCCTTTGATTAGCCCGAAAACCGAACGGCCCCGTTCCCCCTCCTGCATAAGTGAGATAATCGGGATTGAAAGTGGCTTGGCTGTTATACTCCACCGTGGCGGAGGCACCGAACGAAGGTTTGTCTGGAAATTGCTTTGTACGGATGTCCACGCTGCCGCCAGTGAAGTCCCCTGGCTGGTCGGGGGTAAAAGTCTTTGTTGTGTTGATGCCTTCCAAAGTAGGTCCGGGGAAAAGATCGACGTTAATCGCGCGCTTGTCCGGATCGGATGAGGGCAACCTTCCCCCGTTCATGAGGGTGTTGACGTACCGGTCCGATAACCCCCGGACGACAACATATTTTCCGTCCACCACCGAGGTGCCCACCATCCGCTTTAAGGCATCTCCAGCGGTGGAGGCGCCCAGCTTGGAAATAAGATCCGCCCCAATGCTGTCGAGGACAGCCGTTGCTCCCTGCCTTTCAGCCAGAAGACCCGTTTCTGATGCTTTTTCCAATTCCCCTGGGACTACCAACTCTTCCATTTCTTCAACCTCAGCGATCGTCTCAACCCGAATGTCGTTAAACAGTCCGCTCGCGACCGACACGTCCGGCATGACTCTGGGGACATAACCGGATGAACGAGCCGTCAAAACGTAGAGCCCTGGGGGGACGCCGCTGATCGTGAATCGCCCCGCTTCATCGGTCATCGCGCCAAAGGGAGTGTCCTGCAATGCCACCGAGGCTCGGGCAATCGGCTGGCCAAAATCCGAATCCAAAACCTGTCCGCGAATTCCGCCCAAGCCTTGTGCATAAACCCAGACGGGCAAGCCACTCAAAACAACAAGCGCCCAAAGGCGAAGGGAGAAGGCCAAAAACCGATAGGGCATTCCTTTTTTTGGATTCTAGGGTGGAGCTTGCGATCAGCATTTCTTTAAAAAAACGCAAACTTGTGAATGGTCACACAACAACTGAAAAGTGACACTTCGACGACTATTCGCATGTTGTTTTTCTACATCTGCGTTAGGCACTTGAATCCTCCTTTCGAGATCTCACGCTCGCAAAATGTGCCGTTGGGGTGTGTTTCTTGGTTGCCTCGCGCTTTGCTCAAGCGTTGCTTGGACTGCGGACAATGGGGGAGTCGATACGGCTCAGAACGATGCCGCCAATGCGCATCCTTTCGTGATGCCGCCCCCATCCACGGATCCCAACGCGGAGCTAGTGGACCGCCCCTTGCCAGGAGCAAAACCTGAATCAGACGGATCTCCGAATGGAGAGAAGGAAAATGGATTAACCCCCTACTACGTTCGCACTGGGATCGGTTTGAGTTTTATTACGAATGTAGATTACCCGGATTTTGGCATTACCGGCGGAGTTGACATGGCTCCCGGCTTTGCGACGGGGGTGATGTTAGGTACTCAGTTCCACGATAACATCGCGTTCGAGATCGAGGGTGGCCTTCTTTACAACACCGTTTACTCCAATCAGGCAGGAAATATCACAGCGACAAATATGTCGCAGGTTACCAATGTTCAACTCTTTCAGGTTCCGATGATGGGAAATTTCATTTTCCGTACCGATCCACTAGGTGCCACCCGGATTCGCCTGGTCGCGGGTGGTGGTATGGGCGGGATTTTTCGACAAATCTTTGTCACCGGAAATCCAGACAACTACACCGAAAGCCAAACCTTGGGTGCATATCAAGGGTTTGGAGGAATCCAGATCAACCCTGGAGAGCCCGACCTTATGGTTGATGTTCAGTTTCGTTATTTAAATTCGATCGGAGGACAGTCGGTTCCCTCCATGTCGATTATGGGGACGGTGACGATTCGCTTCTAAAGACGGCACCCATGATCCAGCTTGCAACGAAAAAGAGCGCGAATCGGATTTTTGATTTTGGATTTTTGATTTTGGATTGTGCAGCAAATGGATTTAGGGGTTCAGGGGTTAAGGGGTTATGGCTTTTTAAG
>Ga0114979_10003449_pt1 | contig 10608 bp, 11 predicted proteins | sample S_140625_EF_Meta_FD_87315 | JGI IMG/M metagenome (GOLD analysis project Ga0114979, IMG submission 87315) | Freshwater microbial communities from Lake Simoncouche, Canada to study carbon cycling - S_140625_EF_MetaG | ecosystem: Environmental > Aquatic > Freshwater > Lake | place: Lake... | reverse complement strand
TGGCGCTCATCGGCGATAAACGCTACCACCCCATTTTGAGAACATGGCATCGCCACATGTGAGGAACTTAAAGATAGTATACTCTTTGTACATAGGAAGAAATTCCTCCCCTGATTAGGTGTTCGTACAGCAATTTGTTAAATAGAGCCTATTTATCTTTGTGAACACTGTCCTACTAATTAGGGTGTATCCATACAGCAAATAACACAAAACATAAAAAATTTCACCGCCCGTGCGATTTCGTTTGAAAAAAGGATACAGTATATGGCAATGATTTTCTATTATCTTTTATATCCATACAGCAATATAAACATCTTTTTTGCAAGAACATGATAATGGCAAGACCATTTCTGGATATAGATAAAGAATAATAGAAAGGAGCTCTTTTCCAAGTAAAAAAGAAAGTAAATTGTTGTACATTTACATTGATAGGCGACATAGATATGGATGACCCTATCACTGTTCGAGTAGAATACGTCACGTGTATTCGCGGGTAGAATGGCTTTGTAAAAGCAGCATTATTTTTCTGTTTTGTTTCTTATCATAAGAAATAAAACATAAATGTGTGAAATTTGTGTCATTTTAATATATCTTCTAAGAAATGGCATTTGTGCAAGATAACCTGTCCGATGAACGAATTGATGAGCTATCTGATAGTGAAATAACAGAATCCAAAACGGTTAGCATTGCATGTCAACAAGGCCAAAAACGTCGCATTATGAAAGGAATGACATATAATATTGATGAAAAGCATGGATACATTTATTTGGTTCGAACCCGTGAATTCAAATCATTAAATCGCCAGATTTACAAAGTGGGAATGACATCTCAATGTCCTGATACTCGTATCACACGCCTTCATAAATATACAAAGGGGTCTGAAATCTATTTGGTACTACAATGTCATGTATTAGATGTAAAGCTCATTGAAAAAGATATTTTGGAACAGTTCTGTTTGCGTTACGATCCAGGTCCTGATGGCTCAGAAGATTTTATTATCCCTACTGCGCGAGAACTTATTGAAGCCAAACAATGTATTACAGATGTTATTCGGCGCTATGAAGAGAAACGTATCTAATTTTTCTGATATTTAATATCCATCTATTAATTATAATGAGTCAACATGAATTTAACACAATCCGGTCGTTATTATCGATACGATGTATGCAGTGTTTGGATATAGGTAAGGTATGGTGCTCACGTGGACCATTTGCCTCGTGGGATGGGCGCGGAAATTATGATGTCATGAATTGTTCTCATTGTTCGAATGGACATTGGAATCAATGTTCTCATACTTCCTATATCTTTGCGCGTGATGTTGTTCCTATGACAAAATATGATATAAAATATGATTGTACATTGCTTCACAAACATGATACTTATATCGAGCATCAATCATGCCAAAATGCAGAAGCTCGTATGAATCAACTACGAGCAATGGTTGTTCGTAAGAATCATATGATAGAACAAATTACACCTACTATTCAAGAGAAACCAGTAGAGAAACCTGTAGAGAAACCAGTCGAATCAGACGAATCATCTGATTCAGATGAATCTGTTGATTCTGTCAAAGAACCTGAAGATGGATCAATGAAAGACGAATCAGAAGAGGAACAGACCGAAGAACTATCCGAAGAACTATCCGAAGAACCGACCGAAGAACTATCCAAAGAATCAGAAGAGGAATTACTTGAAAAAAAGGTAAGAGTAAGTATGAAGGATGGTAATATCAATGCTCTATGGGGAGAATGTCTAAATGATTCAAAATCCATTATTACAGAGGATTCCAATCTTCAAGTAGAACTTGGCAAATTAATTGATACCATCTCTAACGCAGCAGAAGCATACTATGGTAATGTGGTATCATTATCAAATCTTATTAAGAATGTAAAAATAAATATTGATATCCATTCTAGTCAAGAAACGATAGAGAAAACAAAGTATTCTAAATCAAAGTTACCTGATGGATATCCTATCTATTTATTTCTTACATTAGTTACCTCAAAGGTAAATACATCATGTTCTATACTTGAATGGTGTGGATTCACTTCCTCTAAAACTTCCATTACAATGAAGTATCTTATCCTATTACCACGTAATGAAGTGGCAGAATCTCAATGCGACCATAAAATTTCCATGATTACAGAAGTTCGTCTACAACGAATGACATCATTATTAATGAAATAGGAAATTCTATTAACAATATCCGATAGAATCTGTCTCTCTCTTCTTAATAACACATTGATTATTTTTGAGACCAACGAAAAAATGTTCGTAATTTCCAATTAAATCTTTTATAACAAATGGAGTTGTACTATTTAGATTAGATCCAGGATAAATATCTTCAATAATATACAATCCATCATTTTTGAGATATGGAAAAAAATTGGTTAATGTATCCTTCTGAGCAGTGTCTAAATGCCATCCATCATCAATAATGATATCAAATTTAATATTTAATTTACACATTAAATCATCAACACTATTTGTATTAGTAGAATTACATAAATACGTTTCAATATTATTTTCTTTAAAAACAGTATCAGGCTGTACATCTACTCCATAAATTTTACTATTTGGAAAATAATCGTTCCATGCTCTATGTGATGCTCCTGGTTTATATGAATCAGGCATGTACCCTTTCATACTTGAAACCACATCAGGTACCATTGTCCCAATACCAATTTCCAATACATTCATCTCATTATTTTTTATACTATCAAAAAGAATAGAATAAATATGAGAATAACCATTTCTATCTTTATCACTACCGTAATAATTAAATAATGATGATAAATTCATAATATATATTTTAATCATACTTGGTTTAAGCCATTATTGGAATATTATTTATGTCTTAATTTATGCCTTTGAACGCCAGTGTGCGTCACACACATTACAGATATAGAGGAATTTCATATTAATGGCATCATACTTCAAATAAATAACATCTTTCTCCTTTCCTGATGTATTTGTGTCACATCCTACATTTGGACACTTAATTGTATTAACATGTGGCAAGGTCGGGTCATTCTTTGTAAATTCATTCATCAGAATTTTATAGCCCTCCGATGTCTTCTCTTTCAAATCAATCTCAAGAATAAGACCCCCTGCCTGATCTTCTTCTTGGTATCCACAATTACGACAAATTCGTCGGAGCGTCTTCTCATTTTGATCCAAATATAAATAGTATTTGCATGTTGGGCAAAAGTCAGTCTCTTTCATGATTCCTATTCCTATTTGTCTCCGCCATTTAAATCAATTTTTGTATTTTACATTTTATTTTAACAATCATTTCATTTTATAGCATAGCATTACATAGCATTACATAGCATTACATAGTGGAATGAAATAGAAATATAGTATGATTGATGTAATTCGTATAAATAAAATTTGACCGACCCAAAAAGGGATATCAGGACGTACCACCATGCCGCCTACTCTGACTGACAACTTCCTGGAAACGACGCTCGGCGTCTTTCTCGACTCGCATCGAGTCATTGAAAAAGGTGAGGCCGCGTCCTTTACTGGGATGGGTATGATGAAAGGAAAATTCATGGTAAAAGATGATGAATATCAAACCTTTCTTGATTTACTCCATGAATACCTATTTACTCAACAACGCCGCCCTCTCAATTTGGTAGAACAACGCCGCTGCGATTTGCAAACGCCCATTCTCATTGATTTGGACTTCAAATATCCAGTGGAACGTGCGATTGAGCGCCAGTTTGAACTTTCCCATATTCATACCTTTATTCGCGAATATGTTACAAACATTACTCACTTTTATGACCTACAAGACTATAAATCTCTACGATTCTTTATTACATTGCGCCCTGCGCCTTATGAGGATAAAAAGATGAACTCTCTCCAACGCGCCATCAAAGATGGCGTTCATATTCAATGCCCCGACCTCATTCTCACTTCCGAACATCAACAAGTCCTACGACATCGCTCTCTTGAAAATATGAATCTTACAAATGCGTTTCGAAATACAGGATACATTAATACCGAAAAGGACATCTTTGATGAGGCGATTGTAAAGAAAAATGGTTGGTTCTTCTATGGCGAATCAAAGCCTGATATTCCCGCGTATCATCTTGAATCAGTATATGTATATGATACATCTAATAAAAAATTCTATGAAGAGGATATTACTGTGTATAGCTCTCGGCAGTTGATTGAACTCTTGTCCATTCGCAATAATCTTCGCCTGGAATGTATTCCGTTTGAAGAAAAAACACAAGAAGAGTGGAAATCACGATTGGATTATTGCACAGGCAAAAGATCGATGCTTCCCGCATCAGATGAAGCCCCTATCGATGTTCCAGTTGTCCATCTGACAAGTAATAATGTATGCGAACAACTGGAACGTGATACCATTGCCATTGCTAAACAATTGGCGCTTCAATGTCTCTCTGCTGAACGAGCAACTTCTTATGCAACATGGCTTGAAGTTGGTTGGTGTCTTCATCACATTGATCCGTCTGATGAGATGTTTCAAGTATGGATGGATTTCAGTGCCAAATCCATGAAAGCAAGTGAAAATAATATTGCTGGATTGCAACGAGATTGGGCTCGAGGATGGAATCGTAATGAGTATGAACGACACTTTACTATCCGTTCCCTGCATATGTGGGCAAAGTTGGATAATCCTAAAAAATACAAGAAAATCATGGATGGAAGCTTCATTGATTTTGTAGAGCGTGAAGTGGATGCAACTCATACTCACATTGCCCGTCTCATGAAGAAAATGTATAGCAATAACTATTGCGCGTCAGTCGATTCAAAGAAAGTAGAATGGTATGAATTTACTGGCAATTGCTGGAAGAAACTTGCGCAAGGAATTGACCTTCGCAATAAAATGACGACTGAAGTCGCACAAGTTATTTCCGATACGCGTGGTAAAATTCGAAACCGCCTTAACAATCTGGGTAATGATGAACGCAGCTTTGAAGATACGCGTATGAAGAAAATGCTCAAAATCGAACAATGCCTCTATACTTCTGGATTCAAAGATGCCGTCATGAAAGAATGTGTTGGCATCTTCTACGAAGAAGAATTTGCTCAGAAGCTCAATTCAAATCAATTCCTTCTCGGATTCAATAATGGCGTCGTTGATTTACATGCTGTTCGTACCAAAGATGATGGCTCTTCCGAATACTATGTACAGTTTCGCAAAGCAGAGCCCACCGACTTTATCTCCTTCATGGCAGGACGATGCCCTACTAAGAACTGTAATCCTATTGATTATATCGAGTATCTGCCGAATGACCCTGAACAGGCTATCATTCACGCTGAAATTGATGACTTTATGGAAAAACTATTCCCTCGTCCTGAATTGCGCTCCTACATGTGGCGTAAATTGGCATCATGTTTGGAGGGAGCAAATAAAGAGCAAACGTATGAGACATGGATTGGTGTGGGTGGTAATGGTAAGTCCAAATTGGTAGACTTGATGTCCATGGTTCTTGGCGATTATGCCTCCTCCCTTCAATCCACTGCCATGACACGAAAGCGACCTGATGCAGGTGCAGCCAATCCTGATATCATGGCCATTCGTAATAAACGATTTATCTATATGGCCGAACCTGATGACCGTGAACCACTCAATACATCGTATGAAGCAATTTACTGGTGAAGATGATGTAGAAGCACGTGGCCTCTTTGAAGAACAGACCAAATTCAAAATTACTGGTAAAATCTTTATGTTGTGTAATGCATTTCCAGCCATTAATACGATGGACCGTGGTACATGGCGTCGTGTCCGTGCTGCTCCCTTTGAATCTAAATTCGTCGATCCAGGCGTAGAAGACGTGAATATCAAGGAGAATATCTATCCTCGAGACAATAAATTGGATGCGAATCTATTTCGTTGGAGAACTCTCTTCATGTCTCGTCTGATTCACATCTATCGTACATTGTACTTGCCTCATGGTCTCGGTCAAGTTCCTGCCATTGTTATGCAAGAGTCAAGTAAATATCAGGAGTCCTTTGATTCGGTTGCGAAGTTCATGAAGGCGCGTATTCGTGAGATTCCACGAGGTGGATACACGGCTGAAATCAAAGATATCTTTCGTGTCTATAAAAATTGGTATGATGGTATTGGTGGAGGTGTGGGACGTAAACTATCACAAACCGAACTTTATAAGCGATTGGCTGACAAATGTTCGGAACCACAGGATAAGAAAACCTTTAAACAACTACGATTGTTTGAAGATGATAATGATATTGAAGAATATGATAATTCGCTAATGGAGATATCCAGATCATAATGGAGATATCCAGACCATAATGGAGACATCCAGTTCATAATGGAGATATCCAGACTATAATGGAGATATCCAGACCATAATTATGTAATATAATATAATAGCATAAACATAAACATAGTAAAAAAGAGAGACGCAACAAACGCTTGAACAAATCGTGCAGAGTAGGGTACGCCAGCAATTGTATATCCATAAATAAGAACGCATATCATAAATAAATAGGAAACGGACAAAATAGCAAGTGTATAATCCTCAATAAAATGTAATACTGTTTTGGGCTGTACTTCAGGTAAATTCTTCTTGACATCTGTAAAATCACGATTTGAACGCTCAATGATGGCCTCTTTTTTATTGATGTCGTTCGTCAATGCATCTTTTTTTGCTTTTAAATCAGAATTTCGATCTTGTACTTGTTTGGAAACATCGATATGCCCATAATTACCAAACATAGAATCTCCCACGGCCAATGAATCAAGTACATTCGCACGCAATGATGCAATATCACTTTCTAAATATTGGGCCTTTTCCATTAATGATTCATTTCGTGATTTCTCTTCTGGTCTCATACAATTCGTGATACCTGTGGAAAGTTTTTCAATCCCTTTCACATCTGCACGACATGTTGCGGGATTAGTCGTATCCACCGAATTGATAGACATGATTCTACTATGTTTCGGATATAATGTTTTATAAAAAATAGATACATTCTTTATAAAATATATTAGATGAGTCGTATACTTATTTTCCAGTAGATTGAGGCGTCGATTGTGGCATCGATTGCGACATCGATTTTGATAAAGCATTTGCTCCTGATTGTAACGCTTGAGACCCTGCTGTAGCTACATTTCGCATTGCATTATTTGAAAATTGCGTTACCGCCTCCATGTCCTTTTGAATAGAATCTACAAGACCAGGGCACATTGGAACAGGAATCTTTCCATACTTTCCTCCAAAATTCTTTTTATTCCAATATCTCTTATCACGTAGCACATCAGTGTATTGAGAGCGGTTAACAACAACTGCTACAAAAATAATAATAAGAGGGGCAGCAAGGGCGGCACAGAAATAGGAACTAATCATACCCATCTTCCACAACACAGTTACAAGAAGCAATCCTGAAAGCATAATAAATAGGGCTGAAAATACAAATAAAGTATCATTCTTATTACCGATTGACCATTCATTCATTTCATTCTTACGTCCTGCTGTATTCTTATCATCTATGACAGATGATGCTATATTCATCTGATTATTGTAAACTTGGTCTTGAATACTGGATAATTCCTTATTACGTTTATTGTACATCAAAATAGATTCCTGTGCCTTGGACGCCCGATTCAAATCTCCGTAGACTTTATCAAATGTATTATCTTTTTGTTTGATAACATCATTATAAATTGCGGATTGTTGATTCTGTAAAAATTGTTGTAATTTAACGGGATTATCTTTAAATTCAGAGAGAGCTCCTGTTAATTCAATATCTTGAAATAATGATGTGATACCAATAATTCCTTGTTGATTACCCATTCCTAGATTACATTAAGAAATTACATATGCGCTATATATCGATGTATTGATCTATTAATATATTCTATATATTACTGTATTATTGATCGCCAGAAGCTTTATAAACATAAACAAGCAGTCCTAGTGTAATAATATTCAAAAAACTATATAATTTAAGTAAATTATCAGAATAATTTGCCCGCTCCTCCGTATATTTTATCATTTCTTTTCTTATTTTTGTAGCCGCCTCATTGGATGTAATGATGTTATTTTGGTAATCTAATTTTGAACGTTGTTTCTGAATTTTATCATTATATTCCTTAATTTCCTGCTGTAATGAATTTGAAGTATTCAACATATCCTCTGAAATGGTATTAATGATTTGAGTTAAATCATTGAGACGTAAATTAAGAGTTTGTGTTTTCGATAACATGGATTGAATACTTTTTTGTATATCAGGAGTATTTGTCATATATCCACTTTTCACGGCACTAAATAATTTATCAAGCGCATATTTGTACCGTGCTTCATAAAAACAATATTCGTTTTGAATATTCTGCATCATTGCAGTTTGTTTCTCAATAAATACATCCTCCGTATAGGATTTTGCAGAAGGAATAATACCTTTTCCCTTTAAACTTGTAAGAATGGTAGAGAGAGCCGTCTTCAATAATTTACCTTTATCATCTCTCTCGGAGGCTCCATTTGGTATATTTGGTAATACGCCAACAATTGTTCCATCTCCGAATACACCTTCAAGATCGCTATCTGTTGATATCGTTTGTTTTGGACAATTTGACATGCCTACTACAATTATGGGTTCTTTTAATTACCTAAATACTCCTCCTACAACCAATGATAAAACAATAATAACAACAATCAATGCTGCAATAATAGATAAAAATAATACATTATTTGTAAAGAATGACGTCAACATCAACAAAAAATTGGAAGATAATGCCGCCAATTCTTCTGGTGTCATTCCAAGAGACGGTAATATCATACGCATCGCAATTAAACCTACACCAATACATAATACAGATAATACCCATAAATAAGGAATCATACTTCTTCGAACTGGGCGATCTAATAGAAAGAGCTTATGAGGGGAAATATCTGTGTTTCTGGACCGGAGTAATTCGTCTCTAGCAATAGCGCTTTCCACATCGGTTTTGATTTGTTCTTCCACTTTATGTAATCCATTTATTTGCTTTTGTAACATTCCATTTTCAGTTAATAAATCAGGCAAATTATTACGTTTTGCCTCTTTAGATACATATTTTAGAATATTATCATTCAATGCAACATAGTTCCTTTTGATATCATCTGCTTTCTTGGATAAATCAATGATATCCTTATAATCTGGATTATCATTCGGATCTGAATTTTGAGTAAGGCCTCCTTTTGAAATATAATTTCCTGTTGCAGTATTTAATTTTTTAATCAATTGCTGAATATCCTCTTTATTAAACAATTCGTCAAATCTTCTCTGATGTATCTCTCTTTCCTCCTTCCACGCTATCATTCTCCTACCGTTCCTCGAGCAAATTCATTTCTACTATTTTTCTTATACCTATTATTCTTATCTTATTCATAAAAATAATAGGTACTTGCGTATTTATGATGTATTTATAGCATATTTATGATGTTATTGAGCACATACACGATAAATAATAGATTCACCACAAGAAGCACTTGCTCGTGTAATACGAATAATATCGCCTGGGACTGCCCCAATACATCGTGCAATAGGGTCTGCGTGAAACTTAATTTGTGGAAATTTTGATTTTGACGTAATATACATGGAATCCATTAGATGCTTATGCTCCGCCTCTGGAACAATTTCATGTTTGGGAACAAGTACATGATTCAATGGATTAATAACAAGCATGTAAATGCTAAAGAAGTACACCCTCAATTTACGTCGTAGTTTTTCACCACCAGTATCCTCTTTCAATTTCATATATTGCTTAAGAGCAATCAGATGATGCGCATCCGTAACCGCCCCAGACATCATGACAATGACTTCTGTATTCTCTGATACATCATCTTCAATGTCATCAAAGAATGTATCCAACTTCTGACGACTGATATTTGCATATCGTACCTCACATACTTTGGTGTCATCATCTTTCTTGGAAACCTTAAAGCTTAGACTTGGAAATGCTGCTGCGGCAGCAGTCGCCTCTGCCGGAGAAAACTTACGATAGTTATCTACATGATAATTTCGCGCCTCCAAAATATCAAGCAGCGACTGCCGGCTGCGATAGATGTTATCAATGAATACAAAGTTATCTGCCATTTTCCTAATCAACTCTTTAGGATTTTAGACTGTCAATTTTATTCTAGTTTGACTACTGTCACTGTTTGTGAAGATGGAGGCGATCCTTGACCTCCTGCCATAGGAGCAAATCGATCCATCCTTGCACTCATGGGTGTTCCCATTTGGTGCATTTGGGGCATTTGTCCCATTTGGCCCATTTGTCTCATTTGTCCCATTTGTCCCATTTGTCCCATCGGATTACGATACACATTTCTTCGAATGGGACGATTACCACCTTCTAAATAGATTCCATCACTTTCAAATGCATCACGATCCGTTCGCACCGCTATCATTGGTCCAGCCCCTGGGATGGATGCACCTCTAATAAATTCACCTGATGTACCTACCATATCAGGTGCCTGCATCCCACCCGATATCGGATAGACAACTTGATTTTGTGGATTCGCAATTGGTACTGCGGATCCGATTGGTACTGCAGGTCCGACTGATCCTATGATTTGTCCATCTACTGGCAATTCATCCATTACCAATCCATCCGCCAATCCA
>Ga0114979_10003448_pt1 | contig 10608 bp, 6 predicted proteins | sample S_140625_EF_Meta_FD_87315 | JGI IMG/M metagenome (GOLD analysis project Ga0114979, IMG submission 87315) | Freshwater microbial communities from Lake Simoncouche, Canada to study carbon cycling - S_140625_EF_MetaG | ecosystem: Environmental > Aquatic > Freshwater > Lake | place: Lake... | reverse complement strand
GCTGTTCGGGCAACTCGGAATGAATCACCCCGCGCCCGGCAGTCATCCACTGCACGCCGCCGTTTTCGATCAGGCCTTCGTTGCCGGCACTGTCGCGATGACGCATGCGGCCTTCGATCATGAAGGTGACGGTCTCGAATCCTCGGTGCGGATGATCGGGAAACCCGGCAAGATAGTCATCGGGGTTGTCGCTGTGAAAGGCATCGAGCATCAGGAAGGGGTCAAGCCGGCGCTGCAGCGACTGGGTCAGCACCCGGTCGAGTTTGACGCCGGCCCCATCGGAGGTCGGCTGACCGGCCACCAGGCGCTCGACACGCCGCGGCAGGCTTAGGGCGCCGCCCCGGGAAGTTGGAGTGGATGGGTTCGGCGAAGCAGCAGCGTCGGGGTTCATGTTGGGGTCCTGGATGCAGAGCGTCGGTCGTGGGGCTTAAGTCATCAGACAGAAGGTTAGCAGGCTAGCCTTGGGCAACAGCCTCTTGCCGACCATCCGCCCGTGCTGCCGTTTGTAAGGCATGGGCTGACACACATCGGTCAGTTCGGCATTCAATCGCGGTGAGTCATCGTATCCGGATCAGGAAACTCATCTTTCGGCGAGAAACGGGAGCTTCAGTAATGCACAGTTCAATTCGACGCAGCGCCCTGGCGCTCATCATGGGGCTGTTCGCGGCAACAGCCCAGGGACAACCTGCATCGGGCAGTTCCTCGGGGCCTCACGGCGCATCAGCCGGCAGCAGCCGCCTTGAGCGCATCAAGGCAAACGGCGCCCTGCGAGTGTGCATCTGGCCCGACTATTACGGCATCTCGTTTCGCAACCCCAAGAACGGTGAGTTATCGGGTATCGACGAAATGCTGTCGGTGCAATTTGCGCGCGAACTCGGTGTCAAGCCGGTCTATGTCGACACCACTTTTGCAACCTTTACCGACGACCTGCTCGCCGACCGATGCGACATCGCGATGTTCGGGGTGGGTATCACGCCCTCACGCGCTGCCCTGGTGAAGTTTTCCCAGCCCTATCTGCGCAGCGACATCTACGCGGTGACCACCAAGAGCCATCCCTCGCTCAAGACCTGGGACGACATCGACAAACCGGGACGCGTGGTCGCAGTACAGTCAGGCACCTTCATGGAGCCGGTCATGAAAGCCAACCTGAAACAGGCCGAGCTGATGGCGGTCAAGCTGCCCAACACCCGTGAGCGCGAGGTGCAATCGGGCCGCGCGGATGTCTTCATGACCGACTATCCCTACAGCCGGCGGGTGCTCGACAATGCCGACTGGGCTCGCGTTATTCCGCCTGATCGTCCGGTCAACCCGGTCTCCTACGCCTATGCGGTTGCCCCGGGGGAGGAGGCCTGGCTGGCGCGCATCGACAGGTTCGTGGTCGACATCAAGCGCGACGGACGACTCCTCAATGCCGCCAAGGCCTTCAAGCTGGATCCGATCGTTCTCAACCAGTGACCCCGCCTGAGCTTCAACCGACGGAACGCAGCAGCCGCCTCGAGCGGCTGATCGTGCTGGCCGGCATCCTGTGCGCCGTGGTGATCATCGGCGCTACCCTCTCGCACAGCCTGCAGTTGCGCGATGAGATGCGTCGCGACGCGCAGGACAGGGTGAAGACGGTTTCCCGGATCCTGACGCAGGAGGTCAACCGCAGCCTGATGCGAACCCGCGGGCTGCTCGAACAGGTCGATGAGCTGACTGGCGGCTCGATGGCGATCGCGTCTGCCGAGTTCACCGCCAGGCTCGACGCGATGACTCGCCAGCACTTCCTGATGCGCGAGTTGGCGATCGTCGACGGCCATGGCCGAATCGTCGCGTCATCCAACGCCCGCAGCATCGGTCTCGATGTCTCGGGCTATGACTTTGCGGCAGCCGAGGTCCGCCAGCGCCTGTTTATCGGGCAACCGAAAGCCGGACGCAGCTTCTCGCGTAATGCCTCGGGACTCGAAGGCCCAGCGCATGCGGTCGACGGCTTCATCACGGTGTCGCGTCCGCTGGGCGGCAATCCTGAAGGTTTACTGGCGGTGGCAGTCATCGGCGCAGACAGCCTGATCGGCGATCTGCGATTCATGGCATCGATGGGGTCGGAAGTCCTGAGCCTCTACCGTTATGACGGCAAGTCGCTGGCCTCCAGTGCTGTGCCAGGCATGCAGGACACGCTGGCGCACCCGATCTTCCGGGACTTTCTGCCCAATCTCGAAACCGGCAGTTTCAGTCACACCACCAGCGACGGCAACAAGTGGCTGGCGCATTTCGCCACCACCGCCGAGTTCCCGGTCGTGGTCGAAACCAGGCTGCCCGAGGCGATGGTGGTTGCACGCTGGCAAAAAGAACTGGTGGCACCGCTGATGATCCTGGCAGCCACGCTGATCGCATTGTTCATCTTCACCCGCACGGCTCAGCAGGCCTTGCGCCAGCGTGCAGCTTCGCAGGAAGAGTCGGCCAGTCAGGCGCAGCGCCTGCGCAATATCCTCGATTCAGCCGCTGACGCCATCGTCACGGTGGATGTGAACAGCATCGTGCACGAATACAACCGGGCGGCCGAACAGGTCTTTCGAATTCCGGCCGATCAGGCCATCGGCCAGCACGCCTCGACCCTGCTCTCGCCGGACGAGTCGGTCGGTTATCAGTCACTGGTTGACTACTACCTGCGTACCGGTACCGCCCCCAGGTTTGCCGATGGCCAGAAAATCAAGACCAGGCGCCGTGATGGCACCGAGATGGTGCTGTCTTATGCCATCAGCGAAATCACCCTCAAGGACGAGCGACTGCTGACCTGCATCTTTCGGGACATCACCAACGAACAACAGGCCAGTGCGCGATTCAAAACGCTGTTTCAGCGCTCGGGGCAGCCGACTCTGCTGTTCTCCGATGACGGACTCATCGACTGCAATCAGGCGGCGATCAAGCTGTTCGGCGCCGAGGTCAGGGGGGTATTGCTCGGCCTGCGGATCGAGGACCTGGCAGTCAGGGAAATGCACGGGGTGCGCCTGGTCGATGAAGTCGACAAGGTCAGGCAGATCGCCCGCGAGCGCGGCGCCTGCCGCATGAACTGGGCGGCCCTGACGCTCGACGGCCGCGAAGTCCCGCTCGAGATCACCATGACGCCGATCTATCTGGACAGTGGCGAAGCCATGCTGTTCACCTGCTCGGACATCACCGAACGGCAACGCTACGAGGATGGGCTGCGTCAGGCTCGCGACGCGGCCGAAGCCGCCGCGAAAGCCAAGTCACGCTTTCTCGCGGTGATGAGCCATGAATTGCGCACGCCGATGACCGGCATCCTGGGGATGGTCGAGCTGCTGGCAGAAGCCTCGCTGCCACCGGTGCAGCAGCGCCAGGTAGGTATCCTGAACAAATCGGCCAGCGCGCTGATGTCGGTGCTCAACGATATTCTCGACTTTTCGAAGATCGAGGCCGGTCGCCTCGAGCTCGAACAGATCGACTTCGATCCGGCCCAGATCGTTCGCGAGGTGATCGACGCACTTGGTCATGCGGCGACTGGACGCCAGAACACCCTGCAGGCGCAGTGGGGTGACACCCCGCCGCCGCTTTTGCATGGCGATCCGACACGGGTCAAGCAGGTGCTGTTCAACCTGGTCGGCAATGCGGTCAAGTTCACCGAACAGGGGTCGATCGTGGTTCATGTGACGGCGCAGCCGTCTCGGGCTGACGGTCAGGTGGCGATTCGAATCGAGGTCCGGGACACTGGCATCGGCATCGCGCCCGAGGTGCAGCAGACCCTCTTTCAGCCCTTCCAGCAGGCCGATACCTCGACCACGCGACGCTTCGGCGGAACCGGCCTGGGGCTGGCGATCTGCCGGCATCTGGTCGATGCGATGAATGGCAAGATCAGCGTAGAAAGCGAAGTCGGGAAGGGCTCGGTCTTTCGGGTCGAACTCGAGCTTGCCCGAGCCAAAGGCGTGGTGGCAATCGCCCCGCCGACCGTCGCCTCGGATAAGGTTGCTGCGCGGCTGCGCAGCTTGCGCATCCTGGTCGCCGAAGACAACCCGACCAATCGACTGCTGATCGAGACCCGCCTGAGCCGCGCCGGGCACCAGCTCTATCTGGTCGATGACGGACAGCAGGCGCTTGTCGCCGCATCGACCGGTGATTTCGACCTGATCCTGATGGACATGCAGATGCCGGTGCTCGACGGCATGGGCGCGACCCGCGCCATCCGAGCGCTCCCGGATGCCAGGCGCAGCCGGATTCCGATCATCGCCCTGACGGCCGACGCCCTGCCCGAGTTGCGCGATGAATACATGGCCAGCGGGCTGGACGACTATCAGACCAAACCGATCGACTGGGTCGAGCTCGATGCGGCCATTCTTCGCAACCTGCCCTGGGCTGCAGTGGACGCGACGACACCCGAGGCGGGCTCACCCGTGTCTGGGCACGGACATCCGCACGAAGAGGCGTCCCCGATCGCGCAGGCCCGCGAGGACGCTGCCCCGATCGATGCCACAGCCGTCGCGCGGGTGCGCGATGAACTCGGGCTCGATGTCTGGAAGGCGGTCGCCGAGGTTTATTGGCCGCAAAGCGATACCGATCTCGCCGCCTGTCGCGCCGCGGTCATGACGCGAGATGCGGCCGCGCGTCGCAGCGCAGCGCACAGCCTCAAGGGCGCTTCGTCGAGCCTGGGCTTCGAATCAATCGCCTCGCTGGCAGCCGTCCTCGAGCGGTGCGAACCGACCCTGGCTGGCGCCACGATGGCGCGGCTCGAATCAGCATATGAGCAAGCCCGCACCACCTGGTCACTGGCAGCAAACGTCAACGACTGACGCCAAACGCTGCGGCGTGGCTACAATGCCGGTCATGAACCGACGCTCCCTGATAGGCAGTCTGACGGGAAGCCTGATGGGAGGGCTCGCGAGCACTTTCATCGGCGGCATTCTGGCGACACGGCCAGGGCCTGCCCGAGCGCAGCCCGATGGCGAGCTCGATGTCCCGTATGTGACCACGCCCCAGAATGTGGTTGACGCAATGCTTGAACTCGCCGAAGTGGGACCGAACGACCGTCTGCTCGACCTTGGCTCGGGTGATGGACGCATTGTCATCACCGCGGCGCGCCGCTTCGGCACAACCGGGCTGGGGATCGAGATCGATCCGACACTGGTCGAACTCTCACGCAGGAATGCCAGCCGCGAGGGGGTGGCTCAACAGGCCCGTTTCATCGTTGCCGACCTGCTGACCGCCGATCTCAATCGCTTCAACGTCATCACGATGTACCTGTTGCCCGATGTCAACCTGCTGCTGCGCTCGAAGCTGCGCAGCCTGCCCGCAGGCACGCGCATCGTCTCCCACGACTGGGACATGGGCGACTGGCTGCCCGAACGCACGGTCGAAGTGGTCGCGCCCGACAAGCGGGTCGGCCTTCGCAAGGTCAGCCGCCTGATGCGCTGGACCGTCTGAGCGCAGCAGCCCGCCTTGAATCCCTTCATTCTGCGTCCCGATTATCTGCGCCTGGCCCTGACAGGTCTGGCCGCGCTGCTGATCCTATGGCAGCGGCTGCTGGTACCGGTACTGCTCGGCATGCTGGTCTATGCCTGGAGCTGCCTGCTCGCCGACCGTCTCGCCGGGCGGTTCGGCGTCAGCCGCAAGGTTTCCGCCCTCAGTGGCGCGGTCGTCGGCGCGCTGGTCTGCGCCGCCTTTGCGGGGCTGGTCACCTGGACGGTGACGCTCGCCTCGGGCGAGGAACTGCGAACCTTTCTGATGCGCATCGAAGACTCGCTCGACGCTCTGCGCCTCGCCCTGCCAGCAAGCCTTGCCGAGTCGATTCCCAACGACCTGATCGAACTGCGGACCCGGGTCTTCGACTGGCTGCGCCAGCACGCGGCCAGCATCGGAGGCCTGGGCGGCAAAGTCGCCCACGCGCTGGCACAGGGCATCTTTGCAATCCTGGTCGGGGCGATGGCTGCGGCCGCCACCTGGCGCCCGGGCATGCTGATGGCCGAAGACCGCTTCCTCGGCCGACTGCTGCTGGTACTTGAGAGGGTGGTGCTGGCACAGGGGCGCATCGCGCTTTTCAACACCTCGATGACCGCGATCTATCTCTTTGCAGTATTACCGGCATTCGGCCATGTGTTGCCCTTTCGCGGGCTGCTCTGCCTGTTCACGCTGGTGACCGGCATCCTGCCGGTGGCCGGCAATCTGCTCGCCAATATCCTGATGACGCTGATTTCGCTGGCGGTGGCGCCGGCGGTGGCGGTCGCCTCGCTTGTTTTTCTGATTGCGATCCACAAGGCCGAATACTTCATCAATGCCCGCACCGTCGGCTCGCAGGTGCAGGTGGCCTCCTGGGAGATCCTGGCCGCGATGCTGACCGGCGAGGCGCTGTTCGGCGTCCAGGGATTGGTGGCCGCGCCCCTGGTCTATCCCTTCTTCAAGCGCGAGATTGCGCGACTGAGGGAGCGGGGCTGAAAGTGCAGCAATTCAGTGCGGCGTCCAGCGCAGCAGGATCATGCCGATGCGCTGCGGGGTGAGCGGGCGCGGCTCATTGGGGGCGGTAAACTCGACCGTCCTGACAGACAGCGAATAGTCGACCGACCAGGCCTTGTCGAAGGCCCAGGATGCGCCGCCAATCGCCTCGGCAACCCACGGTCGATGCTGGATGAGCGAGTCGTAACCATAGGTGGCGCCATCGATCAGGATGTTGCGGGCGACACCGCGCACTTGCGCACCGGCATAAACATGAAGCCCCTGCGGACGGCGCGACAGGGCCATCTCGCCCGGCCATTCGGGGCCCTGCGGCAAGGCACCGGCGCGCACCATCGCGCCCACACCGGCCTGCGTCACCGGATTGCCGAGCTGCACCAGCGCTCGGCTCACCAGATCGAGGCGACCCGGCGAAATCGGTGTTGCCATCATCCCCGACCAGTTGAACTCAAGCACCGGCTGGGCCCGGACCTGCAGGCCCCAACCCAGCGGCGGGGGATTGTTGATGATCTGATGGACCGCGTTCTGGACCGGCTCGCCCAGGGCTGCCGGCCCGATCACGCCAAGAGACAGACTGAGACTCTGGCGGGTGCGCTCACCATAGACAACGCTCGCGAGTGTCGCCGAGAGCGCGGCGGCATAGGGCCAGTCATAGGGCTGAGGTGCGATCGTGCTGAGATAGGCCGGCGTGTAGATCGCATGACCAATGCTCCAGACACGGGCAGTTCGCGCGCCGGTGTCGCAGCCGATGACATTGGCACACCAGGCTGCTGACAGTCGGGCATCGAGATCGGTCGGGTCAGGAGCAAGTGCCCAGCGTGCAAAGACGCCACTGGTGTACCAGCGCTCCTGGGAGCCTGGCGTGAAAGCGAACTGATCGTTGTCGAGCTGGACTTCGAGGCCCAGCAGACGGCCCTCGGCGGCATGCGCCGGCGGCCCCCAAAGCGCCACGGTGAGTTGCGCCACGGCGATCAGGCCGACAAGACCCGCCGGGCGGCTGATCCGGCAACTCCTCGGGCGGCTCACTTCGCGGCTCACTATCCTGCGGACCCGGAACGCTGTTCGAGCGACTCCCACTTCTCGAGCAGCGCGAACAGTTCGGTTTCGATTGACTGCAGTCGATCCTGGTCAGTCCGCTGAACCTTCACATCACGGCTGTAGTAGGACGGGTCGGCAATCGCGGCAGCCAGCGCAGCCTGCTCGGTTTCGAGCGCGGCGATTCGCGCCGGCAGCTCCTGCAGCTCGCGCTGCTCCTTGAAGCCGAGCTTGCGCGGGCGCACGGCCGGTGCCACCGGCGTCGCCGGAATCGGTACGGCGGCGGGCCCGCCGTCGCGCCCCCGGCCGCCTCGCGACTGATCGTTCGAATTGGCCTGCGGCGAGGGTGCAGCGCGCATGCGCAGCCAGTCGGAATAACCGCCCACATATTCGCGCCAGTGACCGTCACCCTCGGCGACCAGCACCTGGGTGGCAACGTTGTCGAGAAAGGCACGGTCGTGGCTCACCAGCAGCAGCGTGCCCTTGTAGCTCTGCAACGTGTCTTCGAGCAGCTCGAGCGACTCAATATCCAGGTCGTTGGTCGGTTCGTCGAGCACCAGCAGATTGGCCGGACGGGCAAAGAGGCGCGCCAGCAACAGGCGGTTACGTTCGCCGCCCGACAGCATGCGCACCGGCGACTGCGCGCGGCGCGGCGGAAACAGGAAGTCGCCGAGATAGCTCATGACATGCTTGCGTTCGCCACCGATCTCAACCCATTCGGAACCGGGGCTGATGGTTTCGGCCACGGTCTTTTCAGGATCGAGCTGCTCACGCATCTGGTCAAAATAGGCCACCTGCAACTGCGTGCCCAGGCGGCGCTTGCCGGCATCAGGCTCGAGCGTGCCCAGGATCAGCTTCAGGATGGTCGACTTGCCGGCACCGTTGGGCCCGATCAGGCCAAGATGGTCGCCTCGCATCAGATTGAGCGAGAGGTCGTTGACCACCGGGCGTCCGGCAAAGGACTTGCTGATGCCTTCGAGTTCGGCGACCAGCTTGCCGCTGCGCTCGCCCGGGTCGATCGCCATGCGCACCGTGCCCATCTTGTCGCGACGGGCATCGCGGTCACGGCGCAATTGCTCGAGTCGGCGCACACGGCCCTCGTTGCGGGTGCGCCGAGCCTCGACGCCCTTGCGGATCCAGACCTCTTCCTGCGCCCAGAACTTGTCGAACTTCTGGGCCGCGGTGCGCTCGGCAGCGAGCTGATCGGCACGCAGGCGCTGGTAGGCGGTGAAATTGCCCGGAAACGAGCGCAGCACGCCGCGATCGAGTTCGACGATCCGGGTGACCACCGAGTCGAGAAAGAAACGGTCGTGGGTGATGATGATCGCTGCCGGCACGCGCTTGAGCAGCTCTTCGAGCAGCTCGATGCCGGCAATATCGAGATGGTTGGTCGGCTCATCGAGCAGCAGCAGATCGGGCTCGAGCGCAAAGGCCAGTGCCAGTGCCGCCCGCTTGCGTTCGCCGCCCGAGGCGGTCGCCGGATCGGCGGCTTCGTTCAGACCGAAACGCTGCAGATATTCGGACAGCCTGGCCTGCACCCGCCAGCGCTCGCGCTCGTCGTCAAAGGCCTCGAGCTGACCGCGCTCGAGCAGACTGTCGTGCAATGTTTCGGCCACCGGCAGGACCGGCTCCTGCTCGACCGCGCCGATCTTCAAACCGTCACGACGCTGCATCAGCCCGTCGTCAAGCGGCAATCGCCCGGCAATGACCGACAGCAGCGAGGACTTGCCGGTGCCATTGCGCCCGATCAGGCCAATACGCTCGCCCGAGAGCAAGGAAAATCCTGCGGAATCGAGCAGGGGCAGGTCGCCGAACGCCAGTTGGGCGTCGACAAGGGTCAGCAGGGAGGAGGCACTCATTGGCCGCACAATACCGGAACTTCGTTGCGTCACCGCGGCTCGCTATACTCGACGGTTCGAACATCGCTTCAATTCTTTCAAGTATCCGCGACCGTTGCGCCAGACCAGGCCGCGCGGCAGGCTGGAATCCCGAATGACCAACCTTCTGATCCTGCTGCTGGTCAGTCCCTTTGTCGGCGCGCTGATCCTGATGGCGCTCGCCTCGAGACCGCGTCCGGTCGAGCTGTCGCAAGCCGTGGACGCAGAGCAGGCTCAGCTGCGGCGATCGGCCTGGATCGCCGGTGCAGCCGGGGGGGTGTCGGCGCTGGCCCTGCTGGCGCTCGCTGCCGACGTCATCGGCGGCACGCCTGCCCGGGCCAACTGGGCCTGGCTGCCGGCGCTGGGCGTGGGCTTCGGTCTGCGCCTGGACGGCCTGGCACTGCTTTTTTGCGGCCTGATCATCGGCATCGGTCTGCTGGTGGTGCTCTATGCCCGCTACTACCTGTCGGCCGACGATCGCACCGCGCGCTTTTATGCGCTGCTGATGGCCTTTATGGGCGCGATGCTCGGGATTGCGCTGGCCGACAACCTGATTGTCCTGGCGATGGCCTGGGAGCTGACCAGCCTGATCTCCTTCTTGCTGATCGGCTTCTGGCAACACCGCCGCGATGCCCGTCAGGGGGCACGCATGGCGCTCACCGTCACCGGTTTCGGCGGGCTGGCGCTGCTGGCCGGCCTGCTGATGCTCGGCTCGATCGCCGGCAGTTTCGATCTCGACATCGTGCTCGGAGCCGGCGACACGGTTCGCGCGCATCCGATGTATCCGGTCTGCCTCGGCCTGATCCTGATCGGCGCCTTCACCAAATCAGCTCAGTTTCCCTTTCATTTCTGGCTGCCGCAGGCCATGGCGGCGCCCACCCCGGCCTCGGCCTATCTGCACTCGGCCACCATGGTCAAGGCCGGCATCTTCTTGCTCGCCAGACTTTATCCGGTGCTGTCGGGCACCGACCTGTGGTTCTACAGTGTGACGATCGCCGGCGGCATGACGCTGCTGACAGGCGCCTGGAACGCAATCTTCAAGCACGACCTCAAGGGTCTGCTGGCCTATTCAACTATCAGCCAGCTTGGGCTGATCACCATGCTGCTCGGTCTGAACTCGCCGCTTGCCGCCGTTGCCGCGCTCTTTCACCTGCTCAACCATGCGACCTTCAAGGCCTCGCTCTTCATGGCCGCAGGCATCATCGATCACGAGACCGGCACGCGCGACATGCGTCGCATCAACGGCCTTTGGCGCTCGATG
>Ga0114979_10003447_pt1 | contig 10609 bp, 10 predicted proteins | sample S_140625_EF_Meta_FD_87315 | JGI IMG/M metagenome (GOLD analysis project Ga0114979, IMG submission 87315) | Freshwater microbial communities from Lake Simoncouche, Canada to study carbon cycling - S_140625_EF_MetaG | ecosystem: Environmental > Aquatic > Freshwater > Lake | place: Lake... | reverse complement strand
CGTTGGTGATTGAACCGTTAAACAAAAACAACGATAGCTAAACATGTAGAACTTTCTGTAGAGTGCTTACGGACGGGGGTTCGATTCCCCCCAGCTCCACCAAACCCTAGTTAGAGTAAGAAGCCACCGAGAGGTGGTTTTTTATATCTTAAAATCCAATCATGTAATTGAAGTATGCGGTCGTGCTGCCTGTTGATTGGAATGGTAATTGTTGGTAGTTAATGGTGGCGGTAGCCAAGATATCCTCACGAAGTCTTTGTATAAAGACTTCGTCTTCACCAGGAAGGGTGGCGATGTTGGAAAAAATGCCGTGGGTGACGGCGTTCATACTGGATTTCTTTTTACCCTCGACTGAGGTAGGACCCGCAGATTTTTGAGCGTTTTGTTGATTTGCTTTAATTTGGACATCGGTTGCCATATTAATTTCTCCTTAAATGTATATTCCTAGCACCTATTTGCTAGTGATTTTAATATGGGGACGATGTTAAAAATTTCAATAAAATCAATAGTTTAATGTAAAGTTAAACTTTACATACCCCTAATTTAAAAAGGCGGAATGCCTTATATTTCTAGGACGTAGTAATTTACAATTATTTTTATTTTTTTATTGGAAAAATTTACGAATTAATAGAGTTTGAGTTAAAAGATCCTTTTTAAAATTGATTCATTAAAAATCCTTAAAGACTTAAATCTTGATCCTGATGATAAAATTATCACCATGACAATCCTTGTGACAGGTGCTGCCGGTTTTATTGGCTCTAATTTTGTATTGGATTGGCTGACCCAATCGACTGAAGAAGTGGTCTCTTTAGATTTATTAACCTATGCAGGCAATTTACAGAATCTATCTTCATTAAATCAGAATCCTCACCATCATTTTGTAAAAGGCAATATTGGAGATCGCAATCTTGTTTCAGAGCTTTTAAAAAAATATCAGGTAAGAGCGATTATCAACTTCGCAGCTGAAAGTCATGTAGATCGATCAATTCATGAATCAAAGGATTTTATCGAGACCAATATTTTAGGTACTTACAACTTGCTTGAGTCAGCAAGAAGTTATTGGAATGATTTGGATAAAAATTTAAAAAAAGATTTTCGTTTTTTACATATATCCTCAGATGAGGTTTATGGATCAATCAGTTCATTTGATCACCCTTCGAATGAAAAAGATCCCTATAAACCTAATAGCCCATACAGTGCCAGCAAAGCTGCAAGTGATCATTTAGTACGTGCCTGGTTTCAGACTTATAAGTTTCCAGTTTTGACAGTTAATTCTGCTAATAACTATGGTCCTTACCAATTCCCAGAAAAATTAATTCCATTATGTATCTTAAATGCACTCAACGGTAAGCCACTTCCCATTTATGGCGACGGTCAACAGATTCGTGATTGGCTTTACGTGAAAGATCATTGCGCTGCCATTCGCGAAATTTTAAACCTAGGACAAATTGGCGAAACTTATAACGTCGGTGGACAGAATGAAAAAACAAATTTAGAAGTCGTTGAAACTCTATGCGCGATCTTAGATAAATTAAAACTAAAATCGGATGGCAAAAGTTATTCTGAGCAAATCACTTTCGTGAAAGATAGGCCCGGCCACGATAAACGATATGCGATTGACGCTTCAAAATTACAAGGTGAACTCAGTTGGAAGCCTCAAGAAACTTTTGAAACAGGACTTCGTAAAACTGTTCTTTGGTATTTAGAAAATGAAGCATGGATGAGCCATACTATGTCAGGTGAATATGAAGATTGGGTTCAAAAGCAATATTCATGAAAATTTTTCTTACAGGAAAAAATGGGCAAGTAGGCTCCAAGCTTGAAGAGGATTTAAAAAAATCTCATGAAATCATTTCTACAGATCGTATCAGCCTAGATTTAATAGGCACTCAACATATTAAGAATACTATTCTTCTAATCAAACCTGATTTGATTATCAATGCAGCAGCATATACCAATGTAGATCAAGCAGAAAAAGAAAAGGATTTAGCTTACAGAGTCAATGCATTAGCTCCAAAGGCTTTAACTCAAGTATCGAAAGCACTTGATGTTCTTATCAATCATATCTCAACTGAGTACATTATTGAAGGAAAAAAGGAGGGGGCATATGAAGAAGATGATCAAGCAAACCCTCAGTCGGTTTATGGGGTCACCAAATGGCAAGGGGAAGAATTTGTAAGGAAATACCGTAAACACTTCATCTTGAGAACAAGTTGGGTTTTTTCATCTAAAGGGAATAACTTTCTTAAATCGATATTTAAATTGGCCCAAGAACAAACCTCGTTGAGTGTGGTTGATGATCTATGGGGATCGCCCACCTCAGCTCAAACATTAAGTATGGCTATCCAAGCAATTATCCAATATCTTAATAAAAATGAAAATGCAGAAGTATACGGAACATATCATGTGGCATCTGATGGCGTAACAAATTGGTATTTATATGCCTGCAAAATTTTGGACACATTAGAATCTTTTAAAATTAAATTAAAGCTCAAAAAAGATTATTTGTATCCGATTCCATCAAATCAATACCCCCAGGACGCTATACGACCTAAAAACTCAAAACTAATTACGAATAAGTTTGAAAAAATCTTTATGGTAAAATTTCCTCATTGGGAAGAACAGGTCAGTTTTAATCTTAGGCAGATAAATAATAAGAAACTAAAAACACCTCCTACCTTATTTTAAAAAATAAATATCCTTAATATGTGGTTTTAAAGTTAAATCGAATAAATGAAAATAACACCTTTAAATATCCCCGATGTATTGCTTATTGAACCAAGAGTATTTGAAGATAATCGCGGATTTTTTTTTGAAAGTTTTAATTTAAATGAATTTAAAAAAGCCACCTCATTAAATATATCTTTTTTACAAGATAATCATTCCAAATCATTTAAAGGTGTTTTGCGTGGGTTACATTATCAATTACCTCCATATTCACAAGGAAAATTAATAAGAGTAATTCAAGGAGAAGTTTTTGATGTGGCTATAGATCTCAGGAAATCCTCACCAACTTTTGGAAAATATACCTCTAAAATTTTGTCATCTGAAAATAAATATCAGATCTGGATTCCAGACGGTTTTGCGCACGGATTCTTAACTCTTTCAGAATCAGCTGAGGTAATATACAAGACTACTAATTTTTATAGCAAGGCGAATAAGAGATCCATCTTATGGAATGATCCCTTATTAAACATTAAATGGCCTGAATGTTTAAATATATGCGTTTCCTCCAACGATCTTCTTGGCCAAGTATTCGAAAAATCCGAAGTTTTTCCATAAATTTGTTAGAATTTTAATTGCTGAGTAAATAAAAACGGTAGCCCGAAGTGCCCAAGATCGTTAAATCTACTCGATAAACGTAAAGACTATCTTTAGAAAGTATTAGAAAAGGATTAATCCTCTTCTAATTCATGGACACAAATTTAAATAGAGAATGCTATGAAACAAAATACCTCAAATAATCAATATGCAGGAAAAGCTCAGCTTTCTGACTCAGAAAAATATTTAAAAAACTATAATAGACATTTACTAGGTTTAATTACTATATTTTTTGATGCCCAAAAACATAAAAAAATTCTTGAGTTTGGAGCAGGGATCGGAACGCTTAGTAATTTATTTGAAGAGAAATTTTCAATTAAGCCGGAAACTATAGAGATAGATAAGGATTTAATTTATAGCCTCAAAGCTCAAGGATTTAAGGTTTTTTCTTCCCTGAAATCAACTTCTAAAAAATATGATTTTATTTATAGTTCTAATGTATTAGAACACATTAAAAATGATACCTTTGCATTACAAGAAATTCACGCCAAAATGTCAAAGCAATCTTTGCTCGTTTTATACCTTCCAGCTTTTATGTTTTTATATTCGGACATGGATAAATCAGTTGGCCACTATAGGCGTTATGATTTAAAAAATTTATTTATTAAATTACGCAGAAGTAAATTTGAGATTATTCATTCTCGATATGTTGATTCATTAGGGTTTTTTTGTTTAATTCTAGTTAAGCTATTAGGTTATAAAGAACATGGAAATCTTGATAACCCAACAAATTTAAAATTTTACGATAAATATTTTTTTCGTATTTCAATTTTTATTGATAAATACTTAAGATGTAATTTTTTTCTTGGTAAAAATATACTGGTTGTATGCAGAGCAAAAAAATAATTTCTAATAATAAAGGAAATTACAGCATTTAGATTGATGAAAAAAAGAGTGGGTATTTTAAAATTTAATTTTTTTATTTCTAGCATTTCTATATCGACATTGCGACAAAAATATAAACAAAGAAATTAATAAGATAGATATCAAAGGCAAATATTTATAAGCCTGATATCTAGAGTAAGGTTGATTTTTCAAAAAATTTTCGAGATCAATCATATTTATAGTAATTGAATCTTTATTTTCGTGTTGCAGTGGCGGCAAGTTAGGATCTATTTCTTTAATTTGTTCTCTATTTATGTCCCAACCATATTTATCAGAGATGTATAGAATATAGTCAGTTGCATAACCGCTAACATAACCTTTTTCGTCTCTGTTTTCAACCAAAGCGCTTGATAATTTAACAGAAAAATCACCCCAACCAGTACAAGGAATTCTTGAGCATAAAGAATTCTGAGAAAGCTCTCTGGCAGTATAGGGTAGTTGGATATAAATATTTGTTGATTTTATATCTATTGATGATTTCGCAATCTCAGAAGATAGGCTTTGTTCAAGAAAATTTAGTTCAATATTCTTTTCTGTAGCGAAACCATCAAGAAAAATACTGTTTAAACAAATTAAGGATGTAATTACCATGCATAAAATTAAAGGACCGTTTTTTTTAATTTGAAAAAGCAAGAAATATGCTAAAGCGATTAAACCAAAACATTGGGCGGGCCACCATGCCCTGTAGTATGGCTCACCAACTAGCCCTATATATGATGAAAATAAAAAGATAAAAAGTGTAAATACTAATTTTTTATAGCTTTTCTCTTGGGTAAGTTTAACAAGGACAAGCGAAATAGGAATGAGTAGTATTGGAATATAAGTATAATCACTTGGAATTATGCTCCAGGGACCAAGACTTGTAAGAGCTAGGTTTAATTTAACACTAAGATCTCCTATATTTGGAAGAATTGCATCACTAAATCTAACTCCGCTAAGATGAAAATAATAATGTGTAATTTTGACAAAAATTAAATATGGAATAAACGTTAAAAGATGAATAATAAATAACTTCTCTATCAAAAGGTTCTGCTTGATATTTGCAATTGTTTTTTTAAAAGGATAGATATACAAACTTAAGAGAATTAAATAACTATAAATAGTAAAGGACTGATTTATAAACAATGTCCCGAAAATAGCAAGGGAGTATAATGCAAAACTTTTTCTATTCTTATTATTGAAGGCTATAAGCGTTACTAGGATTAGTAACATTTGGAAAGAAGATGCAACAAATGCCATTGAGAATCCCATAAGTATGACATGCGTAAAAGCGGTAAATGGCAAAAGAGAAATAAATAACCCATAAATAAAATTATTAGTTCTTGAATATATGAAGTTAAATATACAAAAAGAAGCTACCAGGTAGATGCAGAATATGATTAATTTAATTAAAGCTATTGAGAAAAACGATCTGTGATACAACAATTTAGCCCAAATAGCAGTCCTTCCATCATTTATTCCAGTAAGCAGCCCTGCACTGTGAGAATAAAAATAAATGTCATCAAGATGAAAATAGTCAGTAAAAACAACTGGTTTTAAAAATAGAAAAACAATTAATGATAGGCTGACAGCTTGATATAGCTTTAAATTTGGTTTAATCATTTTTTAAGTAATATTGCCATATTCCCTGTTTTTTTTGTTATTAAAAGTAGTATGCTATCTACAAGAAAATAAAAACCTATTACAAATGGATTAGCAAGTGACAAGTATTGAGCAACTCTGAAATTACCATTTTTCTTAAGAATATTCTTAAATGTATTATTCAGAATAAATGGATTGTATAGATATGATATATCGACAGTATCAAACTTTTTTAAGATACTTATTTTTCTAATTGAATCCTCCCCGAAAATCTTAAAATGTCTTGGTGCATGAAGCCCTCCCCAACACCCGCTTGAAAGAAAAATTTTTGCGTCTAAAGAACTTATATTTGGTGTTTCGAAGTAAACAATTCCACCTTTATTCAAAATCCTGTAACAATGAATTAAAAATTTTTCTGGATCAATAAGATGCTCAATAAGTTGATTAAAGACTATTAAATCGAACTTCTTTTTAATTTTCCTTATTTCCAACTCTACATTTCCTTCAATATTATTGAAATTTCTCAAATTATTTCTTATTTTTATGTCGCATAGAGTGATATTTAAAATGAAATTTTGCATTTCGGTAATTAAAGGCTTCGAGCCACAGCCAAATTCGATGGCCGACTTAAATTGACTTACTTTTCGCCTAATTCTTTTTGCCTTAAATTTAGCAGCAATTGATCTCGCAAAGTTTCCTAGATGGCCAAATGATTTACCAGTGTATGCCTCATAGGATAGGGGATAAATTTTGCTAATATTTGCCCAGGTCGGTACTTTTTCTAGATATACACACTCACATTTTTTACAGTGCACATAAATAAAATGACCCTCAAACATGCCATGGTCAAAATCTTCTGTTAAAATCTTCACCTTAAAATTCTTTTTGCACTTACAGACATTTGATGCATTAAAGATATTGAGTTGCTGTTTTTTCACTTAATCATTAAACCTAAATTAAATTTTTTAAAAAATGGACTCAAGCCTAATATTACTGAAATATACTGATGAGAAGGCCTATTCATATTGGAGGTCCTTTTTAAACCCTCCCCGGTCAATTAATCAGCTTAGGTCTATTGCTTATGTTCTTTTAGTGCTTTTTCTAACCTTTGCAGCTTTTTTATATTTATCGGACATTGTTAATAAAGATAACGTTAGCTTACAAAACTTTTTATTTCTATATTTAATTATAGGATACATTTATTATCAATATCAGTTTATTCTTCATGAAGCCGCTCATGGAGTCTTGTTTTCATCGAGGAAAATTAACGACACTATAGGCTCACTTGTAGGAATAATTTCAGGATATGATTTTAGATCCTATAGAATTGGTCATATGAAACATCATAAATTCTTAGGATCTGCTGATGACCCCGAATATGTCAACTTTACTCGAAATAAAATTCTAGTACTTATTAAATCTTTCTTGATGATAGATTGCTTTTACCTGTTTACTAATTTAGCTAACCTAAAAAATAAAAAAATTCAGGGACTAAAAACCTTTAATTTTAGTTTTCTATTGAGTATTATTTTCTACGCATTACTTACCTTTTTTTTAAACAATACTTTACAGCATGCAATTTCTTTTCTTTTAATATTTTTTGTTGCAGTTGGAAGTTTTACTTTTACGATCAATAGGATTAGATCGATTATTGAGCACCCAGAGATTTCTGGAAAAGTTGTAACTAGGAGTTACCCTAAAAAAAGTTTTTTCTCGTTATTTTTAGCGCCATTTAATTTTAATTTTCATCTGGAACATCATATTTTCCCTGAAATTTCATCATCACATTATCCTAAAATTCATAAGAAACTTGAAAATTTAGGCTTTCATTATGAAACTGATAAATAATCAAGTAACACATGAGTTTATTAAATTTATTTTTTTTGGAGCATTAAGAACACTTCTTACTTATACACTTTTCCTATTCTTTACTTTTCTTAACTTTAATCCATATATATCATCTTCCTTAGTTTTTTTTATAGGCTTTATATTTACCTTTTTTGTGAATGAGAAGCTTGTATTTTCAGTTGATCATAGAAATTTTCTACTTGTACCATTCAGTATTTATTATGTACTCTATGCATCAATATTTATTTTATTATTGTACGTAGTTAATACACATATATTTTCTAGCAACTTTTCTTTTCTTATTGTTGTATTATTTATGCTTCTTCCAAATTTTATTTTGACAAGATATATATTTAAGACCCTTGATTTAAAAAAATTAGTCTAATGACAAAGATTTCACTTAATAATATTTATTTCGATAAAACTATCTGTGTAACAGGTGGTTTTGGCTTCATTGGCTCCACTTTAGTTAAAAAACTTTTACTGTTACCCGTAAAAAAAATTATTATTATTGATAATTTAGATTATGGTGATATCACTAATTTAGAAGTTGAATCATCCGAGAAAACTGAAATATCTTTTTTTAAAATCGACTTAGGGAATACTAGCGTCGAAGAGCTTTCAGTTATTTTAGAGGGTTGTGATTATATTTTTCATTTGGCCGCGGAAAAACATAATCAATCTATAGAAAATCCAAAGAAAGTTATTGATGTAAATATTTCTGGTACTTTTGCATTATATAAAGCTGCTATCAAAACAGGAGTAACTAAGATCATTTTTAGTTCAACCCTTTACGTTTATGGTCGAAATTCTTCTCCACCATATAGTGAAAACGATAAAAGCTTTCCAAATACGATATATGGAATTTCAAAATTTACCTCTGAACTATTCGGAGCTTTTTTTAGCTCAAAAGGAATTCTAGATGTCATAAACTTAAGATATCTTTTTGTGTATGGACCTAGACAGTTTGCAAATCAGGGCTACAAGTCTGTAATTGTTAAGAATTTTGAAAGAATAATTAAAGGCATGCCTCCAATCATTTTTGGAGGTGGTGAGCAGGTTCTCGATTATATTTATGTTGAGGATGTTGTTAATTACACTATTCAATCTATCATTCTTCCTTCAGATATTGGTCCTATTAATGTTTGTAGTGGTAATGGAATTAGTATAAGGGAACTCACATTTAAGATGATCCAAATAGCTTCATATTCTGGTGAAATTGAATATGCAGAATCTGACAGTACTCAGAATTCCTTCAGGGTTGGAGACCCAACAAAATTAAAAAGTATTTTATCCATAGATAGCATTACACCTATAGAGGAAGGGCTTAAGAGAACCTACGATTGGATTAAGGAGAGAAATGGTTGATCTGTCTATAATCATACCTTGCTTTAATGAAGAAGGTAATCTTATTGAGCTCAAGGATAGAATCGAATCTACCTTTAAAAATCAAGACTTTAAATTTGAGTTGATTTTTATAAATGACGGAAGTCGGGATAGTACGCTTAAAATCCTTAATAAATTTAAGTCTAGGAATAAATATGTAAAAGTGATTAATCACAGATTTAACCAGGGATTATCCAAAGCTTGGTTAAGTGGCCTTAATAATTCAATTGGCGAATATAGTTGCTATATCGATGCTGACTTGCAAAATCATCCTGAGGATATTCTGCGTTTATTAAAGGAAATTATTTTTTTTAGGTGCGATCTTGTTCAGGGCTACAGAAGTTCAATTGGGAGGCTTAAAGGAAATAGATTTTTTTCAAGCAAAGGGCTAAATATAATTTTGAATTATATTTTTGGCATGAATCTTAAAGACAATAAATCAGGATTTATCATTGCAAGAACACCAGTGCTTAAAGATATTTTATCTACTAGATTTTCATACAAATATTTACATACATTCATAACAGTTCTTGCAATTAATAAAGGCTACCAAATAAGAGAAATTGAAACAATTTTCTCTGAGAGAAAAGTAGGTTCTTCTTACATTTCTCCGCTCCCATTATTCTTAATTTTTTCAGTTCTATTTGAAATATTTAAGATGGCGATTGAATTGAAAGTTCGAACAAAAAAGGAAAATTTATTACATAACTTTATCAAGTCTAAATCTTTGTCTGAACAATACTCAGATTTAGGATTTTTTAGAAAGATTTATCTAAAATTTTATGCAATTACATTTCCCTTGCATGGTTGGATTATAGGGAGAAATATATACAACTACTATCTAGACTTGAGAAAATCTCAGTGGCTTTCAAGGCCTGACATGATTGATCTCCAAACAATTAAGTTACATAGAATTATTGATCATGCCTATTATAAATGCCCATACTATCGGAATCTTTTCGATCAGAATAATATTAAACCAAAAGATATCTTGTCATATAAAGACCTTAATAAAATTCCACTTTTGGATAAAGCAGTTATTAAAAAAAACTTATATTCTGGAATGTTAGCAATTAATTACAAGCCTTCCGAGATCTCCAGAATAACAACCTCCGGTTCTACAGGAGAGCCTTTTGAATTTTACGTTGATAAATATCAATTAGAAATGAGATGGGCATCAACTTTAAGATCACAAAACTGGACAGGATATGAATTTGGAGATAAGTGTCTAAGATTATGGCATCAAACTATCGGAATGAGCTTAATTCAGGTTATCAAAGAAAAATTGGATGCTTTTCTATGCCGAAGGAAATTTATCCCAGTTTTTGAGTTATCAAATTCGAATATAGCGAATACCATTAAAAGTATTTTTAAATATAATCCTAAGCTCATAGATGGATATGCTGAGGCATTCAACCTCATTTCACAATTTATAATTAATAAAAAATCAAATAGTCATATAGGTATCATTTCTTCTGCGCAGACGTTAACCAAAGAAACACGTCTTAAAATAGAAAAAGCATTTAATTCACATATTTTCGATAAATATGGAAGTAGGGAGTTTTCTGGCATAGCCTATCAAGATGGG
>Ga0114979_10003444_pt1 | contig 10612 bp, 16 predicted proteins | sample S_140625_EF_Meta_FD_87315 | JGI IMG/M metagenome (GOLD analysis project Ga0114979, IMG submission 87315) | Freshwater microbial communities from Lake Simoncouche, Canada to study carbon cycling - S_140625_EF_MetaG | ecosystem: Environmental > Aquatic > Freshwater > Lake | place: Lake... | reverse complement strand
CGACACTCCGGTGTTCGCCCATTCAGAGATCTTGGATTTCATATCGAGGTATGCGGGTTCGTCTTCTCCCACACCGGTTCGCAGAAGGGCACGAAGTAGTTCGAGTCCTTCTCCAAGTCTGTCCTCTTTTGTCTTGTCGGCGGGCATACAAATGGTTTATTTACATCTTGTTCCTTAGCCCAAAGCGCAACTTAAATGGCCGTGTCGGGGGCGGGGCGGTAAAGAGAGGGTACGTGGTATACGCGACGCCTGGGGCGGGAGCAGGTGCAGGTGCAGGTACTGGGGCAACGACCTCCGGCTCCGGCTCCGGCTCAGGTGTAGGCTCAGAAACACCACCCTGAACTGCAGTGAGCGGATCGTCTCCAGAAAGGAGCGATTCCGGTTTGATAACAGACGTATCCATACTAGTTTATTATTGGTAGAAGAAAGAAACATTTTTATACGAACTGCGTACTTAAGATTTATACTTCATACTGAAAAACCCTCATAAATAGTTTACGCCATGGATAGTAGAACTTTATAATGGAAGAGCCTTATTGGTCAGACTATCTAAGTCAGTTTGAACTACCTGCGTCATCATTCAACATTCCTCTCAATACAGACAAGTTCTGTGTAATTGTTGAACCTCGCAAACACAAATATCTCCTTCCCGTAATCAAGAATTTTATGTACCTGCTACAGGGCAAGGGTTGGGGGTTGATTGTAGTTCACGGAACAGAGAATGAGCAGTTTGTTCGCGATGGACTCGCTGAGTGGAAAAATGTAGTATACATTAATCTAGAATGTCCGGATCTTAAAAACGATATTTACAACGATGTACTGACGTCAGAGAAGTTCTGGAAAGATATCCAAAAAACCGGATGTGAGCACTCTTTGATTTTTCAGACGGACACTGTTCTTCTTCGTGATAATGTAGATGACTATCTAAAGTATGACTATGTTGGTGCACCTTGGACTATCGAGTTTGAACCAGGACTGTTGATTGGAAATGGCGGTCTGTCTCTGAGGAAAGTATCTACAATGCTCGATATTATACGAACCCACAAACGCACGGGGTTGGGTGGTTCGAACCATGAAGATATATATTTTTCGTACTGGTGTCTCAAGGACAGAAGGAATATTCCAAGCGTATTTGAGTCAAAAAAGTTTGCAGTCGAAATGTTGTACTACCATTCCCCAACAGGGCTACATAAACCACGTATTCAGAATTTTCCATCGTTTCAAGCCTATATAGATATGCTTTCAATTCGACATGTCCATTAGGGTTGGGGTATTGTGCTTCAACCCGTCAAAAACTTCATAGGATTGTAACCGTACGCAGTCTCTAGTCCCGAATGCGAAAGTCCATGAACTCCGACGGCAATAGATAAAATGAGGAGTAGGGTGATCATCTGGAGAACAGGGAGACTGCGGATAACACGATAGTTTATCACGGCAAGAACGAGTGCGATCATAAGCAGTCCACCATTCAGTGTGTGAGCCATCACAGACGGAAGGGTGAAGAATTTTAGCATTTATACTACCCCCATACTTTACTGGACGTACGTCTTGGGAGTGGAGACAAGGTGGGCAGGTCCAGAAACGGACGTCTGTGCCGCCGCGAGAACGGGTTTGGTCGCTACAACAGCCGCCTTCTTTGTATCGCCATGAACGGCCGACTCGCTCACGTGAGTCAGCTTGGAACCAAGAGGAACGCCAGACGCAGGTCCGCGAGCACCAGGCAGAGAAATCAGATGGGAGGGCATTTACATAGTAGCGAGATATTTAGTATGAGGCACCTGTATTTCAGTTGGCTAGAATTCCTCTCTTATACGCTTTATGTCCGTATGCTTTGTGAGGAGGAGGTCGGCAGTTCAATCCTGCCCAGGTGCACCAAAAGCCTCTTTAGCACAGTTGGTTAGTGCACCCGCTTTGTAAGCGGGAGGTCACCTGTTCGATTCAGGTAGGAGGCACTTTTTTGATGATCTAGACGGATCTTCAAAAAATTGTCGGTATACAACAATGCGCGGACTTCGCCTGAAAACTATCAAGCGGTCCCATAACCCCGAGAAAAAGTGGGACGCAGTATTCGTAAAACCAAACGGACAGACGATCACCCAGCCATTTGGTCAGAGGGGGTATTCTGATTATACGAAACACAAGAACCTCACTCGCAAGAAGCGGTACATTGCTCGTCATGCGCGGATGAATGAAGACTGGTCCGATCCTACACGGGCAGGAACACTCTCGCGGTATATTCTGTGGGGCAAACCATCATTCAAAGCATCTGTTCGGTCGTTCAAGAAGAAGTTTCGCGTATAGCCGATAAGCGGAAACTGCGCTCAAAGTATTCATCCCACGTCATGGTATAGTCCGATTCCTTGTATATGTTCATGGTCTGTACAAACAGGCGAACATATGCGAAAAAGATGATACCGATGACGACCGCTGGCGCGAAGTCCTTCATTAGTTAAACACGTGATGCATTCTCCACCGAATAAAACGAGTGGCTCCCAAGAGAAACTTTTCAAACCTGTAGGCTGGAACAATATTCAGTGCCCCCGCCACCAGTGTTCCTTCGCTCTTGGCTTTACGAGTAAACAATCTCAACACATAGTTTTTGGTTTTCATCACTGCCTTCACTTTCTCATCGACGCCCATTTCTGCTCTCAGCCCCGTCTTGAACTCCTTGACCCGTTTCATAAACTCTTTCTTAAGAGCCATAACGTCTTTCCCAGCCGCCTTGTAGTCTCGCAGAGCCTCTTTGACCTCCTTGTCCTTCTTCACCTTTTCCATGATCTTCATACATCTCCCCTCCATCTCAATTCGCCCGTTATTCCACCATTCGTCTCCTCGTTCATTCATCTGTCCGATAACATTACAGAGAGGACACGTTGACCGATGCTGGAGAGCACGAAGAACACATGGGGTATGGTACGCATGGCCGCATTGTAGTCGAGAAGACGTCGCTCCTACAATGATGTCGTCAGTGGTGTTCTGTTGATACACAGGAACATCGAGTGGTTCATAGCAGAGGATACATTCCTCCTCAGCCATATATTGTCTGTTTTCAAATCTTCTCTCTAACTCACTTATTCACTTATTTACTTCGTCTTCGGAAGACGGCGCGTAAGAAGTTCCTTCTGAGTCCCGAACGTTGAAATATCCTCCACATCTTCGGGAATACCCTCAATCGCCCTCAAAGCTTCGGCTACGCGCTGAGGCTGGTCAGAAAAATGAAGAAGCATCTGCGTACGGATTGTGTTGCGCTTGATCGGGGGCTTCACGGTCCTCACGCTACGAGTCAATGTACCACCCGTCATCCCCTCCAACTTGAAATCGTCCACCTCGTTATCGCGCATAAATGTGAGAACATCGGCGCCTAGACGTGTCTTTTCGGTCTGGATCTCCTTGATACGGTTGCGAAGTTGGCGCGACTCGTCGTCCAGCGCAATCCAACGTGTGAGGGTCTCCTTTACTGGCGGTGGGTCCATCGGTGTCGGCGCTGTTTATTCTTATGATGCCGCATGTGTTTAACCCGTTTACGACGAGTCCTGCCGCCGGTAGCTGGTGGGGGAGTAGGGGCAGGAGCGGGAGCGGGAGCGGGTTCGGATCCCGTTACAAGTTCCTGCAACCCCGGAACATTGTTCACTGCATTCATCAGACGGGCCTTGTACTTTCCAGTAATCTTCTCTTCGGATTTGTATACCTTGTTGAGGGTAGCTCCGACAAACGGGAGAGCCAAAAGAACCGATTCAAAGCCCGTCTCAAAATCGCCACGAGAGGTTGCGATCATTGACGCCAAGAGTGCTACAATGATTTTCACAACTGCCCCCACTCCCTCGGTGACAGCTGCCGGTGCGAGACCAGCTGTAAAAATAGTGATAATGAGTTTAGACCCTGCTTCCGACGCAGCGGCCAGGCCAAGTAGAAACTCTACGAATATTTCTGTGCCCGTCTTTATCATGTCGGGAGTCACGAACGGCAGAAAGGAAATACCTTTCTGCTCAATATCTTTCAAGATAAACAGGGTCCGATAAATACTACTGTTATCGGGCTTGTCGCCAAACACCCACGAAACCAACTGCTTCCCCAACATTTCAACTCCGTCTCCAACAATGCCTTGGGCACCTCCTTTCTTCGTGTAGAAACGCTTGTGAACCTTCTCCGCCATCTTCTCGGAAAAAAGGGGATCCGATCCTCGTACAAAATAAGCACGAAGTTCGGCAGGTGATGAAAAATGCTTCTGCGACAGCGTATCCACCAAATCCAAAATCCGATTGACTGCATCGCGATTCTCGGTAGATTTCGTGTGTTTATATACGATATCTCCTGCGCGGGATCTGGGATGTTTCCCATTGAAATCCCACACCATCTCTAACGTTATATCTAGTTTAGAATTTCCAGCGGCGGTCACATTCCAGGCACGTGACGAATGTCGTCATCGGTTCGTCGGCGGACCGAGTCTGCATCTGGTAGTAATCGCACTTGGTCGTCTTCTTGCACCGCGAACAGAAGAAGAAGATGGACGCGTTTCCGGAACGAGTGAACAACTTCTTATCCTTCTCGATCTGCGCCTCGATCTGTGCCTTCCACCGCTTCGGGTTCAGATCAACAACCGTCATTTCGGCAAATACGGCCGGAGTTACTTCGCCAGACGTGAGTTTGGGAATCCATCCGTAATTTTTCATGTTCTCGTAGAACTGCATACACCGACCACGGTAATGGTTCCAGAACGCTGGGTTGTTCCAGGTCACCTCAATCTCCTGCTTCGCACAGTCGCGAATACACCGCTGGAGCAGGGCATTTTCCAGGGCCTCCGATATCTCGGACGTCAGACCGATGTCCATATAATTCTGCTTCACGCGATCGCGAAGAGGACAGGGGGTATTGACATCGTGAATAATGACCTGCTTTGGTTTCCGCTGCTTGGTGGGAGCGACCACCTCTTCCTCTTCGGCATCGTTATCGTCCTCCTCATTCTCTACCACCGGCGCATCATCGTCATCAGCATTCTCAACCTCGTCCTCTTCCTCGGCATCTCCGTCGGGCTCCGCTTCTTCATCGGACGACTCACCCTCAAACGTCCAACTTGAGTAAATCGTCTCGTAATCGGCCGGTTTCAGATTCTGGTACGATGACGACGGCTTATCGTAGTTGTCGGCATTGGAGTTCGCCGAAAGCATAACGACCATAGATCCTACAAAGATCTCGTCTGCGAAGTTTCCACCGAGAACGTGCTGGTTCACGTTGTCGTCATCGTCGCTGCCGGACTCCGCGAAGATTGTGATCCAGTTCTCCTTGTCCTGAATCTTGCCCTGAAACTGTAGACCCGGCTGCTTGGTCTTGGTGCGCAGCCATTCTAGGACATCAGCAGATTTCGCAGGAACCGAGAGTTCCTGAAGGGTTCCCGAGGCTTGGATACACGTAGCCACAACCATTTCTGCTCTTACTCCTTCTTTGACGTACGGTCTATTTAATTGGTTTTGAACTCTCCAAAACGGATCAGCGTTTCCCAGACTCTGAAATGAGTAAACGATACTAGCAAACAAACAAACAAACAAGATGAGCACATGGAAGGCAAAGTTCGAGAAGAAGCAGCAGGATCAGAAGGACGCCGAGATGGCGAAGAAGGTGGAAGTCAACGATATCAGTTTCCCATCACTCTCATCAGAGACTGCTTGGGGAAACACAGGCGCTGGAGGGGGTAAACCCAAGGAGATGCCCAAGAAGAGCTTCGCAGCGATGGCGGTGGAGTGGAAGGAGGCCGAGGAGAACGAGAAGAACCATCAGGCTGCTATGGCGGAGACGGCGGAGATAGAGCTCAGGCGGCGTAGCGAGATGTCTGGGCGCGGCGGAAGTCTCTTCAATTTCGGCGGGACGCATTCTCGTATGGAAGATACCTACTACGAGGATGAGTATGCGGACGACTACGTTCCTCCTCCGACGGCAGATACGTCGGACGACTGGAGGGTGTGTGAGCGAAAGATCCGTCGTCGTACACCCAAGACGATGACTGATCGCATGATGGAGGGTCAGATGGAATCGATTGAAGAAACAGCGTTCTGGCAGGATCCTCATCAACATGAGGATACGGTATGGGGGAAGTACTAGGTCTGACGCTAGCGCTAGCGACGACCCGAGAACAGCCAGATAACGATAGAACGTATTAGATTCGGTAAGAAAAAAACAATAGTGAAATAGAGTCCGCCGACCTTTTTTCCTGCTTCGGTAAAGAAGAGCAGGACCGCAATCACAAGAAGAGTTAGCATTTGCAGGACTCCCCATATTCCACCCATGGAGTTGTACTGATCGGCCGCAGCCTGTCGGAAATTATTACGAGTTTTCGTGGTAGATTCTTCTTCCTGTTTATCCACTTCGTCCTGAAGACCCCCCTTCTCAATGAGGGCCTTTGGTTCCTCCGTTTTGGCTGCTCCTCCTGGACGACGGCATTTGAGGTAGAGTTTTCCATCGCGAGGAGTAGAGACGCCCTGGGCATCGTAGAACATGACATCACGATCGGCCACTTCTTCCAGAGGACGACGGGCGGGTTTCACGTTCTTCGCTAATTTCGCGTAATCTGAGGGGTCCATCGTCACCGTGTTAGAATAAACAATCCAGATGACGTCGGGTTCGCATGGGGGAACAAGGTTGGTTCCCGTGTACGTGTAGTACGCGGGTGTGTCGGGAACTACATCTTGGAGAGACCACGAATTTCCGAGATTGACCTGCTGATCGGAATCCGAGTAAGGGACAAAGGCATTGAAAAACTTAGCAGATGCAGTATCTCCCGGAGATGTTCGGACAATCACGGACATGTTCACCGTCTTTCCCGAAGGATGTGTGAATGTAGCAACTAGTTCAGCCTCGCCAAACACACTGTCTAGAGAATGCTGAGCCGTAGAGTAGAGAACCATCTTTTTGCACGTGTACCCATCTCCATTAAAACTGGCTGTGGGTGTTCCGTTGGAAAATCCCGTGAGAGTAAGTCCATCGTTCGTTGGAGTTTCCACAGTTGCCTGTCCGACAGAAACATCGTCCACTTTCCATTCGCATAGACGGTCGCATGGGAGGGCAAAAGACTGAGATAAATTAATGGGAGATTGATGGGGAGCGCCACAGGCCTTGTACTTATCTGGCCAATCCTGAACACTATCAAAGATGCTCATCCCGACCGATTCTATTATTACACGGGCAGACGTTTTCTTCTGGTTTTGTAATAATGAGTAGTGACCCCACAGTGAGTCTAGCTGCTGCGTCCCTGACGTTCAGCATTCTGTCTTTTATTACCATCGTCGTTGGTCTCCTATTCCTGGTATTTCCCGGGTGGCTGGAGACCATTAAGAGCGCTACCAGCACTATCTCCGGCCCATCGTCTGGGGGATTTCTGGATAGTGTGAAGGTATTTGCCGTTCTTGGTGGAGCTCTTGCCCCTGATATTGTTCTCCTCATCGGCTTCATCTCCGACTTGATGAACATGAAGTTCCGCTTCTCCGTTACCAGTCTCATCGGAATCTTCGCCGTGATTGTTCACTGGGGTATTGGAAGTCTAGTCTTTGGATCCGCCGGATCGGGCGTCCTCCAACAGGCGTCACAGGCCGCTAGTAACATTGCTGCATCCATCGCCCCTGGCCCATCGGCTCCTAGCGTATCTCCCGGAAATCCGTCAACATCAACGGCATCGCAGCTTCTGGGAGTGGGAAGCACGACCCCTCCAGTCTTGAGTGCCCTCGGAAAGAAGGCGGAGAAAGCCAAGACTGACGCGGAATTTGCCCAGGCTCGTGCAGAAGCTCTTGGGAAGGCTGCAGCGGCATCATCAGTGGGCACACCGTCAACGCTAGACCTCAACGACAGCCCGGCAGCCGCAATGGCTCGTAAGACACGCAGCGCTTCCAAAAAATCGGCGGAGGCAACGTCAAAGATGGCGGCAAATAAGTTGGTGGGCGGAACTCAACTTCCCAGCATGATTGCCGACAAGTTCAATCCGTGTGCGATTCGTGGTCTTGGTATGTTTGATGTGAAGGGATCCCCGATGGGACTGGCCGCCCTTGCTGCCGTATTCTCTGTCTACTTCCTCGACATGACGGCGGGAAAGAAGCGCACTACCACGCAGATCGGAGGATACCTCGGATTCTCTACCCTTGCCCTCCTGTTCAATATTTACGCGTACCGGGAGTTCGGGTGCTTCCAGGATCCTTCCATGATGGGAATTGTAAAGTCCTCCGTGTTCCCACTCGTCACTGGATTCACCATTGGCGGAATCGGGTACTCTGTCCTGAAATCTAGGTACGTAGACTTCCTGCCGCTCGATGGTCAGGTACTTGATACCGGCGATTCTACCGGAAGTGGGTCCAGCGTTCCATCTGAAAACAATCCTAGCTGCTCGGCTCCCAATGATGATAATCAGATGGTGTGCGATGCTTACCAGGACGGAAAGCGGATTACTTCGGTAGGGTTGAGCTGAGGCGCTTGGCGAGGGCAAAATAGCCCATGAGCTGCGTCCCCGAATGACGACCAACCTCCACACCATTGCTAACTGCTACCATTGTTGGGACGTGCGTCACCTTGTGTATCCTCGCAAGATTGCCGGGATCGGCGCTCGTGTCCACCGTAATCCATGTGAGCCTAGGATGATCCTCCGTCAGCTCGGAAACCACTGGCTTCACGGCCTTGCAGGGACCGCATGTAGGAGACGTGAAAAAGTAGATCGTCGCGGTTGCGGTCGCCATCGTGCACTGCCCTATATTAACTATCTAGCTTTTCAATGGTTAAATGGGTCTTCTCAATGAGTCGATATGCAGCCGCACCGTGAATCTTGGTCTTTTCTAGATCGTAGGCTCGGGCATTCATTGTCTTCTTGAGTGCGGAGATAAGTGCCGCTCCGAGAAACTTCTGATCCAGCGATGCCGTATTGGCTAGAATAGCCTTTACGAGATCGGTCTCCGATAAGGGTGCACCCATAATCTTCAATGGAATACCTGAGAGAACCTCATCAGCAGTGGTTCCCGTGCGTACAACCTTCTCTACCAGCTCTTCAAACTTGACCGGACGGCCCAGTTCGGCAGCTTTGGTGGCGAGTTGGTCGGCGTAATCGTTCCACTTGCTATCGGTATCCTCGCCACCCGTGTGTGCCCGGACATGCACGAACTGGTGAGGAACGCCCTCCAACTCCTTCAGAATCTCCTCGAGAAGTACTTTGTGAACCACCGGCTTTCCCTCTGCCGTCTTCCAGTCCCGTTTCTTCCATCCCGAAACCCACTTGGTCAGGCAATTAATGGAGTACTCGGAATCGGTGCAGATGCGTAGGCCCAAGCTTGGTATGCTGCCGATTCCTTTGAGAGCTCGGATGCCCTCCAGGATTCCAGTAAGCTCAGCTGTTTGGTTGGTTTGAGATCCGTCAGCGGGAAGTGGGCGACCAAACGATTCCGACGGGAGACTCGGATATACAGCTGCAAACGCCCCCTTCGAGTTCTTACGACCATGGTTACGCGAAGAACCATCTGTGTAGATACTCAGCATTGGGTGTGTGCTTTACTGTACTACACGAGATGCTGCGTCCGTTTTTATCTGTTTCCATACATCTACGATCCTCTTTGTATCGCCGGTATGCGTAGGAGATACTATGTGGGGCTCGGCCTTAATCACTCGGGAAATACACCGACTCTGAATCGCTGATTGAATGTTGTTCATGTATTCTACATGAAACCATACGCGCGATCGGTAACTCTTCGTTTCCAGCCACCGACGAAGAGACTGCTGGCATGCGAGTGATAAAAAATGAGCATGCCACACCATCAAAAGCTTGACGCGTTTCGTAGATTTGGATGTTACCCAGATCTCAAACAGCTTTCCAAACTCGTCGACGGAACAAACGGATGCTGCATCAATTTCGTGTGGATCAAGCATGTCCTGGTGTTTTTCTGTGTACTCTTTCCATACCCGAATCATTTCACGATCATCAAGGGGTTCGTGAAATAACATATGAGGGGGAGGACACGCTAGATTCATTTATCTATCTATATACTACTACTCCTTCAGTTCCGAAACTATCTTACGAACGGGAATCGTCTCAGACACGACATAAAGACTATTCTCCGTCAGAACGATATAGCACCCCTCAGACTTAAAAAGGCGCTGGATCGTCGACGTGTACTCGCTCTCGGACTTCACCAGGTACTTCGTATCGTCCTTGACGCCGATGCAGCACTTCTTCTCGCAGCTATCACGCCAATAATCTAAAAGAATCGGGCGGTCATCGTCAACTGCGATCTGGGCGGCACGAAGAAGAATTCCAGCGGGGGGTAGAACGGTGGGAGCAGACGCTGAAGCAGGAGTAGGGGCAGGGGCGGCCATGTGTGTATGTATTGTGTCCTATCCTGCGTTTAAATCAAACCTTACGAACGCAGTCCTCCAGCTTGAACCGCGAACGCATACCGAGGCATGGGGTCTCCGTCTTGGGAATCGCCAGAATCAGCTTGGCCTTCTCGGAGATAAACGTGTCGTCCTTACCGAACAGCTTGGACATCTCTGAGAGGAACGTGACGACCTGGTCCACCGACTCGGAGACAGTTTCGTTCTTCTCCTTCCGAATGTTCTCGGTGAAATCGGACAGAACTGTCTCCAGAGCTTCGTG
>Ga0114979_10003443_pt1 | contig 10612 bp, 8 predicted proteins | sample S_140625_EF_Meta_FD_87315 | JGI IMG/M metagenome (GOLD analysis project Ga0114979, IMG submission 87315) | Freshwater microbial communities from Lake Simoncouche, Canada to study carbon cycling - S_140625_EF_MetaG | ecosystem: Environmental > Aquatic > Freshwater > Lake | place: Lake... | reverse complement strand
TGTCAAGCCTTGCGTGTTTAGTTGCATTTAGCCCAGGCATTTGGTTTGGTTCGCTCGATGGAAAAAGTAGTACCTTTTCAAAGCAGTACTTAATAAATGCAATACAGCTTGCCTTTCAGGGGAAGTCGGTGAAAATCCGACGCTGACCCGCAACCGTAAGAGCGCTTAGGCGCTTAAGTCGGATTACCTGAATCGCCAAGTGAATAAAGACAGACACCCGCCGAGGTTTGCGGGGCGTAGTCACAAGGAAAGTATCTAACTACTTTTATTGCAACTACCCCTGTGAGGCTCTTTCTAATCGAGAGGCTCTACAGATTAAATGAATTTCAAAAGAAAAATATCAAGTGTTATTTCACTCGCCCTAATCCTGACCACAGGCTTCGTATTTGTATCACCAGCGGATGCGGCCGGAAAGGGTTGGCGATATTGGGGTTATTACCAAGCTGCACCTGGCGCAAAGACCTGGACTGCGGCGATGACCGGACCTACCGTCGATGTGCAAGATGGCGCAGTTGAAGGTTGGTCATTTGTCTTCGATGCAAGTGATGTGCCAACGATTGCTCCATCAATTAAACCTGACTTCGCCGCAATTTGCCGGAGAGTTAAAGTTGATAAAAACTTAAAGCGGGTCGCACTTGTCGTTGACTTTGGACGATCTGCCTATGCGCCAAAAGGTGAGAAGGTTCAAAAGAGCTTTACGACTTGCGTGCAAATTGCAAAGTCAGCCCAAGGAATCGATGTACTTGGCAAGGCAGTGAAAGTCCGTGGTGCTGATGGGCTGATCTGTGGAATAAATGGTTATCCAGCAAAAGAGTGCGGTGTCGAAATACCAACGCCATATGCTCTCAAAAAATAGCCCTGCTTAGATGAAATCGTTGCATCCGCTTACTTGGTGGATCTGGTCGCTATTGGTTATTTGTGCTGTGATTAGTGCAAATAGTTCGTGGCTGGCCGGAATTTCCATTGCGGGTGCAGCGATTCTGGTTTGGCGCTTTGCCGCTGACGCACCTTGGGCGCGCAGCTTCTGGTTTTCACTAAAGCTCGGCGCTTTCATTCTGATTATTCGCACCTTGGTTGGGATCTTAATTGGTGTTCCGATACCCGGAACCAAACTCTTTGAGCTATCGATTCTGCCACTGCCAAGTTGGTTGGCCGGAATCCGTATCGGTGGAGTAGTAACACAGGAGCGATTGCTCTCTTCGATACACGAAGGTTTAATTATTGTTGCAGTGATTTCGCTATTTGGCGCAGCCGTGTCCTTAACTAGTCCTCATAAATTGCTACGGGTTACACCAATAGTTATTTATGAATTTGGTGTGGCCACGGTGATCGCTACTTCAGCGCTACCCAATTTGGTGCAGAGTATTTCGCGCATTCGCCGCGCCAGATTATTGCGTGGTGATGAGAAACCATCTTGGCGTTCCATCGCCCTTCCGCTTCTGGAAGATTCATTGTCTAGATCTCTGGAATTAGCTGCGGCGATGGATTCACGTGGATATGGAATTAGTAGTAAGCGCTCCCGATACCGTCCGATACCTTGGCGCAGACCCGATTCTGCGATAGTTCTTGCGGCAACGCTATTCTTCGCGATCACATGGACGGTGATGAAATGATTAATTTTTCTAGAGTTTCACTGCTCTACCCAACCTCAACCAAAACAATCTTGGAAGATCTCTCCTTTGAAATTGCGGAAGGTGAAATGGTCTTAGTAATCGGTTCAACTGGCACTGGTAAATCTTCGCTATTAAGACTTATTAATGGGCTAGTCCCCCATCACACTGGCGGGATCCTTGCTGGAGATATAACAGTTGATGGTATTTCCACCCAATTAGTGCGTCCCGGTGAACTCGCCCATCTAGTCGGCATAGTCGGACAGAATCCGTCCCAAGGTTTTGTGACTGACATCGTTGAAGAAGAACTTGCCTTCGGAATGGAGGCGCTAAATATCGCTCCGGAAGTAATGCGTAAGCGCGTTGAAGAGATTCTAGATCTCTTAGCGCTCTCACATCTTCGCAATCGCGCAATCTCCACTCTCAGCGGAGGCGAACAACAACGTGTTGCAATCGGTAGCGCTTTAGTAATGAATCCCAAGGTCTTAGTACTCGATGAACCAACTAGCGCACTTGACCCAATCGCCGCCGAAGAAGTGCTCTCGATTCTCCATCGCCTAGTTCACGATTTAAGTCTGACTATCGTTATCGCTGAACATCGGCTGGAGCGAGTAATTGGTTTTGCCGATCGAATTATCCATATCGCCGGAGATGGCAGCGCCGAAATAAATCTGCCAGAAGAGATTTTGAAGCGATCTGAAATTGCACCGCCGATTGTGCATTTGGCGCGCGCCTTAGGGCTTTCCGATGTTGGGCTAAGTGTGCGCGATGTAAGACGGATGACCGAGGATATTAGAAATAGCGGAAGGGATATCGAGATCGAAAAGATCAAGCCTGGTGCAATTACAGTTAACGCTCAGAGCCTCTCACTTTCTTACGCGGGCAAGAAAGCTTTAAACGGTGTCACTACACAAATTTATAGCGGTGAAATCGTCGCTTTGATGGGCAGAAATGGTGCAGGTAAGAGTTCGCTGCTGACAACTCTGGTCGGCGTAAATAAGCTATCCACCGGAACTTCCGAGATTTGCGGAGTTAAATCAGAAGATTTAAAGGGAAAAATTAGACGAGAAGCAGTTGGATTTATTCCTCAGGAACCGAGTGATTTGCTTTACGGTCAGAGCGTTCAAGGCGAATGCCAGCAAGCCGATAAAGATAGCCAAAGTAGCTCTGGTTCAACCTTTGCACTGCTCCAACGGATAGTTCCATCAATAAATCCACAGACGCATCCCCGCGATCTATCAGAGGGACAACGCTTAGCTCTAGCGCTAGCAATAGTTCTATCTGCCCAACCAAAAGTTTTGATATTAGATGAACCAACGCGTGGCCTGGATTACCAATCAAAAGCACTTCTAGTGGGCTTATTAAAGAACTTTGCGAAAGAGTTAAATCGATCAGTTCTTATTGCTACGCACGATGTGGAACTGGTTGCCGAGCTGTGTGATCGCGTAATATTTTTAGCAGAAGGTGAAATAGTTGCAGATGGTCCGACTTTAGAGATCCTTCTCTCCTCCCCCGCCTTTGCTCCACAAGTTGCCAAGGTTATGGCGCCACGAAAATGGCTGACCGTCTCTGATGTATTGCGGGCGGTTGCAGAATGAAGACGCTAACCGCTGATATTTATAGATTCTCACTTCCCTCTAAAGTTGCGTTAGCTCTTACCTCCATCTTTGCAGCAGCTGGTTTTACTTGGCCATTTTTCGCCCCCGATCTTGCCACTGCACAATTTGCGCAATATTTTTTCTGGATCGCCATGCCCCTTGCTTTTATTTTGTTACTAACCCAGTTAAGTGATCGCACTCTTGATGCTAAATCGGTTGCCCTGCTTGGTATGTTGGCTGCGCTGCTTGCCGCACTGCGCCCACTTGGCGCCGGCGCAATTGGACTTGAACCAATGTGGTTTCTCCTTATCTTGGCGGCACGAGTTTTCGGGAGCGCATTTGGTTTTCTTCTCGGCGCGCTGGGGATGCTGACATCCGCACTTTTCACAGGAGGTATTGGTCCTTGGCTTTCTTATCAAATATTTGCAGCGGGATTAATTGGACTCTTTGCCGGTTCATTTGCCAAAGGGCTACGCGGCTGGCGTGAGCAGTTACTTCTACTTTGTATCTCAATTCTTTCGGCGTTGAGTTACGGGCTGCTGATGGATCTGCAATTCTGGCCTTGGGCGCTTGGTGGCAATACTCAACTCTCCTTTATCGCCGGTGGAGATTTACAAGTTAATTTGCAACGTTTTATAACTTTCCATTTTCTATCTGCAATGGCTTGGGATATTCCGAGGGCGGTACTAACCAGCGTTCTCGTGATAACAACTGGTCCGGCAGTCTTGGCCGCGCTTCGGCGAACCAAGAAGAAGGCAGCTTTCTTAACGCCAATCGAATTTAGCGAACGTTTGAGATAACTAGCGGCAACTTAGAAACCTCGGCCACACTATCTCGGCCCCGCACATCAATGATCACTTGATCGCCTAACTTGCTTGAGTTACTAATTAGTGCGAGGGCGATACCTTTCTTCAAAGTTGGTGAGAACGTTCCGCTAGTAACCACGCCAATTACTTCTCCAGAAGAGTTTTTAACTTCCATTCCAGCGCGCGGAATGCCTCGATCTTGGCTAACTAGCGCGCGAATTCGCGGATGCGCTCCTACGCTCTTCTCTTCTCGCAACGCTTCGCTTCCACTAAAGCTAACTTTCTCCCAACCAATCGCCCAAGTTGCGGCTGCTTGCACTGGAGTAATGGAGAGCGATAATTCGTGTCCGTGAAGTGGATATCCCATTTCAGTGCGCAGAGTATCGCGTGCCCCCAGACCACAAATTAAACCCCCAAGTGGAGCGATCTCTGCTGCAAGAGCATCCCAAACTTGAGCGGCCTCGCTCCATCTTGGAACTATTTCATAACCGTGTTCTCCGGTATATCCAGTGCGGCAAAGTATTACTTCACAACCAGCGATAACTACATGTTCGAATGCCATGTAATCCATCGCTGGATCAATTCCAAAACTTCTTATTACCTCCTTTGCAAGGGGGCCTTGCACAGCAATTACCCCGAAAGATTCATGTAAATTTACGATCTCAATTTCTGCTGGAGCCTTCGCCATTAAATCAGCCACCACAAAAGTTGTATTTGACGCGTTGGGAATCAGAAAGAGATCACTCGGGCTATTGCGATAAACGATTAGATCGTCAATCACGCCGCCGCTGGAATTGCAGTGCAAGGTGTACTGGGCTTGGCCATCGTCTATGCGGTTTAAATCATTGGTAAAGATGGAATTTAGAAATTCCAACGCTCCAGGGCCTTTGACGCTCACCTTTCCTAGATGGGAGACATCAAAAATTCCCACTTTTTCGCGAACCGCTGCATGTTCGGCTAGAACACCGGCGCCAGGATATTCAATCGGCATCAGCCAGCCACCAAAATCGGCCATCTTTGCCGAAAGTTGGATATGTCGATCGGCAAGTGGTGAATTTTTCATAGCGACAACTTACACTTACCTAACGCTTAATGCAGGTAAGTTAGCGCCGAGGCCGCCTAAGAGGAGAATTAATGACCACGCTTTATCTATCCGATGGAATCATCAAAGACGAAGTTCTAGTCGTTGGTTTATCCCATAAGAAGTCAATGCGTGATGGCAAAGCTACTTTGGAAATTGAAAGCGGAGAAATCGCGCTAGATACGAAGAAGTTACTTTCTATCCTGGCCGATATGGGTGCCACCGGAAAAAGTGATGAAGTAATAAAGATTCCTGGCATCACCACCCGCTTACTTGTATTTACTGGATTGGGTGAGCATAAAGTTGCTATTGATGACGAAGTACTTAGACGCGCAGCCGGCGCAGCCGCACGCTCCCTTTCTGGAACTTCTAGCGCAACCTTCTCGCTACCTGCCAAGAAGATCTCTACTCTTGAAGCGATTGCGGAAGGCGTATTACTGGGCTCGTATATTTTTAATAAGTTCCGTGTGGATTCTCTCGCCGAACGCAATCCGAGTTTGAAATCAGTCACTATTCATTCCAAGCAGGCGGGCACCCCTGGCGCAAAAGAGGCGATCAAGCGGGCCAGCATAATTGGGCAGTACTCAGCGCTCACGCGCGATTTAATCAATACTCCCCCCAGCCATTTAAATCCAGATTCATTTTGCAAAGAGTTCACCAAGATTGTTAAAAAAGTAGGTGGAACAGCAGCAGGGCTAAAGATTTCGATTATGACCGAGTCACAACTCAAAGCTAAAGGCTACGGCGGAATTACCGCGGTGGGACAAGGCTCAGCAAATCCACCACGATTGCTGCACATTTCTTATCGCCCCTTAAAAGCAAGGGCGAAGAAGAGTTACGCCTATGTCGGCAAGGGGATCACCTTCGATTCTGGCGGTCTAGCGCTAAAGCCAGCTGCTGGTATGGAAGCAATGAAATCGGATATGTCGGGAGCTGCCGCTGTATGCGCTGCCACGATTGCAATTGCGATGATGAAACTTCCAGTTGCAATTGATTGTTATGCACCTCTTGCAGAAAATATGATTAGTGACAATGCAACCAGACCAAGTGACATTATTACTATGTATGGCGGAAAAACTATTGAGGTTTTAAATCCTGATGCAGAAGGTCGCCTCGTTCTTGGTGATGCCCTAGTCAAGGCGCAAGAGAATAAAGGTCTTGATGGAATAGTCGATGTAGCAACGCTGACTGGCGCTCAAGTTGTCGCACTCGGTACGCGCACTGCGGCGATTATGACAAATAGCCAAGAGTTCAGTGATCACTTCTTTGCAATTAGCAAAGCAGCGGGTGAGGCTTTCTGGCCAATGCCACTTCCAGTTGAACTTCGCGCATCGCTAGATTCACCAGTTGCGGATATGGCAAACATTGGTGAACGCATGGGTGGAATGTTGGTGGCGGGCTTATTCCTAAAAGAATTCATCTCACCAGAATTACCTTGGCTCCACCTTGATATCGCAGGCCCTGCCTACAATGAAGGTGAGGCATATGGCTATACGCCAGTGGGTGGAACGGGTATGGCTCTTCGATCCTTGGTAGCGCTGGCTCAATCGGCCGCAATTTCGTAATCAAAGGCCCGAACTGGCAAGATAGGCTCAGTTGGTAGATAGCTTTACGAAGGAGCGCGCACAGGTGTCAAACTTTGATCTCGTAGTTTTAGGTGGCGGCAGCGGCGGATATGCAGCAGCTCTACGCGGGGCGCAACTCGGCTTAAGCGTTGCCTTGATCGAAGCAGATAAACTCGGCGGGACCTGTCTGCACCGTGGATGTATTCCTACTAAAGCGCTACTGCACGCGGGCGAGATCGCCGATGGAACGCGCGAGGCTAGCCACTTTGGAATCAACGCCACATTTAACTCAATCGACATGACGGGCGTAAATTCTTATAAAGATGGTGTCGTAACCAAACTCCATAAAGGGTTACAAGGCTTAGTAAAATCCCGAAGTATCACCTATATCGAGGGGCACGGAAAACTCGTCGCCACAGATGCCGTTGAAGTAAGTGGTGTTAAGTACACCGGCAAGAACATTGTTCTCGCAACCGGTTCTTACCCAAAGACCCTTCCTGGCCTGGAAGTTGATGGCAAGCGCGTAATGACATCAGAGCACGCAATTAAGTTGGATTACGTACCTAAGAGCGTCATTGTTCTTGGCGGAGGCGTAATTGGGTGCGAATTTGCATCTGTCTGGAAATCTTTTGGCGCTGAAGTAACAATTATTGAGGGGCTCTCACACTTAGTTGCCCTAGAAGATGAATCTTCAAGCAAGCAATTAGAACGCGCTTATCGTAAACGCGGTATTAACTTCGAACTTGGTGTGCGCTTTAAATCTCACGTAGTTACAGCCGACGGAGTAACCATCACCTTAGAAGATGGCAAAACATTTAGTGCAGAAGTGCTCCTTGTTGCTGTCGGACGAGGTCCGGTTTCCGCGAATCTGGGCTATGAAGAACAGGGATTGTCTATGGATCGTGGCTATGTCCTGGTTGATAACAAGTGCCGCACCAACGTGCCTGGTATCTGGGCCGTTGGGGATCTGATTCCAACTCTGCAATTGGCGCACGTCGGATTTGGCGAAGGAATTTTAGTAGCAGAAGAGATTGCTGGACTTAATCCGCATCCGATTAATTATGACGGTGTCCCTCGCGTTACATACTCCGAGCCAGAGGTTGCTTCAGTTGGGCTCACGACTGCGCAAGCAAAAGAGCGCGGCTTTGATGTTGTTGAACTTAATTACGATTTGGCTGGAAACGGCAAAGCACAAATTTTACGCACCTCTGGATCAATCAAGTTGGTATCGCAAAAAGGTGGACCAGTACTTGGAATTCATATGGTCGGATCACGCGTTGGCGAACTTCTTGCCGAGGCGCAACTAATCTTTAACTGGGAAGCATCCGCTGATGATGTTGCACCTTTTATCCACGCTCACCCAACTCTTTCCGAAGCAATGGGCGAGGCTCACATGGCACTTGCCGGCAAACCATTGCACGCTCACGGTTAATTAAGGAAAAGGAAAAGATATGACTTTCTCAGTAACGATGCCTGCACTTGGTGAAAGTGTTAGCGAAGGAACAGTTACGCGATGGCTTAAGGCCGAAGGCGATCACGTTGCCATGGATGAGCCACTCCTTGAAGTCTCGACCGATAAAGTTGATACTGAAATTCCTTCACCTGTTGCTGGCACGTTGCAAAAGATTATTGTCGGAATTGATCAGACAGTTCCGGTCGGCGCCGAACTTGCGATAATTGCAGATGGTGCTGCACCTACTGCAACACCTGTTGCCGCCGCACAAGTCACTCCTCCCCCTGCCGCACCCGCACCTGCGCCAAGTAGCGCTGGAACAATTATTACTATGCCTGCACTTGGCGAGAGCGTTAGCGAAGGAACCGTCACACGTTGGTTAAAGAGCGTTGGCGAGAGCGTTGCAGTTGATGAAGCGTTATTAGAAGTTTCGACAGATAAAGTCGATACTGAGATTCCTTCACCAGTTGCTGGAGTTTTAATTTCTATTGATGTTCCTGTTGATACAACTGTTCCAGTTGGTGCGCGTCTTGCCGTAGTCGGCGGAGCTGCCATAGCTTCTGTGCCAGTTGTTGCCGCTCCAGTAGTGGCGCCAGTTGTTGCCGCGCCAGTTGTTGCCGCGCCAGTTGTTGCCGCGCCAGTTGTTGCCGCGCCAGTTGTTGCCGCGCCAGTTGTTGCCGCGCCAGTTGTTGCATCTAAACCACTTGATGCGTATGTAACTCCGATCGTTCGCAAACTTGCCTCCGAGCTTGGTGTAAACCTTGCCACCGTTAAAGGTACAGGCGTGGGCGGGCGAATTCGTAAAGAAGATGTACAAGCTGCCGCACCAAAGGCTGCACCTGTGGCTCCGGCTGCCACAGCTTCAGCTCCTGTAGCTGCCACTTCGACGGCGCCTGCGCAACGCACCACATCAGCAGTTCTGGTCTCACCACTTCGTGGAACAACCGTGAAGATGTCTCGACTACGTAAAGTTATTGCGACGCGAATGGTTGAATCACTTCAAGTGAGCGCACAACTGACAACTGTAATCGAAGTTGATGTTACAAAGATTGCCCGCCTGCGTGATCGTGCCAAGGTAACTTTCGAAGCTCGCGAAGGTGTAAAACTATCTTTCTTGCCATTCTTTGCAGTGTCGGTGTGCGAAGCACCTAAACAACACCCAGTACTTAACTCATCTGTAGAAGATGACCAGATCATCTATCACGGCACAGAACATTTAGGGATCGCAGTAGACACTGAACGTGGACTGCTAGTACCAGTTATTCATAGCGCTGGTGATTTAAATATGGGAGGGATCGCTCGAAAGATCTCTGATCTGGCTGCGCGCACTCGTGAAAATAAAGTGACTCCCGATGAACTCGGTGGTGGAACATTTACGCTGACTAATACCGGAAGTCGCGGCGCACTCTTTGATACGCCAATCATTAATCAACCACAAGTTGCGATCCTTGGCCTTGGTGCGATTGTAAAACGTCCGATGGTTGTAAAGGGCGAAGATGGTGGCGAGACAATTGCAATTCGTTCAATGGTCTATCTTGCGCTTTCTTATGATCATCGTGTGGTCGATGGGGCAGATGCCGCAAGATTCTTAGTTACATTGAAGGAGCGCCTCGAAGGCGGCGCCTTTGAATCAGATTTAGGTCTCTAACCCCAAATGGCTGTTGCACAAAGAATTGCAATTACTGGTGCATCCGGTTTAATTGGAAGCGCACTTGTTGGTTACTTAAAATCTGAGGGACACACAGTGCAGCGTTTAGTGCGCAGAGAAACCGTCGCATCAGATGAAATTAGATGGGATCCAAAGACCGGCTTCGTAGATATTGAAGCCCTTCGTGGTGTGGATGCCGTAATTCATCTCGCAGGTGTTGGCGTCGGCGATAAGCGCTGGACAAAGCGTTTTAAATCAGAGATCTTGAATTCACGCCTACTGGGCACCACCGCCATCGCAAATGCAGTGGCCGAAGTTAAGCCACAAGTTTTTATCTCAGCGAGTGCGATTGGCTGGTACGGAGATTCTGGAAATCGCGCGGTAGTGGAAAGTGATTCAGTTGGTCAAGATTTTCTAGCGGCAGTCTGTCGCGAGTGGGAAGGTGCCGCAGATTTAGCAGGAGATGTTCGCACTGTGAAACTACGCACTGGGTTAGTTCTCGATCCCACCGGTGGCGCACTCGGAAAAATGTTGCCACTATTTAGATTTGGGCTTGGCGGAAAGCTAGGTTCAGGAAAGCAATGGTGGTCTTGGATCACTTTGCATGATGTGGTTCGCGCGATTGTCTTCGCTTTAGAGAAGAACGTTGCAGGTCCGATAAATTTAACTTCCCCGAATCCAGTAACCAACCAAGAGTTCACTGCCGCCTTAGCGCGGGCGATGAAACGACCTGCGCTCTTTCCTGCACCAGCGATTGCGCTAAAGATCGCGCTCGGCGGTTTTTCGAGTGAAGTTCTCGGCTCGAAGAAAGTTATGCCAAACGCGCTAACTCAAGCCGGCTTCCAATGGGA
>Ga0114979_10003440_pt1 | contig 10617 bp, 11 predicted proteins | sample S_140625_EF_Meta_FD_87315 | JGI IMG/M metagenome (GOLD analysis project Ga0114979, IMG submission 87315) | Freshwater microbial communities from Lake Simoncouche, Canada to study carbon cycling - S_140625_EF_MetaG | ecosystem: Environmental > Aquatic > Freshwater > Lake | place: Lake... | reverse complement strand
TCGCTAGACCAACTCATTCCTCCATCATCCTCGCTGCCAGATATGGAGTTTATTTGGCTCAAGCTGATCGAATCCTTAGAGCGTTATCTTGCTGATTTTGACCAATCTGGATTTTCCGGCTACCAACACAAGTGGGAGCGTTGGGATGCGTATAGCGAACAGCGTGTGTGCATTAGTGGCGCAAATAAAGATCCTATTGATGGAATCGCAAAAGGAATTGATGAGTATGGCGCCTTACTCTTGCAGCAAGATCATCAAACGATTGCTATTCATGCGGGCGATGTTTCTTTACGGGTTCAATCATGAGTCTTTATCTACTCTTTGATGTAGGCAATACTCGCCTGAAATGGGCAGCGGTTGAATCCTTCCAGCACCCATCCGATCGCCAGAAAAAATTGTGGGCTTATTCAGGATCTATCAGCAGCAATGCTTTGGAATCGGCAGAGGCACGAACTGAGCTAGCAGATTACATCGCTAAAACTTTACCCAAACCTGATGCTATTGCATTTACCTGTGTTGCTGGCTCACAAGCAATGAGTAATGTTCAATCCCTTTTTCCACAATGGAGTGATCTTAGGTGGAAACAACTGAGTGGAGATAGTTCATATACAGGTCTTCGTACCTTGTATGAAGACCCTAGTCAGCTAGGCGCAGATCGATGGGCAGCAGTCATTGGTGCTCGCGCTCTATCCAAATCCAATACTCTAATAGTCAATGCCGGTACTGCCACGACGATTGATCTGTTGGGCGCAAACGGTGTGCATTATGGTGGCTGGATTGTGCCAGGCCTTAGCCTGATGCAGCAAAGCCTTCAAAGTCATACTGCACAGTTGCCTTTAGCAGAGCGTCAAGATACTCAATTAGGCTTTGGTATTAATACCAATGATGCAATTATTAATGGATGTGATGCCGCACAAATCGGTGCAATCACACATGCTATTCAACTGGCAAAAAAGATGAATAGCCCTGTAGAAAAAATTTGGCTTGATGGTGGGAATGCCAAAGTCTTAGGTCAGATCATGATGCAATTTGATATTCCATCTTCAGTATCAGTCGAAACAATCGAAGGACTTGTACTGCGTGGCTCATGGGCGTGGTTACTAGAAAATCTCTAAGAACGAATTTTTCCCAGCAGACTTGTTGTTGAGCGCTCATATAAAAATGGGATCGCAATCGCTTTACCACCCCAACTCTTGACTGCCTTGGTTTCTGCCAAAGCATCAATTTCATAATCGCCGCCTTTAACGTAAATGTCGGGTCGGATTTTTTCAATCAAGCTTACTGGGGTTTGCTCAGTAAATAAAATTGTCATATTGACACTTTCTAAAGCAGCTAACAAAGCCTGGCGATCTGCTTCTGAATTGATTGGCCTGTCATCACCTTTACCCAGCATCTTGACTGAGGCATCCGAATTCACGCCAACGACCAAGCTTGCACCCAAGGCCCGCGCCTGAGCCAAATAACTAGCATGGCCCCGATGAAGAATATCGAAGACACCATTAGTAAAAACGAGCGGGCGTGGAAGGCTAGCAATACGAGCAGCCAACTGCTCGGGAGAGCAGATCTTAGACTCAAAAGAAGGGGGCGATAAAGATGTCATAGCTCAATCTTAATAGCAATGCCCCAGAGTCTGTGATATTGCTCAGAATGTCTTAAACTTGTGCACTATTCACCCCCATTAAATAAGGCGCAAAATGATCCGCTTGTTGTTTGCATGGCTTTTGACCCTATTTGCTTTTGCAATGGGAGCCCACACTGTCAATGCCGCCACTAATTGCAGTCCTTTGCTATCTCAAACCTTTCCGCGCCTGCAGGACGAGGTGCCACAAAGCCTATGCCAGTACCAAGGTAAGGTTATTTTGGTGGTTAATACAGCCAGCTACTGTGGGTTTACTAGTCAATATGATGGCCTTGAAAAAGTTTATGCCAAATATAAGGACAAAGGATTGGTGGTGTTGGGCTTTCCTTCAAACGACTTTGGCCAGCAAGAACCCGGTAGCAATAAAGAAATTGCTGACTTTTGCAAAAATACTTATGACGTTAAATTTCCAATGTTTGCTAAGAGCGCAGTTTCTGGCAGCACTCCAAACCCCCTCTTTAAGGCCTTGATTGCCAAAACAGGAACTACGCCAAAATGGAATTTCTACAAGTATCTGATTGATCGAAATGGCAATGTAGTGGACTCCTTCAATAGTATGACTAAACCTACTAGCAACAGCATTACTAGTGAGATTGAGAAGCTCCTGAAGGAGAAGGTGTAGTGAGTAAAAAAAGAATTGCCATTATTGGTGCTGGCATTTCCGGCCTAGGATGCGCCTATGCCCTGAGGCAACATCGTGATTTGGATATAACGGTTTATGAAGGGGGCGACCACATCGGCGGCCATAGTAATACAGTCAATTTCAAGCATAAGGTCGGCAATCAAGAAATTTCACATGGGGTTGATACAGGCTTCTTAGTATTTAATCGCAAAACATATCCACGGTTAGTAAGGCTTTTTGAAGAAATTCAAGTGCCCATTGCACTCTCAGAAATGTCATTCTCAGTCTCGATAGATAGCTCTGAAAAATCTCAAAAACCCAAAACGATTGAATGGGCCGGCAATGATCTCAACTCCTTCTTTGGTCAAAGATCGAACCTCTTATCTTTTTCTTTTTGGAGGATGGCTTTTGACATTCTGCGCTTTAATCGCCTAGCCACTCAATTAGCAAATGACCAAATTGAAGCTGGCCACCTTTACGCCGAACCGGATGAATCCATTGCCAACTTTCTAGATCGCAACCAGTTTAGCCAAAGCTTTAGAGAAAACTATTTTTTACCGATGATTGGCGCAATCTGGTCTTGCTCTGTCGAGCAAATGCTGGAATTTCCGATTCAAACAATGGTGCGCTTTTGCCATAACCATGGCTTGCTACAAATTCAAAATCGCCCTCAATGGTTAACTGTTCAAGGTGGGTCCCGTGAGTATGTAAAACGGCTTGTAGCAGCTTTAGAAAAACATCAAGTCACGATTCATCGTAAAGCCGTTCTAAGGGTCAATGCTAGTAATGACAGTACTGTGCAATCTGAAGTCATCACAGAGTCTGGATCAGCTTGGTTTGATGAAGTAGTGATGGCTTGTCATAGCGACCAGTCTCTCGAGCTATTGCATGGCATAGATCAGGATGCCAAAAATATTCTTGCGGCCATCCCTTACCAAAAAAATCGGGCGATCCTACATACAGATATCCGGTTTTTACCTTCGGTAAAACGTTGTTGGGCTGCCTGGAATTACACCGCTAAATCTGGCGCAATGCCATCAGCAAAACAACATGTGAGCGTGAACTATCTCATTAATCGTTTGCAGCCTCTGCCTCCTGAATTAAAAGATCTGCAAATTATTGTGAGCCTAAATCCACTAACAGATCCTGATCCAAAGCTAGTGCATCAAGAAATTCGTTACGCTCACCCCGTATTTGATATGGGCGCTATTCAAGCACAAAAAGAGCTGCCACTGATACAAGGGAACTCATCTATTTGGTATTGTGGCGCTTGGACTGGATTTGGATTTCATGAAGATGGATTGCGTTCAGGCGAGTTGGTTGCTGAGGCCTTATTAGAAAGCCTTCGCTCGCCAGTGAAACATAGCCCCAAACAAGATGCTCAATAAATGAATCAGCCAAAGATTAATTTTGGAGTAGTAAAGCATAGCCGCTTTCGTCCTGCGCGCAATGCCTTTGGCTACGGTGTATTCACCGTATCTATTCCGATGCGAGCCAGAAGTGTAAATCCTAGCCTACTTAGCGATTGCGGCCTCAAGGATAACCGCCGCGGCCTGATCTCCTTCTATGACAAGGATCATGGTCAAGGAGGCACAAATAGTCTTGCGTGGATTGAAAATCTTTTGCATGAAAATCAGGTGCCTAATATTGATGGAGAAATTTGGTTACAAACCTTTCCCAGAGTTTTAGGCTACGTATTTAACCCTGTCAGCTTTTGGATCTGCACTTGCACTAATGGAAAGGTGCAAGCAGTAATCGCAGAGGTGAATAATACTTTTGGCGAACGGCATTGTTACTTGCTATACAAAGATTCCGGCGAGGCCCTGCATTCTGGAGAGACGCTCACTAGTAAAAAGGTGTTTCATGTCTCGCCTTTCTGTGAGATCCGCGGCGAATACCATTTCCGTTTCTTATTTCCCAGCGAGAGTAACTCTGGGCGCCATTCTGTTTACCGTATTGAGCTGCATGAAGATGGACGCCCTTTGATCAATACCAGCATTAGTGGGCAAAGCCGGCCTCTCAGTCGTACTAATCTCTATTTAGCTTTTCTTAGGTATCCCTTAATGAGTTTGGGCGTTATTTTCCGCATCCACTGGCAAGCATTGAAACTTTGGCTAAAAGGTGTACCCTTTAATTCGAAACCTAAACCACCTGAATTTGAAATCAGCCGATGAATCGCCCTGGACAATCATTACTCTCTCGTTTGAATTTTTCTCGACCAGAAGAGCGGCCTTCTAAACAGTATCGTTTTAGTGCTGAAGCCCTATTGAAGCTCCTGTCGCAATTACGTAGCGGTCATCTGCAAATCATTCTGCCAAATAACGAAAGAAAAGAGTTTGGCAACCCTGCCGATGCACTACATGCAGAAATTCAGATTACAGATTGGTCAGTATTCAAACAAGTCATGTCTCATGGTGATATCGGCTTTGCTGAAAGCTACATCCGTGGACAATGGAATACCCCCGACCTGAAGGCTCTGCTAGAGCTCGCTATTCGCAATCGAACTATTCTAGAAAAAGCCATCTATGGAAACTGGTATGGCTCAATCTTTTATCGCCTTAAGCATTGGCTAAGAGACAATACTAAATCCGGTAGCCGCAAGAATATTCAAGCGCACTACGATCTAGGGAATGCCTTTTACACCTTGTGGTTAGATCCGACGATGAGCTATTCAAGCGCCTGGTTTTCAGAAAGCGATAATCAGTCACTTGCAGAGGCACAGCGAGCAAAAATTGAACGTATTCTTGATTCCATTGGCTCAAAAGAGTCCGACCATATCTTGGAAATCGGTTGTGGTTGGGGCGGAGTGATGGAAGAGGCACTCCATAGCAATATTGCTATCACAGGTTTAACCCTTTCTACCGAGCAAAAGGCGTTTGCAGATTTACGCTTAAAAAATATTCAAGCTAACCGCGAACAAGCTCCGGCATTTGAAGTACGCCTTCAAGACTACCGTGACTGCCAAGAACAGTTTGATGGAATTATCTCTGTTGAAATGTTTGAGGCCGTTGGTGAAAAACATTGGCCAGAATATTTTCAAACGATTGCTAAGCGCCTAAAAGCTGGCCGCAAAGCTTGTATCCAAACTATTGTGATTGCTGAAGAACTTTTTGAGCGCTATCGACATAACACTGACTTTATCCAGCAATACGTATTTCCAGGCGGAATGCTTCCATCACGGGCCAGCTTCCGAGCGAGTGCCGCACAAGCTGGCCTAAAAGTTGAATCTGAATTTGCTTTTGGTGCTGATTACGCCAAAACGCTTTGCATTTGGAGAGATAGCTTTAATCATAAACTTCAAGAAGTACGTCAACTCGGATTTGATGAGGCTTTTATTCGACTCTGGAATTTCTACCTCATGTATTGCTCTGCAGGATTCTCAGAGCGCAATATCGATGTGGTGCAATTCACTTTAAGCCATGAGTCTCCCACAAACTCATTGAATGCCCTAAGCGCATGAAGCAACTAGGCATCGATCACTTCTCTGGCAAACGCGTTTGGATTATTGGCGCTTCGAGCGGCATTGGTGAAGCATGTGCCAAGGCTTTAATGCAAAAAGGGGCAAAGCTTGCACTTTCGAGCCGCAGGGTTGAGCGCCTCCAAGAGATAGCAAACTCTGCGCCTGGAGAACAGACATTAATTCTTCCCGTCGATGTAACCCAAGATGATCAGATCAACACTGCCTATCAAAAGATCATTCAAGCCTGGGGTGGCATTGATTTACTACTGTTTGTTTCGGGGGTTTATGTGCCCCTGCGTGCTGATAACTTTGATATCAATATTGCAGAACAGACGATTGACGCTAATCTTCTAGGCCCCATGAGAGCGGTAGCAGCTGTTCTACCTCACATGCTTCAAGAGCACGCTGGTCACATTGCCATTGTAGGGAGTGTTGCTGGCTATAGTGGACTACCAAAGGCCTTAGCTTATGGGCCGAGCAAAGCTGCAATTATTAATTTCTGCGAAACCTTGTATTACGACTTATTACCCCAGGGTATCAGTGTGCATATGATTTCACCGGGGTTTGTTGCTACTGAAGCCACAGCTCAAAATGATTTTGAAATGCCCGCGTTAATTACTGCTCAAGAGGCTGCAAGCGAAATATTATCTGGTATTCAAAAAGGTGAGTTTGACATTCACTTCCCAAAACGGTTCTCAGGATTCTTAAAATTTCTCAGAATCTTGCCTTATCCAATCTATTTCTGGATAGTGCGTCGTTTTGTAAAAATCTAAGCGGGCTTACTAGGTATACAAGCCCTACTTGTATTTATCTTTACGAATCTTTTCTTCAAGGAAATCCATCACTCCAATAGCTTTAGCCTTAGTGCCAGCAATAGATGGTGAAGTGACATATTTGCCTTGCATCACAATAGTAGGCACACCATCAATGCGATAGGCATCAGCTAACTGTCTTGCCGCACGGGCTTTTGAGGTAACTGCAAATGATCGATAGGTAGCTAAGAAAGTATTGCGATCAATACCCTGAGCAGCGGCCCAGTCAGCAATTTCTGATTCTGTTAATAAGCGTTTATTTTCTTTATGCATGGCATACATCACTTTTTCATGCAGGGCATCGCCTTTGCCAAGCGCTTCAAGGGTATAGAAGAGTTGGCTATGTGGCATAAAGTCATCCCGAAAAGCAACTGGAACTCTTTTGAAGACAACATCTTTAGGCTGACGTTTCACCCAATTAATGAGCTCAGGCTCAAAGTCATAACAATGGGGGCATCCATACCAAAAGAATTCAATGACCTCAACTTTTCCCTTGGTTTCAACTGGCTGCGGAATCGGAAGAATGCGGTAATCAAAACCTTCTTCAATTTTTTGGCCTTGTGCAAGCACAGCCCCACTTAAACAGAGGAAGGCGAATAAAGTAAAGATTCTTTTGCTAAATGAAATCATGGTTTGCCAGATTTAATAAGGGTTGGTTTGATACCCATGCCATTTAACTTATCGCGCATAGGATTTGTTTCTTCAGGACTGCCATAAGGTCCAATACGAACTCGCCACAAGGTATTACCTTCGCTAGTGACTTCACTCAACTGAACCTGAATTCCTTGCATTGCCATAGTCGCTTTTTGTGCATCAGCATCAGCTCGCTTTACAAATGCACCAATTTGAAGATAGTACTGTGCATCAGATTTTGCTGCTGGCGCAGATGAAGTCTCAGGTGGCTTCTTACTATTGAGTAAATCGCCAATGGGATCTGGTCCAGAATTGGCAGAAGACTTGCCCTGCAAAGGCTTATTTAAATCTACTGGCTCCGAAGGAACTGTAGTTTCACCTTCAGCAGGAGGAGGGGCAGGTTTGATGATATTGAGCGGCAAATTAGGCGCGCGCATCCCAGGTCTTTCTTGGGGGGTATTTTTAGAAAGGTAAAAAGCAATCACAAAAGCAATTCCTAATCCTACCCCTAGGCCCAGAATAAAACCCAAAATGGTACCGCCGAATTGAGTATTACTACTCACGTGATTCATGAAGCCATTTTGCTGATTCGGTTTTTTCATTATTTCCTCATCTTACATGTCACTTCATAAGCAGTCACTACATCTTAGCTGGTGCAGATACACCTAATACTTTTAAACCATTTTGCAAGACTTGGCGAGTGGCTGATAGAAGGGCTAACCGTGCTAATTTCAAATGCTCATCATCAACCAATACTCGATCAGCATTGTAGAAAGTATGGAAATCACCAGCCAAATCACGTAAATAGAATGCCAATGCATGTGGTGCTAGATCAGCAGCCGCATCAGTCAGTAGCTCTGGATACTCCGCTAAACGTCTTAATAAATGGTCGGATGCCTTACTATCTAAGAGCGATAAGTCGGCCGCTGCCAAATCGCTTGTTTTTCCACTCCATTGGCTCAGGATTGAACTAATACGCGCATGAGCATATTGCACATAGAAAACAGGATTCTCGTCATTTTGCTGTAGCGCTAGATCAATATCAAATACAAATTCTGTGTCTGCTTTGCGAGAGATTAAAAAGAAGCGAACAGCATCACGGCCACGCTGCAGTGCCAAATCGCGTTCTTGAGGGGTCATTTCAGGTGTGACGCCGCCTGACCACTCTACTAAATCACGCACAGTCACATAAGATCCTGCACGTTTAGAAATTTTGACTTCTTCACCGTGACGCATCACCGTAACCATCTTGTGCAGAACATAATCTGGATAAGTTTTTGGAATATCCCATCCACGCTTTTGGGCCACTCCCTGCAATCCTGAGCGAACGCGAGTAATCGTGCCATGATGATCGCTACCCTGGACATTAATCACTTTTTCAAAGCCACGCTTCCACTTGCTTGCGTGATAAGCCACATCGGGAACAAAGTAAGTAAAGCTGCCATCTGATTTGCGCATGACACGATCTTTATCATCACCATCATCTGTCGTCTTTAACCATAAAGCACCTTCACCTTCATAGGTTTTTCCGATGCTTTGAAGATCCTCAACAATTTGAGCAACACTACCGTCAGTGTACAAAGAGGACTCTAGGTAATAACAATCGAATTGCACGCCAAAGGTTTTTAAATCAATATCTTGTTCATTACGTAAATACGCTACTGAAAATTGACGAATTGCCTCAAGATCATCCCTAAACTGAGGTGATGATTTAAAGGCAGCAGCAATCTCAGCAATATATTCACCGTTATAAGCCTGTTCTGGCCATGCCGTATCACCAGGCTTTAATCCACTTAATCGAGCCTGTACGGATAAAGCCAGATTAGCGATTTGCACTCCAGCATCGTTGTAATAAAACTCACGATGCACTTTGATGCCTTGGGTTGCCAAAAGATTGGCTAATGCATCACCTAATGCAGCCTGTCTACCATGCCCTACATGCAAAGGCCCAGTTGGGTTTGCTGAAACAAACTCAATCATTGCGCTAGTAACAGGACCAGCACCCTGATATATTTCTCCATACCGAGAACCCGAGGATAAAATTTCTTTTACTACTGAGGTTTTAGCGGCATTGCTCAGTCTGAAATTCATAAAGCCTGGACCGGCAATTTCACAAGCAGCGATCAGTTGGTCAAAGCCAGTTTGTTTTTGTAAGCGCTCCACAAGCGTCTGGGCCAACTCTCTTGGGTTCAATTTCCAGGCCTTAGAAAGCTGGAGAGCGATATTACACGCCACATCTCCATGATCAGCAGCCTTAGGGCGCTCTAGCCGTACTTGCGGCGCCTCACCTAAGCCTCGCTCATCAGCTAAGCTCTGTAAAGCCTTAGTCAGCATCTCAATTAGGTGATTTTTATTAGTCAGCAACATAGAATAGTGAGTTTATCAGGTGGTAAGCTATCGAAATGATCTATCAATTTCGATCCAAAGCTGGAGCAGATGTCATCATGCTGGCAGATTTAAGCAAGCGAATTTTTGACATATTGGGCCGCCCATTGGAGCCTAGGGGAATTTTCACAATAGAACAACTGCCAGGACTGATTGGCACCCTAGAAACTGCCATCCTAAAAGATTTAGAAGAGCGGTCACAGATCAAGACGGGTAATCAAGAAAACTCAGAAATACCTAAACTGGCAGATCGGCTGGGCCAAAGAGCTTATCCCTTTCTTGAGCTCTTAAAGCAAAGCAATGCCCAAGGTGAACCTGTGATGTGGGGCGTTTAATCCAGAGAGCTAGATAATTGGCGACGTACGTCGTCGATAGATTCACCACGACGTTGGGCCAAGTCCTCTATCTGGTCAGTAGATAACTTACCAACATTAAAGTAACGAGCCTGTGGGTGAGCCAAATAGAATCCACTAACACTCGATGCGGGATTCATTGCCATCGACTCAGTCAAAGTCATTCCAATATCTTCTGAGCCTATCACGCGTAATAAATCCTTTTTGACTTCATGTGCAGGACAAGCAGGATATCCAGGCGCTGGTCGAATGCCACGGTATTCTTCATGGATCATTTGGTCATTTGTCAAAATCTCATCGACAGCATAGCCCCACAAATCAGTTCTTACTCGATGATGCATGAGCTCAGCAAAAGCTTCTGCCAAGCGATCAGCCAAAGCTTTCAACATAATAGCGCTGTAATCATCATGCTTTGCTTGAAATTCTGCGACCTTTTTCTCAACGCCATGGCCTGTTGTCACTGCGAAACAACCTAGATAATCAGGCACTCCAGATTCTTTTGGCGCAACATAGTCTGCCAAACAACGATTCGGTCTACGGACGCCATCAATGATTGGACGCTCAGCTTGCTGACGTAAGTTATGCCATACAAACAATGGATGCTCGCGTGCTTCATCGCTATATAAAACAATGTCATCACCGACAGCATTGGCAGGGTAAAAAGCAACTACCGCATCTGCTTGTAACCATTGGCCCTTAATTAATTTATCTAG
>Ga0114979_10003439_pt1 | contig 10618 bp, 13 predicted proteins | sample S_140625_EF_Meta_FD_87315 | JGI IMG/M metagenome (GOLD analysis project Ga0114979, IMG submission 87315) | Freshwater microbial communities from Lake Simoncouche, Canada to study carbon cycling - S_140625_EF_MetaG | ecosystem: Environmental > Aquatic > Freshwater > Lake | place: Lake... | reverse complement strand
TAAACTGCTCAGTGAATGTCAAAAGAAGTGGCGCAAGCTTCGTGGACATGAAGAATTTAAAAATTTATTGAAAGGACTTGAATACAAAGACGGGATCATGATACCTGGTGAAAATCATCACGAGGCTGCTGCTTCATGATCTCTCCGTCCACAACATTTTGAAATATCTCTCCGAATCCGTTAGGCATTTTTTGTGCATTTACGTAGAATTAGAAAGTTTAAACTGTAGGAGCTACTTTTAAAGCTCTTTAGGAAGGTTTTATGAAAAAAATGTCTGCCTTTTTCTGTCTACTGTCAACTACCTCAACAATCTTACTTTCGGGTGAAATTGCAATGGCACGTGATGAGGTCTGTGACTTTCGCAAAGCTTCCACCCTTATTGAAAACAAGAAATCGGAAATTTTGCGAACGTTTAGGCCAGGCGATCCAACTAAGAAATCTGTTGGGAGATGGAACCTTACAATGGGACGTGATTTAAGTGGGAAAGCCGCCTTCCATACAGGAATGATGGTGACAACTGAAAATACAACTCCTTTAGTAGTTCAAATTGCCGTGGACTTTAATACATGTGAAGTAAAAGTAACTTCATTAAACTTGTAGATATATTCTAGAAACACTCCCTTACTGGCCAAATTACGGACGTAAACCATGTGGCTTAACTAAAAATTTGAGCTACACATTTCTCTTAAGTTTTCTGTATTCATCGCTGACTTTCCCGACCATTAACCACAGTTCTTGATCGCTATCAATGAGGTCATCACGAACCCTCAAAGAGAACACGCCGAGACTTGTTTTGTCAGCTGAGAGTACATCTGTCTCAACTTCTTTTTTAATCCTGTTAATTTCATCTAATAGCCATTGACCATTTACTTTTGCTAAATCATCCGACACGAGAAGTTTTTGTAAAGTCTTCTCAATTAATTCGAGTAATTCCTTTTTTTTTTGTAAATAGAAAGAGCTTTTCACTTTTTTAAGACCTCTGGCTTTGGAAGCCAAATCTGGTGTCCACCGCCTGGTTTTCCAAATTTTGGAGCTGTAAGGCCGTCGATGACTTTTGTTCCCTTTGGAATAATCCATTCGGTCTTCTGATAAACACCCTCTGCCGGCAAAGCTAAATCCACAACAGGATTATTTGTATTCAGCATTGTAACCCAACGCCCTCTCTCTGTCGTCACCCCTTCTTGCCAGTATCGGTAGACTTTTGTATCGTTAGCTAGAAACTTGACATTAGATTCGGGCCTAAATGCCTCAATAATATTTCGTCTGTCTCCACTTAATATTTTTTCATCTCTTAAAAACTCGGTCGCTCTTTTTAGCTCAGAAAAATTACCAATTTCGTTAATTTTTCCACGACCACTTTGAATTGCCGATTGAACCTCTTTCATTTCAATAGTGCCAACTGCCCTATCACTAACTCGTTCAATTCCCTTCTCAAATTCTGGCAAATATTTCGTAGGGGCATTCATGGCACGGTTAGCATATCGATAAGCTTGACCACTTCCTGCGATCACGCCAACTCCGGAAAGAGCCCGCTCAAATGCACTCAGTTTTTCACCGGTCAAATAATCCTTGCCAGACATGAGTTCAAAAATATCTGCAACGTCGTTAAGCCCAGGGGTAAATCCTACTCCTAGCCTTAGCATAGTCTCATAAATTAATTTTTCTAAATCACTCAAGAGCTCAGATTTTGAATTTTGATAAGGATTTAAAGCGATTCTTTGAACGTCTTGTCTTTCAGGCTGTAAATAATATTCGTTTAAATCAATTTCTTGAGATTCCTCTGTGGGGTTGTAAAATGTAGTCTCCTGACTGCTGTACCCATTGCTGTCACTTTCTGCGTAAACAAAAGTCTCGGGAATTTTATTAATCTCTTCTGGTGCATCAATCTCATAATTTGACCTTAAGCTTTCAATATTATTTTTAATTTCTGCAAGCTCATAAAACTTACCTTTTACTAAATTGACTGCATCTAAAGCCGCCGTTACTCCAGATTCGCTCAAGAGCTCATTTGTTAAAAAATTCTTTGCCTGATTTTTTAAATCTGAGGGAAGGTTAAATGCTGCATTTGGATCAATCTTAATTAGTATGGCCTTCAGATTTGATGGATAGCTATCCCAGGTCGTTTCGTTTTTCAAATTCCAGAGTAGTGTTTGAAGATCTTCTTTCGTAATCCTAGCCGCGCGTCTCAATTGCAAGAGATCTTTAAAATATTTGATCCCTGGGGATGACTTTTGCCAAACGTATTGCTCTTTTTTAGACGGTGCCGCTTTGTCTGGATCAAGGCAATAGGTTTCAAACGAAATGCTGATCTTACTTCGTGCGGAAATTACAATCCTATTTTTTGAGCGGTCTTTTAGATCCGAATAAATACTCAAAAGCTCATCATGAATTCGCCACTCATTTTCTGTCAGTGTACCTTTCTTCAAAGCCTCTGACAGTTTTGTCATCTTTTGTCTAATTTGATTTTCAGAAAATGTATCTACTGGACGCTTGATTGATTCAACTTTTTGCTCAATTTCAGATTTGTTTTTACTTGCTTTTAGTTTAACCGGAATCGAATTACAGCCTAAAACGAATCCCATGATTAATGTCACGGCCAAAGGCATAGCTTTCCGAAATTCGATTCTTAATTCGCTCTTAGGATCTTTTCTCATGGGGTTGTTCCTTTATTGTATTCAAAGCTGTCATGGAGCTGAAGTAGCAATTAAATGGCCTCGCCTGTGGAGTTAAAACAGATCACTATCCAGCACTCCACCTTCTTTTTTCACCGACTCACTAGGCCTTGGAATGTCCGGTGCAAACTCAAGCTTTGCTTTCAAGACCTGATTTTCCGCCAAGAGCTTTACTCTGACTTCTTCTAAATCTCCGATTCTCACCTTAAGCGCTGCTTTGTTTGTTTCGATGATCTGATTCAAATTATCCTCTTTGTGCCTTAATTGATCCCGCTTTGATTTGGTTCGCTCATCAACAAGACCTTCTACAATCATATTCACCTTTTCAGGATCATTACGCGAAAGCCAATAATAAAACGCTGGCCCCCCTAAAAACAAAGACATTAAAAATATCCACCCCAACTCAAGCCGGTCATAAATCACACCGGTTTGTGCTGCACGCTTCAACCCATCAAACGGCGAGCCTGCATAGGTTGAGCTACGCCATTGATTAAAATACTGATTCACTCGCGGCCAATCGAGAACAACTTGACCAGTTAAATTCCCTTTCTTATCAGTGACCACTGCTCTTGTGATTCCGTTGAAAAAAGTAACCCCAACGATTAATAAACAAAACGCATAAGTAATCACAACGGCTCTGTACCGAGATAAGCTATAGACTGACTCTCCGGGCTCTCCAGCCGTTCGTAAAACAAATCCTACAGCCATAGATCCCACCACAAACGGCATTATATAAAAAATCAGATACGGCAGAAACAAATAGAACACGTACAGTATGCCAGCCAAAAACAACCCACCAACGATTGCAAATAATAAAAAATTCTCCGCGTGCTCATTTCCGCTTTTTGAACCCAATTTATCCCCCTATACTTTTTCTGGCATCCCTCGCGGCCAAAGCTTTGATAAAAAATGGCTGTAAGACTCAATTATAAATCCATCAGTTTTTCCTGCCACGGACTTCAAATCCTGATAAACTCTGTCGCTCCACCCAGTCCATATCACCCGGTGAATCAAAGGTTTTGATCCGTGCATCACCGATAAAAAGCCATCCCGCTTTTCTTCATAACGTATTTTTTTTCGAGGCGTGGTCTCGATCTCAAAAGCCACTCTCTCCCCTTTTGATGTAATAAAAATCCCATCAGGCACTAATTCCTTTGGTAGCTCACTCCAGGAAAATTCACTTTCAAAACCTTGTGCACGAAGCCGCTTCTCTGGAAGCCAGCGGATGATCTTTCCCGTCCGCTCAATCGCGATCCGGCAGTCATTTACTTTGGTGTCGTGTTCATAATTTCTGAAATCAACTTCCTTGGCTGGATTACTGAAAGCCGCCTCCGGCCTTTTAGATCGAAACATCTGATAGCCAAGGCTTGTCAGCAAATACAACGACCGTGCCTCTGAGTACACCCGCTGAGTCGACATAAAGCCCGCCCGACGAAGCAACTGAAGCCGTTGCCGGGTTACATGAAGGCCTTTAGGCAATGGATCTGTGACGAGATTTCGGCAATCAAAAAACCTAAAATAAATTTGCTCTAATGAGGCAAACTTTTGATCCAGTAAAAATCCAAAGATTTCAAAATCCCGATCCGTAAGCCTTATTTTTAAGCTTTTATCTGACTTGTTCTTTTTAATGCTTTTGTCTAATTTTAAATCACTTATTACTTCTGTTTCCATATTTCCTATTTGCCTGTCTATCTCCTCAAAATATTCTTTAATCCCACGACTTCAAACACTCCCTAACCAATCTAACTTTCCATCCAATTTCTTATGTTTCCCCACCCAATCTGACTCGTGACCACTTCATCTCGTAGGGAGGGAGTGGTCACGAGTCAGATTGGGTTTCTTAAAACTTGTAAGTTATTGAAATTACTGAATTTAATGCCTTTGTGTTTTGTTAATAATCCTCAATCAAAATAAGGAGTATTTTGAGGACTTTGTTGTAGGACTTTTAGCAAAGGTTTTTTAGTTTTAAAATACGTAGAATTTACACAACCTGCGGCTGGTTTTTATCGGTCGTTTTTTAATTATAAGTTTTTTGAAAATTGGAAAACCGATTAGTAACCAGCAACCAGGAGGCCGTTTAAACGCACACAATTGGCTTTTAAGGCACTTTAACCAGCCAACAGCCAGAACACCATTATCTAGAGACTAAAAAAGAACCAGCGGCCGATTATGGCGCTTTAAAGATGTTTGCTGTTTTTACGTGCATTTCGTGATCGAGGCAGAGTGAACGTCAAGGTCGCGAGCCCTTAAATCTTTTAGACCTGGTCCCGAATCCGCTCCCGGGGTATGGGTGCCGCAGGCCCCACTTTTTGGGTGGTGTGATATCACAACCCTATCTTGCCAAAACGAAAAATCATCCCAAAATCCAGAACCCTAAAAATCAAATCAAAGGAAAAACCGTAACTCCAAAACCAGAAAAAGTTCACGCCGATTAGTAAACAAAGCCATTCTCAAAAATAAAAAATGCCTATGCCTAAAGACCTAAAGTATCTATCCCTCAGAAAAAAACGCACCGATTGCCAAAACGAAAATGACCAAAACCGTTCGTTGGAAAGTCTTTTGCTCGCTCACAGCTGCGCCTCCGCGGCCTCAAGGTTTGGTTGTGCGTTTAAAGATTTTTTATACTCCTCCAGCCACATTTTGTAACCCACAGAGCCCAACTCAAAGTTCGTGAGGTACTTGCTTGATGGTTTTATTTGCTCAGCCTGGTCTGGAAACTTGGCCCTGAAAGACTCGAACTCTTCTTGTAGCTGCTTGGTGCTATTTACCGCTTGGATCTGTTGCAGCTCCTCACGGGCTTTTACAACGTCTGCTAGAGAGGCTTTAAGCTCAGAGAGATAACTCTGACTGATATATCCGCCGCTCTTAACTGCACCGATCAGAATCGCAACAGGGTTCCCGTTCTTGGCCCGGATGGAGCCTTTTTCTAGATCATACGCAAAACCGTCCAAAGAACTTTGTAGGTCTTCTGCTGAAATTAGATTTTGTTTTACGAAGTCCCGAAGTTGGCGGATCGAAACTCGGCCCTCAAGGTTTTTAGGCACACTGAGCCATAAATCCGGTTCCGTAGTTGTTGTATTATTAATATTTAAATTACTACTACTACAGGGAACACTTGTCCTAGGTTCCGTCCTAGGTTCCGTCCTAGGTTTGTCCGACAATTGTCCTAAGTTTGTCCTGAGTTTGTCCGATGTTTCTGTTTGAAGAATTTCATTCCAGACGCCCTCAGGTAACTCGTAAACAGTCCATCCGCCACGACCAGATCGGAATTCTTTTCTAGCGAGTAGAAGCTTTTGTTCAAGCCGTTGAATGCTCTTCTGTACTGATAGTCGAGTCGAGCCCAGCTTTAAATAAAGATGTTCAATGGATACTGGAGCAGTAATTCGTTCACCTTTAATTCGGCACAAATCATAGATAAAAAGGACAATGTTTTTTTGCAATCCTGACAGCGCCTGAAATGCTGAAATTGTCCTAGGTTTGTCCGAAGATTGTCCTACAATTGTCCGAGGAATTGTCCGAGGTTCTGTCTTAGGATTGTCCGAGGTTTCACTTGTTAGGTGAACATCCTGTATCACAATTGTCCTAGGTTTGTCCGAAGATTGTCCTACAATTGTCCGAGGTTCCGTCTTAGGATTGTCCGAGGTTTGTCCTAGGTTTATTTCCGGTAGAAGTCGATTTGATATGGGAACGTCAGCAAGGAGAGTTTTTTGATTAATACGTTTTTGATCTTCAGTGCTTATTTGAGGTTGAAACTCAATAACCCCTGCCTCACCCGTAAACTCGTCCATAACCGACAAGCTGCCCCTAGATTTACGTTTTCTTTCTAAATGTTTTTCCATTCAGATACCTACAACGTGACTTCTGGTAAAGATCGCGCTGGAGCATGATTTTTTTGTTTCTGGGTTGCTTCTAGAACTTGTTGAGCTACGGCGCTGTAGTCTTGAGCTGCCTTGGAGTCAGGGAAACTCTCTGAAAGCAGTTTCCTTTTAACCTGAGCAGTTTTTACCTTTATATCAATTCTGATGGGAGAAAAAACATGACCACCACGTAATAAATTGGCATCTTCCAAACGCTGAAGATCATCCAAAATATCCATATCAAGGTTTCGACGACCGTCGTGCATAGTTGGGATAATTCCCAGGACCTTGGCTATTTTTATTTTTTTGTTTTTGTAATGGCTTTCAATATTTTCAACGAAATTAAGAGTATTCTTAACACCTACAACGGATAAAAGATCTGGAGAGCAAGGAAGAAGCAAATAGTCCGAATAGGTTACGATGTTCGTTGAAATTAAAGATAGGGCCGGTGGCGTATCTATTAAGATGATATCGTATCCTGAGATACTATTCATTCTAAGCTCTAGAAGCAACTCGGAGTCAGGCGTATTTGCATGGGTCTTTTCAAAGTCCCGCATAAATCGGCCGCCAGAAAGAATAACATCAATATTTTCTCGAACCTTCACAGTCATATTCTGTGGATTCACATTGTCGAGAAGAACGGCAGCAAGGCCACCCTCGCTATTTTGTAATTTAATTCCAAAAATAGTTTTTATGTTGGACTGCTCGTCAGCATCGATAATTAAAACTTTTTTATTGATCTTGGAAAAGGCGTCCGCCAACGCCGAAATAGTTGTGGTTTTTCCAGTCCCACCCTTGTGACACATTACTGCATAAATAACAGGCTTCTTCATGTAACCCTCCGATAGTCTTGTTAAAATATTTCAGCAGTAAAGAGATTTTACGGCAATGAGAATTTTTTTGTATGCGGAGAGTTAAGATAAAATGAAAAAATTCATTTTATAAAAACCTAAGACTACGGATGTGGGGTGATAGCTATAACAGTAATCTTATTTTTATTTGGGCCGTAACACCAGAATACACGATACGCTCCTGGCGTTCTATTTTGAGCGTAGGCTTCAAAAACCTTCTGATTCGGATCATAAGGGTGCTGGAGCGAGCTATACTCATGCGTATTGAGGCCAGGATGGCGGGGGTTGTTTTGGAGAAATTCAATACATTTATCTACCTGCTTAAAGAGTCCCTCCACAGGTGAAGCTTTGGCTTTTTTATTCTTTTTGCGATTATCAAGTGAGTGCTTTGCTGCACTTTCGAGTTCTTTATATTTCTGTTCCGCGATTGGGAGCCAAACAAGATCAAACATCTGAAGTTAGTCAGCCAGTTCGTCTTTCCAAGACTTCTTATTGGAAAAAGAGGTGTTTTCTACAAACTTACCTTCACGCGCTTGTTTTAAGCCCAGCATGACAGAACCCAGTGCTTCTTCGTTTTGAAAAAGCCACTTCTCATTTGCAGGAATTACAACCGCAGGCTTAATAACATATTCACCATTATTACGCTTTTCAACGAGAACGGTTGTGCCAGCTAGTTCTTCGCTCAATAAAAGACGACCCTTAGAATCAATTTTTTTAGCAGCATTCATATGTAATTACTCCTGAGAGTTACCTTATCAGAAGTGGGAATATATAGCAAGTGGGAAATGCCCACAATTGGTTTTTGGCCTATTGTGAGTCTATAAGCTCCTATAAAACGTCCCTCTAGAAATTCCCAGGCTCCGACAAATCTCGAGCACAGAGAATTTCTTCTCATTAATCAAAGCTTTAGCCTGCAAAATTTTATTTTCATCCATAAGCCGAGGACGGCCGCCACAGCGGCCGCGCGCCTTCGCTGCAACAAGGCCAGCCTTAGTTCTATCACTAATTAAAGCCCGCTCAAATTCCGCCAAAGCCCCAAATACATGAAAAACTAACCGCCCACCAGGCGTTGTTGTATCAATACTTTCACGTAATGATTTAAAACCGATCCCTTTTACTGAGAGCTCCTCAACAAGAAGAATTAATTTCTTAAGCGTACGACCCAACCGATCAAGCCTGCAAACCACAAGAACATCACCGGGCCTTGCAAAACTCAACAGATCGTCCAAACCCGTTCGATCGTCGACTGCGCCACTGATCTTGTCGGTATAGATTTTTCCGCAGCCTGCAGCCTTAAGCTCATCTTTTTGAGCATCTAGATTCTGATCCTCTTTTGAAACTCGTCCGTAGCCAATCAACATAAAAAATCCTCCATGAAGTATCAAAATCGTTTCAGATTCAAAGAAGTACCGCAAGAAAAGGCAGTTTTTAACATTTGATTTCGAGACGAGATTTTAGAACAAAAAAACAGGCTAAAACTAGACCTTTTTAAGCAATCAAAGTCTTCGTAACATAAAATTTTATGTTACGAAGACTGGTTCCAGAAACGCTCCAAAAACGGACGTTTATGAGATCGCTTGACTTAAAGAAGTACTACAAGTATACTTGATATAGTTGGAGGCCTACATGTCTCAATTAAATTTTTATGTTCCTGATGAAATTGAAGAGCAAATTAAAAAGGCAGCAAAAAAAGAGGGGAAGTCGATTTCTGCTTTCTTATCAGAGCTAGTTAAATCGAAATTTAAACCAAAAACATGGTCTGATGGTTTTTTTTCTGAACTCACCGGTGGTTGGAGTGGCGATTTTCCAGAAATAGATCGACCCAAACCACAAGGCCGCGACAATCTATGAAATATCTTTTGGATACAAATATTTGTATCGCTTTACTAAAAAACTCCGATTTAGCAATAGTTAAAAAACTTAAATCACTGACTCCTGACCAGGTTGTTATTTGTAGTATTGTTAAAGCCGAGCTGCTTTATGGAGCTCGGAAAAGCCAAGCAGTTGAGAAAAACTTATCCCTGCTATCCAAATTTTTTGATCAACTTGAAAGCCTTCCATTCGATGATGCTGCAACTGATTTTTACGGAACACAGAGATCTATTTTAGAAAAATCTGGAATGCCGATTGGCAATGCAGACCTTTTAATTGCCAGCATTGCTTTGGCTCACGATCTCACCGTTGTGACTAGAAATCAGAAAGAATTTATTCGAGTTCAAAATCTAAGAGTCGAGGTTTGGTAGTTTCAGAAATGCTCGTTTTTGAAACTGATGCTAATCTGCCCGTTGAAGCTTGTGGCAATTCTGATTGTTCCAGAAAGGCTACTTTATCAAATCACCACCTTCGTTAATAACATTTGGTTTTGTTCACCCTGGGTAGAGTTTTGTTTTTAAAGGATTTTTGCAATAATCTTCGAATTTACGTCAGGAATGATCTACTATTGGAACATACGAAGTTTCTAGAGCAGCAAAAGTAAATACGTAAGTTATTGGATTTTCCGGGCTAAAACATTAATCTTCAGACAAAAAGATTAATGTTTCAAAATCAAAATTAAATTTTGTGATTGTTGTTATTCGCCTTTGTTAATTTCCGACGTATTTAGGTTAAAAGTTACTGTTTTTAAGGCTCCATAAATATCTTGATAAGAAACTAAAATCACCGTGTTGCCTTCTATCGTATTTTCAATCTTGGCTCCCATTAGCTTTGCAGCGGTTGATTGCAATTCTGCATCTAAAAATTTAAAACCTATATTATGAGTCGAGTTAAATTTACGTAAGACAACGCCAATCGTATGTTTTCCATTGCGTCTTTCAATACAAGATAGCATCATACTTACGTTAGCAGTAATTGAAGTTCCATTTTCATTCGAAACCTCCAACTGGATTGCACTCGAATCAGTCATTCCAGACATCAACATCCGTGCAGTACAAGAACTTTCTTCCTCGACTTGTATCTTCTCGGCCGATAATGCAAAAAGTGATAAGACTGTAGACAGCGGGATCAAAATTAATGCTATTTTTTTCATGTAAAGCTCCTTAGTTCCACTCAGTTTTTAAAATATAAATCACGAATTTATATTGCAAGAAGTATGCACTAGACGAAAATCCGTCCGAATCCGAGAAATTTTGGAAAGTTGTGGATGGTTGAAAAGAGAAACATAGCGGCATAACCTCGTTGGTGACGAAACCAACCCGTCGAAATGACGAGAAAAGAGGAAAGCCGCTATGCTAAAAGTTGT
>Ga0114979_10003438_pt1 | contig 10619 bp, 14 predicted proteins | sample S_140625_EF_Meta_FD_87315 | JGI IMG/M metagenome (GOLD analysis project Ga0114979, IMG submission 87315) | Freshwater microbial communities from Lake Simoncouche, Canada to study carbon cycling - S_140625_EF_MetaG | ecosystem: Environmental > Aquatic > Freshwater > Lake | place: Lake... | reverse complement strand
CTCTTTAAGCTTCGCATAGGCCTCCCTGTACTTTTTGAGGGCTGCCTTTTTGTATTCGGAGTCGCTCTTGAGCAGCCCTTTATATTCAAGAATCAATTCTTCGTTATCAGGAGCCCTTTTCAATTGGTTCATCGCCGTGGTCCTTTTTCTGAACAGCCAGCGCACGCTCATCGGGATTGCAACGCTGGGATTTTTTAGATCTTTCTGCCTGATTTTGTTGAAAATAAAATCTTTGGCCTCGCCTTTCGGATCTTGAACGATTTTTAAAGTCTTTGGAGTTATCTGCGTAATTCCCAAGGCCTTTTTATTTTCACGCGGATCTGCACGAAAGTCCGATTCGCTGTCGATCAACGCTTTGACCACATCGGGATCAAGCGGAGGGATCGCATTGAATTTCTTGTTGAAGTAATCCGTCCATACAGCGATGTCTTCATCGTATTTATCTGCGTTTTTGTGTTTTAATTTGCCAGCTGTTGGATAAACAATTCCTTTGCGGTCGTAATTTTTGAAGACGGACACGATCTCAACCGCATCCAAATAAGTACCCTCCAAGCGGCGCAGATGACGATCTCTTATTGTTATTCCCGTTGGATTTTTCTCACTTACAGGAACATGCAGAGGGTGCTCGCGGACTGTGATGATTTTCTTTCGAATCTTTTTAGCCATGAGCAATAGGATATTCTGGATCGATATTGTTGGCAAGAATCTAAAATCCGCTGACGTTGGTAAAGATTTGCCCCTGGAAAGCATCAAATCAGAAAATCCTTTTCTTCCGGCGTAGAGATTTATTCCTCTTCCAAAATGCAAACGCATTGTTTTAATCAACGGTCGGTTGAAGTTTCCGCCTTGGAGGATTTGGAATGCAAAATGCTGTTCATCGTACAAAATGGGGATGGGCTTCCAACGACCTTCAGGAGGAAGGGCCACTATTTTCGTTTGAAAAACCCAAAGCACTTTTCTCCCAGTTGGCAGACTCTCTTTTCTCCAATATTTCGGGTCTTTGAAGTTTTCTATCTCTTTGGGTCTCAATCCGAGCCATACGCTCAGAAACAGCCAGTTGAAGTTCTTTTCGTTGATCTTACTCTTCAATTCATTCCTGGGGGGGGCATGCCAGATCACGGCTCTTGGACTAAGGCCCACATAAAGTTGCGCGAGTTGCTTTTTTAATTGAGAATATGAATTCTTGTTAGAATTCATTAATTATTTGGAGATTTTAATACGAATCATTTTAATTTTTTCTTTTGCGCTAACAGCTGGTTGTGCCTCGAACGGAATTTTAAGAAAACCCAATACGCCTCCCAGTTTGGCAATCGAAGAGTTTTACTATGAATCACAGCCAAAACAAGGCGTTACAGAAAAAGATTACGAAAAGAATCTGACACGCAGTCACCAGTTTTCTGGAAGCGGTTTTAGCTCTGACAACTTGCGATTGGAATTAATAACTGCAGGCGCGATCAAAGCAAAAGACTACTCTTTTGTTCTTGATGAACAGAAAAAGCTCGGAAAAACAGATGATGATGCTGCTAAAGCTGTTAAACAAGCAATGGATAAAGAATTGCTGGAGTTCACAGTTAACAAAACCTGTTTTGATTTTGATTATGTTGCAAACTCATTCTACGGCCAGTGAGAGGGAAACAAGACAGATTATTGGGGTGTCAAGGTCCTTAACGACAATAAGGAAGTGCCTGCAAAATTAGAAATTGGCTCTAATGGTATAAGTAATGTAATTACGACTACTGATAGCTATGGCAATCAAAGCAGTCACACTGATTGTACGCAATTTTTTGGAAAACTCTGCACGACATAGGCACTCAATTTAAAATCTGGAATTGTTGTGGAATTGCACCCAAGATTTCTTAAAAATCAACCTGCAAAACGATTCGAGTGGTTGGTAAAAAAGTCTGAATCGAAAAATAAAGAATAGATTAGCGTATAAACTTGAGAACAAAGACGACTGAGATGCTCATCACCTAATTCATTACGATAATTCGCACACATCGAAAACATGCTGTCGCCGTAAGTAAAACTGATCTCATGTGGCGGAACATCAGCCAAATTAATTTTATATCCCACATTCTTTTTGTGCTCCTCAAATCGAGGATTATTCCCTAAGAAGAAATAAATAGGCTGCTTCAATTCTGGCTTACCGCCTTTATGAATAAAATCATGACGAATTTTTTGCTCAACTTGAAATCTCTTTGGCAGGTAATCGAGATCAGCAAATCTTTTAAGGCCCCAAGAGTTGTCTTCATTGAGCTGATCCAAAACTTCAGGCAATTTTTCTTGCGGAACTTCACTTATTGAACGAAAAGGCTTACCGCGATTATAATGAATAATAAAATCAGGAATGAACTTCGATCATTCTATGCCGTTTCTTTTTCCAACCGCTCAGCAATCCAAATTTTAAGCAAAGTCTGATACCCAATATCGCCTTTTTTACGAGCTACTTTACGAAGCTTAGCTACCATTTCTTTAGGTAATCTGATGCTCGTGGAAATCCCAGAATTCTTTTTTTCTCGAATTACCACTACAGACTTAGAGTCATCCCAGTCTTTGGAATCGTACTTATATTCTTTCATCTTTTTACTTGCCTGCTTCATGTATCCCATCCTGTTATTATTCTAGCCATTGATTGACCTAAGTCTTCGAAAATGAGCCTTAATCGTCTACCTGAATTCGTTCGTCTATCAATTCGAAATTTATTAGGTCCGTGTTTCTTTTTGTTTGGGGTAATCACGTATTTATTAAAAAATACTTCTTCAGCTTCCCAGTCTTGAATATGATGTCGACCGAGATGTTCTTCGTTATCATCGTCCTATACGAAAAAATGCCAGCGTTTACCCGTCAGACTAGTCATAGCCAAGTGTACCGCAATTGTAGCTACAGGTCAATTTGCCTTTTTGGGTTTGTAAACAGCTACTCTCGAACCGATCTTTGGACGGCATAACTGTGCGATTTGAATTGATAAAACCTTTAAGGAAACTGGCTGAAATGAATGGGCTTGTACTTAATTTATTTTTTTGCGGGACCTACAGTTAAAAGAGAAGAACCCCAACACGCCGCATATCCATTTAGGACCTGGCACCCGTTGGCAAGCCTAGGCGCGCTTGCGCTTAGGCTTTTGATGATCAATCCAATTTGCCAATATGTCGCGAATAAGGACCTGATACTTTCCGCCATGTTGCTCAGTCAGGCTCAGTTTTTTGAGATCCTTTACCGTATTCAGAGGAAGCATCATCGAAACGCGAATAAGCGCATTAGCGTCATCGAAAGATTCATCTGACAATTCAACTTTACCGTACTTAATCTTCTTCATGATATTCAACCCACTTTTCTAAAAGTTCTTCTTTGTGTTCAGCAATGTAGGTCACAATTTTTCTGACCATGGTTTTCGAGAAATCCGTGCTATCGTCCATGATTTCCAAAGTAAGGAGATTTACTCTAACCGAGGCACCGCCACCTTCGACATGAACGTGCGGGGGATTATGATCCCTTTTGTTTACTTTGTATTTTAACTGCCCGACTCTTAATACAGTAACCACCAATATAATATATATCATATATATGAAATTCGCAAGATTTAATCCAAAAGATGTTTGATAACGACTCTCGAACCGATCTTTGGACGGCATAACTGTGCGATATGAATTGATAAAACCTTTAAGGAAGCTGGCTGAAATGAAAGAAAATCCGGGTTGGCGGGCAGAAGTAGATAGCTTTCGAACTTTTTGTTTGGAATGGGCCGCGTAACCATTAGCCAAAGTCTTTTTAAGACTTAAGGGAATTACGGGGAACACTTTGTTCCCCATGTCTATTGCGGTTACAAGGCGTTTCGTTTACATTGGGTCCATGAAATACCAAGATATCCTAAAAGAACACCTCACCAGACGCATGAGCATGAACCCAAGATACTCTTTAAGGGCCTTTGCAAATGCTCTTGGGTTGGAGCCCTCGAAACTGTCCGAGGTTATGTCTGGAAAGAAAGGACTTAGTGCTGATCGAGCTGAAAAGGTTTGCGAGAAGCTCAGGCTCCAAGGGTTGGATCGTGATCTCTTTATTCTCTCAGTTCTTTCCCAACACTCTCGGATCAAAAAGCAACGAGATGAATCTTCAAAAAGACTGAAAGAACTCTTACTTTCAAAAAACGCTTTGAAAGATCGTACAACTCAAAAGAATGCTTGGTATTTTGGAGCGATCAACTTTGCGCGCGAAATGGGAATCGACACAGACAAGCTGGAGTCATCCCTTCATTTATCGAAACTTCAAATCGAAAATGCAAATCGATATTGTGAAAGAGTTCGAAAAACACACCCAGAACGACAAACTCTTTCTTATGAGCCCATAAGCCTGGTGAAAAAATTTAACGAAGATTTTTCCGTAAATGCCATTAGTGATCTTGAGGCAGAATTTGCACTTCTATCTGAAGAGCAGGTAACAACTTTATCTCGGATTATCCGCAAGAAAGTAGTGGAATTCACAAAGTCCAATAGACAGGAAAATAAAATGAATCTTTATATGTTTTTAAGTGGTTTTTCAAAATTATGTACTAAGGAGGATATATGTTAGTTCGTCTTTCACACATCATGCTGTATTCCAAAAGGCATGCAGAATCAGTCAAATGGTACTGCGAAAAATTAGGCTACGAAATTGATTACAATGCGCCTGGAGAATATGCCTCTCTTCATCATAAGAATCTTGGAAGATTGGCCATTCACGCGACTTCTGATGATTCCCAGATTGGCAAAGGTCCTATGCCTTATCTCCTATGCGAAGATATCAAGAAAACAATTTCTGAACTCCGCACAAAGGGCATCACAGTTAGTGATCCTAATCGAGAAGAAGAAAGTCCCTGGTTCTGTGACATGCAAGACATTGATGGGAACTTTTGGGGAATTGAAGAAAAATGAATCGATCCGGCTGTTACAAAAAACGATCTCGATTCATTAGTTGAAGTTTTTAAAATACTGATAAATTGGCGAGATGAAAAAATTAAGCAACCCAGTCCAATTTGATCTTGCGCTTTGATTTTACGCAATCTTTTAAGTAGAGGTCGATCAGTGTTTGATAGGGCAATCCGCTTTCATCAGACAATTTTTTAAAATAGTCGATAACATCAGAACTCAAATTAATTCCAACTGCCTTCTTCTTGGAGGCGTAGGGATTTTTGATATCTTTCATTTTTGAAAAATCATACTCCTTCTTCATATCTTTTCCTTTCTTTTTTGGTGGCCTTTCTAGCCGAAATTATTCGAATTACGTTTCCAATGTTTCTTTCACAGAAGATAACAACCAGTATTCTTGAAGAGGCACTCATGCCTAGCATGATGAAGCGGTCTTCATCGTTCGAATGGTTACTGTCAAAGAACTCAATTGCATTGACGTCGTCGAAGATCTGCTGTGCTTCTTCAAACCAGATCCCGTGCTTCTTGCGATTCTTTTTGTTTTTATCTTCATCCCATTCAAACTTCATTACATATAGATTATATCTAGATGACGTATAGATTGCAACTTTTTGATTTTCATTGGGCTCAAACTATCGATTTTGTTGATTAAATCCGGGTTGGCGGGCAGAAGTAGATAGCTTTCTAACTTTTTGTCTGGAGTGGGCCGCTTAAGGCTTGGCATGTATTTTTAAGTGACTCATTTGTATGCCCTATTTAAGAAGCGTCTTAACATTGAGTTTGATTACACTGTCAATGAACTTTGCACATGCGAGCCAGTTTTGTAAAGACCTGGTAACATCTCATTCTGAGACACCGGTAAGAATTGAAAATCAAAAGTCTTTAGATCAGGAATATCTTGATGCCAAGTCCCAACGTCCTACCGGTCATCAACATCAGGTAACGACCTTATTAAATCGTGCCTTCTTTCCTATGATAGAAAAGCTTGCTCAAACAGTTGATGGAAAATCACTTGCACAGCTAAAAGAAGAGGCTGCTTACGTAGAGTCGCAACACCCAATTCTCGACGGCACTTTCTACCGAGTGACTGGTAACACAGTAATTAATGGCTGGTATGATAAACGAATTGATAGATTTGAAACAAAACTCACAACGCTTGTCGATAATGCCGCTATGTCTTTCTTTGAAATTTATCCAAGCCATGCTTATTCCTCAAAACAAGAATTTCAACAGAAAAATCATTTGCATCAAAACCTATTAGCACTCACCCCCAATCAAAAACGTAGAGAATCTATTGGAAAGTTACATGATTGGTTTAGTGCAACTATCACTCCTGTAGGAGAATATGGTCGAAAGTTTTCAGAGGATCTTATGATCACAACGCAAGTTTTATCGGCGTTGGCTGAACGCAATCTTGTCGATACCTCAAAAAGTTTGGCATCTGATGCTCCGTCATTGATTTTACATGAAACAGGCCGGGGCCTCATGGCCTCAAGTGAAGGGATTCGCCAAGATGTCGCCCCACTCAGCTCTTTGATCGAAGGAATCTTGAGCTTTCATCAACTTTTAACTCTCACTTTATCAGAGAAAATTCCAGGAATTGAAACCGGTCATGATGCCCTCAAAGCGTTTATATTTTCTGGAAAGTCAGAAAATGGACTTACATCAGCTTTAGTTAAGCGACTTCCTTTGGCAGTTGTTGGCCCAATGGCAAATGCCGGAGTTACTTTTAAAGGTTCATTTGTTTTAACCCCCGAAGGAAAGTTGGAAATTTCCGATCAGCTAAAAGATGCCTTAACAAAGTATCAAACTAGGGCTGGAAAATCAGCTAGGCCGCGTAGAGTTTGTCCAATGTCGCTATTTTTTCAGGGGAAAAATCCTTTTACTAAGAATACTGCAGAAGAATCGATGGTAAATCAAAAAACAGGCTTACAAAACTTAGCAGAAACCTACTGGAAAATATTCGAGATAGTTTCAAAAGAGCGCCAAAAAAATTAATATAATTTATCTAATACATGACAGAGTCGGAGATTCGAATTGGCGGGCAGAAGTCGATAGCTTTCGAACTTTTTGTTTGGAGTGGGCTGCTTAATCCAATACATTCGATTTAAATTATTTTCTGGTCTCCACGTATCCTTTTTAACCTACCAATCGTCTTTATCATAAATTAAACAACTAGCACTTAGGAGCTACTTTATGACATCGGGTGATAACTTGAATCCCAAAGAGATAAGAAAACAAAAAAATGGATTTCTTCAGGAAATTGCAGAGTATCGTACATCTTTCAACAAGGCTTGGAAATTTAAAGTACTTCCAAAGCCGACCCTCTTGGTGGAAGGGGTACTATCCTCTGAATCCCTCATTTCGTTCTCGCTATGATCAAGATATTTAGAGCCCAGTCAAAAAGATTCCTTTGCAGTTTTTGGCTTTAAAGCTGTGCTGATTTTCTAAGATGCCCTGAAGAACTCCGGGTAGAAAGCCGTGAGGAACAGTATGGTCTTTTGAATGGGTTTTCATTTGTCCTATCATGCCGTTTTGAAGAAGTAATCTCTCTAGGTTTTTTGCCTCTTCAAAAGGAAGGATCTGATCATTTTTATCGTGACTCATGAAGAAGGGCACTCCGACTAAATTATTGTTTTTACGCTTCCAGTCTGTTGAACTGAAAAAAATGCCACTGTTCACGATAAGTCCTCGCGGCGGCACCTTGGAGTGGAGAACATAGTCCACAGCGGCAATCGCACCTTGGCTAAACCCGGCCCAAATCACATTTCGAGAATTTAGTTTCGCACTGTCGATCATTTTTCTGAGTAGACCCCGGGTGGGCGTTAGAGTCCCCTGCCACCTCTTGGTATCCGGTGTTCCTGCGCCATCCAATACCGCCGATATATCAAACCATCCACCTCGAGGGCTGTCTGGAAAAATCCAGTTGAACTGTTTAAGGAACTTATTTTTGTCAATTTCAGGCTGAAGGTCTGCATACGCGTCAGCACCCGTACCGCCATAGCCGTGGAGATATACGACATAGGGCGCGCCTGAGATGTTTTCGATCACGATTGCATTCAAGGGTCCTACTTTTGAGTAGGCGGGACTTTCTTCGACGTCACGAATGGGCGACGTTCGTGTTTGCTCAGCACCCGATGGCATAGCAAAACCTAATGCGGAAACAAATACTAGAAACTTCATAGGGATTGCCCCAAGGTTGAACATGGGACAGAATTGAGTGGAAGTCTTTTTCATGGGAGAGTTCTCGCTTCTTGCCGCACTTTATATCTCTAAAATCGAGAGAGGGCGAAGCGGGGCTATTTTGAAAGCATTTCTAACTGCATCATCATAGTCTTGACCCATTTTAATATTTTTCTCAATCGTCGGCCAATAATCGGACACCCTGAGAAATGTACCCTCTTCGTGTTTGAAGTAAAGTTGAATCCCCGCAGCTCTGTAGGTAGCAATTAAATCGGCATCTAAATCGCTCCCAAAACGATCCATTGCGAATGCGTGGATGTGCGTCGGCTGCAAAGATCCCCAGACATGCGCTTCCAAATAGTCGTTATTAAAAAGAAAATGATTAACAAGGTCATTTTCGATTGGATGAACACCTTTTGGGGCGATCAGATCGACTGCATCCAAAGTCAAAAATTGATCCCTCCAAGCCGTCGGATGCCAAGCTTCTGGGAGGGGTATCTCAAAACGGTCATAGTGATTTTTATAGAGGTCTGGCCATCCAAGCGGATCATTCTTCCAGGGGTCAATTCCAGCCTTTAACATCTGTGCAAATTCGAAGGCGACAAGCGAATCGCCACGGGTGACCGTTGTTCGGGAATGCACGGTCGGTTTCAAAATATAAAAATCCCCCATACTTTGATAAGGAGGGTAAGCCGCATTTTAACCAGGTTCTATAATTTCAAGAATTAATTTGATACCAGAGCTTCTTTGAGAAAGTTCGAGGTGATCAAGTATGAATCAAAATGAAAAGTTAATTGAACTAGGTGAAAAAATCTGGGCCTACAGAAAAGCGCACGGTTTTTCAAAAAAGGTATCTTCAGAAATTCAAATCGAAGCCGCAAAGTTATGCGATGAAGGACTCACAGCCTATGCAATTGGAAAAGTTCTAGGAGTTCCCAGAAACACCATCACTGATTGGTGGAATAGACACAAAAACACGAATCCACAATTTTCAGAAGTCAGTGTTGTGGAAAACTTAAAATCCAACTTTGAAATTAAATTATCCACAAATATTCAGAATGTGAAAGTTGAACTTGTGGGATCAGACTATGCACAACTTGTTAGACTTGTTCGAAAGATGAGCTGATCAAATGTTTATTGAAACTAAAGGGCTCAGAGTATTTATTTATCAGGAAGTGATTGATATGCGCTCGGGCTTTGAAAAGCTTCATCATTTTATCAGGGATAAGATGCGAAACAATATCAACCAAGGACACTTGTATTTATTTTTTGGAAAAAACAGAAAAAGGTTAAAAGCTCTTTTTTATGATGGGACAGGGTTGGTGTTGATATCTAAGAGAATCGAACGTGGCCGGTTTATGGCAAGAATTGAGCTTGGTGAGATCACAGAAATTTCAATATTAGAGCTGAAGCAGATTTTTAGCGGTGGTCTAATTATTAGGCCCCAAGTTGACAGAAGTACTGTGACGCAAGCGGGGCAAGCTTTTCTTTCAAAAGGTTTTGATCAAAAATCTTTTTATGCGAGCCCTTGAAGAAGAAAATGATCCAAGAATTTTAAAAGAGCTGATCAAGCTTATTGTTGCTGATAATGAAAAGAAGCAAAAACTGATTGATAAAATCTTAGCGCAGAAGAATCTTTCTGATCAGAAGTCGTTTTCAATGGAAGAAAGTCTTGCTGTTTTAAGAAACAAGTTCTTTGGAAAGTCGTCTGAGAAAAGTGAAGACAGGGATAGGTCACGAAAGCCAGATGAGGAAGTATTGCTGCACTCACAAAACATTATTCCACCTATAAAGGAGAAATCAGTTAGAAAATTACCTGAAGAAACAATTATCCATGTGGCAACAGTTGATGAGTTGGTGCAGGCATCTAAAGATTTTGGAATCGAGAACCCCAACCCAGATCAGTGGGAAAAAGTAGAGGGGCTCTTTGATCAGAGCACAGAAATTGAAATCATTGAAAGATCTTTTAAGAAAGTGATCCATAAAAAGCAAAAGTATAAGTTAAAACCTGAGTTCAACAACACTGACAAAGATCATGTGTTTATTTCAGCAGAAGGCCCTGTGAAGCTAATCCCAGGATCCAGTTACTCAATTGATTTTGCAGTCAGCACCGTAGTCGATAAGTATTTAAATCATTTACCTCTGGAGAGACAGTGTCGAATGATGGACTCGCTCGGTCTTTTGAACATGAAGCCACAAGTTCTTTATAATTTGGCAAAAGTTGTATCAATTCATTTAGAACCGATTGTGGAAAAAATTAAGAATGAGATTTTAAATAATTTATTGATCCACTCTGATGAAACCCCATGGCCAATTAATAATAGCAAAGACTCTGATGGCTACATGTGGATTATTGCAAACAACTTGGGATCTTATTACAGGTTTGAACCCACCAGAAGTGGAAAAGTAGTTAAAGAAACACTTGCAGATTTTAGTGGTGTTGTGATGACTGATGGCTACTCTGGGTATTTTCAGTTTAGAGATGATCACAAGAAGAACTTGAATCAGAACAAACTTGCGATGTGCCATGCCCAT
>Ga0114979_10003437_pt1 | contig 10620 bp, 13 predicted proteins | sample S_140625_EF_Meta_FD_87315 | JGI IMG/M metagenome (GOLD analysis project Ga0114979, IMG submission 87315) | Freshwater microbial communities from Lake Simoncouche, Canada to study carbon cycling - S_140625_EF_MetaG | ecosystem: Environmental > Aquatic > Freshwater > Lake | place: Lake... | reverse complement strand
CAGGTATTGCTAAGATAGAGCTTAATTAGATAAATGCCCCATATCAGAGGCATTCAACAGAAGGATACATTGTGGCAATCATTACCAATATCGAAGATTTAAGAGTGCTTCATAAAAAACGTACTCCCAAGATGTTCTATGACTACGCCGACTCAGGATCTTGGACCGAATCTACTTACCGCGCAAATGAATCTGAATTTCAGAAGATAAAGTTACGTCAACGTGTAGCGGTTGATATGACCAATCGAACCACGAAGACAGCGATGGTAGGTCAAGAAGTAAGGATGCCTGTAGCACTTGCTCCTACTGGACTAACCGGTATGCAGCATGCCGATGGTGAAATTCTGGCTGCAAAAGCGGCAGAAAAATTTGGTGTGCCTTTTTGTTTGTCTACTATGAGTATCTGCTCCATCGAAGATGTAGCAGAGCATACTACCAAGCCATTTTGGTTTCAGCTCTATGTCATGAAAGATCGTGGCTTTATCGAGCGCCTCATTGAACGTGCTAAAGCTGCCAAGTGCTCTGCGCTTGTTCTCACATTAGACTTGCAAATTTTGGGGCAACGCCATAAAGACCTCAAGAATGGTCTGAGTGCCCCACCGAAACTGACGATCGCCAATATGATCAATATGGCGAGCAAGCCGCGCTGGTGTCTTGGTATGGCAATGACGCCACGCAGAACTTTCCGCAATATTGTTGGGCATGCAACTGGTGTAGGCAATATGTCCTCTCTCTCATCTTGGACTGCCGAGCAATTTGATCCAGGATTAAGCTGGAGTGATGTGGAGTGGATTAAAAAACTTTGGGGCGGAAAGCTCATCATCAAGGGAATCTTAGATGAGGAGGATGCTCGCCTAGCCGTGAATACTGGTGCTGATGCCTTAATTGTTTCCAATCATGGCGGCCGACAATTAGACGGCGCAATCTCCAGCATTGAAGCGCTGCCAGGAATCGTGGCGGCAGTTGGCAACGATATCGAGGTTTGGATGGATGGCGGTATTCGTTCTGGCCAAGATGTTTTGAAAGCGTGGGCCTTAGGTGCACGTGGCACGATGATTGGGAGACCATTTCTGTATGGCTTAGGCGCCATGGGTGAGGCGGGTGTTACGAAGTGTCTGGAAATCATTCAAAATGAATTGGATATCACTATGGCATTTACCGGACATCGCGATATTCAAAATGTAACTAAAGATATTTTGTATCCAGGAACTTTTTAAATTACACAGATCCTCAACTACCCACTCCTTGTTTTTGGAATTTCATTCCTAATATTTGCCTTGGCTGTTTGGTTTGGTAATGCCATCTTAAGCCGGTATCGTACTAAGGATACTGAGACCTCAGAAGATCTTGGAATTATTCAAACGGCGACACTCACCCTGCTTGCCTTAATTATTGGCTTTACTTTTTCTATGGCGATTGATCGTCATGATCAACGTGAGTTGCTCGAGGAGGGCGAAGCTAATGCAATTGGTACGGAATATCTCAGGGCTGATTTGCTGCCTCCAGAGTTAACTATAAGCACTCAAGATTTACTTAAGCAATATCTTGATCAGCGCATCCTGTTCTACACAAAACACAGCCATGAGCAGGCACAAGAGATTGCCCAGAAAACAGATGCAGTACAGCAAAAACTCTGGAATGAGCTATTACCAATTGCTCGCAACAATCAAAGTCCCATGATCATACTAGTGGTATCGGGTATGAATGATGTATTCAATTCTCAGGGCTATGTTCAAGCTGCATGGTGGAATCGAATACCCAATACTGCATGGACTCTCATGATGGCAATCGCTATCTGTGCAAATGCATTGGTAGGATTTGGGGCGCGGAACTTTAAGAAGAACATTGCCCTGTTCATGATTTTCCCTTTTGTGATCGCTGTCTCATTTTTCTTGATTGCTGACATTGATAGCCCAAAAGGCGGTGTCATTCGTATTGAGGCGCGAAACTTGATTACACTGAAGAATGCATTAAATCCACAGACGAAAATCCAAAGCTCTTCCCAAGGCGGCAATTAGCATCACCATAAAGGCGGTACATATGAAACGTGTTGTTGATGTATTTAAGAAACATGGTCGTGAGCTTGTATGGACTTATGTAATTGACCTTCAAAATGATGATCAATTTCATCCTGGCCAACTCGACTTTGAAGCCGAGGCTCTCAGACTCTCGCAGGTGGATAAAAGGGGTCTGCCCAACGAACTCAGCGCTAAAGTCAGGCTAAATTAGGGAAATTACCCATATAGTTGCTACTGTTAGTGAGATTCATGAGTTTTTAGGAAACATCCTTTACTTTTTGATTGGCGCTCATGCATTAGCAGCTTTATGGCAACATTACGTTGTAATGGACGATACGGCTCGTCCCATGTTCAATAAATAGAAAGTGCAAGCATAGGAGTTAGTAAAAGATGAAGCCTTTGTCTAAAAAAGCAAAGATGGCTGTTGGTTGGACGATATTAATGACTGTGATTGGTACGGCAATGCTTCATCAATGGCAATTCTTTGCCATGGGCTGTGCCTCTATTGCCCTGCTCTTGGTTGCTAACCACTACGACCTCCTGAAAGATCCTGAGGACAAAAAATAAACCCCGCTTTTAAGGTCGGGGTTTATTTACTCAAGTGAATGGGCTTTAGAGCGTAGGGTAATCGGTATAGCCAACCTCTTGGCCACCATAGAAGGTAGCGCGGTTATATGGATTCAGCGGAGCATTCTGCAAAAAGCGTTCTGCTAAATCTGGATTAGCAATATAAATACGGCCATAAGCTACGGCATCGGCTAAACCATCCTCCAAAACTTTCTCACCTAGAGCCTGGTCATAACCACCTGCAGTAATAAATTTTCCTTGATAGAGTGATCGGAAGAGCTCTGATGTTACTGGCGCTTCTTCGTTAACTTGATCGCCACCACCCGCAGTAGTTGCACGTGGTTCAATCATATGGACATAAGCTAAGTGATAGCTATTGAGTTTGTTGATTGCTGCAGTAAAGAGCGCAATCGGATCGCTGTCACCAATATCGTTAAAGGTACCGTAAGGAGAAAGGCGAACACCTACACGATCACTTGAGAACACCTTCGTAACAGCCTCAATCACCTCACCTAATAGTCGCAAACGATTTTCAACAGAGCCACCATACTGATCGCTACGTTGATTAGTTTTATCTTGCAAGAACTGATCTAACAAGTAGCCGTTAGCTGAGTGAATTTCAATTCCATCAAAGCCTGCTGCTTTGGCGTTTTGCGCTGCAGCCTCAAACTCTTTTAATAAGCGTGCAATATCCTCAAGACTCATTGCTTTAGGAGTCTCATAGTTATGTAGCCTCCAATCGGCACCATAGGTTTGACCTACGGGCGCAATTGCTGAAGGCGCTTCTGGCACACCCTGCTCTGGATGCAAGGAAGAATGGGAAATGCGACCTACGTGCCATAACTGCGCAACAATAGACCCACCCTTTGCGTGCACTGCCTCCACGATTTCTTTCCAGGCGGCAGTTTGTTCTAGCGAATAAATACCAGGCGTTGCTGGATATCCCATACCTAGGGCAGAAATTTGGGTTGCCTCAGTAATAATCAAGCCAGCACTTGCGCGTTGAGAGTAATAAGTCTTTGCCAAAGGATTTGGTACATCACCGGCAACTGCGCGCATCCTAGTCAATGGCGCCATGACAAGGCGGTTTTTTAACTGGAGTGAGCCAAGACTAACTGGGGTGAACATGATTTCTTTACCAGACATCTGAAGCCTTTTTATGTATGAATGTTGAGATCAACCACTGTAACAAGAATTGATGAATTTTGTTGAATTCTGCAGAATTGCACGTCCCAAGAAAAAAAGTGGGATTAAATTTAAAATAAAGGTCTGATATTTTGGAGATAAAAATGAAAACTTGGCAATGTATCGTATGCGGATTTATTTATGACGAGGCAAAAGGTTTGCCAGAAGATGGCATTCCACCTGGAACCCTGTGGGCAGACGTTCCAGAGAGCTGGGAATGTCCAGATTGCGGTGTAGCGAAATCTGACTTTGAAATGGTTCCGGTATAAGCTAAGCGATTCCCCTGTTGCAGTCTTATTGATTTTTTTGCCCTCATGAGGAGTTTAGCTTTGACTCAAAACACACCTGGTTCATCCACCATTGTCATCGTTGGCAGTGGCTTGGCTGGATACACTCTGATTCGTGAAATTCGCAAATTAGATAAAGATGCACCGATTACCTTGATTACGCGTGAGCCTGGCTATTTTTACTCTAAGCCGATGCTCTCTACAGCCCTTGCAAGCAAGAAAGAAGCCGGTCAACTCATTACCACGGCATCCGAAGGTATGGCATCGCAGTTGGGCATCGATATCATCGTTCAGACTGATGTCAGTGCAATTGATCCTGCTGCACAAAAACTACAAACCAGTGCAGGCCCAATCTCTTATGGAAAGCTGGTCCTAGCCCTTGGCGCAGATCAAATGCGGATACCTTTAGAAGGTAATGCTGCAAATGAAGTGATCACTGTGAATGACCTGGAAGATTATGAAAAATTTCGTCAGGCTATTGTAGGCAAAAAGAAGGTGGCTATTCTTGGTGCAGGTTTAATTGGCTGCGAATTTGCCAATGATTTGGCCTTAGGTGGCTATGAGGTCGATGTGATCGATCTTGCGCCCCAGGCACTTGGACGCTTATTGCCTGAACCTGCAGCCAAAGCGCTACAAGACAAACTGGGTGAAATCGGTGTCCATTGGCACTTCTCTACCACCATCCAAACCGTTAATCGCAATGGTGATGCGCTAGAAATGAAGTTAGCGAATGGCCATTTGATTTCTTGCGATGTTGCTCTCTCTGCTGTTGGCTTAAAGCCTAGATTAGATTTAGCTAAAGCCGCGGGAGTAAAAACTGGAGTGGGTATTCAGGTGAACCGCCACCTAGAAACTAGCTGTAACAATATTTACTCGCTTGGTGATTGTGCAGAGGTGGAAGGCCTAGTCCTCCCTTATGTCATGCCTATCATGCAAGCTGCGCGAGCATTAGCGCCTACGCTGCTTGGGCAAGTGACAGCGCTGAGCTACCCAGCAATGCCTGTCATGGTCAAAACTCCGGCACTACCCACTGTGGTTTCTCCGCCAGCAAAAGGTGCTGATGGTCAATGGAAAACAACTACCGTTGAAGGCGGCATTGAAGCTCGCTTCGAAGCACCTGATGGCAAGCTACTGGGATTTGCTTTAATGGGAGCCGCAACGTCACAGCGGACAACCTTAACCAAGGAGCTGCCCCCACTACTGTAGTGATCTCTTCTTGATAGCAATTGATGTTAACCAAATAAAAAGGCCCGCATTGCGGGCCTTTTTTTATACTTAAGTACTGATTAAGAAACGACTACAAACCAAGTCGTATTGTGTGACTGAGCACTCATCAAGAACAGCATTGGCACTGAGAGCACTGTATTGATGCGGGAAGTCAACATTGCAACGCGTGCTGACTTAGCTTTTACATCTGGCTCAACAGCAACGATACCCAGAGCACGCTTTTGATTTGGCCAAATAATGAACCAAACGTTGAATGCCATTACTAAAGCAATCCACATGCCTAAACCGATTGCGCGGAATGGCGCTTGTAGTGTGAAGGCCTGATGTGCATAGCCATTTAAAATGGCTACGATCAAACCAGTCAGCACAGTAAAGAGTGCTGCCCAGCGGAACCAAAACAATGCTGTCGGAGCAATCACTTTACCAATGGCTGGCTTTTGCTCATCGGGAATTTTTGGCATTGAAGGAATTTGTACGAAATTGAAGTACCAGAGCAAACCAATCCACATCACACCAAACATCACATGTAGCCAACGGAATATGAAAGGCAATTCAGCAGAGCTAAAGTTACCACCCAAAGTGAAGATGATGAGAATGAGAAGTACGAATCCAGCTAAAACAGTACGTCCCAATGAGGTCAAAATTGATGCCATGAAAGGATCTCCTACGATTAATAATGGGTCTAACTATAAACGATTCTCGTAATTTTGCTAGATCCTGCAAAAATGACTAAATCTTACTTAAAATAGATGCTTGGCTCGTTTTGGAGCGCAAAATCCAACTACTGATATGACAAGCACTTTATCCCCTCAAAACCTGAAAAGAATCTATATCCAAGAGGTAGTCACTCGGGATGGATTTCAGGCGGAAAGTGCATTTGTACCTACCGAGCAAAAAATTGCCCTACTCAATCGCTTAAGTCGCGCTGGTTACGCCAAGATTGAAGTGACTTCTTTTACTAGCCCTAAAGCGATCCCCATGCTGGCCGATGCTGAAGCAGTGATGCAAGGGATTGACCGCGTACCAGGCGTTGAATATACCGTCCTCATTCCGAACCTCAAGGGTGCTGAGCGCGCTTTAAGTGTTGGGGTTGATGAATTTAATCTTGTCATGTCAGTCAGCGAAGCCCACAACCAAGCTAATCTTAAAATGAGTCGTGAAGATTCTTGTAAAGGACTGTCTTCTGTGATTGACTTGGCGCACGCCAACAATACTGCCGTGAATATTTCTTTATCGACTAGCTTTGGATGCCCCATGTCTGGCATCGTTTCTTTAGCCGAATTCATGCATTGGGTTGACCGCTTTGCGGCTAGCGGTGTTCGTGGCATTACAATCTGCGACACTACAGGCATGGCCAATCCAGCGCAAGTTCAATCTATTTGCGAAGCAGTACAGACAAAATATCCTAAACTGCAATGGACATTGCATTTCCACAATACTCGTGGCATGGGCCTAGCCAATGCTCTTGCTGCAGTCAATAGTGGAATTGTTCGCTTTGATTCTTCACTAGGTGGCTTGGGTGGCTGCCCTTATGCACCAGGTGCAACAGGTAATATTTGTACCGAAGAACTTGTGCATATGTTTGATCTAATGGGGTTTAATACCAATATGCAAATTGATGCACTATTAGCCTGCTCAAAGGATCTGCAATCTTTAATTGGCCGCACATTGCCAAGTCAGCTTTTAATGGCAGGCAAAGTAGATCAATTACACGTAGCACCATGCCAACCATAATCCAGAAAAGAAGCGCGAGCATGCCATTTCAAATGATTCATAAAGTACTGACCACGCTTGTGATTGCGGGGATGAGTCTTATCTCAACTGTAAATGCGCAAGAATTTCCGCCAAAGAAAACCATCACTATTGTGGTTGGCTTTGCTGCTGGGGGATCGGCTGATAGTGCTGCCCGAGTAATTGCAAAAAAGCTCAGTGAAGATCTTGGTCAAAATGTGATTGTGGACAATAAGCCAGGTGCAGGCGGCAACATTGCCCACGCCTATACGGCTACCGCAATAACAGATGGCTCGGTGATTTTATTTGGATCAATTGGGCCGCTATCGATTGCACCACACCTCATGAAGTTACCGTATGACCCTCAAAAAGATTTAGCTCCTCTGACTATGGGTGTCACCTTTCCAAATGTCTTAGTGGTTATTCCAGAACTAGGCGTCAAGATTTTCAAGGAATACATCACTATGGCCAAGAAGAATCCTGGCAAGATTACTTTTGCATCCACTGGTAGCGGTTCTGCATCCCACCTGCAAGGTGAACTCTTAAACGTACGCGCAGATATTGATACGGTACATATCCCTTATAAGGGTGGCAGCCCCGCAATGGTTGACCTCCTTGGTGGCCGAGTTTCATCCTACTACTCTGCTCTTGCCACCGCAGATCCCTATATCAAAAATGGTAAGTTAGTTCCGATTGCCACTACCGGCCTGAAACGCGCTCCTACCCTTCCCAATGTCCCAACCATTGTAGAGTCAGGCTACCCTGGATTTGATGCTAGCAATTGGTATGCATTTGTAGCGCCGGGGAAAACGCCTGATATTATTTTAGAGAAGTGGAATAAAGCTCTAGTAGCTGTACTTAAGGATAAAACGATTAGTACGCAGTTAGCAGACCACGGCTTAACTCCAAATCCTGGAAGTCGTGAAGATTTAGCAAAGTACATCGCAAGTCAATCAGTGACTTGGGGAAAAATTATTACCGAGAGAAAAATTACAGCCGAGTAAAACCCGGCCGTAAAGGGTAATAAGCTTGGACTGAATTATTGTGCAGTCCAGCCACCATCCATATTCCAAGCAACGCCCCGAACTTCAGAAGCATCTGGGCCACAAAGGAACACAGCTAAAGCAGCCAACTGTTCTGGAGTGACAAACTCTCCTGATGGCTGCTTCTCAGAAACTAATCCAATCTTGGCAGCTTCATTTGAGATGCCTTCTCGCTCAGCGCGCGCATCAACCTGCTTTTGAACCAACGGGGTCAAGACCCAACCAGGACAAATCGCATTACAGGTAATGCCCGTCCGCGCAGTCTCCAATGCAGTCACTTTAGTTAAACCGACAACGCCATGCTTTGATGCAACATAGGCGGATTTTTGAGCAGAAGCTACCAGGCCATGCGCTGAAGCGATATTAATAATGCGGCCCCAGTTACGTTTTTTCATACCGGGTAATGCATGATGGGTTGTGTGAAATACAGAACTGAGGTTGATAGCAATAATCGCATCCCACTTATCCGCTGGAAAGTCTTCAATGCTGGCCACGTACTGAATACCAGCGTTATTAATCAATATGTCTAATGAGCCAAAACGTTTTTCAGTCTGCTTAATGAGATCTTCAATTTCAGCAGGCTTACTCATATCGGCGCCATGATAATCAACCTCGACACCACATGCTTTGATTTTTGCAATCGCTTCGTCTTTCTCGCCAAAGCCATTCACCATGATGTTCACGCCTTGCTTGGCTAAAGCAATTGCCATTCCCAAGCCAATGCCACTCGTAGAGCCAGTGACTAACGCTGTTTTACCTTTTAAAGAAGACATATGAATATTCTCAACAAGTGAATTAAAAAACATAGGATACAACGAAAATATTTAGATCAAATGCAGCCAATGGCCTAATTGGTGCCAAAAACTATCGGGAACTAAGGTTAGCAACCAAGTCATCGTGAGATAGCGCAGTAGTTTTCCAATGAACATGTAGATTAAGCATGGAAACCAGGCCAAGCGCAGCCAGCCTGCTGCGATACAAAGAGGGTCGCCAAAGCCTGGTAGCCAAGACAGGAGCAGCATCTTGGGACCCCGCTTTTCTAGCCAAAGTTGCATGCGGCTATTAGCTGGGCCTTTTAATGACTCAAAACCATTTCGAGAAATCAGTCCTAGCCACCAATCAAGCATACCACCCATGGTGTTACCCACCGTTGCAACCAAGATCGCAATCCAATACATACTGGGATTAAGCTCGGTATACCCAAACAAAATAGGTTCTGAACCAATCGGCAGTAAGGTGGCAGATACGAAGGCACTAATAAAGACGGCTGACAATCCAACGGACGGCAAACCAAACCATCCAAAAAAATGCTGGAGCGCATGATCCATTAAGAGAGGACCCCAGATTTTTTCAGGATCATAATTTGCTCTTCAGTCAGGCCAGCAGATTTAAGCACTTGATCAGTATGCTCTCCTAATGTAGGGGCGCGATAACGAATTGATCCGGGATTTTGAGAAAGCTTAGGAATGATTCCAGGAACCTGGACTTTAAGACCATTCGCTGCTTGCACAGTCTCGATCACACCACGTGCATGGTAGTGAGCATCTTCGGCAATATCTTTTGCCGTATAAATCTTGCCAGACGGGACTTCTGCCAAAAGCAAACCTTTCAGAACTTCATCAAGGCTTAAAGTTTTCGTCCAAGCATTAATTGCCGCATCAATTTCAACGATTCGCTTGGCGCGACCATCATTAAAAGCTAAATCTGGATCTTCGCCCAAATCTGCTCTGTCAATTAAGGTCATCAAGCGCTTATAAATAGAATCGCCATTACCGGCAATCAAGACATACTGTCCGTCAGCGCACCGATAGGCATTAGAAGGAGCAATCCCGGGCAAAGCACCGCCTGCAGGCTGACGTATCGTACCAAACGCCGAATACTCTGGTAGTAGGCTTTCGGTTAAATTAAACACCGCTTCATATAAAGCAACGTCAATCATTTGGCCCTGGCCACCACGAGCGTCTCGCTCATACAAAGCAAGTAACACGCCAAGAGCACCATGCAAGCCCGCAATCGTATCTCCAAGCGATAAGCCTGCCCTCACTGGCACCTCATTCGGGTGACCAGTGATATAGCGCAAGCCAGCCATCGCCTCTCCAATCGCTGCAAAACCGGGCTCATCACGTCTAGGCCCATCCTGGCCATAACCAGAGATGCGCAACATGATGAGTTTTGGATTTGCTTGATGCAATTCTTCCCAGCCTAAGCCCCACTTCTCTAATGTGCCTGGTCGAAAATTTTCAATGACAACATCAGCTTCAAGCGCTAGCTTTCTGGCAATCGCCTGACCTTCCTTGACGCGCAGATCTAGGCAAATCGATTGTTTATTGCGTGATTGAGCTTGCCACCAAACTGATGTTCCCTCATGCAGTAGGCGCCACTTACGTAATGGATCGCCTGCGCCTGGAGACTCCACCTTAATCACTTCTGCTCCAAAATCAGCAAGTGTTTTTGAGGCAAATGGGCCAGCAATCAGCTGACCTAACTCCAAAACTTTGACCCCAGAAAGAATTTGTTGGTGATTCTTTTGCATGAGAAAGCACTTATCCCTTATTTATCTTG
>Ga0114979_10003429_pt1 | contig 10636 bp, 12 predicted proteins | sample S_140625_EF_Meta_FD_87315 | JGI IMG/M metagenome (GOLD analysis project Ga0114979, IMG submission 87315) | Freshwater microbial communities from Lake Simoncouche, Canada to study carbon cycling - S_140625_EF_MetaG | ecosystem: Environmental > Aquatic > Freshwater > Lake | place: Lake... | reverse complement strand
TATAAAAAAGGAGAGCGAAAAAATAGGCTATCGCTGTATAAGCGACTTGATTTTTTCCATTTTCAGATCTACCCCGCGCTCAATAGCTGCAGATGAAGGAGGCACATAAATATCGGGAAGCACGCCTCCGCCTTTTGGGCGATTCTTATTGATTACCAGCCGATAAAGCGGAAGCGAAACCCGCAATTTGGAGTTGGGTAAAGTACAATATGTTATCAGCATTGCCGAGTTGCCATAGTATCCTCCTCCCGTTTCCTCACCTACCAATTTAACGTTTTGTTGACCTTTCATTTCGCCTAAAAAGAGGGTGGTTGCGGAAAAGCTATATCCGCCCTGCACCAAATACACTTTCCCCTCGAAATGATTTTTTTTAATGGGCTCCCATTGTTTTGTTTCAAACCGGGTGAAATGGTATTTCCCATCATCCAGTTTTCTCCCACTGAATAAAAGCCCCAAGGAATAAACCCATGCACTGTTAATATATCTGCTATTGGATAGCGCCTTATTATTTCTCACAACACTATCTGCCACTTTAAAGCGATGATCACTCAAGTATCGAGTGAGCAAGGTGCTATTGCTAACCTTGCCTCCGCCATTGGTGCGCAAATCAATCACCAGATTTTCCGCATTTGCTTTTGTTATTTTTCGAAAGCTGCTCCTAATAAATCTGCTAGTTCCGGAACCCGAAAAACTCCCAAGCCGAATAAATGCCGTTCGGGTAAGGGTATCAATCTGCAACATCCTTTGTTCTGCTTTTTGAATTTTTCTGATTTCTTTTTTGGAAAGGGGTTTGATACCCGGATTCTTATTAATAGAGTCTTTTGTTAAGGAGGTAAGTGCTGAAGCACTCACATTGGAAATCAGCGTATCAACCCGTTTACCGGCCCGGTTCAAGAAGGAGATGGCGTATAAACTGTCTAAGCCGAATACATTTTTATAAAAAGTGCCAAAGTTGCCACTGATTTGCTGGGTGGCAAATTGGTTTCCAGGACCATCACCACTTATGAACCGCGAGAAAGTATCAACAAACTGACGGCCACTCAGCTGATTAATCTGTAAAATTTTGGTGCCCCTCACAAATACCGAATCCCTAGGTCGGAGGCTACTCAGTACTACCATACTATCGTCCCACAATTTTAGATTCAACGGAAATCGAATTGACATCGACAATTGGCGGGAGTATTTTTTTGTGAACGACTTTGAGTTACGAACGGCCGTATGCCCACATTGTATTTTGCTCACATAGGCAGCTACCGTATTTCTGAAAGACACTTCATTCATCGAGTCTTTTACCTGATCCATTGCTACACTAAAAAAACTATCTAGGGTTTGCTGGGGTGTATACCAATACAAAGAAGGGTGATTGGCTTCCAGTATTTTTTTAAGTAGTTGTAAATCTTCCCGCAAAAGCGAAGCAGGCTGTTTAGGTAATTGCGGGGCAAGTTGTTGTGAATAAGCTCCCCATGAAATCAGCAACAATCCCAAAGCAATGAGTGTTCTTGTTGCCATTGCCTATCTGGTTTGAAAGGCGTTCCAGCCCTGAGCCGTTAATGGATAATCGTTGCCTCCTCGGCTAATGAGCTTACAGCCCTCCTCAAGTGTAGTCATATAGCCGATTACACTGATCTCTTCATTCAAAACAATTTTATCATGATCCTCCTGCCGAATGGTAAAAATTAACTCATAATCTTCACCGCCATTCAACGCACAAATGGTTGGGTCTAGTCCAAATTTATAGGCAGCTTTTCGACTGTCTTCGGAAATAGGTATTTTATCTTCATACACCCGGCACCCTATGCCACTTTGATTACAGAGATGTAATACTTCACTGCTAATACCGTCACTTACATCCATCATAGCAGTGGGTGTAATGCCCGCTTCTTGCAAAAAATCTATAACTTCTTTGCGGGCCTCCGGTTTTAATAATCGGCCTACGATATATGATTCGTTTTCGAGGTTAGGCTGTATGGCATTGTTTTCTAGAAAAATTTTCTTTTCCCTTTCCATTAGGGTTAGTCCCAGAAACGCACCGCCGCAATCGCCACTAACACAAATGAGATTACCCGCTTCCGCTGTGTTTCTTTTTACAAACTTGTCGGGGGCCACTTCACCAATTGCGGTAACCGAAATAATTAAACCTTTGCCAGATGAGGAAGTATCGCCCCCTACCAGATCAACTCCATGTTTGTTACAAGCTAGATAAATTCCCTCATACAATTCTGTAAGGGCCTCTACGCTAAACCGATTGCTAATGCCGAGGCTTACTGTAATTTGCGTGGGCATCCCATTCATGGCATAAATATCACTGAGGTTCACCATTACGGCTTTGTATCCTAAGTGTTTGAGCGGGGTATAGGTTAAATCAAAGTGAATGCCTTCAATTAGTAAGTCGGTACTTATAAGGGTTTGCTTTCCAAAGTGATCAATCACTGCAGCATCATCACCTACTCCTAAAATGGTAGAGGCGTTATGTATTTCTATGTTTTTGGTAAGATGTTCGATGAGGCCAAATTCGCCCAAGCTGCTTACTTCCGTTCTATTGTTCATGCGTATTATTTTGGAGGTTGAGTTTAAAGGACCACCTCGCCTCCATTAATGATATGTAAAAGTTCGTTGTGAATTTTACCGTTGGTGGCCAATAGGTGTGGCTGATAGGGTGAGTAAGGGCTTCCAGAAAAGTCGGTAACCGTTCCTCCCGCTTCTTCTACCATTAAAAATCCAGCAGCACTGTCCCAAGCCTGCAGTTTATGTTCATAAAAACCATCAAATCTTCCAGCAGCTACCCAGCAAAGATCAATCGCCGCACTTCCCAGTCTGCGAACTGGAATCCCATTTCTAATTAGCTTTTCAAATATTTGCAGCGGACCGTTGGGAGCATCCAGATACGTGTAAGGGAAACCAGTTACCAGGCAACTGGATCCTACTTTTTCCTTACTGCTTACGCTGATTTTATGATCATTAAGGGAGGCACCCCATCCTTTTTGAGCGAAAAAAAATTCTTTCAGAAAAGGATTATATACTGCGCCCATGATCATTTTACCTTCTTGCTCTAACCCGATACTTACACAACAAAGCGGGATGCCATTAGCAAAATTTACGGTTCCGTCAATCGGATCAATAATCCACTTATAAGTAGAATCCTGAATGATCTCTCCGGCTTCCTCACTCAACAAAAAATGATCGGGAAAGTCTTTGCGGATTGCTTCGAAAATGGCTTTTTCTGCTGCATGGTCTGCTTCGGTAACCAGGTTATTAATACCTTCTTTATTGCTGATAACGAATTGTCCATTGAAAAAGCGAACCATTTCGGATGCGCCGGCTTCTGCGGCTGCGAGCAGGGTTTGTTTAAACATATTGCAAAAGTAAGGCAGGCAAGCGCCTTCAGAAAATAAAATGCAGGTTCTTCCTCTGCTTTATGAGGATTTTTGTGGGATTGTACTACTTTCAACTTTTGCTAACCCTGTTAGAACCGTATGTTGTTATCAGTAATCATTGTTCATTATCGGGTTCCGCTGTACTTGGGGCAATGCCTATGTTCTCTAGAAGAGGCGCTGGCAGGTAAGGAGTCAGAAATTATTGTGGTGGATAACGACTCAGACTCCCAGTTTATAATTTTGCTCAAAAATCGCTTTAAACAGGTTCGCTGGATTGCTCCCGGCGAAAATATTGGGTTTGCGGCAGCCTGTAATCTCGGGTGGAGTCAGTCTTCCGGACAGAATATATTATTCCTAAATCCCGACACCCTGATCACAGCTCAGGCGATAAATTCCTCTCTTGACCGATTGATAAAAAACGACAAATTGGGGGCTGTGGGGTGTAGATTGGTAAATGGCTATGGATATTTTTTACCGGAAAGTAAGCGAAGCCTTCCTTCTTTATTTTCTGCCGGATGTAAGTTAGTGGGTTTGTCTGCGCTATTCCCTCGCTCAGCGATTTTTAATCAATATGCCATGGGGAATGTTGATTCAAGCGAATCATGTGCGGTAGAACTATTAACGGGCGCATATTTATTGGTACCCCGAAAAGCTTTGGAAGCAATAGATGGATTTGATGAGGCTTTTTTCTTATACGGTGAAGATGTTGACTTCTGTAGAAGAATTGCTGTTGCCGGATATACCTGCTGGTATGAAGGGGGCACTCCGGTAATACATTTTAAAGGCGCTAGTTCCCACCACAAGGGCAGGGAATATTTTCATCATTTTTATCGAGCGATGGTAGTATACTGCAATAAGTACTATCCATTCCCCGTAAAAAATATCTTACAGGCTGCTATATTTATCCGTCAACAGTTTCACCAGGGTTATAGTGGTTTGCTCCATATTATGTTCCCCCCAAAATCTTTTCAGCCTAATTCTTATCGCTATTTGCTGGTAAGCATTGGCAGGGAAAGCGAGCTATTCATTCAGCCACTTAGGGAAACGAACAATTTTCATTTTCTAATTGAGGAAATCAGCTGGCATAGATGGATATCAGAGAGTAAAAACACTCAATATCAACAAGGGCAACCCATTGTAGTTTTTTGTATTGGTCAATTGGGTTTGGAAGAAGTGGTAAATTGGCAAGCGAACAATCCTGCCGACCGGCTTTGTTTTTACTGGCATGTGAAAACTGATGGATTGGTAGGCCCTGAAAACGCCCTTGCTTTGGGGCCGAATAACCATTGCGTCAACTAATATGTGAAATCTATTCAGTAACTTTGTTTAAAGTGCTTGCCGATGCCCCTTTTCAGTTTGCAGCTTCCTAACTCAATTCTTAAAGCACTGCGCCTTCCCCAAAATAATCCCCGCAGTCAACAGCTTCGGGTGTTAAAAAAATTGTTGAAAAAAGCGAGATTTACCGAGTTCGGTCAGCAATACCGATTCGACGAAATATTGCTCAGTAAACATGTAGGCAAACGATTTCAGGAGCAAGTGCCTGTTTCAAATTACAATAGTATTTACAAAGCCTGGTGGCATAAAACTATGGCCGGTACGCCCAATGTATGCTGGCCCGGGAAAATTCGATATTATGCGCTCAGTAGTGGCACCAGCGAGGCGGCCAGTAAATTTCTGCCAATTACTACCGACTTGTTGCGTGGGAATAAAATTGCAATGATTAAGCAGATGCTAAGCTTGCGAACCTATGAAGAAATACCGTTGGCTACTGTAGGAAAGGGGTGGTTGGCTTTGGGCGGCAGCACTGATTTACAAAAGGGAGCGGGATATTTTGCTGGTGATTTGAGCGGCATCACAATAAAAAAATCTCCTTTTTGGTTCCAGCCTTTCTATAAACCCGGCAAAAAAATTGCACGCGAAAAAGACTGGAATAAAAAGTTGGAAGAAATCGTAGAAAAAGCACCCCAATGGGATATCGGTTTTTTAATAGGCGTTCCTGCATGGATTCAGATGTGCATGGAAATGGTAATTGCCCGATATCGGCTGAAAAACATTCATGAAATCTGGCCAAATTTGGCCGTTTTTGTGCATGGGGGCGTTCATTTTGAACCCTACAAAAAGGGGTTTGAAAAATTACTCGGCAAGCCAATAACCTACATAGAAACCTATTTAGCCAGTGAAGGGTTTATTGCTTATCAAGATAGGCAATTTGCCAAAGGCATGCGACTGGTTACCAGTCAACACCTCTTTTTGGAGTTTGTGCCCTTCAATGAACAAAATTTTACGGAGAATGGCGATTTGGTTAACAATCCCGAAGTATTAATGATTCATGAAGTGGAAGAAGGGAAAGATTATGCGCTGCTCATCAGCACTTCTGCCGGAGCGTGGAGATATCTGATTGGAGATACCGTTCGGTTTGTTGATAAAGAAAATTGCGAAATTATTATTACCGGCCGTACAAAACATTTTTTAAGTTTGGTTGGCGAGCACTTGAGCGTGGATAATATGAACCGGGCTATTCAGGTTGCTGCAGAAAAACTCAATATCAGTATTCCCGAGTTTACCGTAGCCGGAGAACCGAGCGGGTCTTTTTTCGCTCATCACTGGTATGTGGCTACCAATGATTTGGTAAACCCGGGCGAGCTAGGAAAATTAATTGATGATACCCTGAAAGAATTGAATGATGATTATGCAGTGGAAAGAAAATCAGCTTTAAAAGAGTTAAAGCTGGACGTGCTTTCGGAAAAAAGATTTCTCGATTTTATGCAGTCCCTGGGAAAAGTAGGCGGACAACATAAGTTTCCTAGGGTATTAAAGGGCACAATGTTAGAAAAGTGGCAGGCATTTCTGGCGAAATAGCCAGGGTCGCAACCCGCTGTTAATGATTAAATATAAACAGTTCCGATATGCTGGCTCCGGTGTTGAAAGGATTATTATTAGGCTTTTTGCTCGCCATATCAGTTGGCCCGGTAATCTTTGCTATCATAAGGCATAGTATCAGCCACGGGAAGCTTGCCGGCTATATGATAGTAGCAGGTATTTCTGCTAGCGATATACTTCTATTATTGGTTTCACATTTTTTTACACAACTTTTTCATTCGCTCATGGCACACAAAACTGCCATCGCGATTGCGGGCAGTATATTTTTAATTGTGTTGGGGCTGTACACCTTGTTTTTCAAAAAAATTGCTGTTTCTAACGAAAACAGTTTAATAGACAAAGAATACAAAACCCATCATTATATAGGAATGTTTTTTTCGGGATTCCTGATCAACATACTTAATCCTGCCGTATTTCTTTTCTGGTTTGCGTGGACGGCCGCCATTCATGCTGATGCCGAATCTGCGCCCAATCCACCACAATATCAGTTTATAGTTTTCGCCACCTGCCTGCTGTTTGTTTTACTAACCGATTTGATGAAGGTATCCATGGCTGCAAAGCTACGCAATCAACTTACCCCCAAAGTTCTACGAACCATCAATAAAATATCTGGTATCATTTTGATAGGCTTTGGAATCTCACTTATCGGCGGTGTTCTCTTTTGGGGCTCAAGCTCACATTAAATTCGAAATGCAGTATGAGATTGTTTTTATTGTTGCTGAGTTATTTTGTGATGGTTGAGTTGACTGCTCAGTCGAATTTGCTGGTGTTGAAAAAAAAAGAACAAACCCTGCAAACTTGGTCCTCCGGAAGTTATATCATCTTCCGGTTCACAGATCGCCAGTGGATTGAAGGATTTGTAAGAAAAGTACAAAACGATTCTATTTGGCTAAATCAAGTACAAATAAATCGGGTATTTAATAATTGGGGATTTTATAGTTTCGACACAAGCCAATTGGGAATCATGAAATTTCATGTAAATGAAATTAGTGCGGTGCCTCGAAAAGACTTTTCGAATAACATATTTACCAATGGCAAACTCTTTCAACTAGGATCAATGGCGTTTATTTTTTTAAACGTGTTGAATTCTGCTATACATCAAGAACCCGTTTTTGCGGATGAAAATTTACCCAGACTAGGTGCCGCCTCTGCTGTTTTTCTGATAGGTACTATCATGGCTCGATCCCGCAATACGTATTGGGAGGTGGGAAAAAAATATCAGTTTAAAACACTTCAATTGGGGATAGATAGCAGCGGGAGGAGTGCAGCAGAAAAATCAAACCCCTCTTTACAATAATCAGCATGGCATTACAAGTAACAAAAGGTTTGCGTATCCTGTATAGCATCACAAAAAAGGTGCTTTTGTATGCGTTTGTTTCTTCATTTTTATATATCATCATTGGTCGCTTTTTAATGCCCCCCATAACAATTATGCAAATAACCAATGCCTGGGGCTATGGGTTCAAGCGAGATTATGTAAGCTGGGATCAAATAGCCCCGTCTGTAAAATTAGCGGCCATAGCCAGCGAAGACCAGTCTTTTACCGATCACGGAGGCTTCGATTGGGATGCCATTGAACACAGTTTACGGCCAAAGAAAAAAGGGAAAAAATCTAAGATTCCCTTGGGAGGTGGCGCTAGCACTATAACACAGCAGGTAGCGAAAAATGTATTCTTATTTAATGGGGTTGGTATATTCAGGTATCTGCGTAAGCTGCCCGAAATTTATTTTACTAAAATGATAGAATGGTGTTGGGGTAAAAAACGAATACTAGAAGTATATCTAAATGTAATTGAAATGGGCCCGGGTATTTTTGGTATTGAAGCAGCCGCACAACATTATTTTGGAAAGCCGGCCGCTCGTTTATCCCGTGCAGAAGCTGCCATGATTATAGCTTGTCTTCCTAACCCGAAACGATTTACGGTTAAGCCCCAGAGCGCCCGTGTTGGATGGCGGTATCCACAAATTTTAAGGGAAATGAATAATATAGAAGATGATCAAGATGTTCGCACCCTCACCCGAAAATAGAAATTAGTGCATTTCGTTTGCCGAAATAATTGATTTCACCGAAACAATAGCCTGTTGCAATCGTTCCTCATAGCTACCACTAACAACCTCCCAAGGAGTAGTTTGATTAACAAGCAGGTCCTTATAAATATGAAAAAGCTCAACACGGTTTTTGTCATCGGGATATTCTCTTAGTTCATCTTTCACCCAAGGTAGGTCTGGAGAACACAATAGATATCCATGGTACTGCCTTTTTGCAATTTCATCTAAGATGAAGGGGTGACATTTCCCGAATACATATTCACACCAAACTTTCATCACATACATATCGGTGTCAATAAAAAGTATAGGGGCATGCTGAGTGGTTATTAGGGAGGAAGCATTGATCCAACATTGCTCTTTTTCCAACCAGCTCCAACTATTTTCTATCTGTTGAGCATATTCATTTTCCATGGCAAGCTGCCCTTTGGCTATTTCCAGCAGTTGCTCAAAGGTGTAGGGGGTTCCATTACTGAGTAGATATTCTCTGGCAAACTCAGGGCACCAGCGGGTGTGAAAATGTTGGGCCAGCTGTTCACACAAAGTGCTCTTGCCGGTAGATTCGGGCCCAACGATTACTATTTTTTTTACCATATGGAAAAACTACGGTTCAATGCCATTACACAACGGGGTTTTGATATGAATGTTGCATTTGCTGCCTCGCTTTTTTCTGCCAACTGATTAGTCCGGCTATGGCTAATAACAGCAATATCATAAACTGAACACTAGTAAACATATACCCCTTAACGAAATAAAGCGGAATGGATGCCAAGTTGGTGGCTATCCACCAATACCAGCTGGCCACTTTCTTTTTTGCCATTCCCCACATGCCCGTATATGCAGTTGCAGAAGCAAATGCGTCGGCCCATGGAATGGCTTCAGGGGCAAAGGAGGCTTTTGCCCAGATTAGTGCACCCAAAAGCAATCCATACGCTACTCCAAAAAATAGCAGCTGAAATTGCCAATCTTTTGAATCATTGCTAGTGATGTGCAATATCCGATCTCCAGATACTTGGTCTTTCCGGGTCCATAACCACCATCCATACAAACTCATGATCGTATAATATAGGTTTACACTGGCCTCTCCAAGCAAATGTCCTTTTACGCTGATATAAATAAACAGGATGGTGTTGATTAGTCCGGTAGGATATACCCAAATGCTTTCTTTTCTACTAAACCAAACACTGATAATGCCGCTGATAACAGCCACCATTTCAACGGGCCCTGTTTGTTGCAGGCCGGTATAAAATTCTTGATATAATTGCTGTAATGGCAAGGAAGAGAAGATACTAATTCAATCAGGTTGTACAAACCAGACTGTTATAAAGAAAATTGATAGAGGTGAGGACGCGGGTAATTACTCAGCTTCTGCTACTACTTCTTTAACTTCCGGAATCATGCGCTTCATCATTCCTTCAATACCCGCTTTGAGGGTTATCATAGAAGAGGGACAACCACTGCAGCTTCCCTGTAGCATCAGGTTTACTACACCATCTTCGTAGCTTTTAAATTGAATCGCGCCACCATCCATTTCTACTGCAGGCTTCACATAATTTTCTAGCAATTCTTTCACGCGCTTTACAATATCGTCATCGTCTGCATGCACTGTGTTGCCGGTGGGTTGCATCTGTGCCAACTCCTCTTCATTTACAACTACCCCCCCATTTTCTAGATAATCCTTCAAAAATTGTTTGATTGCTGGTATAACATCTTGCCAGTCTTCGGTTTCGGCGGTTTTGGTGAGCGTAACAAAATTGCTTGCAATAAACACGCCTTTCACAAAGGGGAAGCCAAACAATTCTTTAGCTAACGGAGACGGCGAGGCCAGACTCTCTTCGGCAAAATCAATGCTTTTACCCGGATACAAAAGCTTGTTTGCCACAAACTTCATGGTTTCGGGGTTAGGAGTCATTTCGGTATAAATGCTTATAACAGGATTTCCAGTAGTAATCATAGCGTGTAACGTTGAATAATACAAAGATAACATTTCGGCAGCGCAAAGGGTTCAGTTCTGCTCCGGAAGGAGTTTCCTGTGCTGCTTTTTTCGGATTTCGTAAATTAAAACCCCGCAACAGCCGGCTTAATCAGGTACAATGCGCAGCTTTGCATAATTCAGCATGATCTTCTTTTCGCCATTATTGGTGAAAACAATTGTGGCAACGGGATTATGTGCAGAGCCTTCCATACGGGTAACTTTTCCGAATCCAAATTTTTGATGCTCAACCTGTTGCCCAACCTCTAATCCCGAAGTGTCGCTCGGAGTAAAGTCGGAAGATGGCATATGTTCTATAATTTTAGGAGGAGCAGGCGGTAAGTATGCTGGAGTGGTTGGTCGG
>Ga0114979_10003428_pt1 | contig 10639 bp, 7 predicted proteins | sample S_140625_EF_Meta_FD_87315 | JGI IMG/M metagenome (GOLD analysis project Ga0114979, IMG submission 87315) | Freshwater microbial communities from Lake Simoncouche, Canada to study carbon cycling - S_140625_EF_MetaG | ecosystem: Environmental > Aquatic > Freshwater > Lake | place: Lake... | reverse complement strand
TGGCATGCTGCAAGGAAGCACACCCGCACGGATGCGGGGCGCCGCTGGCATGATGCTGGCATCAGCGACCCTGCTCACCCTCTCGCCTTCTGTGTACGCCGCCCCGCAAGCGGGCGCGCCTGTCGCGTCCTCCGCGACCGACGGTACCAACTCGTCCTCCTACTGGGCAGTCGTCACGGGCAATGCCGTGAACGTCCGCTCCGGCCCGAGCGCGCAGAGCGCATACGCGTTCGGCAAGCTCAAGCAGGGAGACTTCGTCCACGTGCTCAAGGAGGAGTACGGCTGGGCTCGCGTCCAGACCCAGGGCAACGCATTCGGTGACGTCTGCGCGTTCGTGCCGGCTGACCGCCGCGTCACGCTCTCGGCGGACCGCACCACGGCCACCGTTGGCGCACGCACCGAGCTGCGCGCACCGAACGTGGAAGCCGGCAGCTCGCCCGACAAGAGCTGGAAGCAGATCGGCTTCGCAGACGCAGGCACCACGCTCGCCGTCCTCGGCACGGCCGACGGCGAGAAGGAATCCGTCTACAAGGTGAAGGTGCCGGCAACCGCCGAAGCATGGATCAACATGCAGTTCCTGCGCCGCGCAAGCGATGCAGAGACCGCCATGGCGAATGCCGCCACCGCGAACAGCGTCACGACTGCCACGACGACCGTCGCTGCAGCCCCTGCTCCCGCAGGCGTCGTCACGCCGGTGAACCAGCCGAACGCCGGCGCACCCGCGCCGACGCCGGTCACCCCGGACATCGGCTCGAGCACGACCACGACCGCCACCAGCTCGGCGGGCTCGCCCGCGATTCCGCCGCTGCTCGGTCCGAAGCCCGTGAACGCCGCCACCACCGAGGGCACGACTGCCCCCGGCACGGTGGTCACGACCACGGTGACGACCACGCGCACCACCACGCCGAAGTGGGTGTCGAGCCGCGCGACCTTCGACGACCTCGAACAGCAGTTCAAGGCCGTCCGTTCGCAGCCCGATGCGGGTGCCGAGTTCGAAGCGCTCAAGGCGAAGTACGAGGACCTGGCCGCGCAGGACGGCTCCGCCGGCAGCGTCAAGGGCGTTGCCGGGGCCCGAGCGCAGCAGCTGACGCTCCTCCTGGAGACGCAGTCGGAGGTGCAGAAGCTCGAGCGCACCAAGGCGAGCCTCGACACCAACAAGAAGGGGATCGCCGACCTGATCCTCAACATCCAGCGTCGCGCCGACTTCACGGCGATCGGGATCCTCAACGCGAGTGCCGTGTACGACGGCCAGCGCCTCCCCGAGCTGTATCGCATCTGCGACCCGATGACGAGTGCCACGATTGCCTACGTCGAACCCAACGCGGACATCGCGATGGCACCGATGATCGGCACGCTGGTGGGCGTCAAGGGCGGCAAGCAGTTCGACCCCGCGCTGCGTCTCACCGTGATCTCGCCGCTCTCGATCGACATCCTCACCCAGCGCGACACGCCGCAGGTGACGAAGACCGAGGCGACGCGTCCCGTGGAGGATGCCGGCAAGTTCGTGCCAGCGACCACCGCCCCCGAAGCGCCCTCGCCGGAATCCGCCCTCTGCCCGGAGGACTTCACTCCGGCACGCGGCGCGACTCCCTGAGTCGGCCAGGACGGGTACTTCCCAAACAGCATCCGAAGGCCCGCCCCGTGCGGGCCTTCGGGCTTTTTCCAGCCTTCCGTCATTTTGGAGCCTTCGACCGATTTCCGCCGGCGGTCTGTTCCCCGGCGCATCGGCGGCGGCCCCGCTTCGCCCTATACTGCGCCGTCCCGGGGCGCTAGCTCAATTGGAAGAGCACCGCCTTTGCAAGGCGGGGGTTACCGGTTCGACCCCGGTGCGCTCCATTCACCCGGCCGGCCGCGCGCGCAACGCCGCGGCCATCGAGACCGCCGCCGTCTCGACGCGGAGGATCGTCGGACCGAGGTCCACGGTCACCGCGCCAGCAGCCACCGCGGACTCCACCTCCTGTGCGCTGAACCCGCCCTCTGGGCCGATGGCGATCGCCACGCTCGGAGCCTCGCACGATGCCATGGACACGCCGCCCGGATGTGCAAGCATCACCGCGCGACCATCCGCGCGGGACTGGCGCACGAAGTCCGCGAGCGACGCCGCGGGCGCAAGGCGCGGAAGCCACGCCCCCCTGCTCTGCTTGCACGCTTCCAGCAGGATTCGCTCCGCACGCGGTCGGTTGATGTCCGCGGCATCCACCACGCCGTGCGCGGTGATCAGCGGGACCACCGACGAGACGCCGAGCTGGCCGAGCATGTCGAGCGCCGTCGACCAGCGGTCGCCCTTGGGCGGCGCAATGCCGGCCACCACGTCCACGCCGCTGCGTTCCACGCGGCTCACCGCGCCCACCCGCGCCAGCACGCCGCCGTCACGGTCGCGATCGCCGGTGAGCGCGGCTTGCGCGGTGCCGCCGATGCCGTCGAAGATCGTGACGCCGTCGCCGGAACCCAGGCGCCGCACGCCGACGGCATGCTTGGCCTCGTCGCGGTCGAGCGCGACCACGTCACCGACGGCGGGCAGGCGGGATGCGTGGAACCAAGGCATGCTCATGGGGCATTCCGGTGCGGAAGATAGACGTCGAAGCGCGCGGTGCGGCCCTCGAATCGAAGGTCGGGCGCGGGGGCGCCGGCAATGTCGGGCGAGTCATCGGCACGCTTGACCGCCACGCGGAGTCGCGCGGCGCGGCGCGCGGCCGCGAACAGCCGGTCGGCGTCAGGATCATCGCCGACCGCCGCGCGCAGGAGTCGCACGTCCTTGCGCGCAAGCGCACTCGACTTGCGCTTGGGCGGGAACATCGGGTCCACGAGCACGGCATCGAAGGACTGCTCGCCGAGGATCGCCGCCGCATCGCCCTCCACGAACGTGAGCCGCGCGAGGGCCGCCGCGTCAACGCGCGGGTCGCGCGCAGCGCGCGCAAGGCCATCGCGCGCCAGGCGCGCCACAAGCGGCGAGCGCTCGAACGCCGTGACGCGGAATCCGGCAAGCACCAGGAGCCACGCGTCGCCCAGGAGGCCAGCCGTGGCGTCGGCCACGGTCTCGGCGCGTTCGCCCATGGCCCGCACCAGCGGCAGCTGCCGGAACCCGCGCGCCACCGCGGCGCCGAGGTCGACACGCGCGCCCGTGCCGGGGCGGTCGCCGGGGCCGCGCAATTCCAGCACGCCGAGGTGTTCCTCGACGACCAGCGCGCTCGGATCGGCAGGCGGTTCCCACTGCATGGCACGTGTTCTACCGCGCCGGGGCGTCCGGCGGCCCCGTAGACTCCGTCCCATGCAGCGCGCACCCGTCTTCGGCAACGTCCTCGAGATGATCGGCAACACGCCGATGCTCGAACTCAAGCGCATGGACACCGGGAAGTGCCGGCTGTTCGTCAAGATGGAGTCCCTGAATCCGGGGAACTCCATCAAGGACCGCATCGCGGTCGAGATGATCGAGGCCGCGGAGAAGGACGGACGCCTGAAGCCGGGTGGACACATCGTGGAGGCCACCGCCGGCAACACCGGCCTGGCGCTGGCGCTGGTGGCCGCCCAGAAGGGCTACACGCTGAGCGTCGTGGTGCCCGACAAGATGAGCGACGAGAAGATCAGCCACCTGCGGGCCATGGGCGCCGAGGTGGTCATGACCCGAAGCGACGTGGCCAAGGGTCACCCCGAGTACTACCAGGACGTCGCCGCCCGGCTGGCGGCCGCCCGCCCCAACACGCTCTACATCAACCAGTTCGCCAACCCCGCCAACGCAGCGACGCACGAGCACACCACCGGACCCGAGATCTGGGAACAGATGGGCGGCAAGGTGGATGCGTTCGTCGCGGGCGTCGGCTCAGGCGGCACCATCAGCGGCGTGGGCCGCTACCTGCGCTCCAAGAACCCGAAGGTGGAGATCATCCTGGCCGACCCGGTGGGATCGATCCTCACGCCGCTCGTCAACGAGGGCAAGCATGTTGAGCCGGGAAGCTGGCTCGTGGAAGGAATCGGCGAGGACTTCGTCCCCTCCATCTGCGACCTCAAGCTCGTGAACAAGGCCTTCGCGGTGAGCGACGCCGATGCCTTCCACACCGCGCGGGAGCTGCTGCGCAAGGAAGGCGTGCTGGCAGGCTCGAGCGTGGGCACCCTGCTCTGCGCCGCGCTCCGCTACTGCCGCGAGCAGAAGGAACCGAAGAACGTCGTGACCTTCATCTGCGACTCGGGCGCCAAGTACCTGAGCAAGATGTTCAACGACTTCTGGATGATGGACAACGGATTCATCGACCGCCCGAAGACCGGCGACCTGCGCGACCTGGTGGCGCGCCGCCACCTCGACCGCGAGGACTACACGCTCACCCCCGCCATCCCGCTGCAGCAGGCCATCAAGCGCATGCGCCTCTACAACGTCAGCCAGATGGTGGTGCTGGGCGAGGGAGAACGCGTGGAGGGCATCATCGACGAGAGCGACGTCCTCATGGCGCTCCTCGACGACCCGAAGGGCTCCGCCACCAAGCCGGTCTCCGACTTCATGACGCGCCGCCTGGAGACGCTCAAGCCCTCCGCCAAGGTCTCCGACCTGGTGCCGATCTTCCGCGCCGACCGCGTGGCGATCGTCGCCGACGAACATGCCTTCTACGGCATCATCACCAAGATCGACCTCATCAACTACCTGCGCAAGCAGCTTCTCTGAACACACCAATGGCACACGGCAACCTCCACCTCGATTCCCGCGTCATCCACGGCGGCCAGAGCCCCGAACCCGGCACCGGCGCGGTGATGCCCCCGATCTTCACGAGCAGCACCTTCATCCAGGAGAGCCCCGGCGTCCACAAGGGCTTCGAATACAGCCGCAGCCACAACGCCACGCGCTTCGCAGCCGAGCGACTGCTGGCGAACATCGAGGGCTCGAAGCTCACCGACGAGGACGACCGCACCAACGGCGGATTCTGCTTCGCGAGCGGCCTGGCGGCGATCGCCACGGCGCTCGAGCTGCTGGACTCGGGCGACTGCATCCTGTGCATGGACGACGTCTACGGCGGCACCAACCGCCTGCTGAACCGCGTGCGCAAGCGCAGCATGGGGCTCAAGGTGGAGTTCGTGGACATGACCGACCTCGGCAAGCTCGAGGCCGCCATCAAGGCCCACAAGCCCAGGATGATCTGGGTGGAGACGCCCACCAACCCCACGCTCAAGCTCGTGGACCTTCCGGCCGTCGCCAAGCTCGGCAAGGCGTGCGGCGCCATCACGGTCTGCGACAACACCTTCGCCACCCCGCTCCTGCAGCGCCCGCTCGAGCATGGCATCGACATGGTGATGCACTCGACCACCAAGTACCTCGGCGGCCACAGCGACACCGTGGGCGGCGCGCTCATCACCGGCGACAAGGCGCTTGCCGAGAAGCTCCGCTTCATGCAGAACGCCATCGGCAGCGTGATGGGGCCGTTCGACGCATACCTCACGCTGCGCGGTGTCAAGACCCTCGCCGTGCGCATGCGCCAGCACTGCACCAGCGCCGCTCGCATTGCCGCGTGGCTCGAGAAGCACCCGAAGGTCGCGCGCGTCACCTACCCCGGCCTCGCCAGCCATCCGCAGCACGCCCTGGCGGCGCGGCAGATGCGCCTCGACGGCCAGCCCGCGGGCGGCGGCATGATCACCGCATACCTGAAGGGCGGCATCGACGAGAGCCGGCGCTTCCTGGAGAACGTGCACATCTTCGCCTTGGCCGAGAGCCTGGGCGGCGTGGAGAGCCTGATCGAGCACCCCGCCATCATGACCCACGCGAGCGTCCCCGCCGAGCAGCGCAAGGAGCTCGGGATCAGCGACTCGCTGGTGCGCCTGAGCGTGGGCATCGAGCACACGGACGACCTGCAGCACGACCTGGAACAGGCGCTCGCGAAGGCCTGAACAGGATTCGAACAACGGCACGGCCGGACGGCGAACCCGCGAGCCAAGGTTGGCAATACACGACCACCGGCGAGCGTTCCTTCACCATGCCAATCCTTGCGAACATCGCGTTGTGCGCCTGCATTGCGTCTGCACCTCCCGTGGCCGCACCGCCGGCCGGGCCAGCGGCTGCACCTGCGGCCCCCGCCCCCACCGGCGTGCTGGCAGGACCGACGGTCAACGCCACGGCGCAACCGGCCAAGGCCACCATCGTCGCCCGCGGATTCGACGGCATGCTCGAACCGCTCGACATGGAGCCGGCCGCAGCGGCGGTGTTCCGGCTGAACCTCGATGAAGAGGCCCTCCGCGCCGTCGAGGTGCACGCAGCTGCGCGCAGCAAGGCGTTCTCGGAGTTCGTCACCGCGCACTACGACCAGCTCATCGACGCCGGCGCCGACCTCCAGGCCATGCGCACCATGGAACCCGCCGAGCGCGCCGCCGCATTCGGCCGCATCCGGACGCTCTTCGCCGACATGAAGCCGTTCACCGCGCGCGGGACGTTCATCGACGAATGCGCCGACGCGCTGACCGCCGAGCAGGTGACCGAGGCCCGCCGCATGGCGGCCGAATGGCATGCCACGCGCAAGGCGGAACTGCGCCGGGAGGTCTTCCCCCAGACCACCGGCGAACTCGATCCGGCGGCGGATGAACGCCTGGAATTCCGGATGCGCTTTGAGGAAATAGGTGCCATGGTGAAGCGCACCATCGCCCAGCGCGTCGAATCGCGCAAGGCGCAGTTCGAGGACGTGACCAAGCGGCTCGACCTCACGCCCGAGCAGACCGAGAAGTTGCGCGCCCTCTTCATGGAGATCAGCGTGCAGGAGATCCAGGGGAAGCGCGAGCCAGGCGCCTATTCCATGCGCGAGCAGCAGCACATCTTCGGTGAGCTTGCAAAGATCCTCGATGAATCGCAGCGCGCCAAGCTCCGCGACATGATCATCGAGCGCGGGGCTTCACGGCCGGCGAAGTGACCTTCGCCGGCGCCGGGGGTCGTGGCGTCCACGCCTTGCCGTCCCAGACCGAGAGCTCCGGGTCTACGCCGAAAAGCGAACGGGGATCGTCCAGATCAACCTCGGGAAGCGGCGCCGGACCGATGCGCGCGAGCGATTCGCTCCAGCTGCGCGGCGCGCCGGCGATCGAGCCGGACGCCAGCGCGTGGAGCGCCTCCACCTGCACGTCCGACATGGCGGGCACCCCGCTCGAGCGCATGGCGTCGCAGTCGGCGCGGAACCGGGCGCTGCCGCCCTTGAGGATGTCGGCGTGCCGGTCGAGGAGCGCAGCGGCATCGTTGCGTCCGAGCGCCTCCTTGGCGCGGATGCCATCGCCGCGGCGGTAGAACGAGAACGCGCGCACGAGGGCGAGCACCGATTCCGTCCGCTCCGCGGCCTCCACTCGCACGTCGGAGGCCGGATCGAGGAGCGCCGCAACCGCCAGCATGCGCGAGCGCTCGCCGTCGTTGGAGGAGTTCTCCACCAGGAAGAGCGCGGCGCTGCGTCCCATGCCGTGGACATCGATCGCGCCGGCGATCGACGCGAGCGTCCGCGCCATGGCGCGATCCGCATCCGCCGCACCGCCGTTGGACGCGCGATCCACCAGGTCCTCGGCGAGCGCCAGGTACTCGGCGGGGCGTTCAGGGCGCAGCGCAGCCAGGCGACGCGACACCTCGTCGCGCCAGCCGTCGGAAAACGGGACCAGGCCCGCCATGCAGGCCATCGACAGCACGGCACCGGCGAGCACCGCGAGGCGCACGGCGGGAACACGCGCGTTGATCGCTCGACGCATCACGGCACTCCTCCTTCCGGCGCAATGCCCAGGACCGCGAGCTCGAGCAGCGCACGCGACGTGCAATCGATCTGCGCGTAGACGTCCGGCGCGGCGCTTCGCTCCGAGGCGCACTGCACCTTGATGCGCTCCACCGCGGCCCGGCGGCGCGGCAGGCGCTCGTCGATCACCGCGGCATCGATCTCCAGGAGCCCCACCAGTTCCGCCACCGCGGCCTGCGGGCCCGGCGCAGCCAGGCGCCGGCGTTCCTCCGCGCGACGGAGAATCTGCTGCATGGCCTCGGGACGGATCACGGGCCGCGACTCCGCCACGCGGGCGTCGAACCAGGCGCGAAGGGCGACCTCCGGCGAAGCATCCGCGGGCTCCGGACGTCCCGCCAGGGCACGCGTCGCGGAGTTGGCGGAATAGGTGAATTCCTGCGCCACCGAATCGATGCGATGGCGGTCGGAGGGAACGAGCGACGCGTGATGGTCAAGGAGAAGGAGCATCGCCGCGGCGCGGCGGCGGTCGTCCGGCCCGCGCGGAACCGCCTGCCCGGAAACCATGCCCGCAAGCGATGCGGCCTCGCCGACATCGACCGCGGCCGGCACTTCGGCCGCAAGTGCGGAAACGACGTTCGGCCCCGCGGCAAAGACATCGGCAATCACGCCCTGCGCCACCGACCGCAGCTGCGGCGACGGTCCGGTGAGCGCCTCGCGCGCGATGGTGGCGGCGTCCGCCGGGCCGAGGTCACCGATCGCGCGCGTACGCAGAGAGCGCAGCGCAGCGCCGCGGTCGTCCGCGGAGGCGCGGGCACGCAGTTCCTGGTCGAGCTTGCCGTCGCCCGCCGGCGCGCGTCCCACGGTGCGTTCTGTGCGGCCCTTCCAGCGGTCGAGCGCGTCGGGAGCGATGCCCTGCGGGTCCTCGACCTGGGAGATCCGGGCCTCGGCATCGCTCGTGCGCCCGCGTTCAAGGAGCCGTGCACACTCGACCATGGCCACCATCTCCGCGGCGTGGGCGATGCGGAAGGCCGGGTCATCCGCCGGCGTGCGCCCGAGCGCCAGCTGCGAGATCCGCACCCAGCGCTCGACGAGTTCCGGCCGCACGCCGCGGATGCGCGGCGATTCCGCCACGGCCGAGGCCTCGCCTGCCGTGGCTGCCAGCGCGGCGTCGAAGTGCTCGGCGGTGCGCGTGCGGGATGCCATGTCGGCGCGTGCGTCGGACACCATCCACGGCTCCCACCACGTGCCCGGGCGACGTGCGGCCAAGACGCTGGTGAGGCCATGCAGCGCAGCGGCGGTGACGGCGGGATCCTCGAACCACGCGCGGAACGTGCCGGAAAGCTTGCTGCGGCGCGCGGCATCGGCGGTCCAGCCGAGCGAGTCGAGCAACGTCCCGGCTGCATCGGCTGCGGTGCCCGGGCGGGCCATGGGCGCGTTGCGGCGCAGCAGGATGTCAAGGAGCGATGCCACGCGCGCATCGCGGTCATCGCGGAGCGTTCCGGAGGAGGTGGCGCCTTCGGTGGCCTGGAGCCACGCATCCACGGCGTCCGCGGCGGCGGCGGGATCGCCGGCAAGCGTGGCATCCGCAACGTCCGCTGTACGCGGGGCGAGCCACTCGAGCGCAGCCTCGGCAAACGCCAGCGATGCGTCGCCCGCGGAACGACGGTCGAGCGCCGCCAGGAGTCCCGCCGCGCCGCTGCCTCGCCAAAGCGCCTCTGGTCCAGCGGCCTGGGAGCGCTGGGCCTCTTCCAGTGGGCCACGCAGGCCCGTGCGCTGTTCCGCGGAACCAAGGCGCGGGTGAACCGCCGCGATCGCGTCGATCAGGGCATCGCGTCGACGCGCGTCGAGGAGCGGCCACGATCCGCAGAACGCGTCCGCCACGCGCTGCCAGTCCGCGCGGTCCGCATCGGACGACGCACCGCCGGCAACCAGCCGCGCCTGCATTCCAAGGAGTTCCTGCTCACCTGCCGCCACGGATTCCAGCGCATTGCGCGCCCACGCGGGCGACCCCGCCGTGCGCAGGACCGGCGGACGCGCGTAGATGGCGGGAACGGGCGGCGTGTCGCGCGCGCTCGGTGCGGGGTTGGTGGCCGAGGTGCGTGCATCGGTGGATCGCGGCGCACTCGGTGCCGCGCGAGGCTCGGCCTCGGTGCGCCCCGCGCGCGATGCGTCGGGTGCAGCCAACGCGGACTCCGCATCGGGACCACGCGTCACCTGCGACGCGGTTCGGTCGGCACGATCGATCGCAAAGAGCGTCAAGCCGACGCTCACGGCAAGCGCCAAGAGCAGGAGCGCCATGCCGATCAGGATTTCCAAGGCACGGTTGGGCGCGGAGCGTGCCGAGTGCGATGAAGGCAACCCGGCAGCGGACATTGCGCTCGACGCCTCGGATGCGTGCACGCCAGGCGCCGCAGCACCTGGCGCCGGACTCTGCGCAAACCCAGGCTGTTCACGTACTCCTGCAGGCGCACCACCTCCCATCGACGCTGCGCGCATGGCACTTGCCACCACCACCTGCACGTCCACGCCGGCGCGCTTGGCCAGCGATGCCAGGCGCGCGCGCGTGCGGGCGTTCCATCCGCCGCCGGAACGAAGGACGGCCAACACCTGCTGGTCCAGGAGGCGCTGCCGATCGTTCGATGGCTGCGGCGCGTTCAACGCGGGCCTCCTTCGCTCTGCTGCGCCGCGGGCAGCCGCGCATCGAGCGCTGCGAGGCGGATCGATGCCTCGCCGCGCCCGAAACCGCCACCGAGCTGACGCACCTGCTCGAGGAGCGCGCGGGCCTGCGCGCCATCGCGCGCGGCCACCGACTCGATCTGCATGGCCTTCGCCTCGAACCACTGCTCGGTGCCCGCCTTGCTGGCGGCAAGCACGGTGCGGAGTCGATCGGCCGCGCCGGCCGCATCACCGGAGGCGGTGCGCAGGTCGGCATCGGCCAGGAGGAGGAACGCCGAACGCGGCGACACCTCGAG
>Ga0114979_10003425_pt1 | contig 10648 bp, 3 predicted proteins | sample S_140625_EF_Meta_FD_87315 | JGI IMG/M metagenome (GOLD analysis project Ga0114979, IMG submission 87315) | Freshwater microbial communities from Lake Simoncouche, Canada to study carbon cycling - S_140625_EF_MetaG | ecosystem: Environmental > Aquatic > Freshwater > Lake | place: Lake... | reverse complement strand
CTACTAATCCGGTAGATATGGTATTCTTTGCATTTAATGATAATCATTCCAAGGATCAACCTTTAGACAAAGGATCGTACGTTAGAACTTGGGGAATATACAGGGTAGATATACAGACAATTGAAACAGAGACAGGTGCTAGGATACAGCAAGCACATAATATCGATCCGGTGACTTCATCAACATGGATCGATCCCCCTGCAAGTGCGACGGGACCCACAGGACCCACTGCAATAGCACTTGCTAAAAGAATTTATAACCGACGAACAAAGTACAAGAGCAAACATCAGGGAGCTTTTGACATGACCGCGTTTCTAAACTATCACAATATCCCATTACATATGACAGACACGCGCAATGACTTAATATTTAGAACAGAATATCCTGATATACAAGTATCAACTCTTCCGGGTATAGCTCAATTTGTGGGTGGAAGGTCGTATATCTTTACAATTAAAGCAGGCGGTTATACTAATAATGTAGATTTTTTAATAAATAATACTATTCCATATAGCGGAGATGATATTTTCTTATCTTCATTAAAGTTCGTAAACTTGAACTCGATAAAAGTTGCGGGAGTTGCAACGAGAGATTTGAATAATCTTAGGTTTGATGTTATTGATATAAACAGTCCAGCAACTACTATTGGAACGATCACAAATGCTTTTATATCCCGAGGATATATTTCGATAGTTGTCCCTATAACAGGATATGTCGTACCACCCCCAGGACCCACAGGACCCACAGGACCTTCTGACGGGGTTCCAATAGTTGATGCTTCTACAGGTGCTAGATTTGCTGTAGTCATGCCAGCTATAGTTCCGGCCGTAGCTCTATCGAGATTCGAATATGGTAAATCATATGCTGTCAGAGTCAGTTATACTGGCGGTCCGACCTTTATAACCGAACCTGTTACATTTGAAACGCAAATAGCGTCATTCGGTTATGGTGGATACGATAAAGTCAAGCTAGATATACTATGGTTCGAAACAGAAACACGAAAATTAGAAGATATTCCACTCGCAGAGTTGCCATTGGAATCTACATTAAATACAGGCGTGGCTACTGCAACACCTTCTTTTTTTGCAAACATAGACAGCGCAGATGTAAGTCTTTATAAATATACAGGTACTTTTAATACAGCTGTTGCCAATCGTCTCGCTCCGAGTATTATCAACTACGAAGTAGATCCTACCATAGATGGAAATACAAGCACCGTATTTACAATTGAGGATCCACAGGAAGATATAGATAACTATGATACGACTAGCTATTCTTTGAGCAACTATTATGGAACTAATATATTCATGAAGGTGCTTTACAAGTCAACTGTTCCTGCTAAACGTCTAGTTGGGTCAGTTATGTCAAAAACAACTGTGAATCAATCATTAACTCTAGTTGGAACTGTAAACAAACAAATACAGTTTGAGGATCCAGTTATTTCGAATGCCTACATAAATATTGCTCAAACGCTCATTTTTGGAGTATTAACTATCAATAACGAAGATGGTCCTGATTTTAAATACGCAGGTATCGATTTTACAGCGATTGTACCCAAACTCTTAGATAGTAGTGACAATGTCATTTCTTCTACTACACTAGTAGGCGGAAGGTATACGTTAACCAGTACATCTTTAAATTTGATAAATAATACACAATATAAGATAGCATTCTATGCTAGACGTATTATTTCGGGAGGAGCGGCGTTCGACGTTCTCATTGTTTCAAGCTCTTATAGATATCTAGACTATTCAGATATATCTTTTACATTAGTATTTATCGATGATCAACACCTAAAGGTTATAGCAAGTTTCCCAGCATATTCCACGAAACAGAGAATTAAACTTGAATTATATGGTTCTAATACGTCTGATATCCTCGGGCAACAGATTAGTTTAACGAGCCAATGTACCTCTCCGGCATTTTTTATATCAAAAGGGAGTACTCAACAAATAATAGAACTAAAGGACCCATTCAAATTTAAGATAGGAAACTATTACAGCGTTAACACGACAATTTACGCATATGATGACGGAACATATTCAGATACCGTAGTAGCAAGAACTCCAACCATAAATTCATATGCCAACAGATTTATATATAGCAACTGCGATATATCGACTGAAACTAATATATATAGCGGAGTGTTAACCGTAACGATAGTATTTTTGACATATCTCGGATCCAATATTTCCGCTAAGATAAATATTGTTAGTGATCAAGATGTTACATATGTAAGAAAGAATATAACTCTTGCTGCAACTGGAAATACATCGACTTCTATTATACCTATAACTTCCGCAGATTTTATTGGTTCATTTACTTCATTTAATCCAGGTGATAGCTATTTTGTATTTTTAGAACTTGGAGATGACTACACGACTCCAAACGTCCCATTCCAATATAACCCTATAACATTAAGAGTACTAAGCGCAGCTTCAACTACAACGGGTGCTACCACTAAAGTAAATAGCTTTGAGCTTGATTGGGGGGGTCCAGCCGGTCCATTGCCTGGGAAAGCGTACGTAGTTTTAAAAGCTGATGGATCGGAAATTTCTCCGGAAATAGATGTAACTACTGCAACACTGACTTGTAGCTTTCCGGGAAGCTACCTAACTGGTAATCTGTATAGTTTTATCGTAGTATACGGAACGCGAATACTTGTTTCTTATGACTTTTATTATGCCCAAATTACTCAGAACGCAACAAACTATAAGTTCATAGATGATGAAGGAGATGCCATAGGAGAGAATCTTGGATATTTAACTGCAAATCTAACATTATCAGGGCTTCCACCACACGTAAGTTTAAAGTTTGAACTATATGAATTTGACGTTGCGGCTTCTCAGTTAGATGGTGTTCTTATTACTAGTAATACAGTCAGTCATACTCCCCAATCTTACAGTGGAGTAATAACGTTCAAAACGCAATACCTTAGAATAAACAAGTATTATAATGTGAAATATGTTGGAGGAGACTTTTTCTTTCCAAATAACATTATATATTCACCAAAAGGATACGATATTATCGTCATCGCAGGAGCTAGTAATCAAGTTGGTCAGGACACAGATAGTACGCGAGGTGATATTGCATCATATATTATTCCAAGAGAACGTGGGGGTTATCCTCAACTTACATCAGAAGAACTAACACTGCCATTGATAGATAAAAATAACAAAGTCGTTAAAATCTATAATTTACAAGCCGGTGGAATATATGGGATAAGTCCCTTGGCAAACGAGGATATTCCGTCGTTACATCGTGCGATTGCACCGTTTCAACAGTTTTCGTCTAATTCAACCGGTTCTCCATATGGTATAACTGCTGGATATGAGTTTGCTAAATATTATGCGTCTTCAAACTTACTGAGAAGTAATAGACGAGTTGTTGTTGTTAATGAAGCGATTCCCTCATCTGCATTTTTATTAACTCCAAGTGGATCTACTGGATTATCGTGGAATGCTACGAGTGGAGGATATACCGGCAGCTACTTCACTAATATAAAAAATGGGATTAGATCTACATCAATACGAAACACATATTCGAACATAGTTCCAGATAACACCAAACTTACACATGCGAATATAGGCAGATCACCAAAACTCGGATGTAAGATATCATTAGTAGACGGGTCTATGGCTTATTCAAAACAGATCGTTGACAACTTTCAGTACTGTTATTTTGTAGAGGACACCATGTTAAATAGCATTCATCCTAATCAGGGAAATGTTTTAGTTGCATTACCAGGGACCCTTTCTATTTTAGACGCAGGTATAAGATCGTACATACAGAATGAGTTAAAGTCGCTAAATGGGACATCTGTTTCGGGACACACAAGATTTCCATTTGAAACTGGATATACCCCTACAGCAAACGAGTATAACTTTGATGCATTTAAAAATGTTATGAACTTCATTGTTGAAAATGAGCTTACTCTTCGTATCAACGGATTGGTTGGCCCGGGTTCTACAAGTTGGTTGGGTGCATTATCAAGAAGCAACGCTATCTACGCTATTATGAGACACTGTTATACAGTTGTAAAATGGTTCAATAGCAACTATCCAGATACTGTATTTGCATACGATGTAATCAGAAATCATATAACAGGAGACGCTGCTAATGCTGGGGTATACAACAAGGCATATGCTACATCATCTACAGATACATTGTATGCTGAAGCCGCATTTATAGGAGCATATGCTGCCTTAAAGGCTACGACGTCTACTTCCGACTTAACATGGACAGAATCCCTTGTTGATGAAATATCGATAAGATTCCCATATCTGAGAGGCGATGCAGAGTATGGTATAGATAAACATACGATCCTGTTTCAAAGTACACTACAAACTATTTTATCTGCCTATGCACGAGCTTGGTTAGATTTCCCGATAACAGGAATATCTATACAAGGAAAATATAATATTGGAGACTTCATTCTTACGCCTGGCGATCCGTTTGTTAGTGAAACAGGTGGAACCGATAATACTATTTTTACGAATACATTATTCAATGGAACAACTCAGTTTAATCAACGAGATTATCTTAAAGACACTAGAATCAGCTTACTAAGAGACAATGGCGATCCTCGATACATTCAGGGCGTGACTTTATTAGAGAGGATTGCTGCCTTCAGCAATAACAAATATGACCTTGCCAGTGGCTATGTAGCATTTCAAAAGAATCTTCCGGTTACAATAACTGAAACCCAACTTAATGTATCGAACGCTAGATTAGGCAGTGCGCTACCACGTACTGCCGCGTATTGGAACGGTGCAACTTATCCAGAGTTCAGAAGGTTTCAACTGCAATACCTCAAAACACTATACTGGTTAATTAATACGACTGATCTCAATAATGTAAATAAAAGTTATATTGGATTCGGGGAACTCGTAAGCGATCCAGGAAGTCAAAATCTCTCTTCATTTTTCTTCTCAGAGGGTAGCTTATATACGACAAGCGATACTACAGTATTGGGAGACTTTATTCCTTTCATACGTACATATCCATCAACTAACTCACAATATACTGCAAATCGAGTTGTAGCGTTCTTGTGGAATCAGGGTGAAGCAAACAGACCTGCATTTGATACCAACGCAACTTACGAATCTTATTTAACATCTTTAATAAACGGATTAGTTGGTAATAACGACATAAAAAGTGCACGTCTTGATGATACAGTATACCTAATCGGAAACTTATCATACGAACATACTGCGAGAGAGATGATAAAGGCAAGTGCTACAGTTACTTCATATGGCATCCATGACAACGCAGATAACTTTTCGATTTTATCAAGAAATGTTCAGCCAATTACAAGTTTAGGTCTTCACTGTATCGATCCAAATATACCTACAACGGTCAATGCAGGTGGCCAATTTTTTCCAACCATATCATTTTCAGCTCGTTCGCAGCGCCTACTAGGAGCTAGATATTTTAATGGATATCTAGCAAATACAGGAAATACAAGTGGAACATCGTATCCCATTTATAGAGTTGAAACCTCAAGTAGCTCTATACCCATTGAATATGATCTCGATCTAAAAACTAAAATACTGACATTTATTAATAAAGCAACCTCTTACGATTATACCAAACATCCAGTCGGATACATTATACAAACAAGGTTCTATAAACCCGCAGGAGGCTTTGATTCGCCAGATACCGACAGATATGCGATAATAACAGAATACTCTTCGACCAATAAAGCGACAACGATTGATACAACGTCTCCAACCCTTGCGATTATTCCATATTTTGATATGAGTTCTAGTAATATCGTATTCGACAATAATAGTATACTACTTAATACATATAGCGTTACCGGAGATACGGTGTCATCTAAAATAAACTCAATAAATAATGTTATTAAAGCATCATATGTTTACGATAAGCCAGAAGTATTTACAAGGGATTCAGTCGGGAATATTAATGGGATAAATACTAAAACCTTAAGTTCCGATTTAACATCTTACTTGGATACGGTTAGTAGTGATTATACTGCGAATAGTTATAACGGAAGCATAAGCATAGTCGGTACTGTAGTTCGAAATGTGCTGGGCGGGGGCCCTGCATTTTCCATAAGATATGGTAGCTATAGCAGAGTTCCCCCATATAGTTTTGTTGAAACACCTAAGATTGATACAATAACAGCAATTTCCGCAACGACAGTAGAAATCAGTGAAGATGGAAGTGGATTCATGCCACTCGCTACATCTAACTATGTACCAAACGTAGTCAGATTTACGTATGCAAATGGCATAATGTATGCTGGTCATGTTCCAAATGCAGTTACATCTACAGGAACGAGTCAAGTTACGCTCGCTACTTTTCCTGTGGCAGATCCGCAAGTTAGTCTCACATCATCAACTACATCAACAAACGTCACTAGAACTGCGTTTGGACGAGATATACAAGGAACAAATCGTGTTGGCTTAACCGTATCCGCTCTTGCAGGTATATTTACAAGCGAAGGAACTTGGGGAGCAGCTGGGGCATCGTCCTCAGCTGGAGGTGACTATACAGTAACTGGAAATGGTCGGTTATATACAATAGCGAAAAAGGGTCTAGATTGGATTATGTTTATTTCAAGAGCCCGATTTTACACACAACGAATTATTAAAAATACAACAAACTACAATATATTAGGTACTCTGGCAAGCAGTATACCAACTATAAATACCCTTAACCCTCCGTTTAGTTATCCATGCGCAACGGTAGGCTCTCAGTTTTCCGGAATTTCAAGAATACCATTATCGGGAAACAACAAACTACTTCCAATTTCTGGAGTCTACACTCCGACATTTAATCATTTTTTATACTTGTTTAATGCAGAAACTTCAATCATATTCAGATTAAATAACTTAACTGATGCTACGTATACATTATCGTTTTACTTCAGTGTTAAAAGAGAACGTGTTCCTCATGAGTCGGGTTATACACTAGCCTCGGGTTCAACTCTAATAACTACCCAAAAGATTGATACTGGGGCAACTGCTACAGATTATCCAGCATTATATGAAATTTACGATCCACTTCCGATTAACATATTTTATAGTGATCCTACAACTGGCGCCTCACGCACCCCTAACTTTACCTACAATCTAAGATTTAATCGGGGTACAACTACTGCAAATACGTTATACCTACATGGAAATAGTAAATGGGATGGTTCGTGGAGACGTGTATCTTTGACATTCACGATTCCAGGAGGAACTACATTGCTTAATGGAAACTGTTATGTTCAGCTAGGACCTCTTCCATACCGAAATATGATTGATACTTCATTTAACTTTGGAGGATTCGAGACTAATATTGTAAATACTGTATAAATACTTAGGCGAATGTAGAATATGCAGTTCCCCCATCAATAACACCACTTAAGCCATCATACCTCCAAAAACTAGCAGTGACATATTGCGTTGTAGTATCAATAGGAAGTCCAAAAAATGTTATGACTCCAGCGTCTTGATCAAGAATCCACTGACGGGTTAGTGCGTTATTTACTGCTGTTTGAGAAGTAAAAGTTCCTCCACTGTATGTCCAGATCTTTATAGTTGGATTATAGCTCCCAACTGCTAGAGAAGTGCTCGAATTGAAAGGAACTTGTCTCGCAAAAATATTTATCCTTGTTGCGCGATTCATACACGTATAACTTATCCCCTCGTTTTCCATAACAAGAACTAGATCTTGATAATATGTCAGATATGTGTAAGGAGACACTCCTTTGGAAGTCCTTCCTAAGTTCGAAATAGCTGCAGTTCCATTCCAGATCTTAGAAGGAGTAGCTGAAGTAGACGGATGTGATGGGAGATTCACCAACGCTCCCACACCGGGTACTGTAGACGGAATCGGTCTACCAAATATTTGATTTTGGGTTATATTCGGTCTTGCAACTAACGGAATATCACCTAGATAATTTGCATCTGGGTATCCATTTGGACTTCCCAAAAACTTCTTATACAATAGTGCTATATACTCCGAAGTAGTAGGCATTTAGTTATAGTCAAGGCGAGAAAAACTCATGTTTTGTGTGGCAAGTGTTTTAATAGTTACAAATAGTGTGGTAGTCTTTGCAGGATTATAAACAATATTTGGTGCGAATACATTGAATGTTATATCAGAAGAGAAAGAGCTGCTTATTAATCCATCGTACATCGAGACAGCTGGGTTGTTATATTCTGAACTACTTACATCCTGCCCTTCTGTTGTATTTGCAGAAATCCACCTGGACGAATAATCTGGTCCTGTTCCGGAATCAGACACGAATCTGTAATAAACGCCTGGCATTCTGCCTCCGACGTTTATAGCCGAGCTGGTTGCTGGATCTACATATGAAATACCGCCTTCAACATTTCGTACAATAATATTCAATCCAGATGAAAGACTTTGTGATATTGTGAATGCAAAAGTTGTATATTTTATAGTGTCGCCTTCCGTAACTAACGACCTCCAGGTACTATCTAATGCAGTGTATGTTCTAAACTTACCCCTGTAATAAATTAGATCATTTGCATCTGGTCCCGTTATGTAGACGTAAGGCGACACAGATAACGACGTGGCAGTTTCAAGAATAGTTCTATTGTGATTTGCAATGATTGTAGGAGCCGCTACAGAAGTTGATATATAACCGGTTTCATCTGGATAATCGTTAGTTGCATAAATATCTACTGTATATGTTCCAGATAACGTTCCTCCAGGGTTATATTGATAAGAAGTAGAACTATCAGGTCTTGGTACATTGAAATCCGCAGCACCGACTTTTCTTATGGTTATGTAGTAGTCGCCCAGTCCTATAGGATCGCCAGGTACCAGGACATTATTCTGTGCAGGGGGTGAATATGTAATGATCAAACTATTTCTTATTGGGTTTACATTTATATTCTGAACTGCTGAAGGAGCTCCGTGTGGCAACGTAAATGTTCCTACTGGAATGGAAGCTTCATTAGGAGGTTCACTGCTGAAGTTAGAGTACCATATTGTAAGAATGGGATTTGTAAGGCCTGATTGAAATATCGGATCATAATACGTGTATGTAGTTCCACTCGGACCGCTTGAACCTGAACTCAGGTTGAGTGTTAACTTTTGGGTTGCTGCCGGCATAGCTGGGAGTGTAATAGTTCCCCCAGCATGCGTTATCTTTGCATTGAACTGTGTTATCAGAGGAAGTTTGCTAGAAGAGAACCCAGTTTGAGTTTGAAGAGGGTAAGTCCAAGAGAATGTTTTACTCACGCTGGTTGCACTTTCTAGAGAAAGGTTCGTGGGTGCTAATGGGATCCCAAATAGGTCGAAGTTTGCGCTTTTCAATTGGGCCCAAGTTTTTCCAGCATTACCAATCTTGAGTATGTTGTTCGTAGTATCAAATCCTGGTTCGCCATCTACAAGGATTTGAGAAGTTGCTGCCCATTCTGCAGCAGTTGCCCGTCGTAAACGAAACTTCACATTGGCTGTTGCGCACGCCATTTGTTAAACTCCACATACTAATGTATTCGCATTTCCTGCATCATATATTTCTTCACCATCACCATCCACAACGTAACAATATTCGTTGTCTGCACCCCCAGCATCGAATATAGAGTAGCAAATCTTCTGGACCACTTCGGAAATCGTAGGAATACGAGGATCAGCAATAGATGTAAGGAAGAAGGCTTCTAACGAGCCATTCGTAGACCCAGTTGATACGCGTGTTTCCTTAATAGTTTCGCGTTTGCCAGACATTCCATAAACGATTGCTCTCCGTCTACTTCTTTCCGTAAACATAGAGGCGTCTCCACTTTTCGATTGGATATGCTTCGTTCTACCAACTTGCTGTGGGGCCAACATGAAAGGTAAATTTGGCCTTACTGGGGCAGACGGTATGCTATAGAAAGCATAAGCTATCATCAAAGACATAAATCCGATACATATAACGTTCAAGTTCATATTACTCCTCTCACCGAAAACGAATTGTACCCAGCTACGTTTAGAAATATTATCCACAATGGCAGACCTATCCAAGCAGTACCGCAAGCACACTCACCGCGAGCACATTTTGAATCTTCCTGATACTTACATCGGGAGTATTGAAAATGCTAGCGAGGAAGCGTATGTGGTCGACGGAGAATCATTCGTATTGAAGACACTAAAACAGTTCAATCCAGGTTTCTACAAGCTAATCGACGAGTTGCTGGTAAACGCACACGACCATGTCATTCGACTGAGTCAGCGTAAATCAGATAACCCTGTCAAGAAGATTGAAGTTTCCGTCAAGGACAACGCAGTGTTTACAATCCGCAATGATGGCGAGTCGATTGATGTGGAAAAGCATCCCGAGTATGGTGTGTTTATCCCACAGTTAATCTTCGGCGAGCTCCTGACATCCACGAACTACGACAAGGATGAGAAAAAGCTGGTTGGTGGCAAGAATGGTTATGGTGTCAAGCTAGTCAATATCTTTGCAAAGAAGTGTCAAATCACGATTGTAGATGCGAAACGTGAGCTGAAGTATGTGCAGGTGTTCGAAGACAACATGTCTAAGATCCATCCTCCTAAGATTAGCAAGTCAAAGGTCAAGTCATTCGTGGAAGTTGAGTGGACCCCCGATTTCGCTCGCTTCGGCTGGAAGGACGCGCAGATCCCAGCGGACGTTCTCGCGCTAGTTCAGCGACGAGTT
>Ga0114979_10003422_pt1 | contig 10651 bp, 10 predicted proteins | sample S_140625_EF_Meta_FD_87315 | JGI IMG/M metagenome (GOLD analysis project Ga0114979, IMG submission 87315) | Freshwater microbial communities from Lake Simoncouche, Canada to study carbon cycling - S_140625_EF_MetaG | ecosystem: Environmental > Aquatic > Freshwater > Lake | place: Lake... | reverse complement strand
GATAATGTGCCTAATGATAATGCCATTTTATTTTAATTTAAATTTTTATGAAAATAATATTGAGTAATCCTTCTTTTTTGTTTCTGTAAAATTATTTTTAACCGCTACGTCTGGAGTGCCTGTTGGAGTTTCTGCAAGCGTTTTAGTTAGATTCATTAACCCCTCAATCAATTGAGTTGCTTTATTTAATTTGCTTTCATATTCTGCAAACTTTGTTTCGTACGATGCAAATTTTGTTTCGTAAGTAGCAAACTTTTCTTTTGTTATATTTTCCAAACTTGAAAATTTAGCGCCCATATCTTCAACCTTTGGCATTTTCGCCTCGATTGGCATTTCTTCAACGTATGGCATAATTTCCATAATCGCGCCGTTTTCGCCTAATACGATAACCGTTCCGTCGCTCAATTTATGTTCGCCTACTGGAGCGGGTACGCCTTCAATAGTAACAATCCCGCCAACTTCTAAAGCGGTAACTTCAACTACCGTTCCGTCTTCAAGCGTTGCGCTAACCATTGCAACGGGTGTTTGTGTTGGTTGTGCTACTAATTCAGCAAATTGCTCTTTTAATTTTTGTAAAATTTCTGTTGCTTTCATATTATAATATAGATTTAGTCTTCAATAATTGAGTTTAAAAGTTCGCTAATCTTTTTTAAGGCGTTTTCTTCGGCTGAAATTGATTGCTCATAGTCAAACAAACCCTCAACGCTAAAGCCTTTGTAATCGCCTCTTTTTATGCTTTGCCATACTTTCTCATTCTCTACCTAGAAACTACCAAACCAACTACCGTCCGAACAACCCTCAAATCCTTTCATTGGCATTATACCCCTTTCGCTATCTACTAACCAACTTTCAAACATCGTAACGCCTTTTACTTTTTGTTCAGGATCGTGCATTAAATTAACGTGGTTATTAAAGTTTTTCTTTGCCCACTTTATTGCAATACTTTTAATTGTTTCTGCTGAAAACTTAACATAGTGTTCGCCAAACTTTTCATTGTTACGATAAATTAATTCGTCTGCTAACATTAATGGACCAGATACAATTCGTTTTTCTTCGCTGATTATAGAAAACTTATTGCGGTCAATTTGTGCGAGTTTTCTCGATGCCCATTCAACCCCAGCATCGCCACCCCAAGCCAACCACATTAAACGTCCGCAACCGTCCCCGAGTTCTTTTTGTGAGTTTTGGCGATGGCGTTCAAAAGATGACATACGCGAAATAGTATCTCTACTAATAGGCTCGCCATTCGCTAATTGATTCGCTCTTATTTTTCCAACTGCCGTTCCACAATCGCCCCATCCATTTTGTTCAGCCCATCTCAAAGCTATCTTTGCGTTTTCGCTTGCCTCTTTTGGGTAATCGGTATATGATTCGAATTGCATAAATTTACTGCCAATCGTTCCGAGTTCTTTAACTACGTCCGCGTTATTATCATAATGCTTTGTAATTCCTAAATCTTTAATCTTTTGTATTTTTGCTTTGTTGCTACCTGTGGCATAAACCCTACTTTTTGGAATGCCTAAAGTTTCGGCAACTCCTAACATTCCATCAACATCGTTTCGTGCTGATATTATGTAAATAATTTCGCCGTCTGCGATTAATCGCTTTGCAAGTTCTTTGCCTCTATCCGTGCTCAATGTATCGTCATAATCAATCGAAATTTTAACGCCTGCAAAATGTTCACTCCACAAAGCGTTACAAATTGCAACGGCTTGCTCACTTTCTTTGCCTTCATCAATTACATATTTAATACAACGTTGTAAAAAGTCGCTTTCGTGTTCGCCTTTTGAAGGCTCGATAAATTCATTTTTAAACGCAACAAAATCTTTTTTAATTGCCGGCGCATCTACTAAGGCAATGTAATCAACCATTGCTTCATCCTGTAAATTGTCGCTTATTTTTAATTCGTAAATTGGTAATGTCATATTTTTTAATTTATACGTGATGCTCTATTTAATCGATTTATTCGTTCTTGATTTCCGCTAACATCGGATTCTACAACATAAGCGCGAGCCGTTGCCGACGCTAACTGATTTATTTGCCCGCCGTTAATCATTTGAGTATTTAATTGTGGTGGTAATGGTGGGGCGACTGTTCCCCCACCTAATGACGCTGAAGCACTACCGCCACCGCCTGAACTTTTATTTGCCCCTCTAATTGCTTGAATACCTTTTACAACTGACGCAATAGATGAAGCTATTGATAAACCAGCCGTAATATTATTAAATGCTATTGTAGGGATTGCCGATGCACCGCCTGTTAAAATCGCCTGTGGAGTTGCAAGCGCTCCAGCGTTTGCCGTCTTTGTAGCCGTTACAATTTTTGCAATAGCCAAAGCCTGACTTATAACAAGTTGAGCAATAGCAAAACCCTTTCCCGCTTCTGTATCTTTTCCTATTAAATCCGATAATTGACCAAGCGCATTGCCAATACTTTCAAACATTGAAATTTTAGCGTCCATTTCGGCTTTTGCAATAGCAATCCTATCTTCACTTTCCTTTTTTTCTTTAGCCGTTTGTTCTTCTTCTAATTTTAATTTCTTTTCATATTCCGCTTTTCTTATTTCATTATTTTTTGCAATCCTTTCTTCTTCTTTTTTCTGCGCATCATCAATTTGTTTTTGTGCTTCTTCATCGCGCTTTGCATTAATTTCGGCTAATTGAATATCGTATTGTTTGCCTAATTCAATACGCATTGCATTCTTTTCTTCTTCTTTTAATTTACTCTCATTTAATGCCTTTATATCGTTTGTAAATTGCTGATTTAATAAAGCTTCGGCTTTGTCGTTTTCGTCTTTTATTGCATCAGTAAAATTCTTATCCTTTAACGCTTGTAAATCTTTTTGATATTTATCTTGTGCCTCTAATTCCTTTGCTTTATTCGCATCGTCTGTTTCCTTTTTTTTATCGCTCGCCTGTTTGTCTATTGATTGAATTTGTAATTGATAACCTGCCCTTTGATTTTTTAAATTTGTAATACCTTTTTCCGCTTCAGCTATTGCTGAGTCCGCTTCTTCTGCAACTTTTTCAGGATTAAAAACTAAATTCGCCAATCCATTTTTATAATCTTCTAATAAAGTCGAAGTTTGCCCCATTGTGGAACGTATCTTATCAACGGCAAATAATACCGCAGTAATTGGAATACTTAAAAAATTTAATAATCCTTTTAAGATTTCTTTATTCCTTTCAGCAATTCTAACTTGTTCAACTTTGGTAGCTTTTAAATTTTGCAAATTAGCTTCGCCAGCGCTAATTGTTTCATCTGTTTGATTTATTTTTATTTTTAAAATATCGCGCTCCGATTTCCCCTGTAATTTTAAAATATTATCCTGTGAGCCTATTGCGTCTAATTTTTGTTGTTGAATTTTTAGATTATCCGCAGACGCTTGATTCAATTTACTTTGTTCATCGCTAACGCCACCAACAGCCTCTTTTATATCATCCCAATAAGCGTAAATCGTTCCAAGTGCAACAACCAATAAACCGATACCTGTTGAGCCGATTGCTGTTTTAATCCCTTTAAAGGCATCTATTGCAACGCTTTTTAAATTCTTAAATCCGTCCTTCGCTTCTAAAATTGAATTAACTCCTTGACTTAATGCCATTGCGGAATTAACTTTTAATAACAATGCTTCGACTTGTTTTGATTCGCCACCAACTAAACCCATAGCCCCTTGTATAGCACTAAAACCACCCGCAACTCCTTGCAACGCAGTTCCAAATGCTTTAAATTTTGCATCGGGGTTAAAGGCGTCCGCCATTGCTTTTGCGTCGCCGATACTATCTTTTAAATTTGCTACTTTCTTAGCCGCTTTTACCGCCTCGTCGGACGTATCGCCAAACTTTTCACGCATAGCAATTAACTCCGCCGTCGCCTCTTTTAATTGCGATTTAATCGAGCCTACCGATTTGGTTGCTTCGCTACCGTCCACCGTTATTTTTACGCCTACTTCTGTTGTCGTTGCCATTAATATATTTTTATTTCAAAACTTGTATTGCCTAAAACATCGTCCGTTAATGTTGTGCCGTCGTATGTAAATAAATCAATTTTATCTACATTATTATACTGAAAACAATATGCAAAAATTCCATTTTTAGTTTGATTGTTGCCTATTGTAATGTACATCGTTGTTGATGTAAAAACTGAAATGTCCGACAAAATTCTATATTGCCCGTCGGTAAATCTTTGAGTTGTAAATGTTGCTCCCGTTGTATTTTCAAAAATGTTTATTGTTGGTGCGCTCGCGCCTGACTGCGATAAATTGCCTTTCAAAACTTTGTTAGGTACGCCTACCCAACCGCTCGCATCGTTATATTGTAACGTCGTCCCCGTCGTTCCTGTAATGTCTAACCATTGCCCTTCAAACTCATCAAAATATTTTATAATCATTTTAGTATGTTGTATAAATTACTCTTAATAATTGTACCTCGCATAACTCCCCTTCGCTATAATCGACTATCTTATAAAGGCGATACAAAACGCCATCAACCCAAATAAAACGCGTAAAATCAAGCGTATTAATATCGCGCTCCGTTAATTTCATTTTGCACGTTACTAACCTCGAATCTTTGTCGGTTATTTCTGCGAAGTATGGCGAATAATAAGTATTAAATAGATTGTTAGATAATGTGCCTGTTGTTAATAAAAAATTTATTTGCTCTGGTATTCCAAAGTTTAAATCGGATGCGGGGTTAAATGGATCGTCTAAATGTCCCGCATAACCATAAGCCGTATAAGTACCATAAGAAACAGGCACGTTAAAAACTTTTGCGCTTGAGTATATTTTCCAACTTGTTCGCCCTGTTATTTTTTTGGCTTGCATAATTCTAATATTATGCTCAATCATTTCTTCGGTAGTATTATTTAGCTTATAAATCGCTGGAAATATCTTATCGTTGCCAGTATAACCAACCAAAGGCGATGCGCTAAAAATAACTTCCGTTGTGCTCGTATCTTTTGCAAATTCTAACTGATTATCAAAACGATAATCGCCATAACCAACTACAAACTTTTTGCGATATTGCTCGTTAAAATTATCTGCATCCTGTTTAAATTTTATATCATAATATCGAGCGTTGATTTCGCTCATTGGTTTAATTTTTATAACTTGGCTTCTATCTACTTTGTTGCTCCAATCGTTATAACTTGAACGGGTTAAATTATAAAAATCAACATAAGGCTCAATTACTAATTTTTTCTCGGTAAACTTATCCTCGGTTACCATCAAATTGAACATCTTCAAAATAGATGCGAAGAAATCTTTTTGTAAAATTCCCTTAGGCAAACTATCCGAAACAATTAAATTATCATTGTAGTTTGCTGGCGTTAATGTTGGGCTACCGTCTAACGTCATTGATATACCTGTTATATTTACGCTTATTGTATCCGTACCCGATACGTTATCCATTGTTACCGAAAATGTATCATTTGTTGAAAGTGTAAAAAAAGAGTTGAACGGTTTATAATTAACAGAAAAACTAAATGGAACGTTTGTTGTGGCATTTCCTAAACCCCCAATTTGTGATGGTGGCGTTCCAAAAAATGTGTTATCGTTGCATAAAAAAACTCCATTTTTATAAAGATTAAATCTAACTACTTTGTTTCCTAATATTGATTGATTTGATATTCGCCATGTTCCAGCCAATTTTAAATTAACTGAGCCACTAAAAGTTGTTGCACCTGTATAAGTCCAAGTTTTATTATCAGCAGTTGTAAAATTTGACTCTAATTGATTTATAATTGGTATGCCACCGCCACCAATAACTCCAGAAGGTACGCCATTAAAAATTCGCGTTTTCTTATAAGCTAATCTCGATTGATTATTAGGTACAATTAAACGCTTAAAAAAGTTAGTATTGAAAAAATTAGATTCCCAAGTGTAACCCGCACTCGTTATAATCTTGTTAATATATTCACGAACAAAAAAAGCGGGACGAAATGCAGTATAATAAAAACTTTTTTTGTAAAAGTTTAAATCAGTTATTGGCGATGTGTTACCATAATCAATTAAAGGATAATAATAACCGCTACCATTCCCCGCATTGTTCCAACTTGATTCAATATTTGTTACATTATATTGATGATTGTAAGCGCTAAAATCTAAATCGGTTAATTTACTCGCGCCTAACTTTGAGAAAAACCCACCTAATTCGCCAAACAATGCAACCTCGTATTCTACAAATTCGCCGTCAATAATTATTTCTAATAAACGCAAAGTACCTTTTAAAACCTGTAATCCGTTCACTTCGATTCGTGCCTTCGCTGATTTGCTTGCATTAAAATTGTAATTAACATTCGCTCCATTAACCGTATAATTTGAATTAGCAAACTCAAATATATTACCGAGTAAACGATTATTTTTAGATGTGCCCGGTAGTACAATCGTTTTAGTAAAGTTTGTTGTTTTACTATCTAAATTATTTAAATCGTCTATTGAATAGTTTATCATTTGCGAAAAACCCGCAGTAATATCCAGCTCATTATCTTCAATAAAAATCCTTGTCATCGTTTAAAATTGTAGCGTGTTTGGTTTAATTCAATATCTATTTCCAACGCTCTCAACCTGTTATTGGTATAAGTTGAATATTCGTAATTGTTCGCTTTAATAGTAACAGGGTAATAATTGCCGTCTATTTCCGCGTATATCTGTGGGCTAACTATTAATTCTGCAAGCCATTGGTATTCTGCGTCGCTTGGGTAATTCATTGTTAGCTTGTACGAATGATTTGATTTACTACCGTAGTTTATTTTGCTTTCATTGTAAACATTATTAGCGTCGTAATAATCAACTGTTGTATTATTTAAGGTGTAATTTCTTTGTTCAAATGTTTTACGCTCCACGTCCATTGTAAGCCTCGACGCTAAATCAAAACGCGCCGTATCAAACATTCCAAAGGCATTAATAAAATAAAGGTTTATAGGGCTGTATAATGGGTTGCAATCAATATTAACTATAAAAGAATCAACTAAACCTAAATCGCTTATTATAACTTCAACTTTGTAATATTTTACATTTGAATCAATCCAATTTGTTATTGAATAATCTGATAAAATTCTTCTATTGATTGCATTAACTCCAATATCAAGTTGATTATATTTATAAGTATAAGTATAAGCGCTTGTGTCTTTTGTATCAATAAGCGTATTACTATAATTATATTTTTTTATCTGTAAAGAAAAGTTTGCATTAGTATCATAAAAAAAAGGTATTAGAATTGCGTCGGTTAATTTTGCCTTCGTGCTTAATGGTCTATTGGTTAAAAATTTATTCAACTTTTGCCCGATGTTTATTTGTCTACGTTTAAATAAAGGCGCAGAATAATTGTAAGTAGTAACGTTGCCCGATGCTAAATTTAAATATGTTGTTCCGCTATAATCTTCGCCAACCCTTATTTGATAAATCTTTTCATTTAATGTATCTGATTGATTGCATAATGTGGCTTGTGCTGTTTCATTTTTTGCAGGATTAAACCAACCATAAGTAATTTCATTTTTTACAATCGGCATCGCATCAAAATAACCGCGACCATTTGAAGGCTCGGGAAATACTTTTGTTCTAACTAATTGCAAGCCGTTTACATAAACGTCAAAAACATATTTAAAATCTACTTGCCCTGAATTACTACTATAAGCAATCGACCATAAATTGTCCTGAGCGGATGGATAGCCTGAAGGGTTAATTAATGTTATACTCATTTAAAAATATTAATTGTTATTGTTTTGCCAATCGCCTCGCCTAATTCTTTTTCAAATCCTTGTAAACTTTTCTTTAATGTTGGCTCGATAAAATTACGCGGTTTAATACCGTATGATTTTATATTAAAAATCAATCTGTTTAAATCTCTATCAAATTGACTAATCCGTTTAAATTTCTTTTCAATTCCTTGCCCTCCGTACTTTTTAACGTCCGATGTTCTAACTTTTGCCTTTGCACTACGTAACCAATTTGACAAAGATTTGCGCCCTTCAGCGCTCATTGTATAACTATTCTTAAACTTAAAACGACTATTCGGTGATTTACTAATCCAACCCATAACTCCTTCGTCTTGAAACTTTGCATAATACGGGAAACTAATATTTAAAGTTGCCGAACTTTCACTTTGCACTATTTCGTAATCTACATTTTCAATATTACCAGATGCAATGATTTTTTTACTATTTAATTGATTTATCCATTCGTCTTTAAATATTTCAGCACGATCAATTAATAAAGCGTTTATTTCGTTTGTTACTTCTTTAAAATCAAAACTGCCAACGCTACCGATAAAGCCGTTATCTAAATTTATCTTTTGCGATTGTGATATACTAACTGGCATATTTCTTTAATAGTTTTTTTTCTTGTTCGTTATCAATTTCGCGTTTCATCTTTAAATAACTCAAATCATTTAGGAACTGAAACACAGGCAAATCCCACGCCTCATTTATACTAACTCCTTCAAATTCCGATACCATTTTGCAGTTATAAAGCCATCCGTAAACGCGGCTAAATTCTGCATCACTTGCTCCACTTTCGCCGAATCCGTTGCTATTGTTTTGAAATAAGTAGCCGAAGCCTGAATTGATTTGCTGAAAACTGCGTAAAAAAAAACAGCGGAATGATACGCAACTTCAAAATCAATGTCAAGCATATCTTCGGCAACTTGTCTATGATTCTTTTCTTTGCGTTTTAAGCCCTTTATAGTCAATTTTAAAGGCGTACACATCGTTGCCATAATCTTATGAAGGTTGCCTATTATATCGTCGCTGTACGTCGCTAATTCAACATAACGCCCAGAGTTCATAGGTGGCTTTGCTAAATCGTATTCCAATAAATATAAACGACCTTTAACCGCAACATATTTGCTCGGTTTCTTATTATCTAATTCCACGCCGTACGCTTCAAATTTTTTGTTAATCTTAGCGCATAACAAATTAAACTTTTTTAAAGGCATTTTATTAACTTGTTCTTCGCTCATTCCTGTAAATTCCTGAACCAACAAAGCCGACTTTTCTGCTTCGTTAATATCCATTATTGAAATTTTGTATAACTCCTGAAACTTTGAAATTGTAACCTTCATAATATAATATAGATTTTTTTGAAAAAATTAGATGAAACGATAAACTCCAGCGTGCTTATAATTGTTTTTGCATTTATTAGCTAAAGCCAAAGCATTAACGCAATCATCGTGAAAACCTGTTGGCGCATTGTATCGAACACCTGTTGCCGTGTACTGATATTCAAATATTTCCAACTCCGATTTAATTTCGTTATCTGGATAAAATATTTCGCGTTTGTGTATTGATGAAGCCAGCGCTTCCATTAATTGTTGCTTGCTCGATGCCGTATATTTAAAGCCATGCATAGCGTTAAAATGCCTTTGTAAATCTTCGGTAATCGCATCGCCTACTCCCGTGCTATCAATTACAACAGGTTTGCTTTTATCAATTCTTAAAATCGTTTCTTTAGTTTGTGCCCAATCTTTTTGAAATCGGTCAAAGTGTGCAACATTTCCGTTTACATCGAGCCCAATAATAACAGTATAATCAAAGGACTTTGCCAAATCTATTCCATAATACGCCACAGGTAAAACGCTTAAAGGTCGAACGCAATCGATAATGTGTTGATTGCCAAATGGATTGCTCGCGTTTTCCATTGCGTTGGCCAAATACTCTTGTTCAAATACGGCGCTCGGTAGTTGCGTTCGTGCATCGTCTATTTCCGTACGATCAATGTAAGGGTTATCGTAAGTTGTAAATTTAAACGATTGCCAATCTATGCCGTCCGATTTCATAAACAATGAATAAAAATAATTTTTACCCTTTGGCGTTGATACGAACAGCGCACGCCCTTTGTAATCGGTAAGCGTTGGACGTATTGAATTAAGCCATCCGTCTTCGAGATTAGGAATAAAACTCGCTTCATCTATAATAACTAAATGAAATTTACGCCCCCTTAAATTATCCAGACGCTCGCCGGTAAAAAACATTACGTTGCCTTCGTTTGGAAAACTTATTGTTAAATCGGATTTGTTATTTTCAAAGGGTATTGTTTTGACTAACTTATTAAAGAAAGTTTTTGCGAGTTGATATGTTGGTGTGATGTATGCAACTGAATTTCCCTTTATAGCTTCAAAGATAATTTCAAGTTGTGCAAGTTCCGATTTTCCAAACCTGCGCCCACACATCACAACCCTAAACCGCGAAGCGCAGTCGAATATCTTTTGTTGATTAGTGTGAAGTTCTGGTATTGGTATTTTCAAAGTAATAAATTATTACGTTTTCGTAAACTATACGCAAAAGGGTATAATTTGCGCAAAGTGCTGTATTTTATACCCTTTCGCATATAATTACTTTTCGTTTTTGTGCTTATCAATAATACTAACCCACATTAACGAAATCATTAATACTACAATAAACTCAATTAAAAATACTCGCCACATTATAAAATTGTTTTACCTTTTGTTACTATAAATTCTATTTTGCCATCAGTAGTTACTGCGCTCGTTTCTTTCGGCTTACCATATACACGTGTTAATAATGTTTCAAGCGAATATAAACTACCCTTCTCGAGTGATTTGCGCATAGCGTTTGCGATTGTCTTTTCAAGTATCGTGCCCTTTGGATTTTTAAATACTTCGCCGAGTTCGGTTAAATCCATTGCCATCATATTTTG
>Ga0114979_10003421_pt1 | contig 10651 bp, 10 predicted proteins | sample S_140625_EF_Meta_FD_87315 | JGI IMG/M metagenome (GOLD analysis project Ga0114979, IMG submission 87315) | Freshwater microbial communities from Lake Simoncouche, Canada to study carbon cycling - S_140625_EF_MetaG | ecosystem: Environmental > Aquatic > Freshwater > Lake | place: Lake... | reverse complement strand
TTATTGAGCTACTTAAGATGAACCTTCTTTTTAATCCTACAAAGGATTTGCTTAAGTTATTTATGCTAGCAACCTTTGCAGAAAAGATTAATTTTAATTTTAGTTGGATATTCGAGGCATGCAAACGAAAGCCTCAGCAACCACAGCTGTTACAGGAAGTTAGATCTGAGATTATGTTTGAGCGAAATAAGGAGGAGAAGAAGTCACAGCCAACAATATTTCAGAACAGGATGGATGCAGTTATTCATACGGTCTCTAAGATCCCAAGTATTTGTCATTTGCTATCTTTAGTTAACCATGATTATTTGCCGTATGAGTTCCACCCAATACAGGTTGATTCTGACTTATTTTTTCAGCTTCAGACAATCAAGGTTGAGAATGGAAGTATTGAGGAGCTTAAGTTTAGACTTTTTAGCTATTCAAACGAATCACTTTTCTTGCAAACATATGTAGAAACTTGCGCAAAGGACTACGAGAGACATATGTTGAATAAGCTGGGGACAAATAAGTATTACTTTGATATGATGGTAAAACAATCAGGAAAAAGTATACAGAATCCACTTCCAACATCTTACTTAATGTTTACAAAGCATAAGTTTCAAACCTCAAGGACATTTGATAATGTATTCTTTGAGCAAAAGGAAAGTATTAAGACTCATACTGAGTTTTTCCTAGAAAGACGTGATTGGTACGAGAAGAAAGGAATTCCTCATACTCTTGGGTTTATGTTCCATGGTGAACCAGGATGTGGGAAGACTTCAACTATTAAGGCTATCGCAAATATTGGGAAGAGGCACATAATCAATATCCACCTATCTGAAATTAAATCAAAGGAGCAGCTAACCCATCTATTTTTTAATGATGAAATACATGTCTACGATAATGGGAAAACTGAACGATATACAATCCCTGTTAATGAAAGAATGTACGTAATCGAAGATATCGATGCAATGGGTGAAGTTGTCTTGAAGCGTGAATGGAAAAAGCCCGAAGTTAAGAAGGAGATTAAGTTTGATGAGTTTGGGAATATTAAGGAGGATGAAACAAACCCAATAGACCTGTCATTTCTGCTTAATTTGCTTGATGGGACTTTGGAATCTTCCGGGCGCATTATTGCATTATCTACAAACTTTCCAGAGAGAATAGATAGGGCACTGATTAGGCCAGGCAGAGTTGATATGATTGTTAAGTTTAAAAAATGTTCTATTTCAATCCTAAGAGAAATGTTTAATAGCTTTTATGATATAGAGCTAGAAGATACAGTTTTTGGATTAGAGTTGAATTATAAGTGGACACCTGCAGAAGTTAACCAAATCTTATTTAGGAATTTTAGGAGCTACAAAACAGCTCTTGAAGACCTATACTCTGGAGATATGTATGACTTTAGCCAAGGATCTTCTCACACAACTTAACCAATAAATTAACATAATCCCATACAACTACCTTTGTCTCAGGTGACATACTGCTTATGTATTCCTTCAGCTTCGTAATAATATCAATATTTGTTGTATCAACTATTTCGGTATTCACAAAGAATGTCTCATCCCTCGCAACAATCTTATCTTTATAAAGGTCAATTACATCTGTCTTCATAAAGTTAATGATAAGCATAGGGTTAGTAAGTTTCATCAAGTTTATAGTCTCTAGAAATACTGGAAAATCAGTATCACCTGGATACATATTCTTTAGCTGCATCACAAAGTCGTGAAACTGGGAATAGAATGCTTCAATAAATACTTTCTTGCTCATTTACTTATACTCTCGAGATACCCGAAAATTCTTTTTTACGCTCGTTCTCAAGTGCCTTCATTCTCCCCTCTACATCTTCATTAGAACCCGTTTTCGATTTTACTGTGTTCTCAGAAGTAACGGGACCTCCACCTCTCTCCCCACCACCTGTCACGAATGTATACATGCTATTCCCATCAGATGAGAACGATGTAGGTGTAGTCCAGCTTGAATAGGCTTCTGATAGTCTACCCATACCTTCGAAACCCCACTCAGAAATTGAGCCAGTCGCTGTAGATCCTGTCGGTACTCCATCAGTCTTTGTTGGCAGCTCCTTCCTAGAATTAGTAGCCTTGCTTATGAATCCAAAAATATCCTTTCCAACAATTACCTCCTTTGACTCCGGAACAAACAGGGTCGGCACCTTCTTCAAGAATGCAGGGATCTGATCCCTAGCCAAAGATTCAACTAGTACAAACTTATAAAGACTAGACTTGTTCAAAGCCTTTAAGGTCTCGATAATTTGATTACTATGGGGGCACCTCTCGCTGTAAAACAAATAAGGCTGGGACATTCGTTATTTCTTTCTTTTGAAAAAACGGAAAGACATGATAACGAAAAGGTTGTTATAAAACAATGGCGACCCTTTCAATTATCTCCAACTCCAAGTTTAACACCAAGCTGGAATTCAGAAACTTCCCATTAACATTCGTAAATAGCCTTAGAAGAATTGTCCTGAGCGATATTCCTACCGTTGTTATACGTGATGTACAAATTATTACTAACACATCACAAATGCCACACGAAATGTTAAAGCATAGAATGGAGCTACTACCTGTTAATGTAGAACACACAAATACCCAAATTATCAAGGAATGCTCTTTAGAACTAAAGGTAACCCCACAAAAGGATTATAATAAGGTAACTACAGATGATTTTGTTGTAACTAATGGAAGGGCTAATGTCCTCATGAAAGATAGGGAGCTCGATACTCCCCTGCTTTTCCTCCATCTAAAACCCAATGAGGGCGTACATATCAAGGCTAAATTAGCAGTAGAGAATTCTTCACAAGTTTCTAATACCAGTATGTCATTTCATGTAGACCCACAGAAGGCAGAATATGATAGGTCAGCCTACCTTGCTAAGGAAATGGATAAAAGGAAGCAACAAGCAGTCAGTATGGGTGTTGAGTGGGATGTTGAATCAGATAAGAAATTTATTGATGAGGATAATAAGATATTTGATAACCACTATATCCAGCGCTCATACTCTAAGGATCTGACTGGTCGACCAGACTGGATTGACTTTTCAGTAGAAAGCGTTGGAGTCCTAAATGCAAAGGAAATTATAAGACTTGCCGTCCAAAGATTCAAAACTAAGATAGATGAGTGGCTAAAAGAAGCAGTAGATAATATACAGAAGGGTGATGGATATACTATTAAAACTAAAGGCAATCACACTGTAGGCTCAGTTGCCCAGGAAATCATCTATAACTCTGGAGATGTAACATTTGTATCATATGATATCCCACATCCACTGAAACCTGATATGGTTATTAAGCTCGTTACAGATAAGCAACCTGAAGATATACTAAAAGATTTCAAGAAGGACTTTCAGGGATATTGCGAAATACTTGAAAAGGAGCTATAAAATAATGGAGGAGCCACTCGTATTTGATACTGTTGATTTTGAAATACTAGAAACATTCGAACATGAGGAGGAAGTAAGAAGACCTGAAAATCTCAGATTTTTTACTCTTGACGAACAAATTAATGATTTCTTCGAAAAGATGCTCCCTATTAAATTCAGTAGACATGAAGAAAAAGAACTAAAGAGGATCCGAGATCGAATCAAAACTGCTTACGAAGATACAGTTGAAGCAACAGAGACTGACTACGTAATAAAACGTGCAGTAAGAAATGTTAATCTTCCTTGGATTCACCCAGTCTACGCAGAACATGACTACGAAACCTACTCTTATGCGAAAGATTGGATACCAGTTGTCACAAATACTAAGACACCCAACTACTACAATAGATTGGTAGGAGCATTACCTAAACCATACAAGGCTACAGGAACTGGTCGACCAGTCTTTGGAAATATAACTGATAAAGAGGGTAATAATAATATAAATGTCCTGGGTAAATTTATTGGGTCGAAGATACTGATAAATGATGATGGGACAATGACCATTGCTGAAAAACCATTTGATAATAGTGAAGATCACATGAATATGGTTGGTTATTATCTCAACAAAAAACCATTCGAAATTCCACGCCCTATTGACCACCCATTTCTAAAATCTGATAAGCCCTCATTCGTAGAATCACAGGTTGCTTTAATGGATGTATACCCAAGCACAGAATCAATCCTAGAACATGCCATTCCTGTGACTAGGGATCCATACGAGTTTGCACAACCATATCTAAAATTCTTTGGAATAAAGCTATCACAAATTCCTTGGAACTCATGGAGAGAACGGTTCCCACAAGCAGAATACAGAGATGTACCGATTCCAGTACAAGAAATACCTGTAAAAAAATCAGATAAGGAAGATCCTTCAGAAGGTATACTAAAATATTATGATAGCTGGCATAAAGGCTATCACCCAAGATATTGGCTTACGTTGCAGGTTGATGGTGGAACATTATTATCAAAGATCCTACTTTCAGATGCAAATAGCGTCGGAAGCCTTACCGCTTATCCATATTCACCCTTAACATATAACTTCCAAGAATCTGAACCAGAAATATGTACAAAGCTCACAGACTCATTCGATGCATTCCTAGATAGCGGGATTTATCGTAAAGTAAATGGCAAGGGACAATGTATCCCAGTAACCACAATATTACAAGAAAAATCTGTTATTGCCTATCAGGATAGACAGGTATTCAAAGAAACAACCAAACATGATGTTTTATCTGGATATGCAAGAATCTTTAAACTATTCAAATACTCAGATCAACAAGAAAAAATTGAATACAAAAAGTTTGAAGTAAAGTCAGAATCAGAAAGAAAGAAAGATGTTTTTGCTATTATGAATGATGAATCTAGAGAGGGTGAAGATAAGGCAGTTGCAATAGAACTTATATTACGAGATCTTGAACTAAAAGATAAACTATTTTATGATGCTGCAGGTGATTTTGTAGTTTGCTCACATACATTAGAACTACTGCGAGGAGCCCTAGCAGAGAAACTAACCTTTTACTCCCAGTGGACAACTAAGATTGAAGGCTCAAGAGTATGCAAATTCTGCGGTGAAAGTATTAATTCAGATGTATTCGAGGCAACAAATGAATATGATGCAGATGGTGGATTAGTAGCATCCTATGAACCACTAAACTCAGAAATTTCGACTCTTCATTCTCTAACAAGCCTCAAAACTTTATTTGATGAAAATAATTCAGGAGAATCTTTACTCTTCATTACTTTGACTTACCTTCAAATTGTCCCTTCCGAACAACAACTTCTTCAGATCCTCCAATACATACGCCTCCTAACTGCAAATCTCAGATCTAAAGCCAAACAATCTGGGAAAATTTCAAAGGAGGATCAAGAATATACTGAAGCAGTATTCGGTATAGCTGGCGCAGTTGTCCTTATGCAGACACATAACCCAATTCTTATACCTAAGCGAAAGATTGGTAAGAAACAATTTGATTCAACTGGTTATCCACGTGACTCAGATAACCCAGAGACATGTAATACATTATCATCATTAATATCCCTGCTTAGTTTGCTTATGAAATCTTTTTCAATAATTTACAACGGTGGATTATCAATAGTTTTTAGGAAGCTAATAAAAGATACAGAACATCTAAAATCAACCTCACTACGTTGGATTAAAGTTTTCCATGAAAAATTTAAATCATTATTTGAGTCTGCAAAAGAAAGATACGTAGAACCAGAAAAGGAGGAAACAAAAAATGATTTCTTAATTCCACTTGAAAAAATACCCATAAAGCAAGTTAGGCCTACTATCTGCGATACCTACCGCATGTCATCTGTCTTTTCTACTAAAAATGTTATGGTTATCCAAAAACCAGTCCCACTACATCGCAGAATGTATCCATCACCATTTCATAAATCTATAGATATACCAAAGATCAAAACACAATATAAGACTATTGATGAAAAGGATATTAGAAGAAGAATTGAGATTGGTGTAGCAGCTCCATTTACAGATTTTGCAAAGAAGGCTGATGGGCCTGCATTTGTTGCAGTTACTCATCAAATCTTAAATACTTTATCCGGATCCTCTTTCCCAATAAAAGAAATTATAAAGTTTAGATCCCTCGTATCAGAACTTGATATTATGATCAATGCATCTTTATTCAGAGATGCAGCAAAAGGTATATTATTTGAACTACTTTCTGCAATCAAGTCACCACCATTAACAAGATTGATTAACTCTGCAACAAAAAACAATATAACCTTTGAGATATTATTGTTTGATAGGGCAAAAGCAGAGAAGGAGGATTCCGAACTAAGAGCCAAGGAAAGAAACGAACTCAAAGCTGCACTTCGTCAGATGAATGATATTGAACGTGAAACAAGCCAAAATTTACTTGCATTAGGTATATCACAATATATTCTCACGAATAAAGATCGTGAAAAGTTTTACAGGGATTATGTATCTGCAACTGAAATCCCAGATGAAGATTATTCTACTGAACGTGACTACGTAGAAAATGGAGATCTACCAATTGCAGCAGACGGTACACCAATGCAGGTTGATTATGGAAATTATGGCGATATGGCTTCTCGTGATTTTCAAGACTACACGAGTCAAAACATATTTGCAGATGATGACTGATTTAGTAATAATAAATATACTAATAGAAATGAATAATATTAGGATAACAACAGGGACAATTGAGATTAAGTTTAGAAGGCGACACAAGCTTGGTGGATTCTCTTTTTATTTCTCAAACTTAGGCCATAACTGGATTAAAGTAGTTGACAAGGATGAGCTAGTCTCTTATGTCGATGATTTCCTACATTTTATGATGATTAATGAGAAACGTGATTATGTAGAAATTCAAATCCCAACTTTGCCACCACTAAAAATCCATGTAGATGCTTTGGGCTTTGAAGAAAAAGGTAGAATTATTAATCAATTAAATAATTACCTTAATAACCCACCATCTATATTTTAAACTCTGTTTTCTCAATAATATATTTTCTTGCTTTGTAAAGTGATAATCTCTCTTGGAACTGCCGCCTAAAAGCAGGGTCAACAATATCTAAAATTAGTGGATCTACACTTCTTTTAGATTTTTCAACTCTCATTATCCTTCCTACAATTTGGTCTACATCTGGTCGAGAAGTTGCCATCATTAACGTATTTAGTGAAGGTAAATCAAACCCCTCCTTACACATACTATATGTAGCAATTAGGATCTTTTTACTATCCATTAATTTAGTCCTCTCATCTGCCTTTAGTTTGCTTAATAGAATTCCAGTATCTTCTCTAATCTTTTCAGGAAGCATAGTGAATAATGTTTCAGTATGTTCGACTCTATCTGTAAGGACTAATACCTTCCTATCCTCCTCATACACGTCCTCTAGAATTTTTACAAGGAACTGATTTCTTGGCTCATATTCTACAACTTTATTGATCATGAGTGAAGTGAACATAACCCCCTGGTTATTGTAAATAATTTCATTAAATACAGGATCTGGAGGTGTATACTCAAAGAACTCAACCTTAACCTTTTCATCAACTTTATCAGTTTTATTAGATTCGTAAAGTAGTGGGCCAAGAAACCAGTTAATTACATACATAAGTTTATCCTTGCGTTCCGGGGTTGCTGAAAGGCCTAACATATATTTTGAGGTTATCTTTGGAATGGATTTTGAGAATGATTCAGATGCAATGTGGTGGCACTCATCAACAATTACCAGACCAATGTGCTTGAATGTATCTTCTGGATAATTTTTAGTAGATAATGTCTGAAGCATAGCAACAATCATATCAGCCTCAACTTCTAATTTTTCACCCTGTACACTACCAATCCTTGCATTTGGCAGGAACTCCTTAATCCTCTCAATCCACTGATCACGCAGGAATGTATTGTGGACTAATATAATCGTTGGTAACTTCAGCTGAGATGCAATATATAAAGCACAGACTGTCTTTCCACCTCCAGTTTGTAGGGAAATTATACCATCATGCGGCTCTGGTTTTAGAAATGAGTTAACAACCTCCTCCTGGATTGGTCGCATCTTCCCAGTAAATTCCCAATATTTATTATCAGTTTTGGGTACATCTCTTCCTTCTACTTTACCAAAATGTTGTATCCCATAATGTTTAGGCACAAACATGTGGGTAGAAGTTTCTGTGAATACCTTATATCTCTCTACAAATCTTGGATTTACAAATACCTTTGGGATAAACGGCTTAACAGATAATGTCCCCCGCACATGGTGAGCATCCTTGGGAATTGGAATCCTGTATCCCTGTAAGGTCAACATCTTTATAGTATATATTGATTTGCAAATAAATCCGTTATTGAATTATTAGACTGAGATTGCGAGACAATCTTAGAGCCTCATTCGCAAATCTAGAATCCCTGCTTGTAGAAAGAACACCTGCACAGGAGGCAAGCGTAAAAAAATCTACCAACATATCAATATTTACCTGATGTTTGCTTGTGCCTAGCTGCTCTGGTGTTTTTAGATGTACACCCTCTGCTCCACCAATTACATTCTCCGTAAGAAGTGGAAAATTAGGAAATCTTTGTCTCCACATATTTGATAGCTCTGTATCATCTGAAACAGCAATAAACTCCCTCCCACTAAGAGATCCAAGAGAAACCATCCTTGCACATATTCCCTTAAATCTTGCTAGCTTATTTAACCTCCCCGCCCTATCTGTACCGCGCAAGTGAATTGCAATTTTATTTTTTAAATTATAGTTCCACTGCCTATCCTTCACCTTTTGAATAATTATACTTTCAGTTATTCTAAAAACCTGTGCAAAAAAGAGGGTATCGCCATATATGTATCTGTCTGCAATGCATGAATAAACTACAATATCCTCACTATAAATCTTACCAAGTTGGTATATAACCTCTGGATTTTTTGTAATAAACTCATCTGTCAATCTTTGATGCAAATTACCAGTCCAGCAAGGAGGGAATGTTGTTCCTTCTACATCTAGTGAGCACTTAGGCATGTCAAGGTCAAAGTAACTATAGAAATTTTCACTACCATGCGAAAATGTCTTATCAGTCCAATCAACATAAATCTCAAGCTTATGCTCTAATGCATACTTTATGCACATTCTAAGTGATTCCAACCTGTCACCAAATCCTAACCAACCCTTAACAATTAGGTATTTCATTTAGTTTCTATAAGTTAAAACAAATGATGATGCCTGCCGTAGTTGAATTTCTTGGAGCTGCTTTACTAATTTCTGCCGTTGCATTTGGAAAATCACCATTGCTAATTGTTGCTGCTCTTGCAATTGCTATTGCATTTGGCGGTGATATTTCCGGGGGACATTTTAATCCTGCTATTACTTTTTTTAAGTATCTGACAGGCAAGGTATCTCAGACTAAGGCAATGTGGTATATAGGTGCTCAGTACTCAGCATCTATCCTAATTTTCTTGTTCTACTCTAATATGTAAATGCAGCAAAATCCTGCTTTATGGGAAAGAGTTAAGGAAAGAGTTAAACGTGGATCGAAGGGTGGATTACCAGGTCAGTGGAGTGCCCGAAAGGCCCAACTTGCAGTGAAAATTTACAAGGATGAGGGTGGCAAATATAAGGGTAATAAACGAGGTAGTCTCCATAAATGGACAGAACAACATTGGCGTACAAAGTCAGGTAAACCATCATTGGAAACAGGGGAAAGATATTTACCTGAGAAAGCTATTAAAGCACTAACACCTGCTGAGTACAGAAGGACAAGTTCTTTGAAGAGAAAAACAATGAGGATGCACAAGCAGTTCTCAAAGCAGCCAAGAAGTATAGCTAGAAAAACGCGAAAATACAGGATATAAATTTTCAATTGATATCATAAATGAACAGGTCGTTTGATTACAATGGTGTCAAATTTTCACCATCAAAGCCAGTTGCTAAGTTAACAACTAAAAAGAGGGTTGTTCACCTTGACTCCGGTGATAGGGATATACTCCAATATCCTACAAATGGAGATATGGTATTATACCTGCCTCGAGTGTATGAAAAGGTAGTAGGAGTTAAGGTTAAATCTGCAGAATTTCCTGCAATCAACAACTTTTTTACTCACGTAGGTGTAGCAGGTAATATCTTTTCAGCTGATGTTGCATTAACATTTACTAGGCTTCAGTCTATCTTTTTGGATATTGAAAACTTGAATAGGAGTGATGAGACTGCACTTGGTCACCAAGGATCATCCTTTACTGATGGTAACTTTGCAAAGTTTCAACTACCTGTCCTCGTAGAAAGATTGCTATACAATGAGAGCTCATCTGTTCATAATGAGTCGCATTACCAACCTGCTATCCCAAAGCTAGATAGGCTACACATGACATTGCGTACACATGCTCAAAAAGGCACCGGAGCATACATCTATTCTTCTGGTGGTAATACAGCAACAAGTTTCGAATATAGCATAACATTGGAGATAGAGACGATGGAAAACTCCTTTGATGATTACTCCTCTCTGGAAACAATGGTTGGTGATAGGGCTGGATCTGGTTATTGGAATTCGTAAAATGGAATATAAATTAGTTATGTAGTTTTTAAAAACATGGATAGAGTAGAGAATAGGACTCCTAAGACATTACCTCATAGGACATATTTTCACCAAGCCATGATAATTAAGAGAAATAAGATTCTTGCGATAGCACACAACTCAGTTGGCTCAAGGTCAAGGGGATGTGGGTACTCTGATCAGACAATACATGCAGAACGTGCAGTTGTGAAAAATCT
>Ga0114979_10003417_pt1 | contig 10655 bp, 10 predicted proteins | sample S_140625_EF_Meta_FD_87315 | JGI IMG/M metagenome (GOLD analysis project Ga0114979, IMG submission 87315) | Freshwater microbial communities from Lake Simoncouche, Canada to study carbon cycling - S_140625_EF_MetaG | ecosystem: Environmental > Aquatic > Freshwater > Lake | place: Lake... | reverse complement strand
TGAAGCTGGCGAGTGCGTCGATCGCAGAAATCGGCCGCGACAAGATGGGGCTACTGATCATCACGCACCACGACAAACTTTTGGAACATAATCCTCCTCAGTTCACGCACGTCATGTTGGGTGGCAGAATCGTAGAAACGGGAGGCAGTGAGCTTGCAAAAGAACTGCACGATCACGGGTACGAGCGAATTCGCAAAACCTATCCAGATGCAGAAGCCGCGAATCAAGAAATGCTAGGCAAGGAAGAACCGGCAGCAGTCTGATTCCAGTCTCGACCAACTAAGAATACAAAACATTCCTCGGGAAAGAAAATAAACAATCCTATGTCAACAGATATCGCAGCAAACGATTCGATCGGCGAGATCAATAAGTACGATTTTCGCACGGAAAGCAAGGCGGTTTTCAAGGCTCGCAAGGGGGTCGACGCAGAAATCGTCAATCAGATTTCGGAAATGAAGAACGAGCCGGAGTGGATGCGTGATTACCGTCTGAAGGCCTTGGAGATCTTCAATTCGAAGCCTATGCCGTCATGGGGCGGAAGCATCGATATCGATTTTCAAGACATCTATTACTACCTAAAGCCAACCGACAAGCAAGGTCGGACTTGGGACGAAGTCCCTCAGGAGATCAAAGACACTTTTGACAAGCTTGGGATTCCTGAAGCTGAAAAGAAGTTCCTATCCGGAGTCAAGGCTCAGTTCGAGAGCGAGGTGGTTTACGGTTCGCTGAAGCAAGATCTTTCCGATCAAGGTGTCATCTTCACCGACACGGATTCGGCGGTTCGCGAGCATCCCGATTTGTTACGAGAGTATTTCGGAACGATCATTCCAGCTACGGACAACAAGTTTGCCGCACTGAATTCTGCGGTCTGGTCCGGCGGCTCGTTCATCTACGTTCCCAAGGGAGTCAAAATTGAGTTCCCGTTACAGGCTTATTTCCGAATCAACGCGGAGAACATGGGCCAGTTCGAACGTACTTTGATCATTGTCGATGAAGGTGCATCAGTCCATTACGTCGAAGGCTGCACGGCCCCCATGTATTCGTCGGAATCATTGCACTCTGCCGTGGTTGAGATTATTTGCAAACGCGGAAGCCGTTGCCGATATACCACCATCCAGAACTGGGCCAACAACATTTATAATCTTGTTACCAAACGGGCGGTGGCCTACGCCGACGCAACGATGGAGTGGGTTGACGGCAACTTGGGCAGTAAGTTGACCATGAAGTACCCAGCCGTGTATATGATGGAACCGGGCGCTCGAGGTGAGATCCTTTCGATCGCTTTCGCGACGAAGGGGCAACACCAAGACGCAGGTGCCAAGCTTGTCCACTGCGCTCCGAATACAACAGGACAAATCATCAGCAAGTCGATCTCGAAGAATGGAGGTCGCAGCAGCTACCGTGGGCTCGTCAAAGTTGAAAAGGGGGCCAAGAAATCAAAATCCAACGTCGTCTGCGATGCGTTGATCTTGGATTCGAAAAGCCGCAGCGATACGTACCCTTATATTGAAATCTTAGATCAAGACGTGAGCGTTGGCCACGAGGCGAGCGTCTCTCGAATTGGGGAAGAGCAGATGTTCTACCTGATGAGCCGCGGACTTTCGGAAGCAGAGGCGAGCACCATGATCGTAAACGGATTCATCGAGCCGCTCGTGAAGGAATTGCCCATGGAGTATGCGGTCGAGATGAATCGTTTGATTCAATTGCAGATGGAAGGATCGGTGGGCTAGATGACATCTTTGCTGACACCAACGGACAAGGTCGGTTTCAATCAAGTGGGCTTTGAACAATTCCTCGAGCGACGAATCGATCCCATCTGGATTACCGAATTGCGGAAGCAAGCCTGGGCAACCTTTCAATCGATGGATTGGCCGGATGCTCGCAGCGAAAATTGGATGCGTTCGGATCTCCGCGGATTCAAGCTAGACAAGTACCTTCCGATCGATGAAACCGAGCCTCAAAAAGTGGTCGGTGCTCCCGTACGCTTGATCGAAGGTGTTGACCTTGGTGGTTCGATTCGCATGGACAACGGGCTTGCGACTTCGGAGGCACTCGATCAAAAGTACGCTGCCAAGGGAGTGATCTTCGGATCGCTCAGCCGATGCGCTCGTGATCATGCGGATCTGGTCAAGAAGCATTTGCAAAAGCAGATCGAATCGGGAGTAGACCGATTTGCTGCTTTACAAACAGCCATGTGGACGGACGGACAATTTTTGTACGTTCCGAAGAATGTGGTCGTCGATAAACCTCTGCATATCGAGTGTGCTATGGGGGACGGATCCACGGATCTTTCCCACACATTGATTGTATTGGAAGAAGGGGCTGAAGCAACCGTCCTTTTGGAGTCCAACAGTCCTAATGAAACCTCCGGCGGTTGCCACATCGGCGGGGTTGAAATGGAGCTAGGGGCGAGATCGAATCTGCGGTTCGTTGGTCTTCAAGACTGGGGGAACGCGGCTTGGCATTTTGCTCATAAGCGAGCCAGAATCGGACAGGACGCAAACATTCAATGGACGATCGCCGCGATGGGGTCACGTTTTGCCCAAGTAGATCAGCAAGTTCACTTGGTGGGCCCTGGTGCTAGCAGCCATGTCAACGGCGTATTGTTCACGCGAGGTCGCCAGCATATCACCTACAATACGATACAGCGACACGCTGCTCCTCACTGCAACAGCGACTTTCTATACAAAGCTGTTCTCCAAGATCGATCTCGAACTGTCTGGCGAGGGATGATTAAGGTCGATGTGGGGGCTGACAAAACGGATGGATATCAGCGGAACGATAATCTGCTTTTAAGCGATCAAGCGCGTGCGGATTCGATTCCCGGCCTTGAGATTTTGGCAGATGATGTTCGTTGCACGCACGGTAGCACTAGCGGTCGAGTCGACGACGAACTCATATTCTATGCTCAGTCCCGAGGGTTCACCCGTGCTGAAGCGATCCGCATGATTGTGACGGGATTTTTCCAGCAAATCTTCGATCGTATTACGATTGAAAGTGTTCGCGAAGCATTGGGTGTCGCAATCGCTCGTCAGGTCCGCCAGTACGATTAGAAAGTTTCAAAAGGCCAAGATGGTATCCAATACGAAAGATTTCCAGTTTGCATGCAAGCTCAGCAGCCTACAACCAAATCAGCCCCAGACTTTTGAGATCGAAGATCGTTTTGTTATCGTCGTTCTTTTGAACGAGCAAGTTTTTTGTATCGAAGACTTGTGCACGCATGACGGCGGTACTTTCGGTGACAGCCAATTGGAAGGCGCCTGCATTGTATGTCCCAGGCACGGCGCAAAATTTGATGTTCGTACCGGTGTAGCCACTTGCATGCCTGCGACCGAAGCAACCTTGTCCCACGTGGTGAAAGTTGAAGGGGACGATGTCCTAGTTCAACTTCGAGACAATTGAGAAACCCTTTTTAAACTAATGAACGCGCAATGAGTATTTCTGAAGATCAAGTTCGAGACCAGCTTAAGCTGGTAATTGACCCGGAGCTGTTCGTAAACATCGTCGACCTTGGACTGATTTATGTCGTCGACATCCAACCGGGCGAAGAGGGCAAAGAGAACGTCAACATTGAAATGACGATGACAAGCCCAATGTGTCCGGCGGGCCCTCAACTGGTTGCCAACAGCAGGCAAGTCATTGAAGACATACCGAACGTGGGTGTCGTGGATATCAAGGTGGTTATGGATCCGCCTTGGACGCAGGATCGAATGACAGAAGATGCCCGAGATCAACTTGGGATATTCTAAGGGGCTTTAGCTTCTGATGGTTTATGCGTCGGAAGATGCATTTGCGGCAACAGTTCTTCGGGAAGTACCTCGATAATGTTGCCCAACCTAGAGCCTAGAGATGGCCTGTGCGTGGCTCCCATGTTCCAAACCAATACTTATGATAGAACGACTTACCGATTTTTCGGCCACTTATCCGACGACGGACGAATTGCAGGAGGAGTTCCTTGAGCTCGAGAGCTCCGAGGATCGCATTCAATTTTTGATTGAATTAGGGCAATCTTTGCCTGAGTTTCCGGCTGAATATGCCACGGAAGAGTTTCGGGTGGTGGGCTGTCAGAGCATGGTATGGATCGTGCCTGACTGGAATGGGCAGAGATTCCGTTTCGTTGCGTCGAGCGATGCACCGATGGTTCGGGGGTTGGTCGCCGTGCTAATGTCGGTCTACTCTGGAAAGACACCAAGCGAGATCTCCCAATACCCTATCGAGTCCTTTCTTGAAAGTTTGCATCTCAAGTCGTTTCTTTCGCCACTTCGGAGCAATGGCCTTCATTCGATGATTCGTCGTGTGAAAGAGCACGCATTGTCGAAGCAGATGGTACCGGCTTCGCACCAACCGTCCGTGCGTATCCACAGTGACATTCCTGTCGTTGACCTCGGAAAACTCAGCGACCGAATGGATTCCATCCGATCTGACTTTCCAATCCTTGCTGAGCTGAACGAATCGGGAACGGCAATCGCGTATCTTGATAACGCAGCTTCTTCGCAACGCCCCAAGAGCGTCATCGATTCCATTTCGGAAGTTTATCTGGAACACTACGCAAACGTTCATCGATCAGGGCACGAATGGGCGGCTCGAACGACAGAGCGACTCGAGGCTAGTCGCCAAACAGTTCAACGTTTCATCCATGCTTCGGCGAGCGAAGAAGTTATTTTTACCGCCGGGGCGACGGCATCGGTGAACTTGGTTGCATGCAGTTGGGGTGACGAAAATCTGAAAGCTGGGGATGAAATTCTGCTGTCCGAGATGGAGCACCATTCCAACATCGTTCCTTGGCAGCAGCTTTGCGCACGCAAGGGGTGTGTGATCCGCTGGATACCCATTCGCCTTGATTTTACATTGGATGAAGTTGCGTTCGCCCAACTCCTTTCCAGCAAAACGAAGTTAGTCGCATTAACGGCTGTTTCGAACGTGCTTGGTACTGTTTTGCCGGTGGAACGACTCGTCGCTCAAGCTCATAGTGTGGGCGCGACGGTGCTCATCGATGCTGCACAAGCGGTACCGCACGGATCGATCGATGTACAGTTATGGGACGCGGATTTCATCGTTTTCAGCGGTCACAAAATGTTGGCTTCATCAGGTGTGGGCGTATGCTATGGAAAGAAAGCGATTCTTGAAGCCATGCCAGCTTGGCAAGGTGGGGGTAGCATGATCAAGTCGGTGTCCTTCGATGGATTCTCACTGGCGGACTTGCCGCACAAGTTTGAGGCAGGTACCCCTGCCATTGCAGAGATCATGTCCATGAAGCCTGCGGTCGAGTATTTGGAGACCATTGGAAAAAAGCGCCTCATGGAGCATGAGCGTACTTTGGTGGCGAGAGCAGAAGAAGGGCTACGCGCAATTCCAGGAGTCCGAATTTACTCGCCTGCATTAGAACAAAAGAGCGGAATCTTATCCTTTTCAGTCGATGGCATTCATGGCGAGGAAATAGCCAGGGTGCTGGACGGTCGTGGGATTGCGATTCGAGTAGGACATCACTGCGCGATGCCTTTGCATACGAGACTCGGTGTCTCCGTAACCTGCCGCGCCAGCTTCTATCTTTACAACACGCTGGAGGAAGTGGATCGGTTCGTGCAAAGCGTCCAGCATGCGAAGCAGCTTCTTAGTCGATAGATGGCCTTAGAACAACGGATTGTCTATTGCCATGCGAGACCTTATTGTTACCCTTGATACGGATCATCATTACATTAGCTTGCCACAACGAACTCGATACGTATTTGGCTACCGTTGATTCCTAGCGAGTTGTCGAGCTCTAGGTGATGTTTTGGTCCCGACCCCGCGTTATGTTTTGTTAGACGGTGACAAACCCGTTAGTACGTTTGTGGTAGGCGCAGTAGGCGACAGTGCGAAGCGAGCCATTTTTGGATTTTCGGATAAGCAGCAGTACGATGTTTTTCGAACCAACAGCCAACTCGCTTACAAACCCTACCCGCTCGTCAAAGGCTATCTTCGCGGGCAGATCGAAAAGGCAGATGGCGGCGCCGCATTCATGGTGCTGGATGCCATCGCTCCGGATGGCGGCTCCTTCCAGGTTTGCTCGATGCCCGAAGCCCTCCTAGCTTTTGAAAGCAACGCTGCCGCATTGGAGAGTACAACGGTACAGGGACTCGTGGATCCATCGAACTGAGACGACGAGACAACAAAATCGCCCAGCTTAAACGGCATCTTGCGCAAGGAATTTCGTCATTTCGCAACGTGAAAACCAATAAACTCCCTGGTTTATGCGATCGCTTACCTAAAGCGGTCGCACTTGTTTTTGCGTTTGGGCTACGACGTAATTCGGCCTGTTACAGCCCTTGCTTCCGTCGAGTTTATCTCGGCGGAGCAAACAACTGAAAGCTACAAGTGCGAGTACGCCTGCGGAGATTGTTAAACGATGTTGCTTCTAAAATACACTTGATCAACTATTCTCGAGATGGGCGGACGCGGAGCGGGGTGTTTTCAGGCTTCCGTTCGCCCTGCCGTTGCTTATACTACCCAAATGCCATTTCGCGACACCATTATTCCATTTGTTTCAAGCCGTACTTTGGGGTACGTCGCGCTCATGGCGATCGCCGTTGGGATTTACAGCCTTTTACCTGTCGTCAAAGAGTCAAGCAGCTATCGCGACATCGGAGACATTCCATCGGACATGTATGGGTCCCTGTCCCTGATCCTAGGATGTCTGCTCGTTTTTCGCACCAACACCGCCTACAACCGCTGGTGGGAGGCCAGGACCCTTTGGGGAACACTGGTCAACACCGAACGAAATCTTGCCGTCAAACTAACGACATTGGTCGATCTTAACGAAGGCGATCGGAACTTTTTAAAGGACAGCCTTTCGCAGTTTCCACAACAGCTCATGGTCCATTTGCGATCTCCACGAGCGTCTACCACGCATGTTCCGATAAATAATGTTCGCAAGGTTTACGAATGGATGGGTCAGGAACGGAAGACGGGTAAATTGGATGCGGTTGCAGTACGTGTGATCGACATGGAACTTGCAAAGCTTCTGGAGGTTTGCGGTGCCTGCGAAAGAATTGCTCGAACCCCTATGATCCATTCCTATCGCGTCTTCGTTCGTCAATGCATCGCGATCTTTTTGTTTTCATTCCCTTGGGGGATTGCTCAAGATTTTCAATGGTGGACTGTACCATTGACGATCATCGTTTCTTATTTCATGCTTGGCATGGAAGTGGTTGCTGAAAACGTCGAGGAACCGTTCGGGCTCGACGACGACGACTTGGATCTCGAAGGTATGTGCAAGACCATCGAGCAATCCATGCACGAAGTGTTCGATCCATCCTTAACCTGAAAAATCTCTATGGATATTATTTACCGTTTTGACCCATTTGCAAAGATAGAGTGGAAGAACCCGAAAAACAACAAAGAAGCTTTGAAGCTGCTCACCACCGGAAACGATCGGTTCGCGACGATGGTTGCAAAAATGCAATCTGCTGCCGCTGGGGAACGACAGCATCCCCCCACGATCGTACCGATCAATCCGGTCAAGCTTGGTGTTCCTTTGGTGAGCGGTCTTGAACCTGCTCACTCGCCGTTTGCCATGGTTCTAGGATGCGCAGACGCGCGTGTTCCAGTGGAACAAATCTTAGATTGCTCTGCTAACGATTTGTTTGTGGTGCGGGTTGCCGGAAATGTGCTGGGCACCGAATGCTTAGGTAGTGTGGACTACGCAGCGACTCATTTGAAATCGAGCATCCGCAGTGGAATTGTGCTGGGGCACACGCAATGCGGTGCTGTAACCGCCGCGGTTGATATCTACTTGTCCCCGGCTGGCTTTACCGCGATCGCGTCGAGCCATGCCGTGCGGTCGTTGGTCGACCGAATCATGCTTTCCGTCCGTGGAGCTGAGCGCGCGCTCGAACGCGTTCACGGTGCGAAAGTGCAAAAGCACCAGCGTTATCGTGAAATGCTGATCACCACCGCAACTTATCTCAATGCTGCGGTGACGGCTTTCGATGTTCAGCGAGAGCTGAATGCAATCGGAAAAGGAATTACGGTATCCTACACCGTTTATGATATGGCCTGGAGCCGAGTCTGCGCCTTACCCGTAAGAACCTCCGAAGAGGCAGCATCGGTGCAACGCTTTGCAGCTGCCCCGAAGGATACGGACGAATTCGTGAATTTGTCCGAAAAAATTAGTGAAAGGCTCTAAAAAATGTCTAACATGGAAGTCGATATTCAAACCGTCCAACGATGGCTTACCAAGGGCTCAGACGATAGTGGTGTCGAGCTGGCTTTGGTCGATTGCCGCGAGCCCAACGAAGCACAGATCGCTAAAATCGACGGGGCTATCTTGATGCCTATGCGAAGCTGGCCACCCAGTCAAGAATCCTTGAATGCGCTCGAAGGAAGGTGCGTTGTGGTACACTGCCACCATGGCGGGCGTTCGCTTCGTGTTGCAAACTGGTTCCGAGAAAATGGACACCCCGATGCGATGAGCATGGCTGGCGGGATCGACCAATGGAGCCTCGAAATCGATTCAAGCATTCCAAGGTACTAATTATGAATTTTCTGGGTCAGCTAACTTTTTCGCTCGCTTTGCCCCTGGCGATGGTTGCGTCATGGAACGCCACTGTGACGGCTCAATCCGCTGCGCCACAGAATCAAAAAAGTCCTGTTCCTATGCATCCAGAATCCCTACCAAACGCTCCTACCGCCGACAAGATGATCCATGCCAACACAACCTGGAGTATCGCGATCCATGGTGGCGCCGGCGGCAGTCTCGATCGCTGGACCGCCGAACAACAGCAGGCTCGTCTCGATGGACTCGCGGCGGCTCTGCAAGTTGGCAAAGAGATGCTGGAAAAATCACATAATGCTGTGGATGTCGTTGAAGCAGTCGTCCAAGTTTTGGAGGACAACCCCAACTTCAATGCTGGCCGCGGTTCCGTTCTGAACAGTGTTGGGCAAGTGTCGATGGACGCAAGCATCATGGACGGATCCGACCTCAGCTGTGGAGCCGTTGCCAATGTGACCACGGTCAAAAATCCAATTCGCTTGGCTCGCGCCGTTCGCGACAAAACCTCACACGTTTTTCTGTGCGGTGATCCCGCTGACGAATTCGCGAAAGAACTTGGACTCAAGCAAGAACCACAAGATTACTTTAAAACGGACGATCAAATAAAAAGCTGGAAAGCATGGAAGGAAAAACAAGCCGCGAAAAAGGGAACGACCTCGCAATATGATCACGCCAAGGGGCAGGACCGACTTTTTTATCTGGGGACTGTCGGATGCGTTGTTCGCGACGCAAATGGCAATCTGGCCGCAGCCACTAGCACAGGCGGGCTATTGGGCAAACGTTACGGACGCGTCGGCGATTCACCCGTGATTGGAGCTGGGACTTACGCTAACAACGCAACCTGTGCCGTAAGTGGCACCGGAGTTGGGGAACTGTACATCAAACACCATATCGCGTCAGCTGTATCGTCCCGAATCGAGTTTCTCAACGAATCACTCGAGCAAGCGGTCCAGTTTGCCATTCAAAAGACATTGCCAGAGGATTCGGGTGGACTGATTGCGATCGATCGATTTGGGAACATCCAACTGCAATACAACACGCCAATCATGGCTCGCGGGCAAGCCAATAGCCAAGGGTTGTTTCAAGTTGGACTCAAGGATCTGGTGGATCGCAAATAATGCGGACGGTCAACTCAAGAGTGAACTCATCGATTCGGTTGATGTTACTGCTCGCGATCCTCTGGATTTGCTCCAGTAAGGCTTTTGCAACCCAGATCGATACTACTGCCGTCGTTGCTGGAGCATCGTTTGTTTCTCAACAGGTTTCGACTCAGGAATGGTTAGGGCCATTATCGGCAATCGCTCTTTCGCCCTTCTTCGGGCTAGCCTGCTTATCGGGGGCTGCAACGTACGGCCCCGAATGGCTTCAAAGCCGAAGCCATTTGATTGACTCGCACAGTCCTCTCAACAACCCGATGCTCTTTTGGACGGTACTTGGCTTAACAATCGCCACCAGCCTTCCACGTTTTACCAAGGTCAGCAAACCGATTGCATTGGCTGCAGAGAAATTAGAAATGTATTCGACCGTCATCATCTTGGTCGTCATGCGTTTCTTCGCCGCAACAGGCGAATTGGAATCGCCGGCTGTCACGTTATTCCTAGAGTCTTCCAGCAACAACGTTGCCATGACGGCGGGTATCGCTTCGCTGCCTTTGGATGTAATCCTGTGCATCGCGGCCGCGATCAATATTGTTGTCGTCAATACCATCAAGCTATCGATCGAGTTTTTGGTATGGCTGATTCCAGTGCCAACCATCGATGCTTGTTTGGAAGTTGCAAACAAATCCATCGCGACCGCGTTGATGGCACTCTATATGTTTAGTCCGTTTTTGTCGACCGTCCTGAACTTGATCATTTTTGGATTGTGCTGTCTGGTCTTTTTGCGAGTTCAACGCAGGATCCGATATGCCAAAGACTTGATCATGATGCCCCTTTTGGAAAAGTTTTTCTCCATAGAACAACCCTCCAAGAACAAGTTTGTCGGCTTTCTGATGTCATCCTGGAATGGAATACCAGTGCGTTCCGCTTTTCAATTAGAACGTATCTCTGTTGCAGAGGGAGCCGATGATCTGACTATCACTCAATTTGGCTGGTTCAAGAATCGAGTGTTCCGAGGACGCTTTGTT
>Ga0114979_10003416_pt1 | contig 10658 bp, 9 predicted proteins | sample S_140625_EF_Meta_FD_87315 | JGI IMG/M metagenome (GOLD analysis project Ga0114979, IMG submission 87315) | Freshwater microbial communities from Lake Simoncouche, Canada to study carbon cycling - S_140625_EF_MetaG | ecosystem: Environmental > Aquatic > Freshwater > Lake | place: Lake... | reverse complement strand
TCGCTTTGAACTCGAACCGGGCGAAAAGGCTGTTGCCTCATGCCGGTTCGACCTCGACGCCAATCTCCGGTTTACGGACGGATCAATCCTGCTCACCGACCGACGCCTTGTGGCCGACTGCCCAGCGTCGGCCGATGGCGAACCGTCGGCTACCGAGGGCCCCCGATCGTGGCGACTCGATGCCACGTCGGGCCTCGATGTTCATTTGCGGTCATCGGTCGGCCGGATCGAGCTGTCGCAGCAGGGCCGCGTGGTGGCCCGCTGGCTGTTTACGCCAGCCCGGGCGCACGGTGTGCACGCGCTGGAGGATGCCTTCGACGCCCGCGCGCACGGTGCGTCGCTCCAATCCCGCGGCGGCAACGAACCTGCCGTCGTGGCCGATGAGACACCGGAAACGATCGTCCCGGCAGCGGGCAAATCGCTCTCCGATGACGAACCTGCCGTGGCCGGGGGCATGGGAACGTCGTGGCGGGCGCTTGCCAGGGTGCTCGTATTTGCCCGGCCGCATGCCGGCATGGCGATGCTCGGCGTCTTCCTGACGCTGGCCAGCACCGTTGCCACGCTCGTGCCCCCGTATCTCACGATGCCACTGGTCGACACCGTGCTCATCCCGAAACAGGCCGGCGAGCAGGTCTCCTTCGCCCTCATCTGGTGGTATCTGGGAGGCCTGGCCCTCGCGGCCGTCACTGCCTGGCTCTTGTCGTGGGCCCGATCATGGACGCTCGCCTGGGTGAGTGAACGGATCGCCGCCGACCTACGGGTCAAAACCTACGCCCACATGCAGACGCTCTCGCTCGACTTCTTCTCGGGCAAGCGGACGGGCGACCTGATGTCGCGGGTGGGCAGCGACACCGACAGGATCAACATCTTTCTCTCGGTGAACATGATCGAATTCGCCTCCGACGTGATGCTCGTGCTGCTCACGGCGGTGGTGCTGATCTGGATCAACCCCTGGCTGGCGCTGGTGACACTCGCCCCCTTTCCACTGGTGGTCTGGCTGGTCTATGCCGTGAGAACCGGACTGCGGCGGGGATTCGCGCGGGCGAGCGTGGCCTGGGCCGACATGACGAGCGTGCTGGCCGACACGATCCCCGGCATCCGCGTGGTGAAGGCCTTCGCACAGGAGGCCCGCGAGGTAGGCCGGTTCGTCGCGGCCAACGAACGGGTGCTCGATGCCAACGACCGCGTGAACGTCGTCTGGTCATTCTTCGGACCGCTGGTGAGCCTGTTCAGCGAAATCGGCCTGCTCGTCGTCTGGGCGGCCGGTGCCTGGATGGTGTTCTCCGGTTCGGTGACCGTCGGCATGCTGACGGCATTCCTCAGCTACATCTCCCGGTTCTACGGCCGCATCGAGTCGATGATCCACATGGTGCCTGCCACACAGCGGGCGGCCACCAGCGCGCAGCGGATCTTCGACATCCTCGATTGCCAGCCATCGGTTGCCGAAGCAGCCCGCCCGATCAATCCTGGCCGCGTGCGGGGACGGATCGAGATCTCGAATGTCCATTTCCGGTATGGGTCGCGGGAAATTCTGCACGGCATCGATCTGACGATCGAACCGGGCGAGATGATCGGACTGGTGGGCACGAGCGGTTCGGGCAAGTCGACGCTCGCCAACCTTGTCTGCCGCTTCTACGATCCCTCCAGCGGCACGATCAAGGTCGACGGCACCGATCTCCGCGACCTCTCGATCACCGACTACCGCCGCAACCTCGGCTGCGTGCTGCAGGAACCGTTTCTCTTCTTCGGCACGATCGCTGAGAACATCGCCTACGGCTGCCCGTCCGACGCCCAGACGGATGCCGATGACTTGCGGCGGCGGATCGTGGCTGCGGCCAGGGCCGCGGGAGCCCACGAATTCATCCTCGCCCAGCCGTTGGCCTACGACTCGCGGGTGGGCGAACGTGGCGGTTCGCTCTCCGGCGGCGAGCGTCAGAGGCTCTCGATTGCGCGGGCCCTGCTGGTCGACCCACGGATCCTCGTGCTCGACGAGGCCACCTCCGCGGTCGATGCCGAGACCGAAGCGATCATCCAGGCGGCGATCGATAGGCTGGTGGCGGGGCGGACCACGATCGCGATCGCCCACCGTCTGTCCACGCTCCGCCGGGCCAACCGGCTGGTCGTGCTCGACCACGGCCGGATTGTCGAGATGGGCACGCACGATGACCTGCTGGCCGCCGAAGGCGCCTATGCGAGGCTCTACCATGCCCAACAGAAGGCCGCCGAGGAGGCGGCCGCCGCCAGCTGACACTTGAGAGCACCATGACCTCCCCTCCCCTCCCGACATCGCCAGTTGCCCATACCACGCCGGGTGTGCCGGAGTGGCAACTCGTGCGCGGCTCGCACGGTCGGCTCGACTTCGTCGCTGCCGACGGGCAGCGGCATGTCGATGTCGATGTGCTTCGCGGCTTTCCGGTATCCGCCCCCGCGGGGCCGGTGGCGATCGTGGCCGCTGATGGTTCTGAACTGGCCTGGGTCGATCACCTGATAGCCCTCGACCCCTCCTTGCGAACCCTGCTCGAACAGGCGCTTTCCCAACGGGAGTTTCTGCCGGTGATCGAGCGAATCGAGTCGGTGTCCGATGGTGAACCGACGGAATGGAGCGTGATCACCGACCGTGGCCCACGCCGGTTCACCGTGGCCCACATCGATGACATCGTCTACGAGATCACGGGCGGTGCCTTCATCACCGACTCGGTGGGCATGCGGTATCACATCGCCAAGGTGTCGCAGCTCGACACCCGCAGCCGGCGGTTGCTCGACCGCATGGACTGATTTCACGAAAAACACGACATCGTGTCGTTTTTTCTTGGCAACCTCCGGTTGCTGGCATGGGCTGGGCCTCCTGCCCAGCTACGGTCTCATACTGCAACAGCGGCGTCGTGTCGCCCGACAGGCGGATGACTGTCCACATTCAGCGATTGGCAACCGAACGTCAGCGATGCTCTCCAGGACCTCCGGACCGGGCGGGTGCGTTTCCCCCCAGCTTGCGCCGCTCCTCGCTCCGCCAGCCAGCCCCTTCCCCGACCCCGTAAGATGGATCGATTGCAGCGTTCCTAGCGACTAGCACCCCATAATTCCGGCCAAAAACGGGAATTTTTTCTCAACAAACGGCTTGAAGACTGCGTACAGGGGATTAGTCTCGGAAGATCTTTTCGAGGAGAGGAAAACCATATGTCCCTGTCCCATGCTGGCTCGTGCCGGTCTGTCAACGCCCGGCGGATGACGTCTGTCCTGTGTGCAGCCCTCGTGCTCGCACCGCAATCTCCGTTCCTGTCCCAGTACGCCCAGGCCCAGTGCTGCGGCGAGGCGGCCCCGGCCGCTCCGGTGGCCACGCAGACCTACCGTCTCGACTTTCAGACGGTCTATGACGAGCAGCAGATGACGGCGTATCGCGTCAGCTACGAAACCGTCTACGACACGCAGAACTACACGGTCCAGCGTCCCGTCTGGGAGACCCAGACGCAGGAACGCCGCTACACGGTGCAGCGGCCAGTCTGGGAAACCCAGAACCGCGAGGAGCGGTTCACGGTGATGAAGCCGGTCTACGAAACGCAGATCGTCGACCGCAGCTACGACGTCACCCGCGACATCGTCGAGACCGCGTCCCGCGAGGAACGCTTTACCGTCATGAAGCCGGTCTACGAGACCGCGATGCAGCAGCAGGTGAGCGTCGTGAAGCGTCCCGTCTACGAGACGAGCGAGCGTGACGAGGCCTACACGGTCGCCGAACCAGTCACCCAGATGCGGACGACCTACTCCGTCGGCAGCCAGGCGATCGACACGGTCACACCCGTCGTCACGCCGGGTGCGACGGCCCTGGGATACGTGCCGGGTGGCTGGAGTGTGAATCCCTACAACGGCCTGATGCAGTGGCAGCGGGGTGGCTACGCCTGGATGCAGTCCCCCGGCATGGTCACCAACCAGGTCAACCGCGTCTACCAGCCAACCGTGACGCCGATGCAGGTGCCGGAGACGACGATGGTCAACCGCGTTGTCACCCGCAAGGTACCGGTACAGACTGTCCGGTATGTCGACGAACAGGTGGTGCAGCAGGTGCCTGTCCAGACCGTGCGGATGATCCCCGAGGAGCAGGTTCGCCAGGTGCCCGTTCAGACGGTCCGCAAGGTCGTCGAACGAGTCGAGAACAAAGTCCCGGTGCAGACCATGCGGATGGTCCCCGAGGAGCAGGTTCGCCAGGTGCCCGTCCAGGTCTGCAAGTTCGTCACCGAGGAGCGCGTCGAGCCGGTGAGCATCCAGGTGATGAAGTATGTGACTGAACAGCGGACCGCTCAGGTGCCGCGGGTCGTCGAGAAGAAAGTGCCCTACACCTACACGGTGCGTTCACCTCGGACGGTCGTGATGCGGGTGCCGCTCGACCCCTGCGGCAATGCCATCCCGGCGGCCATCCAGCAGACGAGCGCGGTCACAGCCGCTCCCGCTGCCGCAGCCCGTCCGGCCACGCAACCGGCTCCGGTCGCACCGCCCACGCTCACGCCCGCCACGCCAGCACCGGCGTCGACCTACAGCGACAAGCCGACCACTGCCGCTCCCGCCGCCGAGGGCTGGACAGGATCGGGCCTCCAGCATGTCGATCCGCAAACGAACCCGGCGGCAGGCCGCCAGGCCGCAGGCAACGCCTCAGGTGCGATCCGTGCCGAAAAGCCTGCTGAATCCGGTAACGGACTGCGGCCAATGGAAACGATCCCCACGCCAGTCGCGAAGGATGCCGTCCCCGCGCCAGCCCCCGCGGCCGGCCCGTCGCCAACGGTCGCTCCGGTGGCCCCACAGCCGCAGCTGGGCCCGGCCGTCGAGCCGGCTCCGCCGGCAGCTGATACAAAGGACGTTCCGGCGTCGGAGACGTCCCGCCGCCTGCTGCGGATCGTGCCGCCGGTCGATGGCCATACGACCTGAGCCACCTCCGCCCGGTTACCTTACGAAGGGCTTCTGCCGTGAAGAACGTCTGGCTTGCTGGTGCAGTCTGCGCCGTCCTCGCACTCCTGTCCGCCCCTGGGCTCGCTGCCGAGAAATTGCGAGCCCTCATCGTTGACGGGCAGAACAACCACGGCAACTGGCCGCAGACGACGCCGATGATGAAGAAGTACCTCGAAGACTCGGGGCTCTTCACGGTCGATGTCGTGACCCATGCCCCCAAGGGCGAGGATCCGACGTTCAAGCCCGTTTTTCAGAACTATGCCGTGGTGGTGAGCAACTTTGGTCACGGCGCCGCCCCCTGGCCCGCTGACACGCAAACCGCCTTCGAAGACTACGTCCGCGGCGGTGGTGGCTTCGTCTCCGTGCATGCCGCTGACAACTCCTTTCCCGAATGGCCCGCCTACAACCAGATGATCGGCCTCGGCGGCTGGGGCAACCGCACGGAAAAGAGTGGCCCCTACGTCTATTACAACGACGAAGGCACGCTCGTTCGCGACACAACCCCCGGTCCGGGAGGCAGCCACGGCCCGCAGTGGCCCTTTGTCATCATCGTCCGCGACACGGCCCATCCGATCACGAAGGGCATGCCCGTCACCTGGACCCATGCCAACGACGAACTCTACGACCGCCTCCGCGGCCCCGCCGAAAACATGCAGGTGCTGGCGACGGCCTACTCGCCGGAAACGAAGCGGCACGAGCCGATGATGATGACGATTCACTATGGCAAGGGACGCGTCTTCCACACACCGATGGGGCATGGCAACGACTCGCAGGAGTGCGTGGGCTTCATCACAACGCTGCAGCGCGGCGCCGAGTGGGCTGCCACAGGCTCCGTGGACTTGGCCGTCCCGACTGACTTCCCGACGGCCGACATGACGAGCAGCCGGCCGTTTGCCAAGTGAGCCCGCCACGGCTGTCAGTCTCCAGTGGCAGCCTGGTTCTGGGAGTTGACTTCACATCGGCGCCGTCGAAGAAGAAGCCGATCACCGTGGCCGTCGGGCGGTGGATTTCCACGGGGCGCGTGCCGACGTACCGTCTCGATGACATCCGCGAGCTCGTGAGCCTGCGGGACTTCGAGACGTTTCTGAGCGACAGCGGACCGTGGCTCGGTGGCTTCGATCTGCCGTTCGGCCAGCCGCGGACGCTCATCGAGCACGAGGGCTGGCCGACGGACTGGCCCGCGTTCGTGGCGTTTTACTGTGCACAGCCGAGGACGGCGCTCCGCGACACCTTTCGCCGCTGGTGCGACGCCCGCCCCGTGGGCGACAAGTTCGCCTGGCGGAAGGCCGACAAGCCGGCGGGCTCGAGCCCCGCGATGCGTTGGACCAATCCACCGGTGGCCTGGATGATGCACGCCGGCATCGGCCGCATGCTCGAGGCAGGACTTGTGTTTCCTGCGCACGGTCATGGCCGCGTCGGCCCGCATGGCCGCATCGCCCTGGAGGCGTATCCGGGCTTCACGGCGCGAAAGGTCTGCCGGACGTCCTACAAGAGCGACTCGGCGGCACAGCAGACGCCGGAGCGGGCAGCCAACCGGCGGGCCATCCTCCGAGCGCTCGTCAGCGGAGCCGCTGGGCTCGACATCTCGCTTGAGATCGAGCCCGTATGGACCGATCGGCTTCTCGATGACGGCAGCGGCGACCTGCTCGACGCCGTGATCTGCGGCCTGCAGGCAGGTCATGCCGCGACGCTTGAACAGTACGGCCTCCCGCACGACCTTGATCCGCTGGAGGGCTGGATCGCAGCGGTGCCACCGGCCTAAGTCTGCCATGCCCGCTGGCATCTGCTACGGTGCCGGAATCGTGGCCGATTTTGTCGTGACCGTGAAGGAGGGATTTGAATGCGTTGTACGCCAACCGCCATCCTGCCCACCGCCCTTCTGATCGCCTGTCTCCCAGCGATCCTTACCGGCTCGGTCGCAACGTCCGCGGAGACTCCGTCCGCCGCCGTCGACCTAGCCTTTCCCGGAGAGACGATCGACCGTTGGCACGGCCACGTCCGCCACTCTTTTCTCTTTCAAGACCGCCCCGCGTGGGTCGTCGCGCCCGAGACGCCGCTCCCGGGCAATCCGTGGAGCTGGTGCATGATGTTTCCCGATGCCTTCACGGAGCGCTGCGCGGCACCGCAGCTTCTCGCTGCCGGCTTTCACCATGCGTTTCTTGACGTGGGGAACACCTTCGGCTCTCCCGATGCGGTCGCAAAACTCGCCGCGTTTCACGCCGAGCTCATCCGCCGGGGGCTGGCTGCGAAGCCGGCGCTGATCGGCATCAGTCGGGGCGGCCTCTATGCCCACCGATTCGCCACGGATCATCCCGACAAGGTGGCCGTGATCTACGGCGATGCCGCCGTCTGCGACATGAAAAGCTGGCCCGGTGGCAAGGGGAAAGGCACGGGCAGCCCACCCGATTGGGCGGCCTGTCTGGAGGCCTATCACTTTCCCGATGAGGCGACGGCCCTCGCCTACCGGGGGAATCCGATCGACACACTCGAGCCGCTCGTAAAGGCCGGTATCGCGCTGGTGCACGTGGTTGGCGACGCAGACGACGTGGTGCCGCCAGCTGAAAACGCGATCATCGTCGAAGAACGCGTCCGGAAACTCGGCGGCACCATCATGGTCATTCATAAGCCCGACTGCGGCCACCATCCCCACGGCCTCGACGACCCCACCGCTGTCGTCGACTTCATCCTGGAGCATGCTGCTGCCCATTGATCGGAGCGGGCCGCGGCTGCTGTCGATGCTCGCGTGCTGCCAGCATCGGCAGACGGCCGTGGGCCGACTTCCAGACCGCCGGTTGGACGTGACGGCATCGTCGGCTAGATTCTGGCGACCCGAGCAAGGAAACCGTATCGCCATGTCGACCAAGGTCACGGACGACCGTTCTCAGCAGCCACGCGGCCCCCTCGCGGCCATGGGTGATGCCCGTCCTTCACGCCGTGGAGGGCGGCCCGCTGCCCCCCAGTCGATCTCCCTCTTCGAAGACGATCATCCGGGCGTGAGCCGACTCTACACCGTGGCGATGATGGCGGAGGTCCTCCGCGTTCCTCGGTCCGCGGTACGGCACTGGCTGCGGGGCGGACTGCTCGAGCCGTCGCGGCGATCGGGGTCGATCGAGTGGTTCGAGTTCCCGCAACTCGTGGTCGGCCAAACCCTGATGCGGCTGCTGAAGGCCGGGCTGTCGCTGCGCGACATCGACACGAAGCTCGCCGGCCTGGCGCCGGGTGGCGCCGCCGAGGCAGCCCGCATGGCGGAGCGAATCGTGGCCGATGGACGGCGGCTGAGCATTCGACAGAACGATCAATTCATGGGCGCGGGGGGCCAGCTCCAACTGGGCTTCTATACCGAGGGACTCGCGGAACGACTGCCAGCGGTGGATTGTGAAACGTCTTCGGCAGCGCCGTGCATTCCTCTGGCCTTCGCCACGATCGCGCGTCCCGCGGAGGCTGACGTCGAAGACCTCGACGACGATCACCGTGAGTTGGCGTCCGTCAACGAACTGCTCGACCTCGCCGCCGACCTGGAGGCCTCCGGGGCACTCTGCGAGGCTGCCGAGGCGTTGCGGGCGGTGCTTCAGGCCCAAGGACCAACGCCTCAGGTCGTCTTTATGCTTGCGGAGTTGCTCTATCGGGCGGGTGATCTCACCGCCGCGCGGGAGCGGTATTATGCGGCTGTGGAACTCGATGCCGACCATCTCGAGGCGCGTTCGAGCCTGGGCTGCGTACTAGCCGAATTGGGCGACCACGAGCTCGCACTCGCCGCGTTCGACGGCGTGCTCCGCCAGCAGCCCGACTATGCCGACGCCCACTGGCATCTGGCCGGCGTGCTCCACGACGTCGGCCGGGAGGCCGAATCCCGCAGGCACCTACGGACATTCCTCGCCCTTGCGCCGGAGAGCCCATGGGCGACCACGGCGCGGGAGAGGCTGGCCACCGCTCCGGTCGAATCCTGACCGGGCGGCAGGATGCCGATGTTTCGCACAAAACGGTAGCCGGGGGCGATGGAAGCCGAAGCGAGTCGGGCTATCCTGCCCTCGAGTCGGAGGCTTTCATCGCCCCCGGCGGCTTGATCCGCAAGACGTTCTGTCAGTAAGCGCCCCACGGACCACGGATGGGATGCACGCCAAACTGCACCGTGTCGCTGGGCTGGTTGGGCGTCGGCATGAAGCCCGCGCCGCCGGGCACAGCTCCCGGCCCCGGATAGGGGCGACGGTATTGGTGGTAGATCGGCGCCACGCGTGAACTCGGCACGCCCCAGCCGTATTCCGTTGTGAACTCGGCAGTCGGGGGTACAACCAGCGCCATCGGTCGCCCCACCCACGGGTCGTACCAGCCACTGTGCCAGCTCTTCCCCTGGCTCCTCAGAAAATACCGCTTCTCGTAGACGCCCTCGCCACCGGCAAGTGCAGCTCGCGTGGCAGCAGCCACGCAGGCCACGGCGACCACGGCGACGATCACCCGACCAACAACACCCTTCATGATCGAATCGCCTTTCTCATGTGTCTCGTGTTTGGGCTTCGCGTACTCGCAGACGGAGCACGCTCGCCATGATCGCCATGATCGCCATGATCACCACAGAATCACCACCAGTAGGCATGCACGTCTGTCCGCATCCCCATCGCTCCGGCCGGGCGGACATAGTGCCGCCGGTGCTTGTAGAGAAACTCGTGGGGCATGAACGGCGGATACGTGTACCAGGTATGCCCGACCCGCGGCGGCACCGGGCGGGGCGCGACGTAGAGCTGCGCCCCAACGCCGGGGTAGGCACCGGCGGGAACTGGCGGCGCGTAAAAGTTGTAGAAGACGTCGGGTGTGGGCGCCTCCACGCCGCCGTTGATCGGCGCGGCAGAGACCTGACCAGCGGCCATCAGCAGCACCGCCATCAAAGCGGTTCGTCGAACGGCGGGAAGGGTGGATGATGTCAGCATCGAATCGCCTCCTGACTCTCTTCAGACCCGCTGCCGCCTAGAGGCAGGGCAGCGCCCACAACCGGGGCTAGAGAGGAAGTTCGGCAAACGCAGGGGCGGGCTATCAGTTGGGGACTCCAGGCACCTCCACCCCTTCCCAGCAGGTAAAGTCCGAGAACGGCCGATCCCGCCCGCGAAAATTCTCTCCAACCAGTAAACTCAGCCCCTCTTGCCAAGGCCGTCCCGTCCGATCACAGTTTCAAAACCTCACTCGCCATGCCCACATCTGCCAAAAATCCGAAGAAAACCAAGGCAACGCCCCGCAAGGCGGCTTCGACTGCGGCACCGCCAGCCGACGTCGCTCCCGGTCCAGCTCCTGAGACCGCGGCAGCCGCAGCCAAGCCCACAGCCAAGCGGCGGGCTACGGCCCAGACCCTCGCGGCCGGCCAGCGGGATATCTCCGTCAGCGAGTTCTTCGCCAAGAATCGCCATCTGCTCGGGTTTGATTCGCCCCGCAAGGCCCTGCTGACGAGCGTGAAGGAAGCGGTCGACAACGCCCTCGACGCCTGCGAGGAGGCGGGCATCCTGCCGGAGATCTGGGTCCACATCGAGCAGGTCGGCGACTCGGGCAGCCGGTATCGCATGGGCGTGCAGGACAACGGCCCTGGCATCGTCAGCAAGCAGATCCCACTCATCTTCGGCAAGCTGCTCTACGGCTCGAAGTTTCACCGGCTGCGGATGAGCCGCGGCCAGCAGGGCATCGGCATCTCCGCCGCGGGCATGTATGGCGTGCTCACCACCGGCAAGCCGGTGAAGATCATC
>Ga0114979_10003415_pt1 | contig 10660 bp, 5 predicted proteins | sample S_140625_EF_Meta_FD_87315 | JGI IMG/M metagenome (GOLD analysis project Ga0114979, IMG submission 87315) | Freshwater microbial communities from Lake Simoncouche, Canada to study carbon cycling - S_140625_EF_MetaG | ecosystem: Environmental > Aquatic > Freshwater > Lake | place: Lake... | reverse complement strand
GTTTAGAAGCGCGAAGACCTTTTCCCTGTCAATTTTTGCTCTTACTTTATGGATAAATACTGTGTTAATGTTAGCGGTAACAGCCTCAGGCAGAGTAGAAGGTTGCTGAGCAACAGGTATGAGACGTAACCCGGAAGCTCTCACTCTTCTGAACATTCCTTCATAAAGTGCGGTTCTAGTCTCCGCAGAGAAACTATCATCCCCATTGGAAGCTTCACCAAATAACTCATGAGATTCTTCCATTACCACGAAACATCCAGGACCTTTTCCATTGTGATCAAAAATACCGTCTCCGTGGTATAAACCAAAACGATAGATAGCAAGGAGTACCGATCCAAGGACTAGTCTTCTGGTTCCAAAATCAAGACCATCAGTTTCAATAATAGTAACTGTACCTCTATCTGGATTGAGTATGTCAGATACAGATAGACATGTTCTAGTGCTTAAGTCAGGATCACAAGCAAGCATATTACTGTATTGACCTCCTGGAGCAAAGTACTGCACTCTTCTCCATAGGGATTGTAAACGATCTTTCATTTGAGAACCTGATATCTTAACTTGCTCAGGATTAGCATTCTTTTCAATCGCATCTAAAACCAGTGTAGCCAGATGTACAATGGAAACACAGCGGGATAGCTCTGGGTAGGTGAATGCATTAACGAACTTGTTGCCCTCTGAGTCGCGAGAGATAAATTCAGCGGGAATCTGACTCTCAGGAATTGCCGGTAATACAATTGCAGGTCTAACTTGGCCTGTTTTATCATTAACAAATTCTGGACGTAAGTCAAAATCTACTAACCTATTAGCACCGTAGAGGTTTGTTAAAAACTCCGCAATAAGAGATCTACCAAATTCTCCTAAATTGAAAGAAGCGGTAAAGTTGTCTGCCTGCGCATTTAACCACTCCTCTGTAGTCATTCCGACTGCTGGTACTTGAAGCGGGTTCCATCTAAATTGACCAAGTTCAGGTTTAATTAAAGAATAAAATTTAAATCTACCAGAACTGGTTAACTCAGGTATAGAAGCTAAATTTCTCATATTTCTCATCCAGTCAAGACCAAGTATTGAGGCTCTAACTGTTTTCTGAGTAGCGATAGGATTTGCAATAGTAGGAGGTTGAACTATGGTTCTCTCAACTTTAATAGCATCTGTTAAAAGCTTCATGAGTGTTGTTGTTTTTCCAGAACCAGTTACGCCTGCGATAAGGGCGTGTCCTTTTAGGTCTTCGATAGTGATACCGAATTTGATGTCAGAAACAATGCCTCTTTCACCATTTATTACATGACCTAGTTGGATTTCACAATCCTGACGATCAACAGGCATTCTCATAACAGGCATTGAATCATGAACGGCAAGTAACCCCGGTCCTTCAACTACCGGTGGGTGCACAAAAGCGGCGGCTTCAGAAGGGGTTAAATAACTGGAATATTTAAATGGTTCAATTAATTCTACAACATCTTCTCTTTTTCTATAAGAAGTAAAAGCTCCGGCATGAGCTAGTAATCGAGTTCTTTCCTCAGTCTCAAATCTTGTAATAGTGTGAAAGGGCTGCGGTAGTTGATCAGATGACTGACCAGCGCCCCAGAAAGCGCTTTTTAGCAGACCGGCTCCACCAACTAAAGTTTCTCGGTCAGGGCAGACTAAAAACATTTGATAAAGAAATGCTCCAGATTTTAGTCCTTCATTGTATCTTCTAAGTTGTGCATCTAACATATCCGCTATTGATTGCTTAGCGGCGTCGAAAGTTTGTTTTGAAACAGAAACACCAAAGTTGGGGGCTACGGCAAGCGAACCGCTAGAAGCGTAAGAGCGAGAGTATGCCATCGCCCAAGCATCATTAACTCCAGAGTTCGTGCCATCAGTTCTGGAAGATCCTTGAGAGATTCCTTGATTACTCCCAGTAGAAGAGTTTGAACCAGTTTGATTTGCCGTGGAGGTACCAGTCGTTTCAGAAGCAGAAGTGCCTTTAGCTACTGAATGAGATGTTCCAAGTGCAGTTGATCTAGAAGTAGTGTTTCCGTCAGTTACGGTTCTGCTAGTGCCGGTAGTATCACTAATCGCAGTTGAGGAGCTTGTTCCTTTAGTATCTGTTATGGATGTATTTCCGCCTATACTTTCTGTAGTAGATGTGCCTGTAGTAACACCTTTGGCTGTCGAAGCACTTGAGCCAACATCGCTGGAAGTACCACTTGACTGAGAGATACCTGTTGTATTGGTAGCGGTTGATGAGTTTTGAGCAGAAGTACCTGAAGCGGAAGTAGTGCCACCACCAGTACCTAAAACACCACCGGAAACATTGGAGCCTGAACTTGAGTTTGACCCAGAAGTAGCAGCGGTCCCTGTTGAATCTGAAGCTGATATAGTTTGGGAACTACTAACACCAGTAGATTGGGAAGTACCAGTGGTATTGGTAGTTGTATTTGAAAGCGATTGAGCTGTACTCGTTGACCAATTGTTACCAACACTTTTTGCTGTTGACTCATTAGTGCCTTGAGTAGTAGTTACTCCATGAGAAGCGTTAGTTCCAGTAGCTACTGAAGTTGAGTGAGAGGTACCTTCAGTATTAGTTATTGAAGTACCATCAGTTACCGTTTCGCTTGTACCAGTCGTGTTGGAGTGATTAGCTCCTAGCGTAAATGAATCGCTAATCCCATTGGATGCTGAGGTACCAGAGTTAGTTCCCTCATTTGTACCAAAAGAATTACTTACACCACTGTTTGTACCTGCGGAATGTGTGGAGCCAGCATTGGTGCCGTCAGAAGATCCCATGACTAATGGAAAAGCAACACCAGCATTTACAGATCTTGTGCCTGATATTTCAGATTTAACTTCAGATAATTTTTGTGTAAGATTTCTCCAAGAGAATGCAATTTCAACTGGGCTAAGAGGGACTGTTACAAGTGATAGTAAAAAAGATTTATCAGACATACCTCGGATAAAACTTTCAAGCTGGTTATTAGTGCTTTCAACGTCAGATCTATTACCATCTAGAATGGATGCAGTTCCAATCGAGTTACCGGTTGGAAGTGGTCGACCACGCCCCATAGCAAGATGATTCCATTCTGACTGATAGCGACTGATTAACTCGCCCTCTTCAATAGAGATGGGCTTATACATTAATTGTTGGTAGGTTCCTGATAACTGAAAATCCAGTACAGCAAATGCCTCATCAGCCATCTGTTGAGCTTCCTCTTGGGTTGCTCCTACACCTTGAACTCCGTAAGCGAATATTAGTGGAAGTTGTGGTGACTTTGCAACTAAATTAATAAATAAGGTACCTTGCTCTCTAAGCGCTGCTAATACATCGCGCATTTGTTCAAATACCATGTCAGGTCCAGCACCAGATCCGTTTTGACGTAGGTATCTGGGGACACGAGTTAGGCGAATCATTCTAATAGCTTTGTAAAATGGAGCACTAAACAATTTTTCTTCAGGATTCTTTTGACTTAATTCATACATGAAATAGCGAACCTCGTTAGGCTTGTTTACTTCAAAACTTCTCCATGTTTTATGAACCACTAATTCATCATAATCGACTTCAGTATCAGTTAGCGGCATACCAGATAAACGAGAACTAATTATATTTCTAAAATCTGGACGGCGAATGACTCTCTTATTATTTAGTAGTAATGGAGATTGAGCGCTATTAGTTGTGTACATGGATTTTACTGTTGAGGCTAGCGCAGAATAAGCATATTATCTTTGTAGACCGTCATTTCTAGTCCAGAGGGTAACTTGTTCTTGATCGTCAAGTTTAGTACGATGAAGAGTGCGTATTCCAGCCATTTCTTTTACGAAGACAAGGGCAGGAATAATTACTGTTGCTAAAAAAACAACTGGTAAAGCTTGCCCTAGAGTGTTACCAAAGGTGTCTGAGCCTAGCCATGCAGTGGATGCCTTCATAAGTAAAGCTATTAAAGTTCCAGGAAATAAAATAATGCCAAATGCATAATGCTTGGTTCTTTCGACAATCTCTTTTCTTAAGTTTGCATAGAAAACGGTAGCAATAGAGCCTACAATATAGACAATACTTGCAGAGTATAGAATAAATAAGCCACCATCATTTGCATGAGCAATGCCGTTAGTTAAATATTGGGCAAAAGTAGAAAAAATAATAATTATGAAAAAGTAGGAAAAATGCTTTAGTATAATAGATATTCTATTTGAGAAACCTCTAGGACCCTCAGCTTTTTTACTATTATTAAAGAAGTCGGTTACTCTACTGACAATTGAATTATTCATTAATGGCGACCCACATCCGGCTTTGTACCTTGACGATTCATCTCGTCCATTTCCAGTAATGCCATCCAGGATAAAGAAATAACTAATAGAATTAATATTATGGAAACAGGAGAAAATAGTCTAGTAATAAAATCGAAGGCTCCATTTGTTAACGTTATTAAACTATTAGAAAAGATTGTCATACTTTATACTATTAGAGGCGCCAGTTAATAGTCAAAGCATGGAATTATGTGATAGATACAGCGCTGGTGCCTCTATCTTCGGCAAATTCCCAAGAATATGCAACTTTTACGGAACTAGGTGGGTTCCAGTTAAGCTCATCCTTGAAATATTTTAGCTTACTAATGGTTTTCTCTATGGCACTATCCTCTGATTGTGTCTGCAAAAATAATATTTCGTACGGGCTCTCGCTTTGCAGTTGAGTAAATAATCTACCGATTGACTGATCATCCCCCAGTATAGTATTACCATAAAGTACCACAATAGATAAAAGGCCTTTCTTGGTATCGATATGAAGGAGCGAGGAATCTGAAGTGAAAGAAAAATCCTTTAGATCTTTTCCTAAACGGTTTAGCAAAACACCTAATTCGTATAATTTTGCACCTCTGTAGAGATCTACCGCATTCCACCACCAATTGTCAGAGATATTTTCCCCAACCATTCTCCTACTGTTAGCAGGTATAACCAGCGACCCTCTATTTTTATGACGAACTTTAGCGCCTATAAATCTTACGGGATATTTTGCTGGGTCGAGACGACAGATTTCCTCCCATTTTTCAGCATCCTCTCTTGTACTAGCTACAGCAGAGAGATCCCTAATGAACATGGGTCTGTTAATAGATGCGGCTTCAATTAATTTATTTATAAAATCATTGGACATGGAATTTTTTTCTTCTTCAAAGGAGGTGTTAGTCAAATTTTCAAAAAGAGGTTTTTCAGGTCTTGTCGCTTGAACTTTTATGGGTTTTCCTCTTCTAGCTCTAGGAGATGAGTGTTTAACAATTTCCGGTCTTAAGGGCGCAATATACTCAGGCCCAGAATATGGGTCAATAGTTGGAGGATGTTGCGATGAAGATGCTACTGGATTGGAAGTGGAGACAGCATTTTGTTCAGTAGTAAGATTAGTTGTAGAATTCTTACTTTGAGGAGACGAAACAGGAGATGGTGACCACCTGTCACTATCAATCAAGTCATCAAAAATATTCATAACTAAGTCGCCTTCATCTTCGATAATCTTTATTGCTAGAGGGTGACTTGGTAAGGCTTCTGGTACAGGTGTATTTGCAATTTTAAAGCCTTGTTTTTCAAGTTCATCCAAAAATGATATAAGTGATGCCAAGGTAGTTCCCTGGAAATTAATTCCTAGCCTTGAAAGTGCCTCTCGAACTCCATCTAAATTAATATTATTATAAGATTCTGAGCCAGTTTTAATAAAGGTTTCTAAATATGCTAAAATTATTTCATCATCTAACTCTGAAATTTTAGCATTACTATGTTTTTCAGCGTAAGAGAATAAGTTAGGAAAATTTCTTTTCAGAATTAGAGAAACCCCACTTCTAATTCTTCCAATACGTGATAAAGTTTCTGCATGTTTTGAAGCCATGTCAGATAAAGAAGACTGACTAGACTCATACATCCTTTTATAGTTTATTTCATCGTAGTTACTCATTATTAAGCTCCTCTAATGAAATTCCATATTTATTAGTAAAGTTTCCAAGTTCAGTGGCGGCATTTTTGTTATTATCATTTGACTTGTTTATATAATTAATTATATTGGAGATATTCTTATCATCATGAGCTGCAATCTCATTTTCTAGGTATTTAGAGGCTGTAATTTGATTTACCAATGCATTGATTAATAAATCTCTAGTGGTAGCTAGTTCATCGTACGAATATTTTCTCGAACTTAGCCTAGTTATAAGATTCTTATCATTATTAATTATATCAGTAAGCCCCCCTTGGTTTGCACTAATAAACGAGGTTTCGTTTTGAAGAAAATTTGTATTATTTTGTACTTCATACATTTTTGATAAAAGAAATTTAGATTCATTATAGATGTAAGCAGTTTTCGAGTATCTAAGATAGACTTTATCTCCGATGGTCACTTGAGATGTTAACCCTAAACTTGTAAAAATCAGGATAACTACTGTTATAATACTAAGCATATACTTTGAAACTTTTAGTTTTTTTGCTAACAATATTAGTGCAAGTATATATAAAGTAAACCCGGCGACAAAGAATAGTAAATCAAAATTGGTTGCAAAAGGTGAAAACTGCATAGTAATAGTAAGAATAGTACTGGAGATTACTAGTAAGCTAATTTTGCTAACCTTAAACAACGTATGTAAATACTTCTTATTTTCACTTCCATCGTTTAGTGACTTGATAGTAATCTCAGGCGCATACTCAGTATTGTTTTGGAAAGTGGAGTACTTTCGTGACGAGTTCTCCATCCTATCTTTCCAGAGATTTACTTTATTTTTGGAATCCTTTCTTTTCTTAAAATTTCTGTATTTTTTACTCATAGTCAGCCTCCTTACTAGAGAAATATTCCATGTAGGGAGACTTACCATTAGCATGAACAACCGCATTTTTGAATATTTCAGAAGAATCGTTTTTTTCAAATTTAACAAAAGACCAATTAGTAAGCAGTAGAGGATTTTGAGCTTCAAATACACTCTTTAAAGTAGAAACTGAAATAAGGATTTGGTTGTCTGGTATCTTATCTTGATTCTCTTGAGCCCAAGTTGCATACGCTTCAATTAGTTCAATGTAAACCCTAGCTCTAGTTTGTGAATCAACAACGAACCTTAGATTAACCTTCTCGCTTGAGGTGCAATTTAAAGCAACCCAACCTAAAAATTTTTCTATATGATCCCAGCCATCTCTCCTACTTTGAAAACGTTCATATTCCAGAATTGTTTTAACTGGCGTATTAGTCGAATCGATTTCAAATCTCTCTGCATCTGGTTGGTAGAATATACTTTCATCTCCATACTTTGAAAATACGTATGGATAAGAATTTCTGGATATTGGCAATGAAATTCTAGGCTCAGTAATAAAGTCCCCTGTTACTAAGTAATTTTTACTTACAATGAATTTTGCTAATATTTTTTGACAGTTAATATCGTGATCATAGTCGGTGGCCCCATTAATTCCTATCTTATAAGGATCGATATCTTCAAGGTATCTTGTTCTTTTTAATCGATAAGCATTAATAATATCGCTAGGCATGCTATCAGGAAATGCTTTCGCTATGTTTATCAATTGAGTTGATAGCAACCTAGTAACTCTGTAATGAGCAGGTATTACTTCTCTTGTATCGGGGAATTTTATTTCCAGCTCTTTTATGTAACCATCCTGCTTAAACTTACTTACCCACCATCGTGCTGTGCGTTCAGGGATGTTAATCCCTTCGCTTGCTCCTGGAATAGATTGACCCACGCTAGCAAAATTCTTATCGACGTCAAATGAAATAAGCAACGCCAACACTTGTTCAACGTTGTCGTTTGTGAGTCTGTAATACTGATCTGTTAAGACACGAATGTCAGTTGTGGCCTCTTTAGTTAGTCTTTTACCTTTCTGAGTAATTTTGTATCGGGAAAGTGGCTTGGAAGGGCTACTAGCTAAAGTAGATGTTCTCATATTAATAATAATTGCTTGTTGATAATCAATAAATCCTAAATCATGTAAACGCTCTAGCGCTTTAAGTGTTCCTGGATTTCGTAAATTCCAACTTTCAATCAACGGTTGGTAGGCTCTTGGGACAGAGTACAGTAGTCTGAGCGCATCAGAAGCCCAACTCTCGCCTTTATCATAACCGAAAGTTTCAGATCGATGAAAGAAGTTGCTAGAACTCATTAAAATTACTATGACGGCAAACTACTAAACGGCAAACTAATGAATCAATTTAATCTTCGGTAGTAAATAGTTGTTGAATTACGGTATCTCTTGATATTTTTAATCAAAGAAACCCCATTTTTAGGATCAGCTACAATAAACAGGTTTTTTTCTACATCAAATACAATGCCAATAGATTCAATCTCATTTTTTGTAGCAAATACAATTAGGTCCCCTGAAACGGTGTTACTTTTCTCAATTTTTGTAGAAACATCGTATATATCTCTCAAGGTTTTATTTAATAAATTTGGCTTGTTGAAAGCATTAGCAATAAGTGAAATCTCGTCATAGGTATCTTCGTTTTTACTATCAGCCAAGTAGGGCTTAGCAAAATTATTTAAAGCATAAATAACTTGAACCGGTAAATCATCACTGATTTTTTTCATATTTTTTCTAAAGCTAGTATTATTATTGCATTTTTTCTTATATCCTAGAGTATAGCCTTTCTCAAATACTCCAAAATCGCAGTTGAACCAAAGTTGGGCCGCAACATTAGCGTTAGTTCTTGGGTCTAATAATCTTTCAGCTAACAATGTAAATTCTATCCCAGAATCGCCCGATATTTCTAAATATGCATTTTTTGTGGCTTCGTTAAGAGGTAATCCAAAAAGTCCTACTAGATCTTCGTGTTTAGTATTTTTTACAGCCTTAAATGAAGATTCTAAACCGCTTGTTTGCCTTGCGATTGTAATAGCTGTATCCCATACTTCGACGGGGAATGCATTTCTAATAACTCTAATTGGGCTGGTAGTATCTGTAATGAGTCTTGTCGATTGAGTGGGTATACCTAATTGCATATGCCACATCTCGCGCCAACGACCCCCGTCTCTTGCTTTAGGGCACTCGATAACAGGGGATGAATTCAAAGGCTCCAATGCAACTCCTGAGGGAATTGCGTCTTTGAAACAATAAAAAACAAAACCGTAGGTGTTAGCTCGGTTGATAGGAACTTGTGCACCTGGGCATCTAGTAGTGTTACCATTGGCATATTCCAGAAAGTCAAGTTCTTCAGGGAAAGAGGTATACTGTTTGCTACCTTCATTGTAGCATCCAACAATGTTATGCAAGAATTTAAGAGCTTTAACCGTTTGTGCATTAGCAAAACCTACGTTAACATCTACTGCTAGGCCTTTTTCATGAGGCGAGCCACCACTCCAGAAGCCGCCACCAAGATTGGTTGCAGGCATAGCGGCTATATCTCCCTTATCTTTACGAAGCTTAATCTGCTCCACGTTATTTCTATAAGCTGATGTTATGGCCAAATTAACATGAGCCATTTCAGCAGCCCTACAAAGAGGTTCCCATGCTGCTACAACAGCAGATCTAGACTTAAACGACGAGTTAGCAGGGGTGCCACAAGTAGAAAAATTTAATTTCTCAAAGTTTGAGCTCCACTTATTTATAGGTGAAGTCCCAGAGAAAGTGTGATCTCTTAAGTAGGTTACCCCGATTGGTTGGCCTTGGCTTAATCCGGAACCATCATCCCCGTCAAATAGACCACCGTACTCAATTGCAATAGTTATGATGGCATTAATTATAGGATTCCCATAACCAACGCTAGCCTCAGTCGGAGCTGGATAGTTCACGAATGTGTTTGAAATTGAGAGCCTATTTACCGATGAATCTTTTCCATATACTGGTTCAGAGTAGGCTTTGGTGTTAATCGTAGCTAAATAATCGATAAATGTCAAGATGTTTGCATCATCAACCTCAGTTAAACCAAAATTCTCCGTACCAGTATTATGAATGATTGACAGCTCATCTGAAAGTAACATTACGAGTGTATCTATTTTTAAATTCTTTTTATTGGATATACAAGATTTTTCATTTTGAGGCGAAGTTGGTGATTTTGTGATAAGATTATCAAGTTTTGTATATATTTCTTTCTGACTTTTATTTGCAAAGATTGTATTATCTTTGACTATGGTGGTTAACCAATTATCAGTATACGCGATACAAGCAAGCTTAAATATTTGTTTTAAATGCGGACCTTGCTCATAAAATAAATTTTGATTCGATTGGTCACCCAATGCTCCAGTTATAGAAGTCCACCCTACGGTGAGGGGTTGATATTTACCAAGTGTTGTGGACCGAGAAGCGATTGAAGATTTCTCTCCGTTGATAACAATTTTAGCCGCGGTAGCTATATTTTGATTAATGTCACAACGGTTAATAGAGTATTTTTTTTCTTGCTGGCGAGAAAGAGGGAATATTCCAGTAATTTCATTCTTATTTGAACAATCCGAGTTATCCCACTGAGAAAAGTTATAAGAAACAGAGAGAGCCTCATCAATTAGGGTGGTTTTTTGGTTATTTAACCCAAGTTCAAGATAAGAATTAGAACCATCAGGGTTACTTACAAGATCATAAAGAAGATAAACTCTACTTTTAAGAATCTCACAACTCCAAATTTCAGAAACTCTCTGATAAAAAGACTCCGAAGTGTTCATGTCGGCACAATCTGTTGAAGCGTTATCAGGATACCCTAGGTAAGGAGTCACTTCATTTAGTACCTCTT
>Ga0114979_10003413_pt1 | contig 10662 bp, 2 predicted proteins | sample S_140625_EF_Meta_FD_87315 | JGI IMG/M metagenome (GOLD analysis project Ga0114979, IMG submission 87315) | Freshwater microbial communities from Lake Simoncouche, Canada to study carbon cycling - S_140625_EF_MetaG | ecosystem: Environmental > Aquatic > Freshwater > Lake | place: Lake... | reverse complement strand
ATATATGGTGTTACAAAAATATCTCTTATATATTTCTGCCAACTTTCCCCAACTCCACCTAAAGAAATATTTTTCATAGTACTAATAAAGTTATTAGAATTAAATCCAAATTCTTTAAGCGTTTTTATTAAATCAGGTGAGTCTTGAGACAAAGAATTTTTTATATTAATCGCTTCTGTTTCCGCAATAAGATTACTAACACCATTTTCAGTACCAGGTCTCATTAATCTTTGATAATTCGAATATAAATAAACTCTCTCCCAAATTTCATATAAAAATCTAACAGTTTGTTTGTTTGAATAAATTATATTGTCTGTTGGGAAATCTAAAGCATTTATTGAAACTCTGTTGGTAACTTGAGCGGAGTTTACCGACTGTCCTAAATTTTGAGTATAACTTGTGTTAATTGTCCTCGCCTTTATAAATTCTTCAACAAATTCTATTTCAGGCCAAATGTCATACATATAACCTTTTGTTTGTTGAATATATCTAGGGTCTCCAGGATACGCCAAAGCAAATGGTTCATCATTACCCCCATTCCTCTGAACAAAAAATTGTGGCCAAGGATAAACAGGTATTAAATTATTACCATCTTTCTGAACTGAATCTTTTGAGTCAGTAGATATCACACTTTTATTGGAATCAAGAATTGCTCCTCTTCTATTAGGGTCTTCTCTAACATTCCAAGCCTGATTATGAACATCAGACAACAGTCGTAAAAACGCCTCACTACTCGCAAGTATAACCGCAATAACGTTTATTAATAACGGTTTAAACCCTAACCCTTGCTTTTTGTCTTCTAATCTACTTGATAATTTTTTACTTAATTCGTTTGTTTTTTCATCTGATTTACTTGTTAAAAGATTTTTAATATTAGTAATACAATTATCAAATGAGTTTTCTCCCTCAAAAAAATACCAATATTGAACGGGGTTTCCATTAATATAGATAACATTATTAAATTTAGAATCTAAATTTCTTCTAAATTGTTCATAATCACTTGAATTATTGCTGTCATTTGGGTCTTTGCCAGTTCTTTTTTTATAAGATTCACTTACATTTACATCATTTTTAGAAAATGTTTTAAGATATATCTTATCATATGTTATAGGATTACTGATGTCCCCGTATGTTGGGTTGTTTTTTAACTCTAAATTTTTTGTTTCGATTATTTTTTTTAGTTCGTCTTCAACCGCTTTAACCTCACCTCTATCAATCACCTCTGGTTTAAAGGTATATACTTTTTTATTATCTGTACTAATGTAAAAATTATTTTTATCAATATATTTTCCAAACCATGATTCAGAAAGATACCCATTGACCTCTTTTTTATAATAATCTAAAGTATCGGAATAGTTAGTCGCGTCTGTTATTATTGATAAATCACCATCACTAAATGTTTGTGTGATATACGCCTCAATATTTTCTAATCGAGTTAAAAGTTCTTGTACGGTCAATTCAGGAAAATCATTATCAATCAATCCTTTCGCCTTGTATTCAGAATATACTTCATGTATTTTTTGTCTACCTTTTGAAGTATTAATATTAATAACATCACTTTTAGTTGTGTTACCCGCAGTTATACTTGAAGATTGTGCAGAACTATCATTATTTTGATTAACTGTGTATTGTTTATCATACATAAATGGAACTGAGAATAAGTCTCTAACAGGTATGTTAGTCAAAACATTAAAAGTATATGGTAATAAAATAAGAGATACTCTGAAATTACCCGACCCAGTGTCAAATCTAGCATTAAATGACCTTAAAAATAATTGATACGTAATCGCCTTACCAAAATACCCTTTTACTGTTAAATGAAATATGGGGTACGGGTAATTAAAAAAAGCCGCGTAAGGTGAATTTTCACCTTGTTCAAATAAAGCTCTTCCTCTAATATCATCCATTTCAATAGAAACTGACGCAATTCCGGCCTGTTTTAATTCAATATTTATTGAACTAATTAACAATAATTCACTATCAACAATATTAGTATTCTCTTGACTAACAAAAGTTTGGTTCTTTTCTACCGTATTATCAATCTTAATTCCCGTTAATGTGTTTGTATATTCATTCGTTAAATAAGACTTATTACCTGGTTTCAAAAAATTTATTGTCGCTATAGATATTTTTTGATTCTCAAAATTACCTTGATTACTTAAATTTAATCTTGTTCTTGGTATTAAAGAAGCTTCTAAATTAGCATACATAACAAGATTTTCATGTTTAACTAATCTTTCACTCACCACTCCGTCGCTACTAATAACTTTATTTGGGTCGACCAAAACAATGTTATCGTAATCTAACTCAACATAAACATTATCGTCATTATCTACCATAATAGAAAAAATAATTTTTTAAATTCGCCTCATAATCTTGTACTGAGGAAGTTAATGGAAAAGGTATAATTAATAAACCACCATCAGGTATATTCCACTCTAACCCACCATATTCCGGATTTGCCAACAATATTAACCAACCAAAATAAGGACTTCCATAATATTCTTGACTAATCTTATCAAGACGACTAACATTTTTCTTATAAAAATATTTTTTATCAGATGGCTTACCAGGTACCTTAACAAATGGTACAACTGTCTGTTCCCCGTTAATTAAAAAATTAACATATCTATTAAAATATAAATTACTCATTAGTTAAATTTAGTTTTACCGTTGAAAATTTTATTATTGGTATTAGAATTACCATCTTTATATAGATTTTTTAATCTTTCTTCTTGTACTGGAGTACCTCCATTATAATTTGAAAATAAAAACTTTCTTGTCTTACCTTTAACAAAGGCATTCTATTCTTTATATTTTTTATTATACTCAGTTTCAATTTTATTCAAAAAGAACTCTTGTTCTAATGTATATTCTTTACTGTAAGTTTTTTTTCTTGAGAAATAAAATACATCAAAAACCGTTAGTGGTGTAAATCCGTTATAATTTTCGTCAGCAATATCATTAGGGATAACCTTACTCCTAAAAGAATTATAACTTGTTTCATTTAAAAGTATATTACTCATCCCCGTAAAAAATCTTTTCTCTGAATTTGTACAAACATCACAATTAGGATATATAAAATCAGGATTATAAATAAGATTAATATCATCAAAATCAAATTCATATTTAATTATATTATTAGTTAAATAATTAACATAGAATGAAAATAATTTTGTAGAACCAGAACTATAATCATTTACCAATTCATCGTAAGTATTAGCAACATTAGAACCTGTTTGTACTTCGGTTGTTGCGGTTAAATCAAAAATTTGAGCACTTTGATTAGATTTTATATAACCATCTGTTAGTGTATCAACTAAATCTAATTTAGCCATAACGCTTACAAGATTTTGTTGGTTTTGTACCAATTCTTGAATTACTTGACTTAAAGATGAAATCATTTTTTCTTTTGCGGAATTAATTTCTCTTATTAAGTTAGTTTTAATAACATTAATTACTTTTTTCTTTGGGAAATTAAACATAAATAAAGTCGCAATAAATCTATTTCCCTCATCGGTTTTACTATTAACTCTTTCTATATCATCAATAATATTATCAAATAAATCTGTAATATTTTGTTGAATACTATCAGGTTTACCATAAATGTACATGGTAAACGGTGTTGTAAAGTCCCTAGCGTTACCTTGCGAATATTTTCTATCTAAAGAAAAAAGAGTGAATAACGGTATATTATATTGAGATATTATTTCTTTTGATTTATTAAAGAATGAATTTATATAAGATTGTCCTGCATCATAATATGAATCCATTATTTTTTGATACGTTGTTGTTCCACTAATACCATTATTATCTACAAATCTTTCTTGTATTGTACCAATAGTATCACCACCATTATTTTCAAGTTCTTTATTTAAGTTATTAATACCAACCACATAATCAGAATTATCTAAAATCGCTTTAACTAAATCATTATCTATCTGTTGGTAAGAATCATCCGTAGCATCTGCCCTCTCATCATACATTTCCGTATTTGCGTAGTAGTTAAATGATAAAGCATTTTGTAATTTATCGATTGGTCCTTTTAATCCCTCCCCACCTATTATTTCAAAATTTAAACTAATTTTTGCTATCATTGGTTGAACTCCAATACCTTCAGGGTTCATATCTAATAATAATGGGTCGTATGTTATATTCATACTTTGGGGTATAATCTTAGTATTATAAAAATCACCGACTCTTAATACCAAGACAGGTGGAGCACCAAATGCCGTATTTCTAGCATCATTATAAACATCCTTACCATTTTTATCAATTGCCGGTATTGTATCGCCGGGTCTCATACATTGTTGCAAAAATGTTAATCTAGAATTTAATCCTTCAGGTGTTATCGAGTGAAATGCAGGATTGAAAAATCTTAATTTATCTTGTAATTTATTATAAATCATACTATCCGTTTCTTTCAACAATTCAAAATAATCACATTCAGATAATAATTTTCTTAAAACTTCTTTACTAATACCATCTTTAATTCTTTGTTGTGTGGTAATTGTATCAGGTTGTGGTTTGGAAGTCCAATATTCAGGAGTTCCTTCTTTTCCGGGACTAACATTTTGTTTAGATGTACTAGTTGTTTGTTTTGGGTCGGGAGTACTATATGTTATATCAGAAATTGCAACCCTTCTGCAGGCCATCGCATTTACTGAATATCTTTTTTCAAATAAAGTCGCATTATTTGATAATTTAGTACAGTCAATACTATCCACAGGAAACCCTGAATTTGCCATGGTAGTTGCGGTATAATCTTCCCCCATCGCACCACCATTTACAATTTTTAATTGTCCATTCTGAATGTATTGAGACAAGAAACTATCCCCCGATAAGTAATTTACAACGGAGTTAATTCTTCTTGCAGATAAACTAACATTATATTGATTTGATGCCACCGCAGACGCACCACCAACCAAAGTAATTGTAACCAATGGTTGTGTTGTGGAATCAGGATTTTGTTTAAAATCATTAAAATATTTTTCAATATCTCTATATAAGGCATTTGTTTGTTCGTAGTTATACGTTATTGCAGAATAAAAAAATGTTCTTACCGCATCTTTTAATTTATCCGTAGGAGCTTTCGCACTATATGAATCAATATTTTGTATATAGGTGTTATATAATGTATTCCAATTACTTGTGGATGTTGTTGCGTAAGTATTAGGGTTTGGGGTATCATTATCAAAATAATATCCAAATCCTTCATAATTCTTTAAGTTAGGTACACTTATAGGTGTTACTATAGTATTTGTAACATCTTTAGTTTTTGGCGATTCCGCAGCAACTGCCGCAACATATTCTACTTTAGGATTGTTCTTTTTGATAGTTTCTTGTAAAACAAATAACTCATTTGGACTAATTTGATTCCATCTTCTAGCCAATTCATATATATCATATTTTAAGCACCCCGCCATAAAAGATTCTATTATATTATCTGCGTTTGAATTATTTTGTAGTTCTTTATTAGCAATTACGTTTAGTATTGAAGGATGGTCAACAATTATTTTCCAACTTAATTGTCCAGACCTTTTTGTACTTGTATAGGTATAAACGGGTTCAGGTCTTCCAAGAAAATCCTGTCCCTTAAACGTTGGCGAAACTGTTTCACTAAAACTAATATCATATGGTGGGAACCACATAATGCGACCACCATTAGGCCCTATTTCACACGCCGGCAAATCTGATACAGAAAGACCAGGTCTTTTTGAGCTAGCCCAAGCTAAGTTTTCTAAAGAAAACATATATTTTTTAACTTTACCTTCAACAATATTTGTTGAACCAGGTCCTTTGATTGGAGCAATATTAAGATTAAACGTGTTATCTAAAACGGAATATGTAAATTTTCTTATATTACCATCTGTTTTTTGTAAGTCAGAATATTGATAATAAGGAGTATCTTTAGCAAATACTCTACAATAAACATTAGTACCACTATACACCGATTTTGCCGGATTAATATACCCTTGAACTTTTGAACCTTTAGTTATTTCTTTATACCCATCATGAAATACTTTACTTAATTGATTTATCGCATTACCCGCATGAGACAATCTTCTTGAACTATGTGGTGTCGAATCAATTAATCTTTGTGTATTATCTAATATAGACCCTTGTTTAAAATTATTAAATTTGTCTGTTAGATAAATTGAACCTATTTTTGTTGAAAAATTGTTTCTTGTGTATTCTTTTGCCTTTTTGGGTTCTTGTCCTCCGACCATGGCTTCTTTTCCAACAACGTTATATTTTGGTGAAGTCCACACCAATCCTCCCGTTTCCCCCCTCACTTCATCACTTGTAATTGCTAACCCTCCTAAACCAAATTTAAAATTACTATCAACCATATTACCCTCAAATGTGTTATATAACTTATCAGGCCCATAAACAGATGATTGCATTTCTCTACCCCAAGGGTTAATAGGAATGTCACCAGATGGTGAATTAATATAGGAAGCGTCTAATTGTTTTGTTCCGACATAATAACCACCTTTAGTCGGGTTGTCTAATAATTTATTAATAGCCCCTTTAGCAACATCAACAATCTCACCAAAAATAGATTTATTATAATCAGGCGCGTATCTATTAAAACCCAAATTATAATATAATTGAGATTTTTGTCCTTGTCCCGTATTATCGAGAAATAATTGTGATGGTGATGGTTTTGAATAAAATCGCCCTATTAATTTACTAGTACTACTACTTCCTATAGGGTTTCCTTCATCATCATACGATAGTCTTGGGTCTCTACCTCCATTAAACGCTTTAGATATCTGCCCAAATAAACTTAAATTATGGTCATCAGCCGTAAAATAATCACCCGGTATTACAGATGCAGGATAATATGCCCCACCTAATCGTGCAATAAAATCGGCAGCTCTAAAAACGTAATTACTTGGTCTTGAGATAGTCCAATTCTTTTCAATTAATGGTGTCTTTCCTTGTAAAATTTGTATCGCCTGTAATGGATTACCAATAGCGTTTAATAAATTAACCCTACCTACAGAATTTCTATAAATCTCTCTAGCAATTCTATCTTCAAAATCTTTTTTAAGTTGTTTTGCTCCTAATTGAGCTATGTACGAATCCTGAGATAAACTTCCGTTATCTCCGACCGCATTGTTATTATTTAATAAAATTTCATACGGTGTGTATGTTGATGGTACAAAACTTAATGGGTCTGAATATTGTTGAAATGTTGGTATTGATTGAATATTATTAATTGATATTAAATCTGTTGGCGTTAGAGACCCGTATTTATTTAAAGACGGTACTAAACTTTCAGTATTTAAACTTAATCTTGGTAATTTAGCATCACTATAGTCATAAGGACCGGCATTAGAACGAGTATTACTTAACCCCCCAACATTAATATTTTTATCGTACCCACCATCAGGACCATAAATATTTAACGGATATAAAATATCCGCAAATGGGTCGTTAGTGATAAGATTATCGGGTGAGTCAATAACAGGTGAAACTGTTTGTACTATTTCTTGTACAATATTGGTTACAGGTGGTGGTGTATAAACACCAGGAACTGTATATGGTGATAAGTTCTTTGTTAAACATCTATTCCTAAAAGCTTCTGTTGATGAAAAATCTAAACTGCTTGGCATTTATAATACTTTTATAATAAATAGATTGTTAATTGTTTTTTAAACATTATAACTATAGTTACCCGTACCTTCCATTATTTTTTGATTTACAACATGATTAACTATTTTTCTTTGTAAGTCACCAATAAATTGAGGGTTATTTAATGCCGATTCTAAATTTGGCATATTAGGTACATTTATAGTTATATCTCCTTTTATATCATCAAATTTGTGATTTACATCTTTGGTCACCGTTTCAGTTTTAAGAACATTAGATACATTAGTAATTGCCGGTGGTATAACATTAGATATCGGTACAGTAGTTACTGGTGGTTTAACATTAGCAACACTCTCATCACGAACAGGAGTAATAACTTTATTAATGGTACCATATAAATCTCTATTACTTTCATCTATTTTTGTTATTAACGAATTTGGATTATATATTTTTGATATATCATTAAAAAGTTCGGTTGTTTTTTTAGTTGTCGTAATAATATCTTCATTTACTTTTGTAGACATTCCTACTTCAGGTTTAACATTTGCTAAATTGTCAGGTAATTTTATATTTTGATTTAATATTGACGGTACTGTAGTTAATTTATCAACCAATGTTTGAGATTGATTTTTACTTAATAAATCCTTAATCTCATCGGTCATTCGTAATTCGGTTGTTGTTTTTTGATTAACTTCGTTATTCTCAACATTAGTAATATTGGATATCCCTTTAGTAAAATCATCACTTAATTTTACATTGGCCGATAATATTTGAGTATTAATTTCACCATTTTTTTGGATATTTTTATTACTTAAATCCACAGAAGATTCTTGAGAGCTAAACCTTCTATCTAAAACTTCATTCATTTTATTAAAGTTATCTAAAAAGTTATTTTCAAAATTTAACGTTTTAGATTGTTCCGCATCAACAGTTTTAATTTCTTTATTAATTGATTGTTCTTTTGGTCTTAAGGGCTCGTTAATATTATAAGGGGTTTCATTTTGTTTTAATATATTGAAAATAGGTTCTGTTTTTTCTTTCTTAGGTTCTTCAGGTAATACCATCGGTGCTCTAAAATCTTTAACCTCATTTTTCTTTGTTTCTTCTTTTTTTATTTCAGATATTAATGATTTTTCATCTTCCCCACCAATTTTAGGTATTGAGAATTTCATTATTGGTTCGGGTAAAGGTGGCGGTGTTGGGGTAATAACAGATGTTTTTTCAGTTAATAAAGTTTTTAGGTTATCTGATATTTTACTTAAATCAACCAATGGAGATACTGAAGGTTCATTAATACCCACAGTTGTCATTGGTTTATTTTTATTTAAGAAATTAATGAAAGAATCTGTTAAACCATTACCAAAAATATCGGTGGTTACCTTCGTTTCAACAGGTTTTTCACTTAATTGTTCTTTCGGTCTTAAAGGTATGTTTACATCGTAAGGGGTTTCAATTTTTTTAAACCCTATTAAAGGTTTCTCAACCCCACCTTTTAATTCGTCAGGAGTTGTATAAGGAACTGGTGGTTTAACTGTTTCTGTTAATTTAGTATTTACAATCTCTATTTTATCTTTTTTAACAACCTCAACTGTTTTTGGCGATTCAATTTTTACCCCTTTATTTTCAATTGTTTCTTCTTTCGGTCTTAAAGGTGTATTTACATCGTAAGATTTTTCGGTGGTTGGCGGTAATAAAAACATACCCGTTTCTTTCTTAGGTTCCTCAGGTAATATCATTGGTGCTCTAAAATCTTTCACCTCATTCTTATTAGTTTCTTCTTTTTTAATGTCAGATATTAATGATGGTTCATCTTTTTCATTATATTTTGGTACTGTAAATTTAATAATTGGTTCGATTTGGGGTGGCAGTGTCGGGGTGATAACAGATTTTTTTTCTTCTCCAACCAAATCCATAATTTTATATAACTCCCCAAACTTTTCTAAGTAAGGATTATACATTTTTTCTCTCTCCTCACTTTTCATACCAGGTGCAATACCTTTTTCTTCTTCTTTTGGTCTTAAAGGTGGATTAAAATTATAAGGCGTTTCATTAGGTAAAAACGGAGTTAAAGAAAATAAATTAGTTTCTTTTTTATATTCCTCAGGTATTGACGCTATAAAAGGTTTTTGTATCCCACCTTTTAATTCGTCAGGAGTTTTATTAGAAATTGGTGATTCAATTTTTACCCCTTTATTTTCAATTGTTTCTTCTTTAGGTCTTAATGGTACATTAACATCGTAAGGTTTTTCTATAGTTTGTGGTAATGAAAAAATATTAGTTTCTTTCTTAATCTCCTCGGGTAATACCATTGGTGCTCTAAAATCTTTTACCTCATTGTTCTTAGTTTCTTCTTTTTTAATGTCAGACATTAATGATGGCTCATATTCTTCATTATATTTTGGTACTGTAAATTTAATAATTGGTGGTTCCTGTTCTGTTGTTTTTGGTGATGGTGGAGTTACACTTATAACATTATTAGTAATTGTTTTATTTTCAGGTGTTTTTACATCAATTTTTGAAGTCGTTGGTGCGGTTGTGGGTACTGATATTGTATTTTTATCTACAGGTTTTTCATCTTTTTTAATTACTACATTTGTACTTGATTTTTGAGCATCGGTAATCGCAGTACCTATTGTACTCTCCATTTTACCAACACTATTACTTATCTGTAACCCTAATCCCGCCTTATCACCATATAGTGTCATTTTTATTGTTCCAGGATTCTCAAATTTAGATAATGCATTACCAAATCCTAAAGCACTACCCGTACTTATAACACTAACCCAATCTATATTTGTGGATGGTACTGAACTTTGTTGAATCTTAGAAGTAGAAAGATTATTAATATTATCATCAATTTCTTTAAAAAGTTTAGATAAATTGGTAAGTGATTGTTGTTGTGTCGATAAAGAATTATTAGTTGTGGTTGGTGCGACCCCAACATTATTTGTTTGTGGATTTGTAATTCTTTGTATTAATGGTGGTATATTTGTAGTTTGTTGTGTGGTTAATGGGTAATTAGCGTTGGTTACAGGAAGATTATTATTTGCCGGAGGTATT
>Ga0114979_10003412_pt1 | contig 10663 bp, 2 predicted proteins | sample S_140625_EF_Meta_FD_87315 | JGI IMG/M metagenome (GOLD analysis project Ga0114979, IMG submission 87315) | Freshwater microbial communities from Lake Simoncouche, Canada to study carbon cycling - S_140625_EF_MetaG | ecosystem: Environmental > Aquatic > Freshwater > Lake | place: Lake... | reverse complement strand
ACATTTAGCAGAGCATGAGTATGACCCTAATTGTAACTTTTGTATGAACAATGTATTCGTAAAAGATGCAAAGGAAACCGAAACTAAATTAGAACAACAAGGTAATCAATTAGAAATACTAAACATTTTACATGGTGCTCTTATAACTCAATTAGGTGAATTGGCTGGAGTTGAAGACCAATTCCGTCAATGGAAACAATGGACTGATGAACACAAAAGATTAATAGTAGTAACAGAACGTTTAGATACTGATATTAAAACTTGCGATACTAAGGTTGAATTATTACAACATCAAAAAGAAACTGTATCCGCTGATATAAATAGATATTTTGAAAATGAGGGAACTATTATACGAAACGAAGCATTAGATATTCAAATACAAAATGTTCGTAGATTAAAGCAAGGTATAGAAAAGCAAATATCCGATGTAAACAAACTTATGTTGAAATTAATGTCAGAGGTAGGTGCAACAAAAACGTACATTGATAATATGGTAGCTAAGATGGAGGAAGTTAAGGAATTGGAAAGTAAAAACCAATTATATACATTCTACTTAGATGCAGTTAAGAAAGATGGTGTACCTTACGAACTAATATCTAAAGCACTTCCAGCAATCGAAAACGAAGTGAACAATATATTGGGACAAGTAGTAGACTTCTCGATATCAATGGATACTGATGGAAAGAACATTAACGCTAGAATCGTTTACGAAGACCAGGAATGGGCTTTAGAGATGTGTAGTGGTATGGAGAAGTTCATATCGGGATTAGCTATTAGAGTGGCTCTAATTAACATATGCAACCTGCCTAGACCTAACTTCTTAGTAATCGATGAAGGGTTTGGAACATTGGATGCAGATAACCTATCATCCCTATTTATGATGATGCAATATCTTAAAACTCAATTTGATTTCATTTGGGTAATTTCTCACTTAGAACAAATGAGAGATATTGTGGATGGACTTATTGAAATTAAGAAAGTAGATGGTTTTAGTAAGATTAACTTCTAACAACCGGTAATACATTTTTAGGTGTGGTCTTATTTAAAGACTGCACCTTTTCTTTTATAAGGGTTTCTACTAACCCATTTATTTTATATCCTTTCTCTTTACAAAATTCCTTTAATGCTTGATGTATTTTGGCATCTATTTGTATCATTGCGTACTTCTTCATAACGTTTCTTTAGATTTCTTTAGTTTTCTATATATAATTATAATGATAAAAAATATTAAGAATATTTATCAATAAGAATAATAGAAACCTATATGGCAAGAATAAAAAAATACGCTGATAACCTAACTCAACCATTAACAATCTACCAAACCTTTCTTTTAGATTCTAATCCAAATTCGCAGTATTTTAGAATTACTGAATTTAAAGAATCTTTTACTGGAGGTAAGAATGGATTTTTAATTGAAGGCTCTGAATATTTGAAAGAGAGTACTGATATAAAAATAGAAATATTAGATGTTGATGGTAACCCAATTTATTTTGAACCTGGTAATGGTGTTCCTGAATATTATGAGGGGTTATCTAAAGTTATTGCTGTTTACATATATGAAGATACGCCAATTGGTAACGCAAAGATTACTATATTAGGTGAATTAAAAACATATATAGATGCTGATGGAATTAGACAATCAATTCCGGATGAGTGGGCTGGTATTTATAATGTAAAATGGGAAAGAGAATTTAAAGTTAATCGTTTATTACAAAATGAAGATAAAGTAAGATTTTATAAAAGACCGCAAGTTAGTATTACAGAAATAGTTAAACCAATATTTTCAAATGTAGTTGCACCAAAAATACAAACTGGGTCTTTAAAAGGTATTGCACAAAATCCAGTTGTTGGAAGTGGTCTCGCAAATTATACATCACCAACTACATATGTTTTAGAGACTGTTGGAAATTCTTTTTGGACTGGCTCTATGGTTGGTACATATTTAGAAATTCCTAGCTTAAGTTATTCTCCTTTAGTAACTCAAATAGTTAATTCAAGAAGAATATTAGTACAACCACCATATGCAGAAAATGGATTTGTTGCAAATATAGAATCAGCAGGTTATACAGCATCATTTAATTATACCGAAGGAGTTGATAATTTAAAAACAGCATTAACTGGGTCTTTTGCAAAAATAACTTTATCGGATTTAACCACATTTGTAGGAGATGCTGCTAGAGTTAAAATATTTAGAAAATCAACAACTGATTTATCTGATTTTCAATTTGTTCAAGAAATACAATTAGAATCAAATGAACTTTTAGTTGATTTAGCATCTACTACAAAAAACCAAGAAAATTATGGATTATTTGATAATAGTAATTTTAAAGAATATTGGGTAACATCATCTAATAATTTAATAACATCATTTGACCAATCATTTTTATTTGATTCTATAAAATTAAATAGTATTAGTGGAATTCAAAAATTCTTTACAACAAAATCTTTAAATATAAATGAAGGTATTGAATATACATTAGATTTTAATGTTAGAAAAGAATTAATAGGAACATCAACAGATTATATTCAAGCATATATTAGTGGTTCTAGACAAACTACAATAAATGGTTCTCCAACTACACTTCAAGTAACACAAAGTATAGTAACTTTAGAAACTCAAAATGCGTTACTTCAAAAAGAAAATATTAAGGAAAATATAAAAGCAGAACAAATTGATAATGCTAAATTATATTTTGATGTAAGAGGAACTGATTGGCATATATCGGATATTAGTTTGAAAGCATCGCAAGAAACAGCATTTTCTCCTGATGAAATTACATTTATACAATCTGTACCAAGAATATTACCAGTTGAAACATTTGTATATCGTTTTGAGTTTTATGATATAAATAACAATTACGTTCCTGTTTTGGTTGAACAAACTAAAACATTTGATGGTGGTAATTTACAAACAATACGAAAGGGTTTGGTGTTTTCACCTAGGTCTTTATCATTCCAATTTGATTCTGGTTCACAACCAGTTCCACCAACTGTAGTTGGATTTAATGTAACTAAAAATTTATTGACAGGTTCTGTACATTATTCATCACAATCTTTTGATTTTGATGGAATTGAATTGTTTTCATCAAGCTATGTTGGATATCACACTTTGGGTGGTGGGTTCCCCGGATTATTAGATGGTTTGAATAGTGATACACCAACAATGACGGTTCAACACTTTACAGGTTCACGAACAGATAAAACAATACAATTAGTAAAAATTACGGGCGAATGTGAAGGCTTCTATGATACGGTAATATTCACAAGAGTATTAGATGGGTTTGGTGGTGTAAACTATTTAATTAGACCTTATAGAGGAACTCAAATTAGAAATAGTAGTACTGCCTCATTGGAGATTCAAGCTATTCGTATTGATGGTGTAAACGATATTGAACTTAGTAGCTTAACTAAACCTGAAAAGGGTTGGCCTGATAAACAACTGCACATTATATCACGTTCTGCTGATGGGGCAGAAAAGTTTGTAAATCTTGCGTATGCATCATCAAGTAAGTATGTATATGGATTAACAACTGGTTCTTTAGGAACGGGTGAGATAAATTATAACGCAACATTTAATAGAGATTCAATTGATTTTAGAAGAACGGTGTATTTAATATCTTCTCAATCAGCAGCATCTGGACCAGCTTATTTAACTTCTGGTTCTGTTGTTGCATCTCAAATATTAGAAGATTTACAAGATGGATTGGATAGTGGTGTTGTAATTTATAACGCAGATTCATTTACAATAAATCCAAGAACCGAATCAACATTTAAACCAGCATTTGGATTTGCAACCGCATCTTTTGCAAAAAGAGGAACGGCTGCATCTGAAATAGAAGCAGTTACAGCATCGTTTCAGATATATCCATCAATGTCAATAAATAGGGATTGGATTCCTGAATATTGGATGTATTATCATACTCAAAGTTTGCATCCAACAATAACTGTTGTTGCTAAGGATGATAATAAAAATATAATCCCATCACAAGTAGTAAGTGGTAATGTAAGAAGTCCGTTAAATCAAACTAAAAATTTAACATTAACATTTACTTACACAGAACCTTGGACTTCAGCATCTGTTAGTTTAGATAAAACATTTACAATTGTACCAGAAGGTAAGCAAGGGGATGAAAGTATTGTATTTGAAGTAAGTCCAATAGCAATTACACTTGGTGCAAATTCAAGAGGTATAGTTAATGATTATACACCATCAATTACTGATATTAAATTAAAGCAAGGTTCTAGATATCTTGCTTTTAGTTCAAGTGCTGGTGTGTTAAATAATTTAAGTACTCATGGTACATTCCATATAGCAACCGCATCTATAATAGAAAAGGAAGTTAAAGCGGGTAATGTACATTTTACATCATCATTTGGTACACCATATACGGCATCTTTAATTGTATCGCAATCTTCAAACTTTACTCAATTAAGTGGAAGTATAACATATCCATTAATAATTCATCCATATTATACATCATCAATTTATACTGCAAGTGTTGTTGTTAATTATACAAAGATATTAGAAGGAGCACCACCAATTCAAATAGTAATCTCACCAACATCTGTAGCATTAACTGCAGATGAAGTTGGATATGTTACTCCGGTTGGTTATTCTTCGGCAAATACTACAATACAAGTAAAAGAGGGAGATGATTTTTTAAAATTAGTAACAACCCAATCTTTTGCGAATGCTGATGCTAGAAAAGGAACTTATACAATCAATTCAATTGAAACAAGAGGTGGCAGTATTTGGAATATACGAACTGGTTCATTAGCATCATCATCTTTATCTGGATTGACTGGAACAATGACTTATAATAGATTTGATTATCCATATGTTTCGGCAAGTGCACTTTATACAATTCAAGTATATCCATATGCATTAGGAGCTGGGCATTTACCAACTTCATCAATCTATACAAGAACTCAAACATTTACAAAAAATGTAACACCACCAAAAGCTCGTAGTATTGATTTTAAAGCATCTTCATATACGGTAAACTATGATAGAAATGGTAGAGTATCGCAAGCATCTCAAGCGCCAATTATATTATCAGCAACGGCATTTAATACAACGGCATCGGCCGACAGAGTATTTCTTACAATATCTGATATTGCTCCTGATGGGTCTGAATCTGGGGAAGTAGTATTTCAAGGAGATAGTGGTACAAATCCAGTAACATTTACACTTCCTGATGTAAACTATAATGATATAGGCCCTGATGTAATAAAAACATTTAAAGTTAAATTGACAGATGGTAATCCATATTCATCTCCAACATTAAATCCATATAGAGCAGAAGCTCAATTAACAATATCTGGTATGAAGGCTGGTTCTGATGCATATAAATTAGTAGCATCAAATGAAAGTACTTCCATAACTGCAGATTTATGGACAACTCAATTTACTGGAACTGGTATGAAGATTACTACATTTAATGGTAATCAACAATTAATAAATGCAAACCCACTACCACTACCAAATAACCCAAATGATTTAGATTTTAATAATGACCCGATTGGAGTATTAGGATATTCATCTGCATCTATATTTTCAAAATCTGCTTGGATTGGGGTGAATGGGGGAGCAACACCAAAGTTCCCAACATCGAATCCTGCTGAAATTGGAAATATAATTAGTTGGACTTCCCCAGCTACAAACAGATCTGGACAAATTGTATATAGGGTAGATTTTGAAGGAGATTCATCATCGACAAACACATTAGTAAGACCTTTAGCTAGACAGACTCAATTTGTGACTCAATCAATAGCAGTACAATTTACACCACCAGCTCCATATGATGTTAAGATGGAAAATGAAAACTCATCAGCTGTTTATAGAGTGTCTGGTGAATTAGATTTTGGCTCAACATCAAATGTAATTAGAGTTTATAGAGGTGGAACTGAATTAGTAAATACAAATCCACTACCAACAACTGATACTGATGCATATGGTACTACCGGATTAGCAAAAGATAAATGTAGAGTTAGTATTTCTGCAATATCTCCTGTTGGAGTGATTGGATTGGCAGGTGGATTAACAGTAGGGCAATGGGTTAGTGGAACTCCAGCAACAATGCCGGCAATAACTAGTTGGACAAATCCTCAAACCGATTCAGTTGCAAGTATTGTATATCAAATACAATGTGAAGGTAGGGAAACTTTTTATAAAACACAATCATTATCAATTCAATACGAAGGTAATGTAGGACCTGGTATAGTAATGAGAGGTGAGTGGTCAGCAAATACTGATTATATTGGTTCACATCAAACAAGTAATTCTCGTAGAGATGCGGTAATTTATAGTCCTGTTCCTGGTACAACAAAATACTACGGAGCAGTCAGTGGAAGTGGACCTAACACATATAATAAACCAACAATAGTTCCGGGTAAGGATGGTTATTATGTTGGAGCTTCCCCTGCAGCTGGATATAATAGATTAGGTACACCAACAATCAATACAGCACCAACACCTGATGGTACTAATGCGTATTGGGAATTTTTAGGTAGTGAACAATTTTTTGTAGCAGCTAAATTAGCAATATTTGAAGAATCGTATGTTAAGAATACAATTAATGTTGGTACTAAGGATGGTACGAGTGGCTTTGCAAATATTGTATTAGCTGGAGGTAGACCTGACCCATACATTGCTATCGGTCAAAATGCAACGGTTGGCACTGCTGGAACGTCTGGTACAACTGTAACAACGGGAGTGATTGGATATGATAAACCCGGTATATTTTTAGGAATATATGAAGATGGTGGAGCTGGTACAACGGGCCGATTTTCAATAAAAACAACTGGAACTTCTGGAAAGGGAATGTTTTGGGATGGTAATACTTTAACTATTGTTGGTTCTATTAGACAAGTTGAGCCGGGTGTTAGTGAAGGTTCGTTAAGAGGAGGTTGGACAACTGGATTTACATATTATGCAAATGATATAGTTTCATACGCAGGACAGAGTTGGAGATGTACATCAGCAACTTCGCATGTAGCAACAAATAATACAAATGCAACAACAGGATATCCGGGTTCAGGTCCTTGGGCTATAGCTGCAGCTGCTGGAACATCTGGAACTGCTGGAACTGCCGGTAGCGGTGGTGCAAATGGGGCAGCTGGCGCAGCTGGTCCTGGTGTAGTTTATAGAGGAGTATGGGCTGAAGGTACTGTATATACCAAAACAACCGAAAGAACAGATATTGTTAAAGGTGGTGATAACGCATACTATTTAGCTAAATCAACACATACAGCCGCAGCAGGTCAGGTACCAACTGGGGGTGGTGGCATAACAGGAACTCCTGCAACTTATTGGCAATCATTTGGAGCAACATTTAGTTCGGTAGCAACTGATGTATTATTAGCACAAGACGCAACAATAACGAGAGGATTAGTATTAGGTACTTTAGATTCTTTTTCTGGATTTTTAAGAAGTGCAAATGCAACTACTCTACAGAGTGGTGTTGGATTTTTTCTTGATGTAAATGGTAATTTTAGATTTGGTGAATCTGTTGCGCCGGGAAATAATTATGTATATTGGAATGGTACTCAATTAGATATATCAGGTAAAATTACAGCTACAGAAGGGAATATTGGAGGATTTACGATTGCTAATAATGTATTAGCTGCATCTGGAAGTTTATTACAAATAGATACACAAATTCCTCAAATATCATTTTTTAGAAAGGGTGATTTATCATCCCCTAAAGTTATATTAAACCCAAGTCAATATTTATCAAATCCTGCGGCTGACCCATTATATGGTGATTCTGGGGCAGATTGGACAGGAACAACTAGTGTATCAGCTGCAGCCGGAACAACCAGTGGAGTAGATACATATGTAACTACAGATGGTATTAGTGTTAAAGGTACTACAACAGATTACTTAGGTACTACAACAGCTTTAGCAGCAGGAACATTAGATGTAACTGTATATGTACCCACAACTACATTAACTCAAACAGCTGGGGGTATAACAACAACATCCACATATCCACCTGGGGATCCTGACTATCAATATGATTCATATTCATCAACATATGCTGGTGCTAGAAGTTCAAATGCAACTTGGTATCTTCAATTATATGATGCTACTGGAACTACGTTAATAACGGAACAACAATTACCAAATGCATCAACATATAAATCTGGACCAAGCAGTTATCAATATTATTATGCATATAGTTATACTGGTTATCCACCTTATTATTGGAACGGCCCTAACACAGTAACATCAGCAGGTTATTATCAAGGTGATATTGCAGCTGGAACTAGAACAACTACCGTAAATATACCAGCAACTGCCGTATATAAAGTTGCATTATGTTTAAGAGTAAGTACTGGAGCTGGTTTTATATCCGATTATACTACTTACACTAGCACATATTATGCAAATACTGGAACAGCATCTCATGGTTCTACTGGAGCATTAACCACTTATAGTGATATTAGATTTAAAACCAACGTAAATAAAACGGAAATTAGTGGTGGTGGTTTTCAAGTTGTAACAAACGAATCTGCATATTGTAGAATACTTAGAATAGATCCGGGTTCGTATTCATATTCTTCTTTACTATTCCAAACAGTGGGAGGCCGTATTGACCTTAATGCTGGTGGTGGTACGTTATTAGAAAAGTGGACAGCTGATGCGATATGGGTTTGGGGAGCTCAATATAATGTTGGTGGATTGCGAATAGGTGGTGGCGGAAGTTCACTTGTTTCATCTGGTGCATATGAAGTATTAAAAGTAGAGGGAACATACACATCCACTTTAGCAAATCAATTTTATGCAACCTACTATGCAAATATATTACCATATGCAGATGATACTTGGGATTTGGGCAAAGCTAGTAGTGGTAGATGGAGAGATATTTTTACAAATGGTGCTGTAACAACTACATCTGATAGAACTAAAAAAACAAATATAACGCCATCTGGTTTAGGATTGGATTTTATAAATAAATTAAGTCCTGTTTCATATACTATGATAACTGGTAGTAAGGTTTGGGAAGAATTACCATCAACTATTACTGTATTGGATGAAGAAGAAGAATATGATAATGGATATCTTATAAAACAAGCAAAGTATAAAGAAATACCAAACCCACAAACACCTGAAATTATAGAAATACTTCCTGGTAAAAGAACTCACTATGGTTTAATTGCACAAGATGTAAAAGTAGTTTTAGATGAAATGGGATTAAGTACAACTGATTTTGCTGGTTATATGGCAGCTGACCCAATTGAGCATACTGATTTGGGATTACGATATGAGGAATTTATATCACCTATTGTAAAAGCAATTCAAGAATTATCATCAAAGGTTGATAGACTGGAAGCTGAAATAAGTAGTTCAAAAATTTAAAATTTATATATTTATATATATAAACAATAATATATTATGGCACAATTAAAAGAATCATTAAGCGTTGATGTTTTAGATAGCATTAAACAAAAAAGAGATGAAGTATCTAATTTAGTAATGGAATTAGGTCAAATTAGTTTAAGAACTAGAGAACTAAGAAATGAATTGGTAAAATTAGACCAAGTTAAAATATCTATGGAAAATAGATTTGATGAAGTAAACGAAGAAGTTAAAGAAATTTTAACAGAATTGGAAGTAAAATATCCAAAAGGAGAAATAGACCTAAATGAAGGAATAGTCTACTTCGAATCAGCAGAATAAAATAAATTTGTTACTTTCAAAATAATTTTGTATCTTTGTTACAATAATTTAAAATATGTCTAAAAAGAAGTTACTTTATGTTGCTCCACATTTATCTACTGGAGGACAACCACAATACCTATATAAGCAGGTAAAGGAATTTATAAAAGATTATGATATCCAAGTTGTTGAATTAAACAATAGTGGAGGAACGGCATTTGTAGTTCAAAAAAATAGAATAAAATCCTTAGTACCAATTCATACATTGGGGGAAGATAAATCTAAAATTTTAGATGTAATTGCAGAATTTAAACCCGATATTATACATTTTCAGGAAATTCCACAATTTGATTTAACACCATTCATATTAGACCAAATCTTTAAAAAAGATAGAAACTATTTTATAGTAGCATCTACACATGGTTCATTGACAGACCCATCTGAAATATCATATCATCCTGATAGATATATTTTAGTTTCTGAATGGAGTAGACAAAGGTTTATTGATACTGGTGTTGAAACTGATGTATGGCAATACCCTATTGAAGATTATACTTTTGATAAAGAAGCAGCTCAAAAAGAATTAGGATTAGACCCAACTTGGAAGCATGTACTTAATGTTGGGTTATTTGCACCTGGCAAAAACCAAGGAGAAATATTTGCAATAGCAAGACAATTAGAAAAGTATAAAATTAAATTTCATTTTGTAGGAAATCAAGCTGGCAATTTTGAAGAATATTGGGGACCTCTTATGAAGTATGTTCCCGAAAATTGTATTATATGGGGAGAACGTGATGATGTAGATAAATTCTATTCAGCAGTTGATATGTTTTATTTTGCATCTAAGATAGAATTAAATCCACTTTCAATTAAAGAAGCATTGAGTTATAAGCTTCCTTCTATATTTAGAAAATTACACACTTATTTAGATACTTACGATAACAATACATTAGTAACTTATATCGATGATGATTTAAAATTAACAAAAAGAATTATATT
>Ga0114979_10003411_pt1 | contig 10666 bp, 10 predicted proteins | sample S_140625_EF_Meta_FD_87315 | JGI IMG/M metagenome (GOLD analysis project Ga0114979, IMG submission 87315) | Freshwater microbial communities from Lake Simoncouche, Canada to study carbon cycling - S_140625_EF_MetaG | ecosystem: Environmental > Aquatic > Freshwater > Lake | place: Lake... | reverse complement strand
CATACGTGTTTCCTGTAATTTTCCCTCGTATTTTTGTCCCAAGCAATTGTTCGTGACGAGCTTTTGTTTCTTCCGTAACTTTTTGAAAGTCTAGGCCACTGCTCTTGAAAATACTTACAAGTTTCTCATAATCCACTGTCATAATAGGTTTCTTTTCTCTCTCACTCATTTCTTTAAATTCGGGGGATTCCATAAATGCCTTTTTCAAGTCACTAAAGAGCATGGCCTTATCCATTTCATGCCATTTCTTGTATAACCCATTCATAAATCCTTGATTTAAAAAGCTTCCCAAGGGATCCATTTCTGAATTCATTTTTTCTTTTGTCCAAGTAAAGTACTTGGGCAGCACATTCCAAATATCACAGCCCTTGTACATTTCTGTCAAAAAATTATAGCACAGGGCACACTTGTACAAAATTTTAGGAAGTTCTTCCTTTAAATTTTTTTCCATGAGAGGATCTTTCAAATCATCTTCTATGGGTGTACCAAACACTGTAGCTACAACACGTCGTCTTACACTGCCGCTCTTGTCCTCATAATTCATATACGAATTTCCAGCTAGTATACCATGACTTTCCCAATTGTGAAGCACGGAAGGCTTGTGCAAAATATCAATGGAAACTATTTCTCCACTGACCATGCTTTGAAAATCTGTGCGACGCAATTGAAAGTCTTCGTCAACTTCCAGCACTCTCCAAAATAAAGATCTATAAATTTGTTCCAAGCCTCCAATAGCATTCCCACCTCCTCGCATTCGATTTCCAAGGGTTCCAACGTCCTCTTCTCTAAAAAACCATCCCACTAATTTGAGAAGTGTAGACTTTCCACTGCCTGCTACCCCCTTGATAAATTGAATGACTTGCCAGTTGTCCTTGTGTCCCAGCTTGTACAAGAGTCTTCCAAGCAAAGCATAGTGCCAAAAAATAATGTGAGAGTATTCCCGAATGTAGCTATCTCCTTGCAAAAGTCTTCCTTCCCATTCTCTAGTTTTCCAGTATCCACAATTTTTCGCACTTCTGCTAAACTGCATTTTAAAAATGCTGTGAAAAATTGGAGTGCTTATTTCCTCCTCAACCCCTTCCACAAGATTTAGTAAATCATCCCATTCTACAAAGGCCCAGGCTTTATTACGCTCCGCTTTTGTTTTAAAGTGGGAGGGTCTCGTATACACACCTTCTTTATATAAATCTTCAAGTGTCGGAGAGCAGGGACACTCTTGGTCTATATAGTTCATAGATATAATTGTAGATGCATTGGGGATAGGATAGCCATGAAATGTACAGCTCTCAAGTTCTAAAATACCATTCTTAAAGCTAATGTGCGAGCGAGATTTTTCCAAGTAAGGAAGTTCTTCTTCTTTGCACATTTCTAGGTAATGCCATAATTTATCCAAGTTATTTGCAGAGGTCATATTCGTCCACATTTTAAAATGAGTTTCCTTCTTTACAGTGTCTGTAATAAATTCTGCAAAGGTCATAGGCTTAGAGCGTTCATTGAGTACGGGGACCCATGCACATGTATTGAACCGCTGTAAAGGTCCTCCTCGAGGATGCTCCATAAGTTCTGTTAAAAGGGGTTTCCATATGGTTCTGTCGTGAAATCTTCGATAATTATTTTTTCGTAATTCTCTCAAAATAAACATTAAAAGTTCCTGAAAAGGTGTAAGCTTCGCATTCCTATCAAATATATCGTATGCATTGGGATCAAATTTCCTTGGTGCAGCAACATCAGAGGCAGGATTCTGTGATTTCAAAAAACTCATAAATCCTAGCAGTAACATGCGATTGCTTTGTATAGCTCGGGCCACTCGATCAACTTTTTCTAATAAGTCTCGAGAATCTCCACAAATTTCTATAAGTTTTAAATCTTTTTTGTCCGCCACTAGTTCACAATCCATTAAATCTTCTGTAGTAAATGCATATGCAATTTGATTCAAAGCAAAAAATTCCATTTGAGATGCCTTTATAATGTGACTTTCCTCCAACGTTTTTTTTCGAAACAAGTCCAGCACTGTCATTTGCTCAGGATTGTCAGGGTCTGTTTTATCCACATGGACGACACTCCCCATATAACGCTGACAGGCAATTTCTAATGAAGTTGTCCATAATTTTTCTTTTCTTTCTCCCTCTTCATCTTCTTCATTACTGGGGCACCAAATTTGAATCATTCTATTAAAAACCTTTCCAAATGTCTGCAATGAAATCCGTAAATCTTCTGAAGGCGAAGTCTTTAATGTCTCTAAAAGGTCATTGGGGGACATGTCGTCCCCCTTCATTTCCTCATCTTCCTGTAGATCTTGATACTGGGACCCCTGGGCATCTCTTTCCTCTTCGCTTTCATCGGGCCCGTTTCCTTTTAAATCCATTTCCTCATCAAGATTGTCCTCTTCTTCCGACAAAGCTCTTTTCATTCGCTTCGTTGCACTTTTTATAATTGGACTCTCAGGCTCAGAAGACTCTGACTCTGAGTTTATTACAGCACCGCGTCCGCGTCTTGTTGTATTGGCAGCTCTCGTTTCGTCATCACTACTCTCCTCGCTACTGGAGCTTTGGCTGCTATCGCTATCACTCATGCTACTATTTGAGCTTGCACTAGATCTTTCATCGTCTGTAGAGCTCATTTTATTTCTTAAGCACGTAAAGTGGAAGAAGAAAAAAAAATATATAAGTGGTTCAATAAAAAAAAAAATATTTTTTTTTGAAAAGAAAACAAAGAAAAAGTGATTTCCTCTCAATCAGTCCTACTCGGTTCACATACAGTTTGGTCTCCAAGTCTTGATTCCGTGTGCCTTTCTGCAGACTCTTGGAAAACTATGCACGCACAAACAGAAAATATGCTCAAAGTCATAGAAAATTTAACACCAAATCAAAAAAAATTATTAGCAGATTCAAATAATCCAAATTTATTTTATCCTCACGTGGGAGTCTTTTCCAAAGATTTTTTTATTGCTTCTATTTTACTTAAAAAATTTTAAAACTATTTTTTTTTTGTTTTCTAAATAAAAAAAATGGACATTTGGCAAACTATAAACTCTTATTTATATATTCTTCTACCCCTTGTTCTTTTAATAATTGGAATTATTGTAGCGACCTCAATCAAAGACTCCCAAACTGACAAGGAAAAAGGTGACAAGCGTCTCGTTGCAGCAATTTTCATCCTTACAGCCTTTATTATATTTTTGACATATAAGCTATACGTTTCTGAGAAATATAGTAATTTTCTTTTACAACGAAGCATGGGAAAAGACACAGTAGAGGGGTTTGACAGATTTCTTAGTTCTTCTAAGGCCAAAAGAAGTGCTTGAGTGAGAAACATACAAACATGGCACAAAAAAATAAAATAATTCCTATAAGTACTTGAGATGGTTGTGGAGTTTTATTAATTTTTACAATGTTTTTAGGTTTGACATTTTTTACATATACTGTGTACTTTCCAACAACATGAAGATAAAAATCTCTTGGTAGAAGAACTGTATTAACTCTTTGAAGTAAATCTGCAAAATTACCGTCAGTATTAAAAATAACAAGACGAAGATGATCAAGATTAGAGCATAGCTCAATAAATGTTTCTTGAAAACAACTACTTTGAGATTCTAAAAGTAAAGTTGTTGCATTTTGTGGAAAAATATTAGTTTCTTCCTTTGAAAAAATCTTAAGTTTTATTTTGGACGATGTTGAATATATATTCTGCATACAAGACTTACTGCATTTCTCAAGATTTTTTGTATCATCATTTGGTAAAAATACAGAATGATTAGAATCTCCTTCGTGCACTATAATGTCATTGAAAAAACAAGAGGTTACACATCCATCCCCATTAAAATCTATAACAATATCATTTGGTTTTAAAAAAGAGTGCACTAAATTTATTAATGTTCTGAGTGAGTTATTAAGCTCAACCCTTTTAAAGTCTGTGTCTACAAGCGTTGGAAGAGCGGATCGACGACTCATAATTTTTTTTGTATATGAAACCCTAAGAGTTTTTTTTCATTTTTTTTTGACCGCGTTTATCTTCTTGAAAGAATAAAAAAATATTTAGTAAATAAATATTATTCCATGGAAGAGGATCTAGGTCAAACTGAACTTGACACATTTAAAATTTTGTCCAATTCTGACATGGTAGATTGGAGTAGAAGTGCACCGAAACTTAGAAAAGAAGGGGAATGGGGAGGAGATTTAGAAGATCCCGAAAGAGAAGCTGAGATTGTTAGAACTTTGGCTCAGCAAGTTCGTACTGTACAAGGAGCATCCGGGAGAGAAGACGGCCAAAGCCCTCAAGAAACTCCTTTTAAAGTAAGAGAAGGAGCCTATCGACGATCTGTAAGCACATCACCTCCTCTCCCAAGATCAAGGTCCCCGTCCCCTCAAAAACAGTTTCCTCCTTTACCAGAGCATGAAGTATATGTAAGAATGGAAAATTCTAATAGAGAGTTTGAGGAGGAAGACTTTTTACCTAAACCGCCTACAAATACAGAGGCATATTCTCGGGAAGATCGGCGCCATTCTTCCCAAGAAAGAGCGAGTGCCAAAGAAAGTACTCCTCCTCCAGCTTCAATTCCTAAACGAGTCATGCCTCAGCCTAAGAAATACACTGCGGCTGAAGAAAATGATGATTATGAAATTAAGGCTGAAAAGGAAGGACTCTTGCATGAAATTCACACTTTTTCCAGACCTCCTCACAACATAAAATTGACAAGAGAATGGGACATTTCGAAGCACACATTAGATGAACTTCAGTATGAGGTTGATCGTATAAATTCTGAAATGAGTGCAAATGGAATTGTAGACATGGCAAAATCTGGAATTAAATTTGGAGTCAGTGGTCTAGAAATGTTTTTAAAACAACAGGGGATTGATTCCGTGGATGGATGGTATAATAACTCGTGTAAAGATATGAGTAAATTCAATCGACCTTTGCTTCGCCTCTACAAAAAATATTGGAGAAATACAAATTTAAGTCCCATGATGGAATTAGGTTACCTTCTCATGGGTGGATTAGTTTGGACAATTGCAGAAAATAAAATGGGATTTAAAAAGTCTGGATCTACTAGTTCTGCCTCTTCTGCACCTTCTTCCTCTCCTACATCATCTTCAAATAGTTATGATGCTGCACCCAGTGAAAAACCAAAAATGAGACCACCGTCCAATTCAAGCTTTGCAATGCCGAAATGGGGCGCAGAGTCTACAGGAACGTCTTCAAAACCTCCAGTGCCAAATTCTGATACAACCACAGAACGGCCCGTAACAATTGTGGCACCTCCTCCTCTTCCGACTGGTCCTACAGAAATTGAGAAACAATTAATGGCAAAGCAAAAAGAAACTGAAGAAGCTCTTCAAAAAATGTCAAGTGAAAATGCACAAATGATTCAAATGCTACAAAATCTTGCAAAAACTCAAGTTGTCTCTCCCAAACAATCTCCCCGATCCTCTGCAAAAAATTCTCCTCGAGAAATTAGATTACCAATGGGAAAACGATCCGTAAAAAAAACTCCAAAAGTTAATTTAGTACAAAAAGAAGGAGATGAGGATGCTCTAAGTCTTTAAAAATTATTTATACTGTAGATTGCATAAAAAATTTGAAATATATAAATAATAAAACAAGTGCACTTATAATAACAGGAACTACCCAGACAGTATTATTAGAAGAAGAGGAAGAACTTTGTGTAATGATGTCATATCCACCACCATTATTACTTTGTCCATCATCATAAACTTTAAAAATGTCTCCAGACAAATCCATTACAAACCCCTTTATATTTAGTTCCGAAAACGCAAATGGCAGAGGTCCCAAAAAAGGTACTACAGAGACGTCTTCTGTAAGGTCTTCTTTAATATAATCAGCTAGTCTTTCGATTTCTACAGAATGTTCTAAAATGTCATCATCTGTTGCTGTTAAATTTCCAAATTTAATTAATTTATAAGCACCGCAATCCAAATGATCAAAAATCCATACATCAGTTATGTCATGAATTCTCATTGCTATGCTTAAATGAGCATGAAAATTACTATCCCAGTTATTTAAAATAACTAAATCATTGTTATAGTTTAATCCAGTTGTAGCAGATTCTCCTTCTGCTCCCTCATCACGATAACTTTGAGCTTGATTAACACCTAAAGAAGCTCCAGCAAGAACAAATAAATCATACTGTCCAAAGATTCCTGCTTGACGAGTTAAAAACCATTCTAGCTGAGAAGCAAAACGAGGATCGATACACCCAAGAACTAAAACCTTGGCTGCAGGAACTAAATTATTAGGAACATTGACTCCTGCACTTGAGACTTTTTCAGGAGGATCAATAAGAAAAGAAGACACTTTTTTTTACCTGTAAGAAATAAAAAAAAATAACAGAGTTATCATTACGATTACCACCCTTTTATAAAAATTTTAAACATCGTGTTTTTCAACCAAAACGAATTCAAACAAATTATTTTCCAAAAAAGGTACAACAAACTCAAACAACTTTAAAGACAACTCACTTGGAAGAACTACCATTTCATAGAAAATTAGGCTTTTCTCCTGTTTTTTTTACAGCACTCTGTGTTACCTTTCTGATTCTCTTATGGTTTATGCTGTTTACTCCGTATTAATCAATCTTCCACTATCATTTTTGAAGTTAATTTAATACTGACAGATTCTTTTTTAGGAAGTGCATTAATCTTTATTAAAATTAATTTAATAAGTTGTGATTTTTGTTGCTCAATTTTTTTCCATGCATCGTTGTCTCTTACACCTGGTAAAATAGTAAATAACTCTAATTCATCTAAAGATTCCAAAAGAATTTCTCGAAACACTTTAATTGTAATTTTTTCAGATTTTGTAGATGTTTTTTTGACAATTTTATGTGATCCTTCGACACCTTCTAAATTTACAGGTTGAGCTGTTTTATTAACCTTTGTTAAAAATTTATCTACGACTGCCTCTAGTTGTTTCAGAGTTGTTTTCGTTTGTGCTTGCGCTGCCTTAGTTTCTTTGGAAGCATTTTTTAATGATGCTTGAGTCTTGTGCATTTCCAAAACATAATCCAAAGCTTCCTCATCCAAGTCAGGAATTTCTACAACCCGATTTCCTTTTTCTAAACTATCACTTAAAGCTACAGACTCTCGTGACGACCTTATATTTTGCCGCAAATTATTTAGAATACATTCTGTAAATTTTGTTTGTAAGTCCCCCTCAAGCTCTAAAAAAGAATCCCAACTTACCTCTTGAATGGCTTCTTCTACAACTTCAGGAGTTATAGTTCCATCCGTCGTATTTTTTTTCAGGCGCACATACGTTGGAAGTGGAGGAAGTCCTAAAGCGCTTAATTCAGCTTCAATTTCCTTGTATTTGGACTTGGGTACACTAAAACATTTCGAGCCCTGTTTACGTATCCATTCATCTAATTTTTGTTTGCGATCTTTTACCAACTCTAAACTTTCTTTTTTTGCAAGTTTTTCTTGTTTCGCTTCTTCTTTTTCTTGCAAAGAAAGCAAACAAAATTCTTTCAATGCTTTTTTTTCTTTGGCACTTGCTTTTGGTTCTGGTGCAGCAATAGAGGCAAGAGTTAATTCTTCATCACTAGAAGTGCTCATAGGTTTTTATTTAAAAGATAAAAAGTGTACAAATTAAAAATTTAAAACGCAGTCTGTGATTATTTTATCCCCCTACCCTGGCTGGCATATTGATCCTTGGCAACTCCATCCATTTTGTGTGTCACAAGGGTCACATGATCCACAGTGATTATCATTATTAGAAGTAACAGTTACAACTCCATCACAACAAAGCAAATCTATAGCTTGTAAATTTGCACAAATATTACCACATAAAGTTAATCCGTCATTACATACACATGAACTATTACTGCACGAAGAATTGGTTCTACAAACATTTCCACAAGAGCCACAGTTGTTATTATCATTTTCAGTGTCAACACATTCACCACCACATAAAGTTAATCCTTCATCACACTGAATTTCATTTTTTATTGGAAACATTGAAAAAAAAGCAGAAAATACAAGCGCAAGAAACAAAAAAGAAATAAATGAAATCATTTTTTTTACACGTTAATAATATTTTTCTTAATTTTTCTAATTGTCATCGGCCTCTGTGGTCTTTGCACGCTTCTTCTTGGGAGCACCGGGTGCAGAAGAGGAAGAAGAGGATTCCTTTGCAGGACTAGAAAATTGAACAGGTTTCTCCACGGCAGGTTCCACAGTTTCATCCTCATCAAATGTAGGAACAAATCCACCTCCACCTCCTCCGCCTGCACCACCTGAAGACTCACTCTCCACTGTGGAAGAAGACGTACCCTCTGCAGCAGCCAAAAGCTCTTCATCTGTAGGCTCCACGCAGCGTTTTCCAGCAAATGTAGTAGTTGTCTTGGGAGTTGGAGGATAAAAAAGGGCTTGCACAATTTCCAGACCGAGAGTAATTCCCATGGGAGTATACCAAACCTTTCCAAACTTGAACTGAATTTCAATCTCACTCCCCTTCTTGACATCTCCCCAATTCAAAAACCTCTTCACTTTGTTTCCACTTGCATCCGTGACAATGATCTTGTCCGTGTACCTTGTCCCGTCTCCTGGAAGAGCTTGAAAAATGCGTGGAGCATCATAGGACTTTCCACTCTCCTTTATAACTTGCACGGGTCCCTCTTTGGACTCTGTCCACACAATGTTGTCAATTTTCCACTTCCCCCTGAGGTCCTGACTGGTCGAACCCCCTGAAATTAAGGAAGAAGCATTTGGAATCTTGAAATTCACCGTGGGGAGCCACTTGGGATCACTTGAGTTTTTCACAATAGGTCCCACCAAGGACAGGGCACTCTTATGCTCAGGGATTTTCCACTACAACACAAAAAAAAGATGAAAAGAGAAGCAAGGTTAGAGTTGTTTTTGGAAACAGCAGGGGAAAAAACTAAACCTACTCACCTGAGCTTTGTTTTCCTCCACAGCCTTGATTACCCATCCTTGAGCTGCATCACACAACTCGACCAAATCTGGATCTGGGTTCACAGAGACATTGATCTTTTCAGATGGCTGCAGTGGAAAGGTAGTCTTTGATGGCATTGCTGCAGGACCAATTGCATTTGCATAGTTTGGCATGGTCAACTTTTTTGACACAAACACGGGTTGCGTTCCATCCAACCCCGTAAACATGGGCTGAGAAGACTTGGAAGTGTTGAATGGCTGTGGAGGAGGCATGCTTACAGCTCCTGTAGCAAACATCTGAGTGCCCTCTTTGCAGGAATATACTCTACTCTCAGACATAGTGCGTACGTGTGAAAAGAAAAGTAAGGACACCCAAGAGGAAAAAAATATAAAAAAAAATAAATAAATAATCTAAAAAAAAATTTTTTTTTAATATTTTTTTGGTGAAAGAAAATAATGCTAGCGGGTAATGGAGTATGGACTCTACAAGATGAAACACCTTTGCAAACAATTTTAGAGTCAAAGTTTAAAGGCTTGGAAACATATAATGATATAATGAAAGAATTTAATATTCAACAAAAAGCTTTCATAAACGACCTGAATTATCTTTCAGTGCTTCGAAAACGTTTTGAAGAAGCACTGGGAGTTTTAAAAATTTTAGAAGTGGATGGCTGTTCCTTAAATACAAAGTACCATCATGAACAGACACGGGATGTATTACAAGAACGTATCACATTTTTTGAACATGTTGTTTTACAGAGAGAAAATGCGATTCATTTTGGGAAAGATACCTTAGAAAAAAGCCAAGGATATCAAAAAAGAGAAAAAGAAGAGTAGATAAAAAAAAAGTTCGTTAAAAAATTATTTTTTTTTAAGACAATTTTTTTCTCTCTTTGAAAAAATGTCTCAAGGGACATCAGATATGATTGAAGAGACTGTGGAAAAGCGTGCATTCAAAAAAATTCATAAAAAAATTGTTTGTCGATATTATTTACGAGGAACATGTGCTAAAGGAGATGCTTGTGAATGGCTTCATGAAATTAATCCCGATGCTATGCCTCCATGCACCTTTGATCCTTGTACAAAGCAAGACTGTCCTTACAAGCATGGAGTAAAAGTCCCCAAAAATCCTTGTGCAAATTATCAAGCTGGTTTTTGTTCATTTGGAAATTTATGCAAAGATTCTCACGAGTATATTAATACAGCTCCTCCTGGAATTTCTCCGGTTTTTTTAGAAAATGATGTGTGCAAGGAAGTTGTGAAAAATAGAGCTCTTTTACAAAAGTCCTTTCGTAAAGCACCCTGTCCATACTTTAAATCAGATGGTTGGTGCCCCTATTTTTATGCATGTGCCTTTCTTCATGAAGCGTAAAAACTTTTTTTTTACTTTTTAAGCAAAAAATTTGCTGCTCTTGCAGATAAGGCAGATTCTTGAGCTTTGAGTGTGCTTAATTTTGCTTTTAATGAAGAAATAGTAGGCTTAGGAGCTTGTGGTTTATTTCCTTTTAATATAAATTTCATCATAATTCCAAAGAGCGAAAACATAAATCCTCCCCCAAATAATAATAATAAAATTAATAACAGTTCTCCTAAATCCACACCATTTTTTGCTGTCGCAGTAGCAGTTTGAGATGCTTCGCTATCGGTAGTAACCTGGAGGGTTGTGTTATTTACACAGGACTGTTCTGCTGTAATTCCAACATTAAATATATTACAGTCCCCTTTCCCTGAAAATCCATCAACGGTAATACTTCGAT
>Ga0114979_10003410_pt1 | contig 10669 bp, 3 predicted proteins | sample S_140625_EF_Meta_FD_87315 | JGI IMG/M metagenome (GOLD analysis project Ga0114979, IMG submission 87315) | Freshwater microbial communities from Lake Simoncouche, Canada to study carbon cycling - S_140625_EF_MetaG | ecosystem: Environmental > Aquatic > Freshwater > Lake | place: Lake... | reverse complement strand
TCCACGGTGACCGCTCCTCAGCTGTTCATCTCGTCCATTATGACTTCCACGGTGACAGCGCCTCAGCTGTTTATTTCGTCTATCATGACATCCACTCTAACAGCTCCCCAGGCATTTGTGTCAGCCATTACAACTTCCACACTGAGCGCCTCTAACATAAGAATGTCCAATATATACGGTATCAGCACCACTCTGGCATCAACGGCTTATATCCCTTTCATCTATAACTCTTCGCTCCAAACATCCTCCATAATGGCCTCTACACTAACCTCCAAGGATATTACTACACTCAGCTTAACCGCCGTGAGTACTGCAATACAATCCAATCTCTACGTACCCTTCATATACAACTCTTCTATGCAAACATCCAGTATTCTTACAAACACAGTAACCGCTGAAGAAATGACTGTCGCCACAAAACTCACTGTGGACGGCATTCCCATGACATCCGCGGCATATTCTGACCCCTATTTCCAAAATCTCAACGGCATTTGTTTCGACCCTGCTGGAAATATGTACGTGGCTGATGAAGGGATGGGTCTAATCCGTAAAATAACACCCCTGGATTACGTGACCATTCTTGCTGGTGATGTGGCAGGTTCCACATTCTCTTCTCTAAAGAAAATCGCATATGACCCATCCTCAGGCAATATTATTGCGGTAGATTACCCTTATCGTATATGTAGCGTTGGCTCTAGCGATGGAACGGTTACGGAAATAGCAAGTGGCTTGAACGGTGTCACAGATGTATGCTGCGACGGCTTAGGCAATTATTACGCATGCGGTACTTCATGTATATACAAAATTTCTTCTAACTATTTCTTCCTAGTAATTGCCGGCTCAGAAACAGAAACAGGATATGTAAACAATAGTATTGGCGCGTATGCGAAATTCGACAACATGACTGGTATTACAATGGACAAGAACAAAGTTTTCCTGTATGTGTCAGACAGCGGAAATCGTGTCGTGCGTAAAGTAAGTGTATCATCACCCTTCTCTGTCACAACTCTTGTTGGACGCGCACCTCCCTTGGAAAACACAGTAACTTCTATAACAACTATTCGCGATGTGAGTAATAATGCGCCCCAAGTTTGGTTGGATGGAAAAGATCCTGGCTCAGGTCTAAGTGGTTCAAATGTTAATACATGGAATGATAAATCGGGCAATAACAACAATGCAACTGGCAGCAGTTCTCCACGGCCCATCATAGATTCCAACGGTAGCATTACTTTCTACAAGAATTATATTTATACAGCATATAGCTTCACAGGAATAGAAACAGGTTTTATTGTGGCATCTATTGGAACTACCAAGGTAGAAGGTACATATACATTCTTAGATACAGCTCAAGGTATTTCCGTGTTCGCAAGAAAAATCGCCATCTCATTCGTGAAAGACGACGCCGTGTATGTAAACAATGTATATATTGAACCTAAGACAAGCATACCAGAAAATAAGAAATTCCTACTTTCATATACGATTACGCCTACACTCATAACTCTCTTCTATAACGGAAATGTCTTCGGAACAACAAGCTGGTCCTATACAGCCAGTGGTATTGCAGGCACTTATATTGGAGACCAGAACAACAATTCTCCTGGCCCTGTGACTATTTCTGAAGTGATTCTCTATAACAGAGAACTTTCTGCCACGAATAAACAAAGCATAGAGGCATATTTGATTGGTAAGTGGGATATATATACTCCTGAATATTTACCGTCTGATAATCCAAGCCCCAGTTTTTCTCCTCCTAGCAACCTCAAACTCTGGTTGGATGGAGCAGACCCTGATGATAATAGCGGCACGACTACAGCTACAGGCGCAACGGTATCTCAGTGGAAAGATAAATCAGGTAATGGAAACCACGCAACAGGAGTTGCTTCTCCAACCTATGTGTCTGGTGGAGGTATCTTATTCAACGGCACATCACAGTATTATACAACTCCTTACACCGCCGTTCCCACCACGGAAACTGGATTCATCGTAGTTTCTCTGAACAATATATATGTACAAAGTGAGCTGATTTCAGGAAGCACAAATAATGCCAGACAGTTTTCATACATTGGAACAAAATACTTCAATTTACAAGCAATTAATGCAGGTGGCAACAGCGCGTTATTTACATCCGCCATAAATCCTAGCGTAAAACAAACATATATATTATCTTACACAACTTCTTCTTCATCAAGAAATATCTTTGTAAACGGCGTGTGCATTGGAACTGGGTCGCCTACAATTTATTTCAGCGGCTCAGGCACAACATTCATCGGCTCTTTCGGCGATCCTGGAGGCCCTCTACATGCGCCCTTGAACGGTATCGTATATGAAGTCATGCTCTTTAACACAATCCTCTCTGACAATGATAGGCTAAACGTAGAAAACTATCTGAATGCAAAATGGGATGTCTATGTCCCTAAATCCCTCAAACTCTGGCTAGATTCTTCAGACCCGTATGCCAATGGAACACCAGCAACAGCGAATGAAACCATATCCAAATGGGTCGATAAATCAGGATTTAATAATTCTGCCAGCTCTGGCTTAGTGTTATGGCTAGACGCATCAGACCCCAATGGAACAGGCATTCCTGTATCAAACACCTTTACGCTAACATCGTGGGTAGATAAATCTGGCTATAACTATAACGCGATTCCTACAGGAACGGTCACATATACAAGAGATTCACCAGGATTCTTACCAGGAATTCAAATAACGAATGCTACAACACCAGTCAATTATTTAACATCGTATATCCCTTCTGGAACATTCGAGAATGAGCTGGATTTCTTTATTGTATATAAAAACAACTTTATAAATGGCAGTGCTACATCTTTAGTTCTAAGAACTACGTTAAGTAATACTTCTATAGTTCCTGCAAATCCGTTTGATGCTTGGGTCACTAATGTATACGGTGGCGTAAATGGTATTCAGGGATATACATCATCATATAATCTGAATACTTCTGCAACTACTACCACACTTCTGAATTACAATCTCAGCCAGGTAAATCCAAATATTACAGGATATGTAAACGGCAGTAGTATCACATTAACTGGAACAACAGGTACGCCATGGGTGAAAGGAGATCATGGTGACATTTTAAGAATAGGTGGCTATACGAATAGCTCTGGTTATACAGCATCATTCAACGGCACAATATACGAACTTCTCGTATTCAATACAAAGGTGGCCGATTCCCAGAGGCATCAGATAGAAGCGTATCTGTCTTGGAAGTGGAATATACACCCAAGCCTGTCATCTAGTAATCCATACAAGACAATACCCATCTATAAGAATCTTTCTTTGGCTCCCACAGTTTCAACAACGGCTCCTAATTCTCTCGTCTTGTGGCTAGACGGAAATGACCCGCTGAATACAGGCACAACACCTGCAAATGGTACTGTGATTCCAACATGGTTCGATAAATCTGGATATGGAAATAACGGAACAGGTCAAGGCTCGCCAACTAGAGTCGCATCAGGCATCTCATTCAATGGAACAGACCAGTTTTATAAACTTCCAGATGGCGCAATCCCCTACGGAAACTCCTCTTACACAATCATTATAGCTGCAAGATTCCCTGATACGAGTATAGGGGATGGCAAATTCTATGGCCTTCTGGGTGCAGGTTTGGCATATGGCTCTTCTTCATTGAGTATAAGAAAGGGGTCTCAAAATGAAGTTTCAATAACTCCCCCTACTACAGCAAACAATATAGTAACATATTGGTTTTATAGTGGTCCTGGCCAAGTATCAGATATTTTTTCATCAGGGACATTTACAGCGAATCAGACTTTCATATACACAACAGCATATACATCTGGCTCAAAACGTCGCACATATATGAATGGAAGCACAGATGCCTCAGATACACCAGCTGCTCGCAAACAACCCCCTGTCAACAATACAGTTGGTAGAACGGTTGTGAATCAATACATGAAAGGAACTATATCAGAAATCTTGGTATTCAATTATGAGCTGCCTACTACAACAAGAAAGACCATTGAAGCCTATTTAGCAAAGAAATGGGATGTCACAGGTACATCTGGTTTAACCATGCCTGCCACGGCGACTCCCCCTTCCACGGTAGCCGTTTCTCCTACAAATGTCCCTAGCGCGAATTCTCTACAGCTGTGGGTAGATGCAACGGATCCTTATGGAAATGGAATGGCTCCCGCAAGCGGAACAAGCATATCTAAATTCGCGGATAAATCTGGAAATGGCAACCATCTCACACAACCCATCGTTGCAAATCAACCTGTATATAATTATGTGGACCCACTATCATTACAGACACCACAATCTTCAACAGGCCAAAGCAGTGTACGCCTGAGAACAGTTGCCGGCGCGGGCGGACCCACAACCACACAGACTCTCAATATTCCAGTGAACGTCATGAATAATTTACAAACTTTCTCCATCTTCCTTGTATTCAAGGCGACGTCTGCCACCAATGTTTTCATGACGAAACAGCATGGGGGTGTTGACTCCATGAATGTGCTGTCCATGGGCATTTATATTAACGCTTCACTTGGATGGAGTGCAGATAATCAAGGGCGTTTCTACTGGCATCCTTATAACAATGTGAATAATACATCGGCAGGCACATATGGGGCTGGAACAACGTATCTTGTGAGTTTCATATACGATGGGCAGTACAACAGAATATATCAAAACGGTGGTGGGGATGCCACGATGACTGGATATAATCTGCTAAATAATATTCTACCTCAATATTTCACGGTAGGAACGCCTGAAAACATCGCTTCAGATTTCAATCTGAACTCGCTAATGATATACAATACGGCACTATCAGATTCACAAAGGCAAAGCGTGGAAGGATATCTCGCGTCAAATTTCAATGTAACACTCCCTTCAGGACATCCTTACAAAACAGCAACATCCCCATTTACACCACGCACATTGAACACTCAGGCAGCAGGTCTAACATTCGACGGACTAACAAACTTCTACGTAACACCTTATACGGCTGTTCCTGCCTTTGAAACAGGATTTTTGGTTCTTACTGCGCCCCTCGTGGCCGGCGACGTACTGGCTGGAACTACAACTCGTGGCAGTTCGACGAGAGAAATTAGTCTGAATACAGCAAGAATGTATTACGGCACAATGTATCATGGTGAAGTAAGTATCGCAACAAACACCACACCCCTAACTACAAATAAGATATACATATACTCTTTTTCCTATTCCAGAGATACAACAACTACCAATATTTATTTGAATGGAGCATTGGTAAAATCAGATACAGCAACTCTGCGCACTTTCGACGGAACAGGTAAGACAACGATTGGTGCATATATAGATACAGGGGGTACAGGCGCAGTAGGATTTTACAATGGAACCATCTACGAAATTATGTTATATAATACGGTGCTTTCAGATACAGAAAGAATCAACATAGAAGGATACTTGGCTTCCAAATGGAACGTCCAAACGAATTATGCGAGTATGGATGGAACGCTGGCGAATGCAAAATTTAATACGCCACAAGGCCTCATATCAGATTCCAATAACAACGTATATGTTGTTGATACGAATACATTGCGTTTTGTAAATGTTACTAGCTCTAATGTGACAACCGTTGTTGGAAATGGAATCGCGTCAAACGCCCAGGGAGTTGGCTCTAATGCCTCCCTGGCAAATCCTTTGGCTGTTACACTGAATTCCAACGGAACTCCATATGTGACGACCTTCGATAACCCAACAAGCATTTTTAGTGTGCGGATGTCTACGAGCAATTTGATACGTCAATATAAGACGAATACGAAAACACTGGCTGAAAACAATGGAGATATCAACAACAATATCACGATGTTGGGCATTGACGGGTCTGCAGGTATTATGGGTAGATTAAAAGTAACAGGTGATATTTATTACTCAGGAAGCTTGATTCAAAGTGGTGTGGATGGTGTTTCTCCTATCAATGTTGCCTCAAATGGAAATGTGGGTATAGGAACAGCGACTCCCACAACGGCGCTACAAGTATTGGGTCTATCCAACTCTACATGGATGACAGAATACTACATCCCTCCCACCACAGATACATATTTCTCCGTTCTAAGTTCAAATGGATATATGGATAATTTGCGAACAATGATTGAAGTCGGCTCTAGTGGCACAGGTGTTGGTAATTATGGAAGCGTATATAAATACCTGTTTGGATTTTCAAATACGGGAACAACGAATGGTGGAAATTTCATCATACAAAGCGTGGCATCTAGCGCATCAAATTACGAAATCGCTGGCGCGTCAAACACTGCATTCACAGTGCGCTACGATGGAAACGTGGGAATAGGCACGACAAATCCGTCAAATCTACTATCTTTATCTGGGCTTGGCTCTTATGGACTGATGTATATGAAAGGAACTGGAAATGAAACAAGTATGATGTTTAATGACCCAGCAAACGCAAATGCTGTCGCTGGATACACTGGGTGGTATGTTGGTCAAACTACATCATGGGGAGCGGCCATGAATAGTTTTGGTATTGCTCGCCTCTCAGGGGGCGGCGCTGTGGGAAGTACTGGTCTGTGGATAAGTGCTTCTGGAAACGTGGGAATAGGTGTCACGAATCCCTTATATGCTCTTCATATAAATAATACATACAATGCAGCAAATGCTATCGGAATCCTTGGAACTGGGTCAAATCAAACGATTACACCTGGTATAAAAGTTGGAAGATTAAATATAGGAGCATTTTTTTCAGATAATAGCCCTGTAATATGGTCAGAAACCTCATTGACAATACAAGCTTCAAATGGTGCAGTAAGTATACCTAGAAATAACTTGCATGTTGTTGACAGGGTGGGAATTGGTATAGGTAAAGAACTTCCAACATGTAGCCTTGATGTAAATGGTGCTATTAATGCTAATGAGTTTCTTATTGGAAAAGACTATGAATATAGTGGAACACCTGGGGCATTTAGTCAAGTAGGTAATTATTCACTATTTAGAGGAGCATTTAGAAATATACCAACTGCAGATTTAGGCAGTTTAAGAGGGGGGAATGCTGGTGGGTGGATCGCCCTCAGTGGATATGTACCACCTATAAAAAGTGCAATATATCTAGTATATGTAGTACGTTCTCTTCCAGGTGCAGGCCGTGGTTATTCAACTCACCTTCTTCAAACATGGGATACTGGAGGGACAAATAGACAAGGTAGTAAAGCGAACTGGGAATCAACAAGAATAACTGACGCAAATAATGGTTATTGGAATGATTATGTATATATAATAGATTATTGGGGAAATTGGGCGAATTTAGGAGATGGTTATATTGCATCAAGGGGCGATAATTCTACAAATGATATATTAATCGTTCAACTCGCTTAAAAAATAAAAGAATAGGATGTTATAGAATGTCATACCTTATAAAATATTTAAATTCTCTTTCTATATCTACACTGCTAGAAGCTCATTCTATAAAGGAACCTATCGATGAAACGAAATTTACAGAATTAATTGCTCAAACGGGAATTGAAAATGAGAAGGTAACTTGGACAGATTATTCTAATTTTAAGAAAATACATGTAAACCAAGATTATTTGATATTTACTATCCAAGGAAAACGAGACCAGCTTCTAAAAGATTCCGACTGGGTTCTCACATACGACAATGCCATGTCTCTCGCGAATTTAGACGCATGGGTCGCCTATAGACAAGCACTACGAGATTTAATGGCGGCTGCTAGAGCAGACCCATATTCAGTAGTTTTCCCTGAAAAGCCTCCTATTATCCGCAAGGGATAAATCCTAGCTCCTCCGATTGTCACTACGGACCCTAATGGCCATAAGACCCTAAGGCCCTAAGACCCTAAACAGCCAAATCATTATCAATGATTTGGCGGTTTAACATACTTATATAATGTAAGATATACACAGATGAAAGCGCTGGTTTGTATGGTGAGAGACAAACAGCCGTTGGTGACAAATGTGACAATTGCCTCAAGTGGTTCATCCCTTGTGGTATCATGGACAGGCACCCCTACCAAGATTAGTTATTCTGTTACTATTTATTCAAAGGACACAGAATCTGCACAAACAGGAACACAATTCCAAACAGCTTCAGGCATTTCTGCAACAACGTATACAACGTCAGCACTGCCATCTACTGCTTATGGCAAATTCTATTACGCTGTTGTATCTGCAACGAATTTTGATAATTCTTATTATACTGCTCCTCAGAGTAACACAATATCTGTTACCATTAACCCTCCAACAACCGTAACTATGGGAGCGTATTCAGCAGGCTCTACTTCCATTTCTGTATCATGGAACTCCGTAGGAGGAGCAACATCATACACGGTGAACTTTTATGTTTCAGGAAACTCCACACCCGTTCAAACATTTGCGTCAGTCACATCATTTTCACAAGCATCTAGTTTTGCCTTAGCGACTAACAAAACTTATTATGCATCTGTTTGTGCTAACAATACAAGCATTTCTTCAGATTTCCGGCAAAGTTCAAATACGGTAGTGACTGCTTCAACCTTTTCTATGGGAACTCTTGCGTCAGGTATTACATTCGCTTCCGTTGTATTTCCTGCATATTCTGGAAATACATATTCTATAAAATTCTATTCAAATACAAATAATCCAACCACAACTATACAAACAAATACACTCCCCGCAGGTTCAGTATTATACAATACAGTTTCTCTTTCATCTGGAAATACAGGTTCGAAGACAATGAATTCTATTAATTTATTAAGTGGTTCAACAGGAAGATATTACTTTGCTGTAATAGATGTCTCAAATACTTCAGATAGTTCTATAATTACATTTTATACTCAGACGGCCGTTTATTATTACATTCCAAATCAAATACCTGGATTATTGGTTTGGTTAGACGCACAAGATTCTACCACATATACATTATCTGGAACTACTCTTTCAGGTGGTTGGAGGGATAAAAAATCTAATTTATCTTTTTCACCTAATAATGGAGGTTTTGCAAATCCTGTAGCTGGAAGTGTAGCTCCTTATATTACAGGCAGTGGGCAAAATATAGGTATGTATTTCAATAATCCAGATAGTTTACAGGATTCTAACTCTGTTGGCATACAAACAAATTTATCTTCTTCTCCTTTATTGTTTCCAACACAGAATTTAACCCTTATAACAGTATCAACAGATGCAACTACAAATACAGATGAAGTTAGTGAATATAGATGCCTACTGATGATGGATGATGCATTTACTAATGGTATTCCAAATATTGGTATATTCTATCATACAACAGCACAAGAAGGACTTTCAGTACAACACGATTATGATGGTTCTGATTGGGGACGTTCTATAGTTACAAATCTACCTTCTGCTTATCATAACAAGCAAATATTATGCGGAACTTCATCATCTAGCAAAACAACTTTACATCAAAATGGAAACACTTTAGTGAATAATACAACTGTCTATAATTCTCCTTACACAAACTATATGGTAAATCGTTTGGGCATAGCATCAAATGATAATGGCCATCGTGATTGGGGAGGTACTGTTCATGAAATTATGATATATAATGTTGCCATTTCAGATACACAGCGTCAAATCATTGAGGGATGGTTAGCCTGGAAATGGGGTACCCAATCAAGTCTTATTGGAGGCCATCCATATGCTTCTGCTTCTCCTTAGAGAGAAGACTTCCCCTCCAAACTACTCACCCTCGCCCCCAACTCCTGCACCGCCTTGAGAAGTATGGTGACCATTCCATCGTAATTCACATACTTGGTAGAGCCGCTTTCCTGTACAAGCTGCGGATATACCGCCTCAACTTCTTGGGCAACGAACCCTATGCTTTCAACTCCTCCTATGTAGTTGAAACTATAAGGACGTATATTACTCAATGTATCCATGACGGAAGAAGTCCATTCGCGCATATTAACCTTCTCCCTCACATCAGAAAGCGTGACGAATTGCTGTGCATAACATACACCATCCTGGCCCACCTTGAATAAGGAATTCGACGCGGAAATCAAGTCCAACGCATACGCACCGTTACTATCATATATATTCAAAGAGACCCCTCCCGCTCCGATTGTTGACGCTCCGCTAAACCCACTCGCCCCGCCACTCGTCCCACCAGCAACCCCATTAGATAAATTCGTGGGGCTGACAAAGCTAACGGTTCCACCAGTTGTGAAAGAGGCGATGGAATTCGTATATACACGTTTCGTCTGTGTATCTACCATTCTTTTAATCGCCGTAACATCCGTTGTCAAAGAAGTGGTCGTGTCTAATCCAGAAACGTTGGTTTGTACATTCTGTAGGGGGATGATGTTCACCACATAGTTGGACGTATCGTTCTGCATTCTTCTACTCAGAATTCAAATATAATTGACAGAATAATCCCCATGTCGGGCGGCCCAGAATATTACATAACAAGAAGCACTACGATTTTGCAGATAGATTCATCTACAGCAATAAACTCCATCGTGTATTTATCGAGTTTGAATTCGCCTGGCGCTCTTATCACGATTCGTGATATAGCCGGTGCAATAAACTACAATGCCACGGCTCCTCCAGCATCCAATAATATTATCACTCTTAGCACGACCCAAGGAATCACATTCTTGGATGGTGGTGGTCCCAGTAACAATATATATAGAATCACCCAGCCATATGGATTCCTCACTGTCATCCCTAAAACTTCC
>Ga0114979_10003409_pt1 | contig 10670 bp, 14 predicted proteins | sample S_140625_EF_Meta_FD_87315 | JGI IMG/M metagenome (GOLD analysis project Ga0114979, IMG submission 87315) | Freshwater microbial communities from Lake Simoncouche, Canada to study carbon cycling - S_140625_EF_MetaG | ecosystem: Environmental > Aquatic > Freshwater > Lake | place: Lake... | reverse complement strand
GGGGATCAACCACAAAGGTGCGCCCGATGAGATGCCCGAAGGCGCCAATCACCGCATCGAGGTCCGCGTCTTTAAAGTTGAGCGCCACCGGCTCATTGGGATTAGCGACGGAGGGGACCGAGGGCGACGCCGAGGTCGCATTGGACGACGAGGACGAGGCCGGGGCCGGGGTCAGAGTCGGAGTCGAGGTCGGGGTCGATGCCACCGTCGCTTTTTTTGCCATTGCCGTCGAAACAGGCGTCAGTGGCAGGCAAATGACGAGGCAAAGCAGACCAAGCCTTGGAAGCGATTCCTTCATCCTGCAGGCTGTCACGGTGGGCCACTTAAGCCAGCGCCCGCGCCGACGAATGCAGCGCGCATCTTCAATGAACAAGTCAGGCTCCCAAGCGAATAATAGTTCGGCCACCTTCACGCGGTCCGATCAAGTTGAGCAACGGTGTCAATGCCGTCTGCATCGGTGAATCCGGCCAAGCCGCCAGCCGCAAACTGAGACCGCCGCGCGCATTCCATTGGCCGTCGCCTTCAAGATGGACCGGCCCGCTTAGGGTCTCCATGCGCAAGGCTGCGCTCTCACCAGCCGCGCGAACGGCCAGTCGCCAGGTCCCGAGCGGGCGCACCGGACTCATCGCGGAGGTCACGTCTGCAAGCTCAAGCGTTAGTGTGCCCCGGATTCCAGCCGAGTCAATCACCATTGGCTCCCATTGAACGCGCAAAGATCCGACAGGACGAACCGTGTTCCAGGGTGAACCCAACCCGGATAGCGCCAACCCGATCCACTCAAAGCGTCCTGCATCAACTCGCACCCCCGTGGCAACAGACCCCACTACGTGTACGGGGACGCCCCCTTCGGCCAGCGTCACGCGGGCGTCCAGCAATCCGATCAACAGGCGTGGGGAGAGGGTCCAACGCATGACGCCCGGTAATGCAAGGCCCTGTAATGGTGCCGGTGAGGGATCGGAAGCCTGCGTTGAATCCAACGCTCGAGCGGGGTCCACAAGCACAATCCGCGCTGCACCTCGCCACAGCGTGCCCTCAGTTTGTGCCAAACGGACCCGCCCACCCGTGGCGTAAGTCAGCCAGAGATCGAGCAAGGAAGTCGGTGGGGCAATGGCCAGGACCCCAATCGCAACGCCTGCCGCAAGCAGCAGAGTCAACGCGACTTTCGGTACCCGACTCAAGGCGATTCCACCGGTGGCCGCTCAAAGCGGATTCGCGCCGACACCATTTCAGGAGTCTTGGTGCGCTCAATCTCGAGGGTGGTCGCACGGACGCGAAGATCACGCTGCGTGTCGGCAATCCACTGCAGTAGACGAGTCACCTGCACGCTATTAACCCGAAGCTCCTGCGAGGTCGTATCACCCCCCGGAAGCAACTCGGCGGGCAGGGCGTTTGCCTTCAACAGCCGTTCGAGCTCTGCACCAAGCGTTTGAGCCGATGGCGTACCTGCCCGGCTGGCGAGCCCGGCAAACTGATCGGCCATCCAGTCGACCTGTGCCAGCTGCGCACGTCTTTGCGGCAACTCCCGGTCGAGCCGCGCAATTCCGCGCAATGCCGGGGAAACAGCGAATTGATCGAGCACAAACATGACCAACACCAGTGCAGCCACTCCCAGCAACCAGCGCTCACGGGCGGCCAGCGCATCCCAGCGTCCGCGGGCCTCAGACTTCCAACGGGCGATCTGGCTCTGATCCGCGTTCATGACCCCAAGCTCACAATCGCGACCGGGTCACGTTCTTCGAATTGCAGACGCAAGCGTTCGCGACCCGCCGCCTCTCGCAGCGATTCTCGCGCGGCCGCTGCGTCGGCCCAGCCAGGTTGAAATCGCACTCGTAAACGACCGTCTCTGTAGTCAGCGGAAATCAACGCGTCCATGGCCCTTGGACCGAGAGCAGCGGCCAGCCGGGTCAAGAGCGCAGTCGCATCATCGGTGGCGGGCTCACCCGCACGAATTCGCGCCACATCAAGTCGACGCTGCATCTGTAACGACGCATCCACGATCGGTATCCGTGCCGGCAATACGGTACGCACCCGCTGTTCGATGGCGGCCTCGATGGCGGCGGACTCTTTTGACATCAGCCCCCATTGCAGATTGAGGCAAATGATCGCCGTCATTGCACACAGGGCCCCCAGTGCCAGCGGCCAGCGCCATCTGGGCCAGGACACCTTCACCGCGGGACGCCCTTGACGCGACCTCCCCGCCACCGCCTGCTGAAGGTCAATGGATGCGGGAACCGGGACCGGCATGGGGTGTGTAACGCCAACCAGGCCAGCCGCGCGAACGGCGGCTTGGATTGCTTTCAGGGCCTCGGCATCGTCGGCGTAAAGGTTCACCGTTCCTTCGAATGGAATAGTGGTCTGAGCCAGCGCCAGTAGCGCCGCCGCAGACGATTCGAGATTGGAGGTTTCCGCTTCGACCCCGAAGCCATCGGCAGGTCCGAGCCGAATCGTCAGCGAGGAACCAACCCAAGCGATTGACCAGGTGCCCTCCCGCCAGGGAATCGTGAGGGGCGCAGGCCAGGCCGCTACGACGCGGATCCCTTGGCGGGCAAACCCCCCGACGATGAGGTCGTACCATTCTCGATCAACAACGCCCAAAACCCGCCGACCTTCTCCGAGGTCCGGGCCCAACGCGATACGACAGGCTGCAGGATCCTGAAGCAACGCATCTTCAATCAGATTAGGCAGGGCCTGTTCGAGACGGGCCCCAGTCAGGGGTGGCACCGTGGCAGTGACCAGCAGGACATCACGAGGGTCAAATACAACGGCGATCTCTTTGACACCCTTCAAAGCCCCCAGAACGCATCGTTCAGGTCCAATACCGGGGTCGCGCCAAACGGTCAGGGCGGCCGTATCCGTCAGGCCGTCCGCCGGCACTGCGGCCGGCGCGGAGGCGCGGGCTGGCAACCAGACAATGACCCCAATCGGGGCGCGTTGCCGCTGAAAAAAGGATCCTAGTAACGGTCCTGCCATACCAGTTCTACGAGTTCTCGACCTTTGCGTTCCAGGAGGGTGTCACTGCGTGACTCGATCCGATCGTAACGTACCGCTCCCCGGACGAGAAACCACGCCGATGTGACACCCCAACGTTCGGCCTTGAAAATCTGCGCCTGCGGCTCGTAGGCCTGGTTCGCATCGGTCAGATCCCGAAAGGGAACGCGCTCCCGGGCGGCCACAAACGCTCGCGCCTGAGACAGTTCCATGCCACTCGTGCGAGCGGCAATCACCTCGGCCGATGCAGTATTGATATTGAGTGGCGCGGTTCGAGGCAACATGACAATCAGTGGTTCGAGGGCAGCCACTGCGACCGCGTCGAACCCGGGGATCGTTAGCAGGTCAGCAGCCCGTCGAATCGGCAATGCGGTTGGACGCGATGTGTTGACCGAGCCAACCCCAGTCCCAGCCCCAGTCCCAGTCCCGGCCCCAGTCCCGGCCCCCGTTCCACCCTCCCCGCCGGCTGTCTCTTTGACGGCTGGGGTCGCAGCCAATAGGCGCGCGATCAGCGGTTCGGCTAACGATGAGGGCTGTCCCACGAGAGTCAGCAAATTGGCAAGCGCGGCGGCTTCAACCGGATCAACCCGGCCGCCCGGCACGACATTGGCCAAATTGAACCGTCCCTGCATATCAAGGATCTGCCCCGAGAGCGTTGCCGGAGTCGCCCCGCTGTCCAATGCCCCCCCAGCCCCGACAGAAGCATCAACCCGCGTATCGGCAACCGGAACCGCCCAAGGCTCGCCGAGATGATCCGTACTGCTCGATCGGGCATCCTGGCGCAAGATTACCCGGGCCCAGTCGATCGCCGCGCGCTCGATCCAACGCGCCTGGGTGATCGCAAGCCGGTTTTCAATCGTTCGAACGGTCGCGCTCTGGCGCGCAAAGAGCGCCGAGACAATCGTGGTCGCCAACGCAACGATCAAAAGCGCTGTTACGATGGCCGCGCCGCGCTGACGTCCTCGAAGTGCACTCCGCAGCATCAGTCGCGCACCGAATAAACGCGAACAAAGCGGGAACCATCTGCCCGCTCGATCGACAACTCGACCCCGAGAATTGGCGCTTCGACTGGTCGCCCTGCGGCTGGAGCATTTGGGACTTCTGTCGGCGGAGCCGCCTGGCTTGCGTCCTGACTCGCCATCGTGGCCGCTATCGCAAATCCGGTCTGCCAGCCCTGACCGCTTGGCCAGACCCGCCACTGCAGGTCTCTAACACCGGCGAGAACCGGTTGCCAGACGAGTTCGCCTGCCGCGTTGGAGCCGTCGGCGACGTTAGCGGCCACGCCACGCTCCAGGTTGTTCGCGCGCAATCGCCAGACCACCCGATCGATTCGCGTCGGATCAGAAGCGGTACCACCCAAACGGGCCAATTCGAGAACCAGGCGATCATCGACCGACAGAAAGCGCACGGCACGGGCAACCGCCGGAATCGTGCGGACCGCCCAAGTGCGCCTCAAGTCATCATCAACCTGAGCAAAGGCGATCGTCAGCGCGCGTAACCCCTCGCTCTCACGGGTCAGCCGATCGCGCGAAGACAAAACCGATTCGAGCCCTCGCCAGCACAACACGGCCAGAACGCCCAGGAGCGCAATCGCAACCAGCAGTTCAAGCAGGGTAAAGCCCGCTCGCGACCGTGGGGGCGAGGGGGAGCGGCAACTGGTGAACGGAGGGAGCCGGGGCGCAACCATGTCTAGCTGCCCGGCACATTGGTGGCGAATCCGACCAGGCGAGCCAGACGCGGCGCATCGGCCTCTACCGGCGCATCCGCCGCGCGGACGGATATCTCGACCCGACGAAAAAAGAGATTCGGTGTGGCGAATACTTCCTCTTCGCACCGCAGAGCGACGCCGCCCTGTGGGCAATCGAAACGCCGCCGACCAACCTCGGGCCACTCAGAACTCAGACGAATCGTCGCCAATCGATTCTCCGCACTCCACAGCGCATACGCCCGTAGTCGCATGTCCTGTGCACCTTGTGTCAACGTGGCGGTCGCACGCAACGCGGCAATCAAGGCCACTGCGGCGATCGTCAGCGCGACCAACACCTCGATCAGGGTGAAGCCCGCAAGAGACCGTCTTGCAGACCGTCGGGCCATCGTCCGCTTGATCATTGCACGCCAAACAGGCCGAGGCCGTTTGCCTGCAGGCTTACTCTGGCCTGCTCGCGGCGTAGAACAATCGTGAATGGCGAATCAATCGCATCGCGTCCAAACTCGACCGTCGACTGCCCATCTGTCCGACTCAGATCGACTTGGGTTGGCACGCTCCAGGGTCTGGGGCGCAATTCAGGGTCGCGCGTCAGGGGACGCCAAGTGCGCTGATCGCGAATGAGAAAACGCCAACCCTGGGCATCAATTTCAAACCGGAGTGGGGCACCGCCAAGGAGCGCCTGCTCATGAGCAATTTCGAGTACCGCAGCCAGTCGCTCGGCATCAAGGCGCAACTGGCGTTGGGTATCTGGCCCCCCTGAGATCGCCGTGAAGGCTAGAACAATCCCGATAATGACCACGACGACGAGCATTTCGATCAGCGTCATCCCACGCGCCGATCGCCGTTGCCGATTCGGGGCCCGGCTCAACTCGATACAAGAGTTAGCGTTTAACGAAACTTCAGTTGATTGAGGCCTCAGAGGTCCCACGAACCCACGTCGGAATCCACACCGGCGCCGCCACTTTGGCCATCGGCACCGAAGCTGAAGACGTCAATCTCACCCCGTATGCCAGGATTCAGGAATTGATACGGTTTACCCCAGGGGTCATTCGGCAGACGCTCCAGGTATGACTTCCAGTTCGACGGGACGGGCGACACCGTCGGTTTCTGAACCAAGGCCATCAAGCCCTGCTCGGTGCTCGGATAACGCTGGTTGTCCAGTCGATAAAGCTTCAAGGCCTGCATGATCGAGGCGACATCCTGTTTGGCTGCGACCGCTCGGGCCTCATCAGGACGACTCATAACGCGCGGAACCACCAATGCCGCTAGCACCCCAAGAATGACAATCACGACCATGATCTCAATCAGGGTAAAACCCCCCGCCGCTCGCCGCGAACGAACCAATCGAGCAGACAGTCCGCTGCGAGCAGACCTGTCGGCCTGACCCGCCAAGGGGAGTATTGGCAAATCGTAGGAAGGGTGCGTCATCGAGTGCTCGGGCGTTGGGTGTGCTGGTCCCGGTATCATAGTCCCTGGTTCCACCCCCACGAAGGACGTCTGTCTTTGAAGGCTCTCCTCTGGCTGCCCCGATTCGCTTCATTGCTGCTTCTTGCGCTGTTGGCAGGCATCCTCGCATGGTGGGTACCGCGCCTCGCGGCTCCGACCCAAGCCATTGCCCCCATCGCGAGCGGAGCGGTTGCCGTGCCATTGAACGCCAATCTGGCGGCCTCGCTCTTCGGTGCGCAACCACCCAAAGCCGCTGAAGCGCCCACCGTGAACTTCAAGGTCGTTGGACTCGTCAGTGGCAAACGTGGGTCTGCCCTGATCTCGGTTGATGGCAAGCCGCTTCGAAGCATCGCATTGGGCGACGAAGTGGAATCGGGCTGGGTACTGGTTGGGATTGACGCCGAACGGGTCGTTCTGGAGCGCAACGGAGCACGAACCGAAATTGCAGCCCCACCCCGCAACGCCGTCTCACTGCTGACCAGACCCTGAAATGAAGCCGTATCTTGAACTGATCCAGCGTGTACTCAACGAAGGCGTTCAGCGAGACGACCGAACGGGCGTGGGCACCATCGCGGTCTTCGGGCACCAGATGCGATTTCGGCTCGCCGATGGGTTCCCGTTACTGACGACCAAAAAGCTTCACACCCGTTCCATTTTTCATGAGCTCCTGTGGTTTTTACGCGGTGAGACGAATGTCCGGTCGCTGCAAGCCCACGGCGTCTCGATCTGGGATGAATGGGCCGACGCAGACGGTGAACTCGGGCCCATCTACGGTAAGCAATGGCGGGCATGGTCAGGCGCGGACGGGCAAACCGTCGATCAGATCGCGCAACTGATCGAACTTATCCGCCGTGACCCGAACTCACGCCGGCAGATTGTGAGCGCCTGGAACGTTGGCGAGTTACCGCAGATGAAGCTCGCGCCCTGCCACTGCCTGTTTCAGACTGCAGTGATCGACGGCCGACTTCACCTGCAGCTTTACCAGCGCTCGTGCGACGTCTTTTTGGGTGTCCCCTTCAACATCGCGAGTTATGCACTTCTGCAGCACATCCTCGCTCAGCAGTGCGGATTAGAGGTGGGTGATTTTGTCTGGACCGGCGGTGATGTGCACCTTTATTTGAATCATCTGGACCAGGCTCGGTTACAGCTCACTCGCGAGCCATACCCGTTGCCAAGACTGGTCCTAAAGAACCATCCTGATTCCATTGAGCAGTATCAGATCGAAGATTTCGAGCTCGAGGGCTATCAGGCTCACCCTCACATCCGCGCTGAGGTTGCAATCTGAAGCCCCGACTCACACTGGTCGTCGCCCGGGCGGCCAATGGTGTGATTGGGCGAGATAACGCAATGCCCTGGCACCTGCCGGAGGACCTCAAGCACTTCCGTCAACTAACGACCGGGCATCCTGTCCTGATGGGCCGCCGCACCTGGGAGTCGATCTGGAACGCGCTCGGGCGACCGCTTCCGAACCGTCGCAGCATTGTGCTCAGCCGCGACCAACACTTCGATCCACCGGGCGCGGAGCGGGTCGACAGCGTCGTGCAAGCCATCGAACGTTGCGCAGATCAGGACGAGATTTTTGTAATCGGCGGTGGCCAGGTGTATGCGGCCGCGATGGCTGACTGTGAGCGCGCAGTCGTAACAGAGATTGACCTTACGCCGGAAGGTGACACCACTTTTGCAGCGCTTGACCCCCTGAGTTGGCAGGAAATCGAGCGACGCTCTGAGCGATCCGGCAACGGCATCCGCTTTGACATCGTGACGTCGATTCGCAGGGATCAAATCGTCGGAAGCGGCGGCGACAGTGGCGCCGACAGCGCCGGCGACCGAGGTACCCCGTGACAATCACGAACCTGTTTAAGGGACTTCGCCGCTTCGTCACGGTTTCGATGCTAATCGGCTTGAGCGCGTGCTCTGCCCCTCGGGTTGCATTCGACGCCCTTCCCTACTGGCTGCAGTGGGAAGCTAAAAAAACCTGGGATCTGGACGAGACACAAGCAACTCTAAGCCGTGAGCAGATCAACCAGTGGCTTGAATGGGCCCGTCGCGAACAAATGCGACCGACCGCCCAGTGGCTTCAGGGCGTGCGCCGACAACTTCGGGAGGGCCCGCCCACGACCCCGGCCGATGTCACCCGATGGCGAGAGACCATCACTCAGTGGTGGTTCCCACTTGCGCAGCGAATCACCCCAGATCTGATCACGATCGCGGTCACCCTCAAGCCCGCTCAAGTCAATAAGATGCGCGTGCGGTTCGAAGAGGGTAACGAGCGATGGCGCCGCGACATCCATCCCGCATCACCGAAGGTGCGCGCGGCTCGGCGCGAGGAGCGGTGGATCGAACGGACCGACTGGCTCTTTGGTGAGGTCACTGCCACCCAGCGCGAACTCATCCGGACCCATATTCAGGAGATCGCGGTCTTTGATGCATTGGTCGAAGCAGAACGCATGGCCCGTCAGCAACGAATCATCGCCGGACTTGAAATGCTCACCAGCCCATCGGGCAACCGTGAGGTAGCGGAAGCCGCGTTTACAGAGATGCTGGAAAAGATTTGGCGACCCAGCGCGACACGTGCCGAAGAAGCAAACCGTTTGGCCCTTGCAAATGACGTCATTGCGGCCCGGTTGCTTGCGAGTGCGACACCTTCTCAGCGGGCAGCGCTTGACCGGAGAATCAGCGGCTTTATCGATGATTTGAACACCTTGGCCGCCCGGAACTCCAAGAGCAGCTAGAGCACTTTTTCGAAACCGTGATCGCTTGGAACGCGTTAAACCATGCCAAATAACCCATCGAATTGGACCCTCGAGCACCAACCGTTTGGGGCCCAGCTGTTGCGGGCTTCCTTTACAGAAGACAGACCTGGCGCGAGCGCGATCCCGGTCTTCTATCTGAGCCCTCAATCCGCAGGCGTTGGCTCGCCAGTTCGGGGCGGCGTCCCAGTGCTCTTCCCGCAATTCAACGACGAAGGGCCGCTACCAAAACACGGCTTCGTTCGGACCGCCAACTGGCGTGCCCTTGATCAAGCTGGACATTACATGTTGAGGGTTGGTTCAAGCGTCGCAAACAACCAGGGGGATTCAAACTCTGAATCGCCCCCCCCCGACTTGACCCCGTGCGACTTGGCCCCTCCCGACTGGCCGCATTCGGCCGAATTGGTTCTCGAAATGCGCGCGTCCGGGCGTCAGCTGGAACTCGTTCTAAATGTCACCAACACAGGGGCCAACGCATTTTCCTGGACCGGCGGACTACATCCCTATTTCTCGGTCAGTGACCTCCTTCAGAGTCGCCTCGAAGGCCTGGGCGATGTTCCCATTCGCGACCGTTTTCACCCCGAAATCACCCGCCAACCCGACGGGGACATCCACTGGGATGGACAGCTCTACGAACGCTTGTTTGATACCGCATCGCCGGTCGAACTGCACGCAGGTGCTGCCCGATTCCGGCTTTCGATGAGCGGATTCAATCAGTGGATGGTCTGGAACCCTGGCATTGCTGGCGCCCAAGCAATGAAAGACTTGCCCGATGCAGACTGGCAACGCTTTGTGTGCGTTGAACCCGTGATCGTCCAACGCGCAGTGAGTCTTAAACCGGGCGAACGGTTTTCAGGATCATTTCGGATCGAGGTGATCACCTGAAGCAATTGCGCCAGGGAGTGGCTTGACCGCATCAATCTGGCGCCCCCGACACGAATCGAACGTGTGACCCTCTCCTTAGGAGTCATTCGCCAATTGACTTAAGTCACTGATAAATTGACGTTTGTTCAGATTGTAGTATATGAAGTAGTATATTTTTCATCCTAAAAATACTAATCTTCTGTCGTTTCCAAAGCACGATAAACACTCGCCTTGCTGATCCCGTAGTCCTTCATGAGATCAACAATCTTGATCCCCTCATGACGACGTTGACGCAGTTCAGCGACCTGCTTCTGAGTGAGTGACTTCTTACGTCCCAACTGAACACCACGCCTCTTAGCGAGTGCGATACCGTCAGCTTGACGCTCTTTGCGCAGCTCGTTCTCGAACGCTGCGACAGCTGCGAGCACTGTCGTGAAGAACATCCCAGTCGCCGTCGAGGTGTCGATCTGCTGATCGAGAACGTGCAGCTTGACCTGCTTCGATTCGAGACGCTTCAAGATCGCAAGTAAATCGAATGTCGACCGAGCGAGTCGATCTAGCTTCGTCACGACGAGAACATCACCATCACGCACGTAGTCGAGACACAGCGCAAGTTGCTCGCGCTTGATCGTACTAGTTCCTGATTGTTTTTCTTCAAACACTCTGTCACAGTCATTCAACTTCTGACGTTGAACATCAAGCGACTGACCGAAGGAAGACACTCGTGCGTAACCGATCCTTGCCATCTGAACTCCGTCTCAAAATATTCTTGGCTTATTGAGACTCGATTATGAGACATGTTCTGAGCCACGGCAACCGTCGTCCTGAGTGTTGCATGGACGCGTCTCAAAATGTGTACTTTCAGCAACAAGAGAAGAAACGAGAAACAGCGGACTCTTATAGCGGATGTCTGT
>Ga0114979_10003403_pt1 | contig 10682 bp, 8 predicted proteins | sample S_140625_EF_Meta_FD_87315 | JGI IMG/M metagenome (GOLD analysis project Ga0114979, IMG submission 87315) | Freshwater microbial communities from Lake Simoncouche, Canada to study carbon cycling - S_140625_EF_MetaG | ecosystem: Environmental > Aquatic > Freshwater > Lake | place: Lake... | reverse complement strand
CATGCGCTTTCCAGCCTGGCCGTTTGACGGCCCTGTGTCATTGACCGAGCACGACCCTGAATCGGGCCTGACCGAGCGGCATCGCTTTGACCAATGGCGAGCCCTGTCGGAAGAGGGCTTGCAGCCTTTTGACCCCGACGTCTACAAATTGCTGAAACGCACGCTCAGTCGTTCAGCGCATCGATTAGTACCTGAGGATTGAGCGCGTGTACTGTCGGCTACTGAGGCCTGGTCCGCCCAACCGCGTCCAGCACATGGGCCTTCATCAGATCAAAAAACGGATTGGACTTCATGCGCAACTGGTCGGCCGGTGCCATGGCAATGGCACCGCGCTCACCACGCAGCACGAACTGGCCCAGCGACGGCAAGCGGTCCGGGAATTTCGCCGCTCTCAGACCATAAATCGGATCATCCAGCGGAAACGGCAAGGCCATGTGCGACAGGGAATACACACCCTCTGGCCAGACATAGGGCAAGGGTTTCACAACAGGCTCCGACTGCCCACGCTCGAGCACGCTGGCTGCAATCGAATCGGTGCCATCGACATTGCCCACCATGATCAGTCGAAAGTCGCGGCGGGGCGCCTTTGCAAACGCATCCGAAATCGCTTTGGGCGAGAAGGACAGCAGCGGCTCGATGCCCGCACTGCGATTCAGATCGAAGAGCACCAGTTCGCTCTCACTCGATCGGTCGCCATCGCCACCCTGATGTTTCAGACGGCCATACAGACCGCCGGCCAGATCCTGCACCCTGACTGTGGCATCCACCAGCGACTGAAATGTGGTCACCGGCGGCAGTTGCTCGATTGAACCATCCCGCGCCATGCGCGACAGGTCATGGTCCAGCGCGCGACACAGCCAACCAATCTGCGCCCCGGCATTTTTGGCAAACGACGCGTATTTGTAGGGGTCGAGCTCGAGATCGATGTTGCTCCAGCGCGCCTTTTGCGCAACGCCCCAGCGGCTGATGATGCGCTGCAGATTGGCCAAGGGCGCAAGCGGCGTGACGCCCAGTGCAGGCGACAGCAGGAACAGCCGGTTGGGCAGCAAGTCCTTGCGCCCCGTGTTGATGGCTTCCACCGAGTGCTTCAAACCAAGGGTCGCGCCCGTGGAATACCCGACATACCAGAACGGGGCATCGGGATGGTCTTTCCGGATCGACTCCACCGTCAGGCGCACCGCCGCAAGCCAGTCTTTCCATTCAGCTGAATCAAGCCCGGCGGGTATCGTGCCGTGTCCGGGCAACCTCAATCCATAGACGGTGATACCCGCCTCATGCATCACCTGTGCGATCGGGCGCAATGAATACGGCGAGTCAGACAAGCCATGCACCAGCAGCGCAACCCCGCGCTGCTGCTGGGCCTGCAACACATAGCTGCGATTCCAGTCACCCGGCACGCGCTGGCGATACGGCCCGCCATCGGACGAAAAGCGGCTCACCGGGGCATCGAGTTGCGCATCGAATCCGTCGCGCGAAAGGCTGCGAACCTCATCGAACAGTCGGCGCTCCTGCTCGCGGTAGCTCGCAAAGTCATAGCCCTTCACGGCCTGCGAGGCGTCGAACTCCTGCTCGAGGCGAGCGGTATGCCAGGGCCGCAAGTCACCCAGCGTGCTGGAGTACATGACATCACCCAGTGCGAACACCGTGACGGCACCGAGCACGAAGACGATGGCTGCGCGCAACAGGCGAAAGAAGATCGAAGCCCGTCCGGTCTGCGGCTTTGCCTTGCTCACTGAATCACTCATGCTGGCTTCGATCCGTGGTGTGATGTTCGGTCAGAAAAAACAGGGGCTTGCTTCGGAACGCTGCTGCCGTGCTAAATTCCGGCCAGCAGTTAAAACACATTACAAGAGACCATCTTGCAGTTCATCCAGCTGATCATCAGCGGGGTCGCCCAAGGTTGCATCTACGGGCTGATCGCTCTGGGCTTCGTACTCATTTACAAGGCGACTGAAACCGTCAGTTTCGTTCAGGGCGACCTGATGATGCTGGGCGGCTTCATTGGCCTGGCCGCGATGACCGCGCTCGGTTTTCCATTTTGGCTGGCCATCCTGAGTGCAATCGTGGCAATGGGCCTGTTCGGCCTGTTCATCGAGCGCCTGGTGATCCGCCCGATTCTCGGCCAGCCGCAATTCACCATTGTGATGCTGACCATCGGCATCGCTTACATCCTGCGGGGCCTGATCACGATGATCCCCGGCATCGGCACTGAAACCCATACCCTGCCGGTCCCGTTCAAAGATCAGGTGCTGTCGGCTGGCGGTCTGCTGCTGTCGGTCGAGCAACTGGTCATCATCGGCGCAACCGCTTTACTGTGCGCGGTGCTCTACGCGGTGTTTCGCTTCACGACGGTGGGCATCGCCATGCAGGCGTCATCGCAAAATCAGCTGGCCGCCTACTACATGGGCATCCCGGTGCAGAAGCTCAACGGCCTGGTCTGGGCGCTGGCTGCCGCGGTGGCTGCAGTGGCCGGACTGCTGCTGGCGCCGATCACCTTCGTGCACGTGAACATGGGATACATCGGCCTGAAGGCCTTTCCGGCCGCAGTGGTCGGTGGCTTCGGCAGCTTGCCGGGTGCGATCGTGGGTGGTCTGATTATCGGCATCGTCGAGTCCCTGTCTGGTTTTTATCTGCCCACAGGCTTCAAGGACATCGCGCCCTACATCGTCGTGTTGCTGATGCTGTGGTTCAAGCCGAACGGACTGTTCGGCGAAAAACTGCGCAAAAAGGTCTGAGCGATGCGATTCATCTTCAAGACCACCTACGAGCAGGACATTGCGCTGGCCAAGCATGAGGGCCACCGGTTCTGGTACGGACTGCTGATTGCAGTCCTGCTGATCGCACCGTTCCTGCTGCCTGAATACTGGCTCGCGCAGCTCAGTTTCGTGCTGATCTACTCGATCGTCGGGCTGGGCCTGATGCTGCTGGCGGGCTACACAGGGCAAGTCTCGATCGGGCACGCTGCATTCATGGGGGTGGGTGCTTATGCGCAGGCTTACCTCACCAATCACGGTGTGCCGTTCTTTGTTGCGCTCGCAGTGGGTACCGTGCTGTCAGCAGCGGTCGGGGTGATCGTGAGTGTTCCGGCGCTGCGCGTAAAGGGCATTTATCTGGGCATTGCCACCCTCGCCTTTGGCTTCATCGTCGAGGAAGTGTTTGCGCGCTGGGAGGCGGTGACCGGGGGCAATGCCGGCCTGAACGTCAACCCACCCCAGTTGTTCGGATTCAAGCTCGACACCGACTCCTCCTTTTACTACCTGTGCCTGGCCCTGTGCATCGGTGTGACCCTCCTGGTGCTGAATCTGCTGCGTGCACCGACGGGTCGAGCCTTCGTTGCGATCCGGGACTCCGAAATTTCGGCGCAAAGCATGGGCATCAATCTCGCCTGGTACAAAGGCCTGGCCTTTGCGATATCGGCTGCAATGGCAGGTGTGGCTGGCGCACTGTATGCACACAAGATGCGGTTCATTTCGCCTGATCAGTTCAGTCTCATCCAGTCAATTGACCTGCTCCTGCTGGTGGTCGTGGGCGGGCTGGGCTTTGTGCACGGCGCCTTTCTGGGCGCAATTTTCCTGATCACCATGCCCCAGCTGATTACACTGGGCAAAGACTATCTGCCTGAATCGATTGGTGGCGCCGCAGGCTTGCAGGCCGTCATCTACGGGCTGGTGCTCGTGGCCTTCGTGCTGTTCGAGCCGATGGGGCTGTACGGACGCTGGCTGAAGATTCGCACCTGGTTCCAGATGTTCCCCTTCTATCGCCAGGGCATGTTCAAGCGGCAAAAGAGCTTCACCAAATCGGATCGGCTGAAATGAGCGCAATCGCCCAGAACAGCGCCGCCCCCCTGCTCAAGGCACGCGACCTTCAGGTCCGTTTCGGGGGTGTGCTTGCAGTCAATCAGGTCAGCTTCGATGTGCAGCGTGGCGAGGTCTTCACCCTGATCGGCCCGAATGGCGCAGGCAAGACGACGGTGTTCAACCTGATCAGTCGAATCTACACACCCACCGCCGGAACACTCGAATTCGATGGCGTGCCGCTCAACAGCGTGGCGCCCTACAAGGTGGCCGAACTGGGGATCGCTCGCACCTTTCAGAATATCGAGCTGTTCGAGTACGCAACCGTGCTGCAGAACCTGCTGATCGGCGGACATGTGCACCGCAAGACCAACTTCATTCAGGAATTTTTCTTCACCCCGACAGCCCGGCAGGCAGAAGTCGAAGCCCGTCGAAGCGCCGAGGAAGTGATTGAATTCCTCGACCTGCAGCCCTATCGAGACACGCTCGTTGCCGGGCTGCCCTATGGTGTGCGCAAAGTGGTCGAGCTCGCCCGTGCGCTGTGCACCAAGCCCAAACTGCTGCTGCTGGACGAGCCCTCATCAGGCCTGAACGTCGAAGAGACCGATGGCATGGCCTTCTGGATCCAGGACATCAAGAACCATCTCGGCATCACCGTGCTGATGGTCGAACACGACATGAGTCTGGTCTCCAAAGTCTCGGACCGGGTGCTCGCCATGAATCAGGGCGAGACCCTTGCTTTGGGCAGCCCGCGCGAAGTGCAGTCTGACGCCAGGGTGATCGAAGCCTATCTCGGCTCGGCAGAAGACATGTCCTTTCTTCGGCGCACCGAGCCCTTCGTGCGAAAGGGAGCCTGATGGGCGCGCAGACCCTGCTGAAGCTTGCCAATGTCGAAAGCGCGTATGGGCCGATCCGCGCGATCCGAGGCGTGAGCCTGGAAGTCGCACAAGGCGAAATCGCCACCGTGCTGGGTTCCAACGGCGCAGGCAAGACCACCATTTTGAAGACCATCTCCGGGATCATCGATCCGCGCCGCGGCAGCATTGAGTTCAAGGGCGAGGCGATCGCAGCACAAGACCCGGCGACCATCGTGCAAAAAGGACTGTCGCATGTACCGGAAGGCCGGGAAGTCTTTCCGCTGCTCTCGGTGCGCGACAACCTCGTGATGGGCGCCTACACGCGCAAGGATCGGGATCAGGTTGCGCGTGACATCGAAACCGTCTTTGGCTATTTCCCGATCCTGAAAGAGCGCGCCGCGCAAAACGCTGGCCTGCTCTCGGGCGGACAGCAACAGATGCTTGCGATTTCCCGCGCCATCATGGCGGCGCCCGAGCTGATCCTGCTCGATGAACCGAGCCTGGGCCTATCACCGCGCCTCACGAAAGAGATCTTCGAGATCATCGTGCGCATCAACCGCGAGCGGGGCACCTCGATGCTGCTGGTTGAACAGAATGCCAACATGGCGCTGAATGCAGCCGACTTCGGCTATGTGCTTGAAAACGGTCGTATCGTGATGGAAGACACCTGCGCCGTGCTTCGTGAGAAGGACGACATCAAGGAGTTCTATCTCGGCATGAAAGAAGAAGGCGTACGAGGTGAGCGCCGCTGGAAAAAGAAGAAGACCTGGCGATGAGCAGCGCACTCGACCCCCACCGCATCGTCTCCGGTAACGACTTCGGCTGGGCAGCCGACGCCCTGCCATTCGACACCATCCCCGGATTGTTCTGGTTGCGAGTCGCCGAACACGGCGACAAGCCGATGATGCGTCAGAAGGATCTCGGCATCTGGAAGGCCTACAGCTGGAATCAGGTCGGTGAGATCGTTCGCGAGATCGCAGCCGGCCTGGCGAGTCTGGGCTTCGAGCCGGGTGAGGTCGCTTCGGTTCTGGCCAATACCTCGCGCGAATGGGTCTGGTCCGATCTGGCTGTGCTGTCTGCCGGCGGCATCTGCAATGGCATCTATCCGACCGATGCCGCATCGCAGGTGCAGTACCTGTGCGAAGACTCCGCATCGGTCTATCTGTTCGTCGAAGGCGAAGAACAACTCGACAAGTTCATCGAAGTGCGTAGCGCCCTGCCGAAGATTCGAAAAGTCGTTGTCTTCAACATGGAGGGCCTGGCCTCGCTCGATGACCCTCAGATCATCTCGCTCGAGCGCTTGCGCGAGCTCGGGCGCGATCACCTCAGCCGCCATCCAAAACTGATCGAGACCCGCTCGGCCAGCCGCAAGGCGGGCGATGTGGCCATCCTCGTCTACACATCGGGTACCACCGGCAAGCCCAAGGGCGCGATGATCACCCACGCCAACCTGTGCTCGACTCTGTCAGGCCAGCGCTCAAGCCTGTTTGCCGGACTGCCCGAAGGCGGCGAGCGGGTGGCATTCCTGCCCTTGTGCCATATCGCAGAGCGGATGATCGGCGAGTACGTTCCGATCATGCGCAGCTCGGTGATCAACTTCGTCGAGAACCCGGAAACCGTCTTCGAGAATCTTCGCGAGGTTCAACCGCACATCTTTTTTGCGGTCCCAAGGGTCTGGGAAAAAATCTATTCGCAAGTGCGCATTGCACTGAGCGAAGCCGGCAAGCTGCAGCAGGCGGCTTATGGCTGGGCCTTGTCAGTCGGCACGAAAGTCGCACAAGCCCAGAGCGCGGGCCAGTCTCCAGGGACCTGGCTGGCCATCCAGAACGCGATTGCGCGCACCGCAATCCTGAACAATGTGCGCCGGATGATCGGCCTTGATCGGGTCCAGCTTGCGCTGACAGGCGCAGCGCCCATCTCGCCGGATCTGATCCGTTGGTACCAGTCGATTGGCATTCCGCTGCGTGAAGGTTGGGGCATGACGGAAACCTGTGCAGCAGGCTCGATCATGCCGCGCGGTGTGTCACGGCCGGGCAGCGTCGGCGTTCCCGGACCGGGTATCGAGATGCGCATTGCGCCGGTCACGAACGAAATCCTGCTGCGCGGGCCGAATGTGATCCTGGGCTACCTGAATCAGCCCGAGCGCACCGCTGAAACCATTGATGGCGAAGGCTGGTTGCATACCGGCGATGTCGGGCGAGTGGATGATGACGGGTACTTCTACATCACCGACCGGATGAAGGACATCATCATCACGGCCGGAGGCAAGAACGTCACACCCAGCGAATGGGAAAACGAGCTGAAGTTCTCGCCTTATGTCACCGATGCGGTGGTGATCGGAGACAAGCGCCCCTATCTCACTGCACTGGTGATGATCGACCAGGAAAACGTCGAGAAGTTCGCGCAGGACCGCGACGTGCCTTTCACCAACTATGCAAGCCTGACGCGGGCACGGGAAGTGCAGGAACTGATTGCCAGCGAAATCGAGGCGGCCAACCGGAAATTTGCCCGAGTGGAGCAGGTCAAGAAATTCAGGCTCCTCGAGAACCAGCTGACCGCTGAAGATGAAGAACTCACCCCCACGATGAAGCTCAAGCGCAGCTTCGTCCAAACGAAATATGCCGAGATGATCGACGGCATGTACCGCGACTGACCCCGCCCTGCCCCAGCAACCACAGGAGACCACCATGAACCTGATTCGCAATACCGCCCTCGCACTGGGCGTGCTGGCCGCCACGGCCTCGATGGCCCAGGCCCAGGCGCCTGGCATCAGCAAGAACGAGATTCTGATCGGCACCATCCTCGACATCTCCGGCCCGATCGCCGCATTCGGCAAGCAGTCCCGAAACGGCATGCAGCTGCGTGTCGAGGAAATCAATGAGCAAGGTGGCATCAATGGCCGCAAGCTCAAGCTGCTGGTCGAAGACGACGCCTATGACCCACGCAAGGCTGTGCTGGTGACCCAGAAGCTGGTCAATCAGGACAAGGTGTTCGCGGTGGTCGGCCATACCGGCACGGCCCACAACAATGCTTCGATGCCCATCCAGTTTGAAAAAGGCGTCATCAACTTCCTGCCGATCACTGCGGCACGCGAAATGTACGAGCCTTTCCACAAGCTGAAGTTTTCCTTCGCGGCGACCTACTACGATCAGATGCGCGGTGGCCTGCCCGAGCTTTTCAAGCGCAAACAGTACGCCAAGCCCTGCGTCATTTATCAGGACGACGAATTCGGACTTGAGGTCCTGCGCGGCGCCGAGTGGGCGATGAAGTCGATGGGCAAGGATTTCGTCGAAAAGACTTCGTACAAGCGCGGTGCAACCGATTTCTCTTCACAGGTTGCGCGCATGAAGTCGTCCGGATGTGACCTGGTCGTGCTGGGCACGATCATTCGCGAAACCATCGGCACGATCGGCGAAGCGCGCAAGACAGGGTTTTCTCCTGACTTTTTCGGCTCGAGCGCTTCATACACCGACCTGATCCACAAGCTGGGGGGCAAGGCAATGGACGGACTGTATGCCATGCATACGGCCGAGCAGCCCTATCCCGATTCAACTGACGACAAAATTCGGTTCTGGGCGACCAAATACCGGACCAAGTTCAGTGAAGAGCCGACGGTCTTCTCAGCATACGGATACATGATCATCGACACCTTCGCGTCGGGCGCACGGGCTGCTGGTGCCAACCTGACCACGGAGAGCTTCCTCAAAGCAATGGAAACCACCAAGTTCCCGGCCGACATGTTTGGCAGCCCGCCGTTTAGCTTCAAGCCTGACTACCGTCTGGGTAATGACCAGAGCCGGATGTCGCAGATCCAGAACGGCCGCTGGGTGAAGGTCACCGACTACCTGCCGGTGCCCAAGCAGAACTGATGTTCGGCTCGTTGTGACGGGCCAACGTGTAGCTGATAGTGCGGCCGCCCGATGAGGCGGCCGTTTTTTCAAGGAGACCCTACGTTGAATCGCCGCACCGGTATCGCTGCCATTGCCTTACCCATCGCCTTGCTGATGGGTGCTTGTGCCAACACAGCCCCCACTCTCACACCCTCAAGCCTGGCCAAATCAACGCCTGAAGATGTCGGGCTGTCGTCGACGCGCCTTGAACGTCTGACCCAGAGGATGGAACAGGGCGTTAAAAGCGGTGAGATTCCGGGCGGCGTGGTCTTGATCGGTCGCAATGGAAAGATTGCGTACCAGGAATCATTCGGGCTTCGAGATCCGCAGAGCCAGGCCCCGATGCAAGCCGATGCCATCTTTCGAATTGCGTCGATGTCCAAGCCGATCACCTCGCTGGCGATCTTGATGTTGGCCGAAGAAGGCAAGATTTCGCTGGCTGATCCTGCCTCGAAATTCCTGCCGGAGTTTTCCGATCTCAAAGTCGGATCGATTCGTGCTGGCGCCGATGGCAAGCCCACGGTGGCACTTGAGCCACTGAAGGCGCCAATGACCGTGCAGGATCTTCTTCGGCACACCTCTGGGCTGACATACGGTGCTGCCGGATCTGACCCGATCAAGCAGGCCTATGTCGATGCGAAGGTCGGCGACCTGAAAGATACCAACGCCACCTTGGTGAGCAAGCTCTCCAAGCTGCCGTTGGTCTATCAGCCCGGAAGCACCTGGGAATACAGCGTTTCAACAGACGTTCTCGGGCGAATCGTTGAGGTCGTGAGCGGCGAACCGCTTGATCGGTTTGTCGCACAGCGCATCACCGGCCCCCTGAAGATGCGAGATACCGGATTCTCGGCGCCAGCCAGCCAGGGCCAGCGCGCAGTCCGTCCCCAGGCAGAAGGTCCGAAAAAGGTCGTACCGAACATCCCCTTGGTCACCGAAGACCTTGCATACAAGTCAGGCGGCGGTGGCATGGTCTCCACTGCATCCGACTATGCACGGTTCTGTCAGTTCCTGCTCAACGGGGGCGAACTCGACGGCGTCAGGCTGGTCTCGCGCAAGACGATCGAACTGATGACAGCCAACCATTTGCCGCCTGGCACGCCGATTGGTCGGGACATGGCACGGTTCGAAGCGCTCGCGCCTTCTGCTGCGATGGGGCAGGGTTTCGGCCTGGGCTTTGCCGTTCGAACTGACGCCGGCCGCAATCCCTTGCCCGGCTCAACCGGTGATTATTTCTGGGGCGGGGCTTATGGGACGTTCTTCTGGATTGATCCGAAAGAAAACCTGTATGTGATCCTGATGATGCAATCGCCCGAGGCAAGACTGCCTTACCGGTATCTGCTGCGGCAGATGGTGTATCAGGCGATCGAACGCTGATGTCAGAGGCTGAGGCCTGAGCAAGGCCTCAGCCGCTACCGCAGCTCAGCGTGCTGCCAGCCCAATTGAGCGTGCGATCACCTCTTTCATAATTTCATTGGTGCCGCCATAGATGCGCTGAACTCGTGCATCGGCCCATGCCCGCGCGATCGGGTATTCCCACATGTAGCCATAGCCGCCGTGCAGTTGCACGCATTCGTCGATCACCTTGCACTGAAGATCACTGCACCAGTACTTGGCCATCGAGGCGGTCGCGGTGTCGAGCTTGCCTTGCATCAGCAGGTCGATACAACGGTCCACGAAGACCCTGGCGACCTGGACTTCGGTCTGCAATTCGGCAAGTTTGAATCGGGTGGTCTGAAAGGCCGCGACCGTCGATCCGAAGGCCTTGCGTTCCTTGGTGTAGTCCAGCGTCCAGTCGATTGCAGCCTGCGCAGCGGATATACCGGAGATGGCGATCTGCAGGCGCTCCCAGGGCAGCTCCTGCATCAGGTAGATGAAACCGCGGTTCAGATCGCCCAGAAGATTGGCCTTAGGCACCTTCACATTGTCGAAGAAGAGCTCCGAGGTGTCCTGTGCCTTCATGCCGACCTTCTTGAGTCGACGCCCTTTTTCGAAACCAGGCATGCCACGCTCAACCAGCAGCAGGCTCGTTCCCTTGGCGCCGGCCTCCGGATTGGTTTTGGCAACAACGATCACGAGATCCGCATGAAAGCCATTGGTAATGAAGATCTTGGAACCGTTCAGCACGAAATGGTCACCCTCAT